>Ga0129301_1000893_pt1 | contig 15628 bp, 11 predicted proteins | sample ConPoolayeHmetaG_FD_94489 | JGI IMG/M metagenome (GOLD analysis project Ga0129301, IMG submission 94489) | Hot spring microbial mat communities from California, USA to study Microbial Dark Matter (Phase II) - Cone Pool mat layer H metaG ...
ATGTATCACACCATCTGTGACACTTCCCAAGAGCAGCTCTCTTATCTTGCTTACGCCTCTGGCGCCAATAACAATTAAGTCAAAATTGTCCTCCTTTGCTGTTTTGACAATCTCTTGAACCGTGTGTCCTTCTTTAAGCAATTTCTCAACTTGGACGCCTTCTGCCTTAGCTTTTTCTTCGCCGTCATCCAAAATCCTATTTCCAGCTTTGGAAGAAGCCTCGGTCAATTTAGAAACTTCTGCGGAGGTCATGACTTGAAATCTTGGAGGGGTCAGTGTGGTTGGTTCAGGCATTACTACAGGACCAACGTTAACCGTATATACGTGCATCAGCGTTATTTTTCCGTTGAATCTTTGTGCTATTTGAATGGCGACGTCTAATGCTTTCAGCGAATGCTCAGAACCATCCAAAGGAACCAATATCTTCTCAAACAATTATCTCCACAGCTCCACATTATTTTATGGGTGTTTTCAAATATAAGTGTAACAGAAAAGGGAGAGAATCTATGTTTTTGGTTGATGAAGTCTATTGACGAACGCGCGAATCGTATTTTGATAGTTTGTTTTTATCATGCTGATTTTCTTGCGTTTTTTGATTGTTATCGCTGCTACTATGAGGCTTAATATTATCAACGATAGGAGAAGCATGTTGGGCTGAAATTCTGTTATAATCCATGTGCCCGTTATTTGGATTAAGTGGCTGGAATGCGAATAGTTCAGGTGTATGAAGGCGTATTCGGCATTTTCGGTCACGCTATATTCATCTGGGTCAAGCATCCGCCCGTCGAATTGGACAACCCATTCGGTGAGATTGGCATACAATAGCGCTCTTGGAATTGTAATGTTACAGAATCCTGTTCCGCTCGTTCCAGTGACGTTAAAGCTTATGCTTTTTGCACCTGAATTGAAGTTAAAGTCGCTTACTGTGGAATTTGTCAGAATGTAGGAATAGTAGGTTTCGCCAAGATAATCTATGCTTTTTAGGTAGGCTATTCCAAAGACTAAATCTTTCAGCCTGCTTATTGAGACGTTTTCCCACGTCATAGAAGTGTAATCCAGCGATTTCACGTCTGGAGGTGGCACTCTACCTGGCGCATATAGAAGAACCGCGTGTGTTCCATTGAAGCCACCTGTAATAGTAACTTGTAGTTTTTCTGATGCTCTAGGGGGTTCATATGGGTCGCCGCTTGGCATGTTAAACAATGTGTAGAGTTTGAACCTTGCAGCGTCTATTTCGTCTTTTGGAGGCTGCACAATCAGTCCGTTGAAGGCGAAGTGCATAGAATCTGTGCCTAAGCGGAATTCTACCAAAAAGTTGTTAAGGTTTATTTCTGTCATATTAATCATGCGGTACTGCCATGTAAGCATCGAAGGAATCGTTGCATTCAAGTAGTCTATGTAAAATCTTTTAACATGATTAACTTCCGCTCGAAAGTCGCCCTCAAGAACCCAATCATATTCGAAATTGGCTGTTCCGTTTACGTAGTCGCATTTCATGTTTGAAGAGGTTACCGTGCAGTAGGTTGTGTTCAAGTATGCTTCAAATATTGGCTTTAGTTGCGGAGGCACGGTGTCTAGTAAGAGTGGAAGCATGTTGTCCTTTAGCTGCGTACTGTTGACAAGAATCCACGCGTCCAAGCGTAATTTCTGTAGACTGTTGGAGTATGATGCGTTAAAGCTGAAGTCCTTAATTGCGTAGGAGGTTGCATTATAAATTTTGAGTATCGCTTCTGCTTGCGTTCTATATTCTGTTGGCACGGTTGGAGGCAGAAGCTCTAGAGCCTTTTCCCACAAAGCATACACATCATATGCAAAGTGCAAGTCTAAAGATAGCGTATTGAATGCTTGCCAGTACACCATTTCCAAAGAAGCATTCTGAACCGAGGGCAAAGCAGAGTCTAGAGCCGCGTGGACGGTTGGGTAGATTGAATCTGGGTCGTATGGATTCATCATCTGGGCTAGAAGCCTAGCGAAAAAGCCTGTGAAGTTGCCGCTAATCGTAACGTTGTACTGGACATCTGCGCCTGCCTCTTCGCTTTCTTGGTACCATGGAGTTTTCGTATAGTTGAAGTTGGTGCATTCAAGCATGCCAAAGGTCATGTTGTAAACTATGCCTGATGGTCCTGATAGTGTGCTGTTTAGCTCGTCGAGTAGATATTGAAGTGATGTAGAATTCAGTTCCATCATGTCAAAAAAGTTACCATAGGTCACATTCACGTGGCCAGTTAGGTGCATCGCTGTTTTGTTTCCATCCAAGTACACCACAATGTCGCCGAGTGGAAAGCCAGCAGCAGTGCGGAAGGTGATGTTTCCGCTAATCTCTTCTCCCATAAAGTCTAAGTACGCTATGAAATCTGTAAGGTTGAACGGAATCGGAGGCAGTTCTGTTTCGCCCTGAAGCGTGACATCAAGCAGTCCGTCAGCGTATAAGGCGTTTAATGTGAAGTCGCTCGCATTGAGCGGATAAATCGTGCTTGCTTCTGGCGGCATAAACAAGTCAATGCCCAGAGTAGCGTTCGAAAGTCCATCACCATAATGTGCATCTAAATTCGCTACAATGTAATGGTAGGGCCACGGATACATGCCGGATTCTGGAAGCATTATTACGCCGCTTGCTGAGCCTGTTGTTGTTTCGCCTGCTGTTGAGATGTTCATAGTAGCGTTCATCAACGGTCCGGGATTTTGCGGATACATGTGTGTAAAGTTGGCTATTCCTTCTACGCCTATCGTTCCATTTGGATAAACTATGAGGTTAAATTGCATGTCCTTCAAAGGCGCATCAAAAAGTGTATAATCATATCTTCTTGACAGCGTAGCAGGAGAAATCTGGCTCAATCTTACATAGGGATATAAGGTTTCTTGCAATTCAATGCTGAAAATGCCTGTGGGACTGAAGCGGTTATATGCAAGCATGGAGCCTTCAAAGTTAAAGTAGACTGTGTGGACACCAGCATCCAAATCCATTTCGGTTGATTTGTAAGCATAAAGATATTGAGTGTATGGACCGCTATCGTCCACCAACTGATATGCAGAAAGCCTATATCTCCCTGCTTCTGTGACGTTAACCTCAATTCCGATTCTCAGATAATCATACAAACCGCTACCGTCAGTATCCACTCCCTCATCAGTTACGTTTCCCGTCAGAAAAGCGTGAGATTCGAAATCGCTGTAATTGTAAAGCATGGAAAGAGGCATATTTGAAATGGTATCGAGAACTTGCCAAGGATCCCAAGCGACTATTCTCATCGTTCCAATGTATCTGGGGCTGAAGCGTGATCCATAAAGGAGTGGTCCGTAGACGGTAACGTTTACCATGTGCGTGCCGACATCAAAATAGCCTGATATGGATTGATGCACGTAAAGATATAGTAAAGTATTGTCAGCCAAGCTTTCCAATTCCACCATGTAATAGCCTTCCTTGGTGACGTTAATTTCAGCGCTTATCTGCAGATAATCATATTTTGAATCTCCGTCACTGTCAACGCCTTCGTCGAAAAATGTTCCAGTAAAATAGGCTAAAGCTTCAAATTCATCATAACTATAGGGTCGGCTCAACAGAACATTAGATCTGGAGTCAAGTTGATAAATCTGATAATCTTCGCGGAAGACAAGCGATATCATGCTGACCTTGGAGATGTTGTTTGCACGCGAAGCATATATTGGCGATCCAGGTAGCGCAACGTTCAAAACATGCATGCCCACATCGAGGAATTTTTCGGTATAATTGTAGACGCTGATGTAGTTATGCCAATAGTCAGAGTTATTATATAGCCCTGAAACGGAGATTTGATATAATGCAGCGTCCGTAACGTTAACTTGTACTCCTATTTGTAGGTAGTTGAAGAGTCCATTGCTGTCGGTGTCGATGCCCTCGTCATATATAATGCCAGTGAGTGTCGCGCCAGTGTCAAATAATGTGAAATCGTATACTGTGGAAAGCGCATAGCCGTCAAGATAGACGAGAATGTAATATTCGCGGATAATCGAAATCGAAGCTACTTTTGCTACGTCAAATTTTGCGCTATAAAGTATCATGCCATTAAGCATTAGCGTGACGTTACGCGTTCCTGTGTCCAGATAGGTCTCGTTGTAAATTTGAATAAACAGTGGGTTGTCGTATTGATCCCTTATCGTATCAATTTGAACTCTGTAGACTCCATCTTCAAAAACAGTCAATTCAACGTCAATTACTAGAAAGTTGAAGAGTCCGTCACCGTCTGTATCGTTTCCATAGTCAAAAATTCTTCCAGTAAAACCTGCGCCATTGGAGTGTACTACGGGGAGAAAGTTGCTTGGTATTGATGCGAATGTTGAAAGTAAAAGTAACATTATAAATGATGTTGCCAAAACTTCTTTTTTCATCTCTGTCACCATGCATTAGATTTATGACGCATAAGCTATATTAATATTTTATACGTAATTTTATGATTAAAATGCCAGTTTAAGGAGAGAATAAAAACGCGTTTATTGAATCTTTGCTTTCACAATTTGTTTCGAAGAAAAATGCGAACTGCTCTGTGTATTATAGGCGTCGCGCTGGCGACAACTTTCGTTATTGCCGTAGGCGCTACGACGATGCGGTACACGACTGTCATTAGAGAAATGAACGTGCTCTTCAGCGGACAAATCTTGGTAGTTCACGAGAATGCCATAGTGATACAGGCAATTCCAATCGGCGGTAGTATGCTTCGGCAAAATCGCACCGAAACGGCACTGCACAACGTAAGCGGTGTGGACAAAACAATCCCGATATTATTTGTTACACCCATCGAAATAGGCGGAATAATCCGGCCAGTGCCCATAAATTTTAGCATGGGCATCCCTGTTAACGACTGGCAGTTAATACTTGGCTCAATTCCACTGAAGGGAAACATTGGACATTTTCCAACAAGCGAGTCAAGCTACGAAGCCGTCATTGGCGCTTCTCTGGCAGACCAGTATAATTGGACTGTTGGAAAAGAGATAACAGTGAAAGGCTTCAAGCTGAATGTTACGGGAGTTTTAGACACGAAACTAGCCATTTTAAACCGTTGCATCGTGATGCCTCTCACGATAGCGCAGGGAATTTATGTTTACCCAAAAAGTGTTAACATGATCTGCGTCAAACCCATGCAAGGATATTCTCAGGAAGAGCTAGCAGACACTATTGAACAGCAAGTGCCAGAGGTTAATGCTTTAACAGAGGAAGAAAGAAACGACATGATTCAACCTGTTCTGACACAAGTTGAAACATGGAACATGGGCATACAGACCATAGTTTTCCTAATGAGCCTAATACTTGTGATGACCGTAACAGCAATGAGCGTAACAGAAAGACGCAGAGACTTTGCGACCTTAGACGCTATAGGCGCACCTTTAAGCTACATATTCCGCATCGTAATATTCGAAACAGTGTTAATTGGGGTTTTAGGCGCCATCTTGGGAATAGTCTTCGGCTCTTTAGCTGCTCTTGTCTTGGCAAGCCTTTATACAAACATCCCCCTTACAATGTTTTTCCCAACTTTCTACGAAATTATCCCGCCCTTCTTCATGTTTCAAATATTCTTAGCGGTGGTTTTTGTCTGCTGCCTAGGCGGGATAATTCCAGCCATAAACGCAACCAGAATGCGCATAGCCGAGGTTCTGAGAGCTGAATACTAATGAAGATAGAAACTGCTGAATTAACAAAGAAATACCGCTTAGGCACATCAGAGATAACCGCTGTAGACAAAGTCACCTTTCAAATTGCTGAAACCAAATTCATAGCAATAATAGGGCCTTCAGGCTCTGGAAAGTCTACGCTGCTAAACCTAATCGGGCTAAACGATTATCCAACATCAGGAAAAATCTTTATTGATGGCGTTGACGCTTTGATGCTGTCAAATAGCGAACGTAGAAGAACTCGCCTTTTTAGCATGGGCTTTGTCTTTCAAACCTTCAATTTAATACCAACTCTAAACGCTTTGGAAAATGTGGAATTACCTATGGCTTTAGCTGGCAAGCCCAAAAGAGAACAGCAACAGAAAGCTATGAAACTTCTTGAGGCAGTAGGTCTAGAAAAAAGATTTTTGCATCGACCTAAAGAGCTGAGCATGGGCGAAATGCAACGCGTAACAATAGCCAGAGCGCTTGCCAACAATCCGCAAATAATCATTGCTGATGAGCCTACTGGAGAGCTTGATTCGAAAACCTCTAAAGAGATAATTGCGTTGCTTTTTGACATAAACAGAAAGGAAAAGACAACGGTTATTGTGGCGACGCATGACGAAAAAATAGTTGGATTGGCAGATGAAACTTACGTGATTCGAGATGGCAAGTTAAAACTTGAAGAGTAATACAAGTAGATTATAGCAGTGAGAACTCTGTGTACCTGATTTTTCCTTTCTCGTCAATAACAACCTCGAATCTCTCTGCCCACGGGTGTCCTTCCAGATCTATTGGGCATGTGCCTCTAATAATCCAAACTCCATTCTTCTGCTCAACCACAGAAACATCTATCCTCTCAGTGTTCTTCCTTTTCTTAACATACTCGACAACCATTTGCTGAGCAGTTTCAGTTGAGATGTTTGGCATTATACATGTTCCTCCAGCAATTTCGTTACTATCTGCGAAAAGCAAAGCATTAAGGGTTATGAATAGAAAATAGTTAGTGAAACTAAACATATGCATAAACTTGTACACGTACTTTCTGCGATAAATTCAAATCAGAACACGTCTACTCTTATCTTGAAGTAGCACACATGGAAAAAGGAAGCGCATGAGCGAAAAAAGAAGAATGATATTTCACTTGGACATGGACCATTTCTTCACGGCAGTAGAGGAAAGAGAACATCCAGAATACAAGGGCAAACCAGTCATCGTCGGTGCAGACCCAAAAGAGGGAAAAGGCAGAGGTGTCGTAAGCACCTGCAATTATGAAGCAAGAAAATTCGGCGTAAGGTCTGGAATGCCAATATCAAAAGCTTGGAAACTCTGTCCAGAAGCCGTGTACTTGCCAGTTAATTATCCGCTGTATATGAGAGTCTCCACTGAAATCATGACCATACTACGAGTATACACGGACAAGTTTGAACAGTGGGGAATAGACGAGGCATTCATGGATGTAAGCTCAAAAGTGAAGGATTATGCTGAAGCCGAAGCCCTCGCCAAAAAAATAAAGAAAGAAATCCACGAGAAACAAGGACTTACATGCTCGATAGGCATAGGTCCAAACAAGCTTGTCGCCAAAATTGCCAGCGACTTCCAAAAACCAGATGGACTAACGATAGTCAAAGAGGACGAAGTTCAAAGGTTTCTCGCTCCGCTGCCAACTCGCAAGCTTCTGTGGGTTGGACGGAAAACTGAGCAAAAACTGGCTACTATGGGGATAAAGACAATTGGCGATTTAGCCCACTACGACCCCACAGTGCTCGCGGAAACCTTCGGCGTCATGGGAACACAGATATATTTAATGGCACACGGCATCGACAGAAGCGAAGTTATGGAAAGAGGCGAAGTAAAATCAATCAGCCGAGAAACAACATTTGAAGAAGACACGTCAGATTTTGAGATTATCTTCAGAGCGTTAGATAGACTCTCAGAAGAGGTGCACGGTGATGTACTAGAGCAAAATTTGTACTACAAAACAGTAACAGTCAAAATTCGCTATGAAAATTTTGAGACACACACAAACAGCAGAACTCTGCCACGGATAACTAATCGTTTACAAGATTTGCAAAAAACTGCAAGAGAACTGACGTGGGATTATCTTCGTGCAGATAGAAAGATAAGGCTGATAGGCGTTAGAGTTTCAAACTTTACTTCAACAGAAAAGCAGAAAACCCTCGTATAGGCAGAAATTTATTTTTTGATTCTTCGAATTTCGAACACGACAGGATTTTCAGCGTCTGGACAAGCATTGCATATTACGTCTTTGTCTTTACTCCAAGGAAATTCTACACCATAACGCATAGCATAGACTTTAGGAAGCACAACCATCAAGGCGCTGTAGCAAATGTTGCCTTTCACCGATTTACCATCAAAGACTATTTTGTCGCCGACTTTGTGTCCAAAAGCACATTTGCCTTTCTGACTCTTAACAGTAACCTCGACACATGACACAGGTGATCACCTTCACCATTTATTTTATGTTTGGGTATTTTTCTCTTATCCTCACATCTGCCATTTTCGCAATCATAGCATTAGAAACAAGAACAAATTTTACGCCTGTAAGCTCCGCCAAATCGGCTGGTCTCTGATCTTGGGTGACAAGTAACAAATCGTGTTTTTTAGCATACTCCACTACGTCTCTATCCTTTGCTCCCTGCAACCCTATTTCCTGCACCGTTACAACATCCCACCCTAGCGTCTCAAAATATTCCTTTAAGCCCGCATACATCTCGTCAAGCAAAATCTTCAACATCGCCAACCCGATTTAGAATGACAAACATAAACATTTAACCATTTAGTAACAACTTGAACGATTTTTCCACCACGAGATGTGTGCATCTATATCAGAAACCTGGCATTTCAGCCAACTCGATAGAGATTCGCCATCATACCAACGCAATTCTTAATAAGTCGAGAAAATCCTTTCGATGCCATAACAAAGGGAAGCAACATGGCGGAAAAAACGGGCGCAAAAATAGTGTTAACCGCCTCAGCAACAGAAATGAGCGATTTTTATAACAGCCCCTTTGTCGCGTTCGCGGCTGGGTTTGCCAAAGGACCCGTCCCACTGTGGCTTGCCAGAAAAGGACTTTACCCACCAGTAGCGCGTAACGCCGATGGAAGGGCAAAATATGCGCCCTATGGTTTAAGAAAGGTGGAGGCTCTTCTTTTAGAAAATGGTTTTGATGAATCTGAGGTAGTAGTTGTCCATCCGTTCGACTTAGACGCTTTTGTGGGTTCTAAAACGAGGGTTGTGGGCATATCTTCCATGGACCCCACTGGAATGGGGTACGTGAGCAAAACGTACTCTTCGATTGTCGGTGGAGGCGAACCTCTTAATTCCATTGAATTCAAGTCGTTGGTTGAACATCGAAGCATCCGAAAATATAGACCCAAAGTAATTGTGGGTGGTTTTGGCGCTTGGCAACTCGAGCGCAAAAAGGTTGCTGAGAACTATGGTATAGATTGCGTTGTTATAGGTGATGGAGAAGAGGCGATAGTAGAGATTTTTAAGAAGGCAATAGAAGGAGAGCCTCTTCCGCGAACTGTTCGCATCGAAAGAAGCCCCAAAAACAAAGAGAGCCTAACTATTAGACACGCGGCAATTCACGGGTGTATAGAGATTTCCAGAGGATGTGGTCGAAATTGCCAGTTTTGCACTCCTACAATGCAGCAAAAGCGTGACGTACCGTTAGAGAAAATCATGAAAGAGGTGGAAGTAACAACACGCGACGGCAGCGACCACATTACTCTAGTTACGGAAGACCTTTTTTTGTACGGTGCAAACAACAAGCAGTTTATTCCAAACAAAGAAGCCGTACTGAAGCTTGTTAAAAGCGTTGCAGCACATCCAAAAGTCAAGGCTATACAACCCTCTCACATGTCCCTAGCACCAGTAGTGCACGACCCAAACATGGTTAGAGAAGTTGCGGAAATCCTCATAGAATATAGCTGGTACAGTCACGAGAAAAGGCGCATCGTGACAGCTGAAACTGGCGTGGAGACAGGAAGCGTTAGGCTGATGAAGAAGTATATGGCGGGTAAAATGCTGCCCTTTAAGCCTGAACAATGGAAGGAAATTGTCAATCAATCCTTCGGAATATTAAATGACAATAATTGGTATCCTCTTGCTACATTGATTGTTGGGCTTCCAGACGAGAAGGAAGAAGATGTTGTTGAAACGCTTGAATTGATAGACGATTTGAAAGGATATATGGCGTTCTATGTTCCACTGCTTTTTGTTCCGCTGGAGAATTGTTTGTTAATGAACAAACGGGGGGCAGAAGTTGATTCTCTTACAAGAGCACGTTGGGAATTCATAATCCGCTGTTGGGAATACAACGCGAGGATTTGGCGCGACACCTTTTTGGAGCAAAGAATTCACAATCCGTTGGTTTACAAAATTTGTAGAAAAATGGTATTGCCCTTTGCAGCCAAAGTAGCTGGAGTCTATTATGGAATGAAACATGGTCACGAAATAGAAGATGCTCTTTGGAGAATTGCAAACGCGTGATCTCAATCTATTGCGACAACTATTTTGTCCACTTGCATGACAATTTTTATAAGCGAGTGTAGTGTGGATAGCTACATCGTGCAAGAAGCAATTTTTGCACATAAAATCTATAGGAGTTGAAATAGCCGATGTCAGAGAAAGAGATGCATAAGGCAGTTTGTGCTGATTGTGGGAAGGAATGTGAAGTTCCCTTCAAACCCGACCCAAGTCGACCTGTTTACTGCCGAGAATGCTGGTCAAAAAGAAGAGGACCATCAAGAAGAAGATACTAGATCAAACTAACATCTTCACTCATTCATTTTTCCCAAATTTTTTTACACATTTAGTTAATACCTTTTAAAGCATTGTTTAGAGGCGCATTATCAAAGGACAAAAGCCTAGAGAATAACTATAAAGCCTTTACAAGAAGAATAAGAATTCTCGTCTTCTGAATTACGGATGACCGACAAGTTGACAAAGCCGAGGCATGAGCAGATGACTTGGTAAGAAATTCACAGAGTAAGCCATTACGATTATAGATTATAATTTTGGAGCAAAGGTTTAATGCAAGTTCAGCAATGAATAATGGATGGTGTCTAATGTGAGGGACCGCGTTCTCAACACCCGATAACAAAACATTTAATATCCCTCAGACTAATTCAGAGAGTTTTATGGAATTTTTAAAACGCATCGAAGAAAAATGGCAAAAACGCTGGGAAAGCGCAAAAGTTTTCGAAGCAAACCCAGACCCAAAGAAGCCAAAATATTACTTAACAGTGGCTTATCCATACCCGAACTCTCCACAGCACATAGGGCACGCAAGAACCTACACACTAGCTGATGTGCATGCTAGATATATGCGAATGCGAGGCTATAATGTGCTGCTTCCGATGGCATTTCACTACACAGGTACACCAGTCTTAGCCATGTCCAAGCGATTGGCAGACGGCGACAAGGATCTAATTGATGATTTTGTTAACGTCTACAAGATTCCAAAGAAGATGCTGGGCAAATTCACAGACCCGCTTGCCATGGCGCGTTATTTCCATGAAGAAATCAAGAGCGGAATGAAGGAAATAGGCTATTCTATCGATTGGAGACGCGAATTCACAACCATAGACCCGCAATACAATCGCTTCATAGAATGGCAATTTCAGAAACTTCACAAGGCGGGATACATAACACGTGGGAGTCACCCAGTGGGCTGGTGCCCAAAAGACGGAAACCCTGTAGGTCAGCATGACACAGTGGGCGATGTTGAACCAGAAATAGGCGAGTTTACGCTGATAAAATTCAAGCAGCAAGACTCGGTTTTTCCGACAGCTACACTGCGTCCAGAAACAGTCTTTGGTGTGACAAACATCTGGGTACATCCAAAAATAAAATACGTGAAAGCCACCGTAGACGGCGAGAAGTGGATAATAAGCCAAGACAGCGTAGAAAAGCTAACCCATCTAAACAAAAAAGTCATAGTTCTGGAAACATTCGAAGGAAAAGAGCTCATAGGAAAGTATGTTGAAAACCCAGCTACAAAGGAAAAAATCCCAATTCTGCCAGCGGACTTCGTTGACCCAAAAAACGCGACAGGCGTAGTGATGTCTGTTCCAGGACATGCGCCATATGATTATGTAGCCTTAAAAAACATAAAAAAGATGCCACAAACGCTGAAAGAATACGGATTAATACCTAAAGATGTGGATTCTATCAAGGTTGTCTCTGTGATAGAAATTCATGGATATTCGGAAATTCCGGCAGGCGACGTAACCAGAAAGATGGGCATTACAGTCCAGACAGACCCGAAGTTGGAGGATGCCACAAAAGAGCTTTACAGACACGAGTTTCACGGTGGCAAAATGAAGCAAAACACGGGCAAATATGCTGGTCTGTCTGTTATGGAAGCAAAAGACATGGTTAAGCAGGACCTAATTGCAGAAGGGAAAGCCACAACGATGTATGAGCTTTTGAATAGACCCGTTCTATGCCGCTGTGGAACGGAGTGCATCGTAAAAATCTTCGAAGACCAATGGTTCATCAACTATGGAAAACAAGATTGGAAAGCGTTAGCCCACAAAAATCTGGAGAAGATGGAGATTCTACCAGAAGAGCTTCGCAACGAATTCAACTATGTAATAGATTGGCTGCACGAAAAAGCATGCGCTAGAAAATCTGGAATGGGAACAAGATTACCATGGGATAAGGAGTGGATTATCGAATCGCTTTCCGACTCCACAATCTACATGGCATACTATACAATAGTTAGACACATCAAGGAATACAATATCCAGTTGAATCAGCTGACAGACGAAGTCTTTGATTACGTCTTCCTTGGAAGTGGTAACCCTTCTGAAATAGCCAAAAAAGTCGGTTTAAACGTTGAAATCTTGAGAAAGATGCATGATGAATTCTCTTACTTCTATCCACTTGACAGTAGGCATTCTGGACGTGACCTTGTACCCAACCACTTAACATTCATGATATTCAACCACACAGCCATATTCCCAGAAAAACACTGGCCCCGACAAATCGCCGTCAACGGCAGCGTAATGATGAAAGGCGTAAAAATGAGCAAATCATTCGGAAACATAATTCCGTTACGAGAAGGCCTAGCAAAATATGGCGCAGACCCAGTAAGGCTGAGTGTTCTGGCAACCGCTGAACTTTTGCAGGATGCGGAATTTAATCCTTCAATAGCTAAATCCATGCGAGAGAGACTTGAACGTCTTCACAGATTCGCATCAGAAGCTGCCAAGACCAAAAACAAAGAGAAACTGCCGAAGAAACAATTTACTATCACTGATAGGTGGATGCTAAGCCGTCTACAGGAACATATTAAAAGGGCGACAGATGCCATGGACAAGATGGCAGTACGCAAAGCCATACACAGTGTTCTATACGAGTCAGAACAAGACTTCCAATGGTATCAAAAACGCATAGCAAACCAAAAAGAACAAGCAAATAGAAAAAACGCCATAAATTACGTTTCCAATCAGATAATAGAAGCGCAGATTAGAATGCTGGCGCCGTTCACTCCTCACATCTGCGAAGAATTATGGGAGATTATGGGCAGAAAAGGCTTTGTCTCATGCAGTTTTTGGCCAAAACCTGAAAGTACGCGGATTGATGCAGAGGCTGAGGAAAGTGAATCACTGATTATGGATGTGGTGGAAGATACGCAGAACATCATCAAAGCGACGGGCATAATACCGAGGAAAATATACTATTACTTGGCAGCCTCGTGGAAGCAAGAGGTTTATAACAAAGTGTTAGAAAAGGCGGAAAGTGGCGAGGTAAATCTGAACAAACTTATGAAGGAATTAGCTGCTGATAAGAAACTAATAAGTTACATGGGAAAAATCGCAAAATTCGCATCAAAAATTGTGAATGAAGCAAATAGAATACCTGAGAGAAGAAAAGAAAACATGCTTAAATTGAAGACATTCGACGAAAAAACAACAATTAAAGATGCGAAAGACTTCTTAAAGGAACGATTCAAAGCAGAAATCACAGTCTTCAGCGAAGACGAAAAAGAGTACTATGACCCTAAAAAAAGAGCGGGGGGCTCTATGCCTTTTCGGCCAGCGATATATATTGAATAGACTAGTGTTACAAGAATCTTGACATTAAATTTAGCGTGTAGGGATTGACTTTGATGTGGTAGTTTCTTCTTCCTCCGCTTGTGGTTGTAACGTAGTAGTCTTCTTCTTCGCGAAGCTTGCTTCCGTGCAGTAGCGCAAGGATAGTTCTACAGACGTTTACTGTAGTTAGTTTTTCGTTTTGGACTTTTTCCTCTATTTCTTCCTGCAAGACTCTTGGGTTAATCGTATAAACGACTTCGGAGCCTTCCCATTTTTTATAGTGCATCTCCATATCTTTTAAAAGATGTTCTACTATGTCGTAATAGGGTGACCTACGATTTCTGATTAACATCACGTAGTTGACCAGAGGGATTGGAATGCCATAGTTCTGGAGTTCAGACATCTTTTCCCCCCATAATGTATATGGGAGGATTTCTTCTTAAAAAGTTTGAGTAGAAATGTTCTACACTTTAGTAGCATATACAAGCTTTAAATGGGCTTCTGCGAGCGATAGATAAAACTATATTCGACATTTCATATCACATCATAAAAGAGGGTCCGTGGCGCAGCATGGATACGCATCAAGCCATAAAGCGCGTCAGCCTTCTAAGCTGAAAGTCCTGGGTTCAAATCCCAGCGGACCCGTTATTGCTGTTTAGTTCGTTTTGCGAACGGAAATTTTAAATCAGTAAGGCAATAATAAATGGTAAACACTCTAACGTTTAACTTAATAATGTATAAGGGATTGTTATGAGTACTCATGCAGACGAGTTAAAACTACGCTTAATGAACATCGAACTGCTCAGAACAGCGAAATACAAGAGAAACATAACCTACCGCGAACTCGCCTCTAAGACGGGTTTACCCGTGACCGTTCTAAGCAGATATGCAAAAGGACACGTACTGCCAAACACGGCAAGAGCAAAACAGCTCTGGAAAGTACTATCGAAGCTTGTGGGTTTAGAAACAGAACTTCGTAGTAGAATAAAGTTTGACGAAGACGGATACTTTGACAATACGGATTTTATAGGCGATTTCAACATTTTACAACAGGCGGCGAATCATGCTTTAGCAAATTTTGCTGGTAAACGTGTTACAAAGGTTTTGACGGCGGCGGTTGACGGAATTCCCTTGGGCACGATGGTGGCAAACGCGCTTGGAGTAAACCTCGTAGTAGCAAAACGCAACAAAGAAGTCGGAGTCAAAGCGTTTCTGGAAGAAACCTACGTGCTGGGAAGAGATTCTGGAGTGACAATGACACTTTACATTCCAAAGGATATAATCAAAAAACGCGACAGTGTACTAGTCGTTGACGATATGATTAAGACTGGTGAAACCCAAGCGGCGCTCGTGAATTTGATACGGAAGGCAAAGGCGGAAATTTCTGGAGTGTTCACGCTTGTAGCCGTTGGAGAGGATTGGAAGAAGAAGCTGAAGCTTTCAGGCGAATGTCCCATAGAAGTCATAACCTACGTCAAAGCACCACACGATTAATCGCATAGGCTATCTTTTGTAGAAACTGATACGGGCGGTTTTGCTCAACAAATTTTATACAATTCTCTGCACATACGACTAATGAGGTTAGCATTTGTGAAGTCGCGAACAATAGAATGGCGAAACGGAACAGTCATAACAATAGACCAGACAAGGCTCCCAAACAAAACAATATTTCTCAAGCTAAAAAGCAGCAGCGAAGTGGCAGAAGCCATAAAAACCATGAAAATAAGAGGCGCACCACTATTAGGCGCAGCCGCAGCCTTCGCTCTAGCATTGACCGCTCACCACTCAAAAGCCAAAAACACACAACAATTGATTAAGGAATTAGAGAAGTCAGCGGAAAAAATAAGAAAAACACGACCGACAGCCGTGAATCTTTTCTGGGCAGTAGATAGAATTCTAGCCAAGGCAAAGGGTTATCCCGGAAGCATAAAAG
>Ga0129301_1000894_pt1 | contig 15624 bp, 15 predicted proteins | sample ConPoolayeHmetaG_FD_94489 | JGI IMG/M metagenome (GOLD analysis project Ga0129301, IMG submission 94489) | Hot spring microbial mat communities from California, USA to study Microbial Dark Matter (Phase II) - Cone Pool mat layer H metaG ...
CCAGAACGCCGTGTACGCTTTAACGAGAAACTATTCTGGACAGCACTTGTGCTTATTATTTACTTGGTGATGTCAGAAATTCGCCTATACGGCATTCCTGCAACAGTAGAAGAGAGACTTAGCGCCTTAAGAGTAATTTTTGCGTCTAACCGAGGCACTCTCATGGAGCTTGGAATCGGCCCAATAGTCACTGCCGGCTTGATACTGCAGCTTTTGATCGGCTCTGCCATGATCGAAGCTGACATGTCTCGCCCAGAAGACAGAGGCTTGTTCACAACAGCAAGCAAGGTCTTCTCAATAATACTTACTGGGGTTCAAGCATCAGCCTACATAATCGGCGGAATGTACAACCCGCAAGGAGGAGCATTACCAGGCACAACCGCCATAATAATATTTCTACAGCTTCTGGCATCAGGAATAATTGTGCTGCTATTGGATGAGCTTGTCCAAAAAGGCTGGGGTTTTGGTAGCGGAATAAGCCTTTTTATTATGGCAGGCGTTGCGCAGCAGATTTTCTGGCAAATGTTTTCGCCAGGAACAGGCCTATTCGTCGGCGCGCTTTCTTATGTGCTTTCAGGCACAGAACCAGGTGCGCTTAACCTATGGATATTTGGCGGAGGCGCATACCCATCTCTAATCGGGTTTGCTGCCACAATTGTGGCTTTCCTAATCATAATATACATGGAAGGAGTTAGGGTTGAACTGCCTTTGTCATATGCGGGTTACAAAGGTTTCCGAAGTCGATATCCAATAAAACTTCTATATGTATCCAACCTTCCAGTAATTTTTGCTTCAGCCCTGTTTGCAAATGTTCATCTATTTTCTCAGCTTTTCTGGAATAATTGGAATCAGAATAACTCGAACTTCTGGCTTAACCTTTTGGGGCAGTATCAATGGACGGCGACAGGCGACGGTCAGCAGCAGTTAGAACCTATTGGAGGGCTTGTGTATTATGTTACGTCGCCGCATAGCATTCAAAACGTAATCCAGAGTCCTGACAGAGCAATTGGCTACCTTGCAATTCTAATCGTGTTCTGTGTTATATTTTCGCTTACATGGCTTGAGGTTGGCGGCTTGGGACCCCGCACCGTTGCTAAACAACTTGTTGATGCAGGCATGGAAATTCCAGGATATAGGCGAACTGGAAAGGCTGTGGAACCTGTTCTCAAGCGTTACATACCAACCGTTACGGTTCTCGGCGGCATAATAGTAGCGTTGATTGCTGGTGTTTCCGATTTCTTCGGGGTTTTCGGTTCGGGAATGGGTATTTTGCTTTCTGTTGGAATACTCTACCAGTATTACGAGATACTCATGCGGGAAAGAGCCTCTGAGATGTACCCTGCCTTCAGACGGATATTCGGCGAATAACCCAACTCGCATTACTATCTAATCCATTTTTTCCGCTTATCCAACTTGACACACTTTTTGGATGAATAGACAATGAAAATAGTTATTAATGCCAGAAAGAAGCAGATAAGTAAAATCCAGAATTTGAGAGGGCAAAGAAATATGGACTTGTTAATTCCCACAATACCTGTCGCTACAATCATGATAATGTTAATCTGTATGGCAGTTTCGTTCCTAAACACCTCAATTAACCGCCTCTTAATAAGCCGCTTTATCGGTTGGGAGCAGTACAGAGTTATGCAGAAAGAAATCTCTGAATATCGTAGTCAGACAACTCAGGCGATGCGCAAAAAGGACCAGAAGCTTATGGAAAAACTGAAAAAGAAAGAGCCCCAGATTCTCAACATGCAGAAAAAAATGGCTAAACCCCAAATTATCTTATTCGTGCTTTCCTTCAGCTACATCTTCATCTGGCTTTTCTTTCTCGGACCAACCTATCAACTACACACTGTCGCATACATTCCAATTATTGGACAAGCGCAAGTGTTTCACTGGTACTTTCTCTGCTCCTTCTTCTTTGGCACACTTGCATCTCGCCTGTTGGGTATAATGCCAATAGAATAGGAAGTGAAAAAATGCCGCAACCACATTTACGAAGTAGAAGCAAAAAGCGTTATAAAACAAAATCTCCCGGCGGCAAAAGCCAAACCCACTATAAAAAGGAAATTATGAAGACGCCAAAATGCTGCGTCTGTGGCAACCCAATTGCTGGAACATCCCATCTGTCCACGGTGGAAACGCGCAAACTTAACAGAAGCAAAAGAAAAGTCGAACGCCCGTATGGCGGGCAACTGTGCCATAACTGCATCAAAAAGGCTCTGAAACAGACTGCAAGGAACATTTAAGGATCATTTCTGAGGCAAATTAATGAATAAAAACGTGAAAAGAAGGAAGAGCGCTAGAGAACCCATGGTCATCTGCATCTGTGGGTTGGCGGGAAGCGGAAAAAGCACACTAGCTAAAAAGCTCGCAAGAAAATACCGTCTCAAATATTACTCTGGCGGCGACGCATTGAAAGCCTTAGCCGTAGAAGAAGGCTATAAACCTCGAAAACACGGATGGTGGGAAACTGAAGAAGGAATGCGGTTTCTGCAAGAGAGAAAGAAAAACCCCAATTTTGATGAAGCCATCGACAAGAAATTTCTGGAAATCGCAAAGAAAGGCAACGTAATCTTGGATAGTTGGACGATGCCTTGGCTTCTGAAAGAGGGTTTTAAGATATGGCTTGAGGCTTCTTCAGAAAAAAGAGCCGTAAGAATAGCTAAAAGGGATAGGATGAGTGTTAATGATGCTTTGAAGGCTTTGGCTGAAAAGGAAGCGCGGACAAGGTCTATTTACAAAAGGCTTTATGGTTTTAATTTGGGGGAAGATTTTGAACCGTTTCATCTGATTCTGGACACCGATGAATTAGAGGCTGAAGAGGTGTTTCAGGTAATATGTGTAGTAGTGGACAAGGTTATCGTAAATTCTGTCAAAAATGAAAATTCATCTCTATTTACAAATTAAAGACTGTTTAGACTTAAGAATATTAGCTCGTAACTCCGCTATTTTAGCATTTAGTGGAATTAACCGATACTTGCAAAAGTTTTATAACTTCTCAGAAATATCTTAACTTGTTTTCTAAAATCAACCCTCTAAAGGTTTGACCCAAAGTGGGTTAGAGATGAAAGAAAGCACAATACAAATCAAACATCTGATTATTGGACTTATGTTAAGCGCCGCTTTCTCCTTTATATTTTTGTCTTTTCTACCTTTAAGTTATGAGTCAAAATACACCATCATAATATTCAACTTTCTTTTTGTCGCTCTTACTTTTCCTTTGAATGGAGAGCTGAAGACTAAATCGGCTATGTTAATGATAGGCAACATTGTCTGCCTTTTTGGAAACCTGCTCTTCTCTCTGTTTTTTGCAGCACTCATATACTATTTTGGAGAATCATTAAAAACAGTATATGTATTTTTAAATCCATTTCTTAATCTATTGTGGATTGTTTCTCTCTGGTCAGTAACCTTAGCTGCTCTTGCTAGCTCAGATGAAAGCCGGAGGCGAAGACTTGCTAGCTGAAGTTTTAGAAGCGTTTTTCTTAATTTTGGCTGGCTTAATGATTGCTTATTTAGTCCGACATTACATTTTCACCATAACCGTACTCAAAAATCATCAAAAACCCAAAAGGGTCAATACAGCAGAGAATATCACTTTTCAACCAACTATCTCAGTCCTGATCCCAGCGCATAACGAGGAAAAAGTAGTTGGAAGAACAATTCAGAGAATGACAGAGCTAACATACCCAAAAGACAAACTTCAAATAATAATCATTGAAGACGCCTCAACAGACAAGACAGGCGCCATAGCTGACCAATACGCAGCAATGCATAACCACATCAAAGTTATACATAGAGACAGAAAAGTAGGCGGGCGGGGAAAAGCCTCTGCTCTTAACGCTGGGCTAAAACGTGCGGCTGGCGAAATCATCGTTTGCTTCGATGCAGACTATTATCCGCAACCAGACTTTCTGGAAAGAATCACAAAAGAATTCGTTAATCCAAAAGTAGGAGTAGTGCAGGGCAGAATCACAGTTCTAAACGAACCTTACAACATTGTCACAAGACTTGTCGCATTAGAAAGAATAGGCGGCTACCGCATCGACCAGCAAGCACGCGACAATTTAGGATTAATTACACAATTCGGCGGCACAGCAGGCGGAATCAGACGAAGCCTTCTAGAAAGTCTTGGAGGATGGAACGAGTCCATCTTGGCTGAAGATACGGACTTGACTCTTCGCGTTTATCTGGCAGGCTACAAGGTTAGCTATCTCAATGAAGCCGAATCTTACGAAGAGGCTGTTGAAAGCTGGCAAGCATACTGGAAACAAAGGTACAGGTGGGCGAAGGGGCATATGCAATGCGCGTTTAAACATTCATTCAATGTTATAAGAAGCAAGAACCTTGGATTAAAAGAGAAAATTGACGGTTTGCTCATGTTGAACGTATATTTCATGCCAATCTTGGCTTTGCTTTTGTGGGCAACATTTATTCCGCTACTTATTTTAAAGCCCTCACCGTTGTTTGGCGCCGTCTGGGCTCTGCTACCATTTCCGCTTTACAGTTTTGTCGGGAATTTTGCGCCTTTCTTTGAAGTAGGAATAGGCACATACCTGGATGGCAGAACCAGAGCCAACTGGCTAATCCCCTTGTTAATATTCACTTTTCTCTATAACATTCCAATATGCACAAAGGCATTTGCAGATTTACTCATCTCAAAAATTCTCGGAAAAGACGATAATCATTGGGAAAAAACCGTGCACTCGGGAAATGGAAACTGTTATATTGGCAGTTAAGGCATAAACTTCAAAAGATGAGGATGGTTCCGAATCCGACATCAACAACATTTTTCTTGTTGGTTCTAGGAATTCTAGCTTTCATTATTATTATGTTACTGCCTGCTCTTGTTGAATGGAAAAAGCCTAAAGATGCTGGACCTAGAAGGATTATGGGGCACATGTTTTTCGCGCAGACTGAAATAGGAGACATGATGACGGATGCTGAAGAAGAGCACGTTTTTGACAAAATGCTTGTCGATAGAATAGCTGGTATTATTGCGTTTTTGCCAAACTTAGAGGCGTAAGACTATTCTTCTTCAAAAGCAGTTTTGCATTTTTCCAGCGTTCTTGGGCTATTTTTAGATTTCCACGAACATTACCGTGAATAGAATAGAAAATATAGCAAAGGTAGGTGCATTGGGCGCACTTTCTGTAAACCTTTCGCAAGTCATCAAGCTCCTTGCTATTCCACACCTTAGGTAATTCAAAGATTGATGCGACTGGTTTATGGAGATGGCAGCCGGCAACACGGCCTAGATGGTCTATCATGAAGAAGTTTTGGAGGGCACGGCACTTCCATGTTCTCTTACCTTCCAAGTAAAGATTTTTGATAGCCTTTAATATCTTGTCAGTCATGAGAATGTTGCTGTTTTCTCTTTTCATTTCACTTAGAGCATCACAAAGATCGACCATTGCTCTATCGTCGGTTATCAAAAATTCGTCACTCTTCTTTCCAATTTTGAAAAGCTGACATGCATCATCTGAAGTGTCATAAGAATATAGGCAATACCAAAGCGGGATTCCTTTTTGAAGAAAGAATTTGGTGAAGTCCGCAATTTCGTAAAGATTGAATTGGGAGATGGTTGGGGTTACGGTGACGCTGATTCCTTCACTGTGCAATTTTTCAACACTTTGCATAGCCTTCTTCCAAGCACCTTTAACACCCTTAATGCTGTCATTCTTTTTGGGATCGAAGCTGTCTATTGATATTGCAACGAGATCCGCATTGCGTAAAGCGTCAATCTTCTCTGCTGCCATGCTGCCATTATCATATATTGTGGTGATGAAGTATCGTGATGCATACTCAATAATCTCGTCAATGTCTTTCCTTAAAAGCGGGTTTCCTCCTGATATCACAATCTCTATAACGCCAAGATCCTTAAGTATGTCCAATCCGGCTTTGATCTCTTCTGTTGATAATTCTTTGGCGTCTTGTTCACTCCACACATTGCATCCTCTACAACGATAGTTACACTTCCTCGTAACCATCCACTGCACATGATATGGTCTGTTAGGAATCAGCGAACGAACGGCAATGCTTGCTGCCTTCTCTAAAGTCATTACCAAAGTAACCCACACCGCATTAGCTATTTGACGCTTAATAAAAAATAAACGAACCTATATAAAATATGATGCAACCACGGCAATGGACAAAACAAAAAACATCAAATTTCGCTTTACTGGCTTGTCAAATCCGCACTTTCCATTAGGGTTTTTACTCCAACCCATTGGACGGCGCAGAAGCCTATTATTAACCTGAACCATACGGTTATGATTCTTATCAAGACCGTCGCCGCAGCTCCTATGGGTAGTCCTTCCGGACCGATAAAGGCTCCAAGAAGGATTGTCATTGCAATATCAGTTACTCCAAATTCTGCAGGAATGCCCACTGGAATAGATTTTAAGGCTACGACGAGCGTATAGACAATAATCAATATACTCCAATTCAAAACGTAGCCTATAGCTGCAAAAACTAGGTAATACACAAGAACACCGCAAAACCACGAAAATATGGAGAATCCTACTGGCAGAATAAGCTTTTCAGGATTTGCGCCGAGAAAATGTATTGATTCATGAAACTCCATTACACCTTTTCTCGCTTTGCGTCTCCAGCCGTCAAGGTTCCAGCGCCCATGGCTTATGCGTTCAATAAGGGAGAAGATTTTGTTGAGTAATCCTTGCGTCCAATTTTCCTTGAAGCATAAGACAAAAATGAAGGAGAGGAAAATGGCTGATGCGGTTACTACAAGAAATATTAGGCTTTGTATCAAGCTTGGAAAAGGAATGCGCATTATCAGTAATTGCAAAGCACCAAACGTCAATGCACCAATGATTATAACTGTGCCCAATATTCTTTGAGTGACAATAGATGCCACAGCTTTTCCAGCATCTACACCATCTCGCGTAATTAAATAAACTCGAGATATCTCGCCACTTACAGATTCTGCAGGCACAAGCAGGTCTACAAAGTTGCTTATCCAAGAATATATGAAAGTCTTTTGAAAAGATGCTTTTACTGATAAAGGCTTTAGGAAATAATGCCATGCCAAAGCAAAGAAACCCATCTCTAGTATGGTTGCAACAGCCGACAGCGAGTATATTGAGAGATTTGTCCTTTTTATTATGGCAATCATTTCGTCGATATTAACGAAGAATATTAGATACAAAGCGAAGGCAAGCAGACCTATAATTATGAATGGAATAGTTCTGCGCAACAGGCTCCTTCTTTTCGGCATCATTAAGCGTTGCACCGGTACGTCAGTGGATAGCGATAACATGGTATTATGTTTTGTCCAATTTCGAGATTTTTGGTCAAACTCTTTTGTTTTCATGAAAAGGAACTTTGAAACTGGCAGTCTTTTAAATGTCTTCAGCGTTTAACATTCTTATCATTTAAATAAAGACGTTGCACACAAGATGGCATGTGAGGCGATAGCTACAAACAAGGCGAAGGCTCTTGAAATTTGGCGAAGAATACTTTGAGAATCTTGAATATTCAAAAAGAGAGCTTCTAATAAGAAACCATGTCCTCGAAGCCCTTAGATGGGGTTCAAAGGTTTCCTACTCCAATCTCTTGGACGGGCAAGGTAAAGCTGCTTTGGATGTGGGATGCGCCTATGGATATGCAGTAGACATTCTGAGATCGCTTTGCTATGAAACTTACGGAGTTGACATATCAGGATACAGCGTAAAAAAGGCAAAACAGCTTTGTTCCATGGATTTTCTCGTTTGCGACATGCAGAAGGGTCTCCCTTTTGAGAAAGATACATTTGACTTGCTAACATGCTTCGAGGTTCTGGAGCATCTTACACATCCATTATCAGCGCTGGAGAACATGTTTGCTTTATGTAAAGGCATAATGATCTGCACGACACCTAACAGAGTTGTGGAAAAACCAGTTAAGAAACTCGTAAGAGATTACGACAAGACACATATAAGTGCTAAAACCCAAAACGAATGGGAGAAATACATCAAAAGCCTGCGTCCAAGCTACTTTAGAATTGAGCCTTTTTTTGATGCAAACTTAAAAGCTGCAGATAAGCTATTATTTTTCAAATCGTTCAAAATACCCTATTTCGGCTTGAATCTGCGAATCTTGATTAAGAAATAGCGGAGATTGCATTTGATGGAACCTATAGACGTCGTGATGCTTACAAAAAACAGCGAACATATACTCGGAAAATGCTTAGAGTCGATATATGGTAATGTGCCTGTTAAACGCCTTATAGTTGTTGATGGGTTCTCGAGTGATAATACGTTGAAGATAATGGAAGAGTTTAACAAAAAGTATGGAAATGTCGAGATAATATTTGAAAAGGGCTCTAGAGCAAGAGCACGAGAGATAGGGATAGAAAAAGCGAATACAGAATGGTTCTTATTCGCAGACAGCGACGTTATCCTCTGCAAAGACTGGTCGAAAAGAACGGAAAAATACATGGATGAAGACGTGGGCGCAATATGGGGTCTTAACATCGACGTCATTCCAACAGTAAAGAATAAGCTGTTTTTGAAATCACTAGCGCTTGTTGCACGAGAATGCTTCAATCTCCGCGGCGGCATGCATGATACGCTCATCCGCCATGAGCTTGTTAAGGATATTAAGATTCCAGAACGGTTACATGCATATGAAGATGCGTATATAATCAACTGGATAAAAAAGAAGGGCTACAAAGTTGTAGCGGGTGATGACCTCTACTGCTTACATCTTCGTCCAAGTGAAGATTGGAGCATTAAACAAAGCATATCTCTAGCCGCGCTGGAACTGAAATGCGGCTTAGCGTATTCGCATATTTTCACTTACGCCTTCTATTACCCATTCTTCATATTCTACTGGTTTCTTCAACTACTTTCCAAACGTTTAGAGGGCTCTCCTGAAAGAGCCAGCCAAAGATGATCCGAAATAGGTCTCGGCAATTTCTTAGTTTTCTTGGTTTTCGTTATGATTTTGCGGTCGTTTGGGTTTTTGACGAATTCGCCTATTATTGCGGCGTGAATCTTCTTTTGTTTTAATCTTTGAATTATTTTGTCTGCTGATTCTGGATTTGTGGAGATGAGCAGTGCGCCTGAGCTTATTAGCTGTAAGGGGTCGATTTTGAAGAAGTTGCATATTCTGGCTGTTTCTGGTTGAACGTGAATTTCTTTTTCGAGGACTTTTACGCCCACATTTGATGCGTCCGCCATTTCATGTATACCCCCATATATGCCGCCTTCAGTTGGATCGTGCATGGCGTGAACGCCGCCTGTCTTGAAAGCTGTTAGCGCGTCTTCAACAACGCTTATCTTGTCGTAGAATTTCTTGGCTTTTTGCAGCATAGCGGAGCTTAATGCCTTCTTCAACTGTGTCTCTCTATCTGTTGCAAGGATAGCCGTTCCTTCGATTCCAGCGCTCTTCGTCAGTATAAGCTTATCATCCTCCTTTGCTTCTCCAGCCGTCACGTATTTTCCTTTCTCCGTCATGCCGATAATGCAACCTACGACAATCGGATTGCTCAATCCTGGGGTTACTTCGCAATGTCCGCCGATAATTGCTATTCCAAGTTTCTTAGCAGCCTTATTTATTTGAACACTTATAGTTTCAACAACTTGCCTGTCCGAGTTTTCTGGAAGCAAGATGCATGATATCATGAAGGCTGGTTCAACGCCGAAGGTAGCAATGTCGTTTGCATTTACATTAACCGCAAGCCATCCTATCCGCTCTATTGCTCCAGTAATCGGGTCCATGGAAACAATCAGCGATTTCTTTCCTACATCTATGATTGCGCCATCAAAACCCGCAGAAGGACCTAGCACGACTTCTTTACGTTTGACACCAATATTCTTGAAAACTACCTTCTGAAGTAAATCTACGGGAATTTTTCCGTAGGGCAAACTCATCATGAAGCCTCTAAATAGTGCCTTTAGCTTTTGAGTTGAGGAAATATTCGTAAAGCTATTCGTACAACAGGAACTGATACTATCAAGCCTACGAGCATCTGCACAATGTTAAATGGAATCTCCATTGCGGCCGTAGCAACAGGGTAACTGAGTGCCAGATGCTCATAGAGGAAATATCCAGCAATCATTGTCGATCCGCCAATAATGATCGCGACAATAGCGCTTAGACTCGATTTGGAAGTTCGGACAGATATTTTAGAGTATAGAAAACCGACAACCAGCCCTTCAATTAGTTTTATAACAAGCGTTCCAGGAGCAAACTGCGGTGCCACAATCATGTCAGCCACGGATGCGCCGATGCCTCCAGCAATCCCGCCCACGTAGGGTCCAAAGAGCAGTGCAGCGATGTAGATTACTGTCTCGCCTAGGTTGAAGTATCCAGATGTTGCTGGAATAGGCACTGTAAATATTATGGTGGCTATGCATACAAGCGCAGCAAATACTGCTGCAATAGCTAATTTGGTTATTTGACTATGTTCTGTTTTCTGCATCATTTTTAAGCTACCTTAATTTCTTTTTTGGGGCGAACAGCCTCTGAAAGTTCTCATAGAATATTTTTCTTTTTATCTTTTGTGTGACTTCTGCGGCTTCCACTATGGCAATTTGCACCGAATAGCGATAGTATGGAATGTCTGAGCCGAATAATATCTTATTTTCGTCTATGTCTGCTGAAAGTTCAATATAATCAGGTAAGGTGCCAGAGGTTTCAACATAAACATTCTCACATTCTTTCAGTGCGCTGATTGCTCCTTCTCTGAGATGGGCAAGAATTATGGGCAGTTTCGGATATTTTCTGGCTATTCTTGCGATAAATCCTGGTGAAGAGAATCCGTCTCCTGAATGGAATAGTATCGGCAGGTTTAGTGCGTTGGCTTTTTGGAAGAGCTTGTTGAAGAATGGGTGGTCGGGTCTGAAACATTCCACCATCGGATGTAACTTTAGCCCGGTTAAGCCTAAACTCTTTTTTATGCGGGTTAACTCTTTCGCGGCGTCTTCTCTTCTGGGGTCGACACGTCCAAATCCTACTAGGCGTTTCGGAAATTTCTTTACGCTTTTTGCGATGTAATTGTTCATTTCTGGATATTTGTCGCCTACATTTGGGTTTGGGAAGACGATTGCCCTTTCAACATTGTATTTGCTGAAAAGGCGCATGATTTCATCAACGTAGATTGTTGGATTCACATAGGGCTGCCAAGGTCCAGACTTTCCAAGATGAACGTGCGCGTCGCAGATTTCCAAAAATCTCCCTCTTTTCTTAACAGCGATTAAGTATTCATTCCAAACCACTTATAACACTTTCAGCAATTCTTGCCGATTTTTGCAGAGTTTTGAATGGGAAAGCCTAAATGCGAGTTTGATGTTGATAGATAGCAATTCGGAGTTGAACATCAATGGCTGAAAAAGTGAAAGAGGATCCAGTCAAGCTTCACAAGGATGCGAACACTCTTTTTGACCTAGGAAAGTATGAAGAGGCAACTGAAAAGTTTCTGCGAGCTTCAGAACTGTATCTGAAGGCAAACAACTTCTTCGATTCAACATCAATGCTTTACAAGGCTGGCGAGTGTGCTTATGCGCAGAAAGATTATGAGAAGGCTGTTGAACATTTCTTAAAGTCTGCAGAATTGTCCTTTAACAAGGGCTTCGAGCGATATGGTGTCAGTGCGCTGGAGTATGCTAGAGACTGCTACAGTAGTATGAGGGAGAAAGAGAAAGTTAAGGAGCTTGAGAAGAAGATTAAGGAAGTTAAGGCGAAACTGGAATCCTCCTTTTAACACATTATCCCTAACCATTTTTATTTAATCACTATCAGAAGACAATTCTTATCAGCGTAAACTAACAATTAACGTTGAATATGTGTTCTAAGGGTTAACGTCATGCCAACATCATTCAAAGCATTAGCTGAACTCTGTGAAAAACTGGGATCTACAACCAAAAGACTTCTGATGATAGACCTCGTTGCCGACTTCCTAAAAAACCTGGAGACTTTAGAAGTTGAGCCTGCCGTTTCCATGATTCTTGGAAGAGCCTTTCCAAAATGGAGTCAGCAAACCCTCGAAGTTAGCTGGGCTACTTTAAGCGAGATGATAAAGCGCATAACGAATGTTGATTGGAAAGTTTTCATGGATGCCTTCGGCAAAACTGGCGATATTGGCGCTGCTACGAAGACGGTTTTTGAGGAAAGCAGGGTTAGGCGGCAGGCAACGCTTTTTGAACGAGCTTTAACAATTTTGGAGGTTAGACGTAGTTTAGAGGCTATTGCTGAAACTGCAGGGTCGGGGTCGAGGGAGAAGAAAGAACGCTTGATAGAGGCTGTGTTCAGCTTGGCTTCGCCTTTGGAAGCGAAGTATTTGGTTAAGATTTTTGTTGGAGAAATGCGGACGGGTTTCCACGAAGGACTAATGGAACAGGCGGTTTCTAAGGCGTTTGAGATTCCGTTGGAAGAAGTGCAAAAGGCGAGCATGACCGTGGGTGATATAGGCGAAGTGGCTACTATAATCAAAACCGAAGGTAAAGAAGGGTTATCCCAAATTAGATTTAGGGTTTTTAGGCCTGTTATGCTTATGCTGGCTCAAATGACAGACGGCATCGAGGATAGTCTCAAGGAGCATGATGGGAAAACAGCTTTCGAATACAAGCTGGATGGTGCGAGAGTGCAAATTCATAAGCTTGGCGATGAGGTGAGAATTTTTAGTAGGAGATTGACGGATGTTACTGAAAGCTTGCCAGAAATTGTTGAAACAGTAAGAAAAAATATTCAAGCGAATGAGGTGATAGTTGAGGGCGAAGTCATAGCCACTGACAAGTCTGGCAGTCCTGTTCCGTTTCAGCATATTATGCGGAGGTTCAAGCGTGTTCACGCTATAGAGGATATGGCTGATAAAATTCCAGTTAAGCTTTACCTTTTTGACATTCTATACCTTAACGGCGAAAGCTTGATTTCTGCTTCTTACATGCAGCGGAGACGGATATTGGCTGAAAATGCAGGCGAGATTCCGTTAACGAAGCAGTTGGTCACGGATAAAGCGGAAGAGGCTGAGCGCTTTCTTAAGGAGTCTATTGATGCTGGTCATGAGGGGTTGATGGCTAAAAAGCCTGACAGCCCATACACGCCTGGTATTCGTGGTAAGCGTTGGCTTAAGATAAAACCTGTTCTTGAGCCGTTGGATTTGGTTATTGTTGCCGCTGAGTATGGATATGGTCGTAGACATGAGTGGCTTTCAGATTATTATTTGGCGGCGCGTGATGCTGAGACTGGCGAGTTTTTGACTGTGGGTAAGACGTTTAAGGGTTTAACTGATGCTGAGATGATGGAGATGACAAGGAGGCTTAAGGAGTTGATTGTGAAAGAGGAGCCTCGAAGGGTGTTTGTTGTTCCGAAGATTGTTGTTGAGGTTACGTACAATGAGATTCAGAAGAGTCCAAAATATGAGTGTGGAATGGCTCTGCGTTTTGCGAGGATAAGCCGCATTAGAGAGGATAAGTCCTCAGAACAGGCGGATAGTATTCAGCGTGTTAGGGAGATTTATGAGCGGCAGTTTTTGAAAAAAGGTAGATATAAGGGTTGAGTGAAGCAATGATAAACATGGAGAATGCATAGAATGCCTGAGATACGGGATAAGTCGTTTTATGACGAGTTTTATAGTCGCCAAATAATTATGAAAGAGCTGGGAAGAAGAGGACAGAAGAAGCTTTCTAAATCAAGCGTTGCGGTTGTTGGGCTTGGAGGTTTGGGCACGGTTTCTTCGCTTTATCTTGCGCTTGCTGGAGTTGGACGCTTACGCCTTATAGACCAGGATACTGTGGAAGTGCAGAATCTTCATAGGCAAGTCTTATACAGCCCAGAGGATTTGCATTATCCTAAGGTTGAGGTTTCGGCCAGAAATCTTAGAAGAGCCAATCCTTTGGTTGAGGTTGAGGCGATTCCTGAAAATTTGAATGTGGGTAATGTTGAGAAGCTTCTTTCTGGAATGGATTGTGTTGTTGACGGTTTGGACAATATACGAACGCGTTATCTGGTTAATCGTGCTTGTGTAAAGCTTGGAATACCATATGTTTTCGGTGCTGCAATTGGGATTGAGGGTAATCTTTCGGTTTTTGTTTCGCCTGAAACGCCGTGTCTTGAATGTGTTTTTCCAAATCTCGAGGATGATTATTTGCTTTCGTGCGACGTGCGCGGTGTGCTGGGAGTTACTCCTGGAATTATTGGTACGATGCAGGCTATGGAGGCGATAAAGGTTTTAACGGGCATGGGTTCGACGTTGAAGGGTAAGCTTATGATATGCGATTTTAGTGATATGTATTTTGCGACAATAGACATTTTAAAGAGAGAAGATTGTCCAGCATGCCAAGGAACGATAATATTTCCAGAGAAGAGGGAGAAGCTTGTTTGGCTTTGTGGAAGGAACACGGCAAACATAAATCCAGAAACGCCAGCAAGATTGAATCTGAACAAGGTTTATGAGGCGGTTAAAAGGCATTATAAGATTCGCATAAAATCTCAATTGGCGATAATCTTCGACTATAAAAGTTTTGAAATAAGCCTCTTCAACAGCGGGCGCATGCTGATAAAAAATGTTAACAGCGAAAAAGAAGCCTTAAGGGTTTATAGAGAAATTGGGAAGAGGCTTGGGTTAAGCTGAAAATAAGATTTATTACAGTCTTAATGGAGAGGTTATTTGAAAAGGGTGCCGGGGTGGCCGAACGGTTCAGGCGGCGGCCTGCAGAGCCGCTATATGTGGGTTCAACTCCCATCCCCGGCTCCATGATTTATTCTCCGAAAAGAAGTCGTAATTTTCTCTGGTTATAATGAGTCTTCCCATTCAGCTTGGATATATACTACTTGATAAATCGCATTCCAAAAATCTTGCTCGTATCCTCAAACGCCTTCGTCCAGTCGCCGAATACCACTATTTGATGGGCGCCCGAAGTTTTATTAATGAACTCCTGAACGTTTGGAACTCTTACTATTAGGGTGGTTCTACAGTGGAAACCTTCTTTGCAATCTACAATCACACCTGTCTTAGCATAAATGGACGTCAAATTGCGATCCATACGCGTTAAGGTTACAATCTGTCCTTTTTTCAAGGAATAATATGCAGTTAGACTTCCAGCAAATTTGAAACCGTGGTAATCTCTGAGTTCATAACGCTTAGGTTTCGCATCAAACCCAGCCATCTTAAAAGGCATGGCACAATGCGAAATAGCCAAAGTTTCTTCTTCAGGATTGACCACTAGGACGTTTCCCATAAAAGCAGGTCTCCGACACAATTTCTGCACCAGCAACAGCATTAATAAGGAAGTCAGATCAGCCTCACAGCCCGCTGGAATGCCTTTATCTCGTAATTTGGCAAAAGCAAAGCACGGAGCAGGCAATGGCGCAATTTGGTCACTGCACACTATCGTCACAGCAACGGCGGAACGTTCTTCAACCAGTCTTTTGACAGTCAAGTAAAGCTTTGCCTCAAGAACAAGGTCATTTTCATTTGGCTCAACAATTCTGTATGCCTCTCGAAGCCACTCTTTAGCCAAGTCAACGGCTGCTTTTTCTGATGTTTGTCCCCATTTTTCAATCAATTCAGCATGTTTAACACGTTCAACTTGGATCCCAAAACGTTTCATTATTTGTTCTAACTGTGGATTACGAAGGACTGCGCCCTGTTCATAAGCAGGTAAATCCGTAGAC
>Ga0129301_1000896_pt1 | contig 15604 bp, 14 predicted proteins | sample ConPoolayeHmetaG_FD_94489 | JGI IMG/M metagenome (GOLD analysis project Ga0129301, IMG submission 94489) | Hot spring microbial mat communities from California, USA to study Microbial Dark Matter (Phase II) - Cone Pool mat layer H metaG ...
GCCTTAGATGTACCTCCTGAATGGCATGTGCGGATGCAAGCTGCTTTCCAGAAGCACACGGATAATGCAGTTTCAAAGACTGTTAACATGCCCTACGAGGCGAATGTTGAAGACGTGAGGAAAGTGTTTGAGTTAGCTTGGAAGCTGAAGTGCAAGGGGGTAACCGTTTTCCGCTATGGAAGCAAACCAGAACAAGTCCTATACATTGGAGAAGTGAAAACCGCCGAGAGTAAATTTGTTTCAGCTGAATCGGAATACGCTGGAGGCTGTCCAACTAAAACTTGCCCATTCCCATGATTACGAGAAAGAAATATAATTCCCCTAGGGTAATGTAACGCCTATGAACAACTCTCTGGGATTCGTTGATGAAGAAAACGCGGCAATGCTTACGGACTTATACGAGTTGACAATGTGTGCAAGCTATTTTGACAACAGAAAGCTTGACCCAGCTTCTTTCGACCTTTTCATCAGGAAACTGCCTCCAAACCGTTCTTATCTACTTTTTGCAGGTTTAGAGCAAGTCCTACGCTTTATTGAGAGGATGAAGTTTACTGAAGAACACATCAGATTTCTAAAAAGCCAAGGATTTAAAGAAGATTTTCTAGATTATTTTCGAAATTTCAGGTTCACTGGCGATGTTTGGGCTGTTCCCGAAGGCACTGTTGTCTTCCCAAACGAGACGTTGATTAGGATTACAGCGCCCATAATAGAAGCCCAACTCATAGAAACATTTGCGTTAAACACCGTGAACCTTCAAACGACAATAGCCACTAAGGCTTCAAGGGTTGTTTATGCAGCTAAAGGTAAGCCTGTAATCGAGTTTGGTTTAAGACGGGAACACGGTGTAGATGCGGGAATGAAAGTGGCGAGGGCAAGCTACATAGCGGGATGTACTGGCACCTCCAATGTTTTGGCTGGGATGAAGTACGGCATGCCAGTTTTTGGCACTATGGCGCATTCTTTTGTAATGTTTTTCAGCAATGAAGTAGATGCCTTCAGAGCCTTTACTAAAACCTTTCCAGACAAATCCACTCTTCTAATAGACACTTTTGACAACATTAAGGGCGCGGAAAACGCCATAGTGGTTGCCAAAGAACTTGAAAGAAAAGGGTTTAAGCTTCGCGGAGTAAGACTGGACAGCGGAGACTTGGTGACTATAAGCAAGAAAGTTAGGAAAATGTTAGATGATAATGGGCTTAGTTATGTGCCGATATTTGCAAGCGGAGACCTAGACGAGTATAGGATAGAAGAGCTACTAAAGAAAGGAGCGAAGATAGACTCTTTTGGCGTTGGAACCAAAATGGGAACATCCGCAGATAGACCTTACGTTGACATAATCTACAAGCTTTGCGAAAAAATGAATGAAAAGGGCAAGTTTCAGCCAATCATGAAGCTAAGCGAGGGTAAAGTGACATTTCCTGGGAGAAAACAAGTTTTTAGGCTGAAGGATGCAAATGGTAATTTCGTAAAAGACGTCATCGCTTTGGAAGACGAAGAAATAAATGGGGAGCCCCTGCTTGTTAAGGTTATTGAAAGGGGGAGAGTTGTATACGATTTTCCATCCCTTGAGGAGATAAGAAAAAGGGCTTTGGAAAACCTTTCAATGCTTCCAGAGAAATATAAACGCTTGAGAAATGCGGCGAAATATCCTGTTGAGCTAAGCCCTAAACTTAAGAAGTTGATAAGAGATTTGAGGCTGAAATTGAAGAAAATTGAGGGCTTAGGCACCGATTAGCCAATTGATTATTTAACTACGAGAGTTGTCAGAATGTTTATGAAGGCAACTTCTATTATGGCTGCTACAAGGAATATGCTGTAAATGTAGATTAAGTCCTTCATGGACAGTATTCTACTTAAGGTTTTCTTAATTGTAAAGTATATACCATATCCTTCAATAAGCCCAACAGGCATGCTCATTAGAAGAATCAACGGCAAAGTCTCAAGAATTACTCCGCCGTAAAGCAGGGTGTCGTCGCGTAATATGCTCAGAAACACTATTACCATTGTAAAGATTAGGGCAAAAGTTCGTGGATGTTCAAGCACTATGTGAGAGTGTTTTTCACGTTTAAAGAAGTTTGAAACCACGAGATTCACATAGAAGGACATGCCTAAAAGAATCAGAGAGATTACGAGAACGTTGTGAATGAAGAGCATTCCAACGGCTAAAAGCGGGTTTTGTAGGACACCCCCTCAAAATGGTGAAGAAAGCAGTGTTCTCAAAGGATGCCAGAAGCAACATGAAGAGAAAAGCCAGACCCAGGATATCTGTGCGTTTTCTTTCACCGTCCAATTGGAAACCTCGCTTAAGAGCATCAAAGCCCCAGGGGCGAAAAGCCATTCGAATATCAAATGAAGTATTCCAAAGAGCAAGGCGATAAGGACTAAAACCACCAAGAAGACTATTAGGGCTAATACGCCAACTGCAATGGCGTCTAGCCATCCCGTTTCGTAGAGCCTCTTAATCAAGAGAAGCCAGACAAAAACGCTTAGAAGCAAAGCGAGAAGGCTGTATGGGATAAACACCATGAAAACACCTGATAGAATTGTTCCGACAAGCGCAATTAGGAAGGCATCTGAGAAAAGTGTACGTTTTCCGCCTACAACAATTCTTCCAGCAATGTAAAGAACCAAAGCCAAAAACAGAAACTCAACAAAAAACAATATCGCGCCAAAAACTAGATGACTCAAAATCCACTCAAACCGGTTTTCATTAGCCCTCAGAAGAGAGGCGTAAAGGATAAGTGGGATTAGCTGAACCAGGATATCTCAACCCTACGTATTTTGCCATTGAGTTATTTTTGTTTTCAAATAAAAAGTTTTGCGAATACTGTTTTAGATTCTTTTGTATTTTAAAACACTGTTTCGCCGTTGGTATAAAGTTTTCCGGGATCTAGAAATTCAAAATAGCCCTTTTTCATTCTCTATCTCCCTAGCATGCATTGTTAAATGATTTTTCTTCAACGTGCGTCTTTCCTCAATCTGTGATACGCTTTGGTTACCTGATTAATCAGAATGTTAATAGTCCAGTTGAAAAGTATCTTAGCACAGTGTGATAGGAAGCTTAATTTATGATTGCTTTTGAAGATAAAGCGGTAAATGGAGGCGCTGGGCGATTTGACTGAAAAGATTGCAATGGATAAACCCGTTGTGGAGATTGATGGGGATGAGATGGCTAGAGTCATGTGGGCTTGGGTTAAGGAGAAGCTAATCCTACCCTATGTGGATTTAAAGGTTGAATACTACGATCTTCACATTAAGAAAAGGGATGAAACTAATGATCAAGTGACATTGCAAGCGGCTGATGCTGTTAAACGGTGGAAAGTAGGTGTGAAATGCGCTACCATAACGCCTAACGCCGAAAGAGTTAAGGAATACAACCTCAAAAAGGAGTGGAAAAGCCCCAATGCCACAATTAGGAACAAGCTGGATGGCACCATTTTCAGGACCCCAATACTTTTAGATAATGTGCTGCCTGCAGTTAGGTTTTGGAAGAAACCTATAGTGGTTGCAAGACATGCCTTCGGCGACATATACGACGGCGTTGGCGTAAGATTTGAAGGCCCAGCTGAAGGTGAAATAGTTGTCAAACAAATGGATGGGAAAGAAATTAGAGCCAAGTTTTCAAGCTTCAAGGGAGCAGGGGTCCTTCAGGGAATTTATAACTTGGACTCTTCCATCGAGAGTTTTGCCAGAGCCTCATTCAGGTACGCCTTAGAAAACAAGCTGGACTTATGGTTTGCAGCTAAAGACACCATTTCAAAGGTTTATGATGGACGCTTTAAGGAAATTTTCAAAAACATCTACAAAAAAGAGTTCAGGGAAAAATATGAAGAGGCTGGACTACACTATGAGTATTATTTATTAGATGATGCTTTAGCAAGAGCGGTTAGATCGGAAGGTGGATTTGTCTGGGCATGCAAAAATTTTGACGGCGATGTTCTCTCCGATTTTGTGGCTACCGCCTACGTTGGAAGCCTAGCACTGATGACTTCTGCGCTTTTCTCGCCTGAAGGCTACTTTCTATCAGAAGCAGCTCACGGCACTGTTCAAAGACATTACTACAAGCATTTGAGAGGCGAAAAAACTTCAACTAACCCCACGGCCATAATATTCACCTGGTCCACTGCCCTTCGGAAAATAGGCGAAATGGACAGCTCAAAAGAGTTATTAGACTTTACATCAAAACTTGAAAAAGCAGTGAAGCTGACTTTGGAAAAGGATAGAATAATGACTGCTGACGTGGCTAAGGTTTCTGAACAACCAGTGCACAGCATCGTCAGCACAGAAGACTTCATTGCAGCGGTGAAAAGAAACCTTGATGAACTTTTATCTAGACACCTTTAAGCATCGCCCTCTCATGATAAACCCTTATAATCAAATTTCACATGTTATTATATGCAAAGTAAAAGAGGTGGAAAAATGGTTGAAGAGGTTAAGAAAGAAGAGGTTGGACTTCCAATTTTAGGTCAAAAGGCTCCAGATTTCGAAGCTTTAACTACCCATGGAGTTTTACGGCTTTCAGATTACAGGGGCGTTTGGGTTGTAATGTTTTCCCACCCGGCCGACTTTACGCCTGTTTGCACCACGGAATTCATCGCATTTGCAAAAATCTACGATGAGCTGAAGAAGCGAAACGTTGAGCTCTTAGGGCTTAGTGTGGACAGTGTTTCTTCTCACATAGCATGGATACGGAATGTCGAAGAGAAAATGGGTGTCAAGATAACTTTTCCCATAATCGCTGACTTGAACAAGGAAGTTGCTAAAAAATACGGCATGATACACCCTGAGCAAAGCAAAACCGAGACTGTTAGATGCGTTTTCATAATCGACCCAGAGGGCAAGATAAGAGCTATGCTTTACTATCCTCTTACCACTGGGAGAAATATGAATGAAATTTTAAGGTTGATTGATGCTCTTCAGACAACTGATAAGTATAAAGTGGCTACTCCTGCCAACTGGAACCCTGGCGCCCCAGTTGTAGTTCCGCCGCCAACAACCGTTGAACAGGCAGAAGAAAGGCTTAAGGAAGGCTACGAATGTAAAGACTGGTATCTCTGCATGAAGAAACTCCCATAGAGCTGATAACATGCCATGCGTTTCTCCGGATGGAAAACCAACATCAAGCGGGATGGCGCTTCTGAAATCGCTTAAAGACGCAGCACTGTCTCCTGAAGAAGTTGCAGGCAAAACAGGTTTACCTCTGTTTCGTGTGAGAAGTGGTCTACGCGAGCTCAAAAACGCAGGTCTAGTCGAAGAAGCAGAAGATAAATACAAACTTTCAAAAACCGCTGAAGCATTAGTCCAGTAAAATCTAATGAAAGCCATTTTAATCCCCAATTTTTCCCTATTCACACATGATTTCATTGGAACCTCAACTGTTTCCCATGCTAGTACAAGCTTATAATAATGCAATTATCCAAGCCGTGTATTTGGCAAACGCTTAAAAGGCTTTTTGCAGTGGATAATTGCTATCGCGAGAAGGTGCAGTGAAGATGCCTAATCATCCTGTCATAGTTGCTGCTGGACGAACCAAGTTTGGGGAACATTATGAAAAGCAGCCTGAAAGACTTATAGAGGAAGCTTGGCTCAGAGCTTCAGAACAAGCAGGATTAGAACGCAGAGATCTTGAAGCCTGCTATATTTCGGATTATTTCCTTCTCCTGACAAACAAGCTTGGGCTGGAAGAGGGTTTCCTATCTGAGTTAACGGAGCTACATGTTCCCATGGATTTTGCCCGTTCCTTCAGTTCAGCCTTTTCTAACGCCTGCAACGCCATCCAAGCTGGCAAATACGATTTAGTGCTTATAGGTGGAATAGAAAAGATGACAGATAGGTGGGATAAGATCCGAGACGACTTGATGCTTTTAGGGGATCCGTGGAGTTACTATGCTGGAGGTGTTCCAGAGGCAAATCATGAACTTATGCTTAGGGCTTACATTAAAAAGTACGGCATAGCAGGTGAAAATCTTGAAAAACTGAAAATTGCATTGGCTCAGATTTCTGTTAAGAATCATTTGAATGCTTTAAAAAATGAGTGCGCTCAATTTCAGAGGAAAATTACTGTGGAGCAGGTTTTAGAGGCGAGGCTAAATGCCCGTAGGCTTTTAGGCATTTATGATTTTGCCCCCATATCTGACGGTGCAACCGCGGTGATTCTTGCAAGTGAGGATGTTGGACGAAAAATAACGGATAAGCCTGTCTGCGTGTTTGGTTCCTCATCAGCCACAGACTACTTAACTTTCCCAGCGAGGGAAGACTTAACAGGTTTTCTTGCCACGCGTTTATCTATGGAAAATGCTTTGAAAACTGCTGGAATAACTCCGTGGGACATTCAAGTTTTAGAGGTTTATGATCAGTCTACAGTTATGGAAATGGTTTCTCTGGAGGATTTAGGCTTTTGCGAGCGTGGAAATGCTTGGAAAACTATTTTTGAAAACTGCCGTGATTATAAGGGATATTACGACATAAATGGGCGGAAGCTTTTCGTAAACATGAACGGCGGCTTAAAAGCAGATGGAAACCCATTAGGCGCAACTGGAGGCGCCCAAATCTGTGAAGTTTTCAAGCAGCTTAGAGGAGAAGCTGGGGAACGACAAGTCGCATGTGACAAAGAGTTAAAATATGGATGCGTTCTGGAGCTTGAAGGTTTCGGCACTAAAGGGCACGTTCACATTTTAGGAAGGATATAGGATGAGTAGCGAACCAATAGAACGGAGAGTTTCTTATCTGGGTGATAGATTAAGGGGTAGGCGTTGCCAAATTTGCGGGAAAGAATACTTTGAGATAAGAGATTACTGCGGAAAATGTGGCCGAAAAAGCTTTGGGAAAATGGTTGACCTAGATCTTTTTTACGAGAAGGGAAAGCTTGAATTATGCACCCTCATTAATGAACCTACAAATAAATTCACAAAGCTCGGCGCCTACATTTACGGTATAGTCTCATTTAACAATGGGAAAATACGGGTTTCAGGAAGGCTTACTGATAAGATAATAAAAGATGGGGAAAATGTTGATTTTTCAGCTCTTGAGGAAAGGGAAGTTGTTCCAAGGTTTAGAAGACGTTACTCCGTGGGCAAAAGCGAAATAATACCTACAATTTCCTTGACATTCACTTTTGCAGACGAATATTATCCCCACCAAGACTACAGCGTCGTTAAACCAGTCAAGGAGTATGACTCGCCTGGAATTGTAGGCTACGGGGTATACACTTCCAAGTATAGAATAAGAGAAGGAGGCATGGAGCGTTCTGTGCCTTTCATAGACGAAGATGCTATAACAGCTGCTGTAGAAGCTGGAAAACTTGCTTTAATCCACTCAGGCGTTGACAACTCTCTTATCGGAAAAGTTTACGTCGGCTCAGAGTCAAACCCTTATGCTGTAAAACCCATTGCTTCAAAGGTGGCTCAAGTTTTAGAACTTGGAGAGGAGAATGATGATTTGCGAGGCGTCGATGCTGTTGACACGGAGTTCGCGTGTAAAGCAGCTACAAGTATGTTCAAGGATGCTGCTTCGCTGGTTAACTATCCGAGATTTAACGTTCCATACGCTATGGTTATAGGCGCGGACAATTCTCAAGCTGCTCCAAGAGAATGCCCAGGTGGAGAACTAGACTTTTTTGTAGGCTTCGGCGGATGCGCCTACATTTTCGGTAAAAACGACTTAATAGCCGAACTGGAAGGAGCGTATTCGTGCACTTCAGACACCCCTGACTTTTGGAGAAGGGATGGTGAACCATACCCGATGCATGGAGGAAGATTTACAGGCGATCCTGCCTACTTCAAGCACATACGGAAAGCTGCAAAAAAACTTATGGAAAAACTTAACCTTAAAGTTACAGATGTAAACTATTTTGTAGCCCACCAACCTAACGTCCAATTTCCAGTTAGAATTGCCAGAGAACTTGGATTTAGAGAGGAACAGTACCTGCCTTCGCTTCAGTTGGAAAAATTCGGCAACACCTACTCAGGCTCTTCACCTTTAGGTTTGGCAGCCGTTTTAGACATGGCAAAACCAAACGAGCGCATCTTAATGGTTAGTTATGGTTCAGGAGCTGGAAGCGACGCCTACACTTTCATAACTACAAGTCAGATACTTGAAAAAAGGCAACGCCAAAAACTCACAGTTAAGTATCAAGCGGAAAACCCATTCTTGGAATACGTAGACTACACAACATATCGAAGGCTAAAACTTGGAATGTAGCTCAACCTTTAATAACTAGGTTGAAACAAAATATGCGCTGATCTAAAATTGCCATTAAAAGAAATATTGAAAGTCCTGTATGCGCCTCAAAAGGCTTTCAAAGAGATTATTCAAAACCCAAAAATTTTCGGTCCCATAGTTGTAATGATGCTTTTCATTGTAGCATACATTGGGGCAAACTACATTATTTTAACAAAGACCTATGCCGAGCAAACATTGCCAACCTCCACTCAAAAAGACATATGGACTGAAAACGCCAATTACTGGAGCGTTGTCGGCGGTTCTTCCAAAGAGAACAGCTTGGACTATGTAACCGGAGACATTCACGGTCTTTACGGGAATAAAAGCATAGAATTCTCTGTTAAAAATAGTACAGCAATCGCCATGCAGTTAGAAAATATTGGATCAATTAATTGTTCAAACTCAGATGGGTACACCAAGTTATATTTTAGAGTTAAGTGGATAAGTCCAGAGAACAAACCTGAAAACGCGGCGATTTACCTATATTCGGGGGATTCTTCAAAATACTTTTATCACGGGTTAGCTGAGGAGATTTCAAACTACACAGTCAACATCTGGAACAATTTAACCGTCTCCCTTGCAGACGAAAGATGGTCCTCAAATGGAACCGCTAACTGGGAAAACATAACGGGACTGAAAATAGAGCTATTGTGGACTGAAAAGTCAAACATAACCGTTTTGGTGGATGGATTGTTTTTTGGAGGAGTGTTTAAGCCTACCGAAAATATGATTGCTGCCGTTTCGCAGTTTGCCATTATTGGGTTTATGCAGTTTGTCTTCAGGTGGGTTCTCCTTGCTGGAATAATCTACGTAATGACAAGGGCTTTTAGAGCTAACACCGTTTGGAGAATGATAATAATCCTCATTGGATTTACATTAATAACAATGTTTATACAAACTGTGATTAACGCTGTAGCCTTTTCAACATTACCTAATCTTAAATATTCTTTTGAATATTTAGGCGGAGTTGCAGGGGAAAGAGAAGCTGCTTACCAAAAGATAGTGGAGGAGGCATGGCTGGTGAATCAAATTTACAGTTACGTTCAAGCAGCTGTAATCGTGTGGACTGTAGCCTTATGCGCCCTTGCCGTTCGTTCAGTAGCCGAGTTTCCATTAAGTAAAAGTCTTCTAGTGGCGGTTGTAGCCTATTTCGCAGCAACAACCATTGAAGGGTTCCTAATAGGAGTTTAACGCCATTTTTACTCGTATCTCAAGGCTACTACCGGGGGGATTTTTGACGCTCTATATGCTGGTAAACACCCTCCAACCAGGCCTATTAGCATGGTAAGCATCAGAGTTTGAATTATGAGTGAAGGAGTTATTAACGGGCTTACTTGTAGGACTATTCCAGTTTCGCCTATTCCACCTATTGATAATCCTCTTGAGGAGAGAATGTACGCGCCAACTATGCCCGTTGTTATCCCAAAGGTTCCGCCTACAAGGCTCATCATAATTGACTCCAAAAGTATCATCAGAAGTATTTGGGAACTAGTGTAGCCTATGGCCTTCATCACTCCTATCTCCCTTGTACGCTCCATAACCGCGGTGATCATGGTTGCCGCCACCCCTGCAATTGCAACAGCGAAAGCTGAAAGCGATGTTGAAAAGTTTATGAAGTTTATTGCACCTGTAACGCTGGATATGGCTTCTGCTATTGCGCTGAAGGCTATTACCTGAACCTTGTCTTCATAATATTGCCTAAGGATGGAAACTGTACCTTTTACATAGACGGGATCATTAACCAAAATGAGTATTCCAGACCACTTATTTAAACCAAAAAGTCTTCTGCCAGCTTCGAGACATGTAAAAACTGTTGAGTCCGGGTCAACTATTAAAGCTCCACCGTACTCTTCAAGGATTGCTCCTACAACAACGTTAACATTTTTCTTACCAGTTATTTTGCCGTTTTCTATTTTAGGCACGGTTAAGGTTAAGACGTCTTCTATGCTGAAACATTTTTCTTCACCTTCGAAGGCTATTTTTCTCCCCACGATTGAGTAAAGGATGTTAGTTTCTGAAGGAACATTCCCCTCACCTATTTTTAGGCTTCCTATTGCTTCAAATAAAAGTGTGTAATCTACTGCGAAAATCGAAATCTTGACCTCTTCATTGGTCCTTTTTAGAATTCCCTGAGTAGTGTAGAAAGGTTCAGCCCTCACGATAGTGTTGATGGATTTTATATAGTTCAAGTCTTCTTCGTCAAGTTGATAATTCTCTGTTGGAAAAAGCGCTATCGCATTCTGCCCCAGAGAGGTTACCCTCTCAACTATGTAGTTGGAGTAGCTTCCAACCACGGCACTCATCATGACAAGCACTAAGGGCCCTATTGCAATGCCAACAATTGTAAGAACAGCCCTAGTTCTCCTCTCACTTAAAGCCTTCAAGGATAACCTGATAAACTCAGCTAACACTTTTAAGCCCCATAAAACTTCAGGTTCTATTGTTTATCCTTGCTTTCTTCATCATTTTGTATATTAGCAGTATGGCTATAGCCATAAAAACGATCACGCCAGCCACTATAATCCACCTTTCAAGGTAGGGCTGTTCGATTTGAGGCGGCTTTGTTGTGGTCTCTTCTTGCAGTTTCACTGTAACATTTATCTGCTTTGATTCCACTTCATTGAAAACATTGTAATATTTTATGGACAAGACAGCGGAACTGCTGAATTTGTCGACGTCAACCCTGAACGCAACTTCAGATCCAGGATCCACATCGCCTATAAAAGAAGATTCAACCCTTTCACCTACTTTCAATTCTGCCTCAACTCGATAAGCAGCGGAAGAGCCGCAGTTCACAATAATCCCCGTTACAGTCGAGGATGAATTGGTGCCGGTGGCTCTTACATTTCGTATTAAAAGGTCTATGAAAGGCTCTACAGTTACGGTTATTGAGTTGTTAAACATGTTAGAGGAACCTCCTGCATCTCTATATATAACTGAAACCATGAGGGGAACTGGTCCGTAAGTTATCGATGAGGCCCCGACAGTCTGAGCATAAAAGCCCAATGGATTATAGGCTAATGTTATTGGAATGCTGACACTTTCTCCTGCACCAATACTTTCAATGTAATTCACTGCTGGAGACGCGATCAATATGGGTGCTCCTTGGTAAGGCGAAATCGCCAGGTAAGCATCGTAAATTGGTGAGCTTCCACGGTTTTTCATATTCAAAGAGGCGTTTACAAATCGGCTTCTCAGATTTATGTTTCTGTCCATGGATATTTCAAGATATTCTGTCTTTCCTAGAATTGGAACTGAAACTACAATTGGAATTTCTCTTTCTCCGCCCCACAAATCTATGTAGGAGAGGCTTCCATTGATCTTGTAAGTCCCAACTTTGACATCGAAGAGGTTAACGGTCGTCATAAATGTTAGAAAATCGCCTCTATTAAACACCTGAGTCGGATTTACTTGCGGCGCGTTCAATAAGTTGGTTAATATTTCCATAAGGTTCTGGGCTTGCAACGGCTGCGGCAGCTGTATTGAGACTGGCGTAATTTTGACACTGCTTGAATTATCTGCAGAATTGTACATCCCCTTTGGCAAGTCAAGTTTAAGCAAGGCACCTCTAAGACCATCCACATAAACGTTTCTCACAAGCACAATTAAGTGGGCTCCATAAGTATTAGGTCCTACAGAACCTTCATACCATCTTGAATCTGCAATCTGCAATGCCGAACCATCGTCGTTCACATCTATATACAACTTTAAGTTTTCGACCCGCCTAACCCCTGGGCCTCCAGACAAGAGTATACAGTCAACGGTCAGATTTGCATCGTAACTTCCCGGAGAGACTTCGCCAACAGACACTGTGAACGAAGCTGTGAAAGTAGCTAGGCTTCTAACAGGGCCTTCAAAATAAGATGTAGCTTCATTTTTGCCTTTCGACAACATTCCAGCTGGAATCTTCAACTGCAGTTTTATTCCAGCTATTGAATAGGGGGCTCTGTTTGCCAAGGTTATTTGATATGTGGCATTACTTGTTTTTGGAAAAACAATTGCGCTGTTCTCCCATCCTGCATCCACAAGTGATATTAGGCTTTCTGAAGCAGGATAGCTTTCAACAAGTAAAGGTAAATTGAACTCTCTAGCTAAGTTTATGTGAGTTCCATACTCGGTGAACTTGTAACTTACAGAGACTATTGCTGGAACGTTTAATGCACTTGTGTTTATGTCAAAATATAGAACTGCAGTACAGTAGCCTCCTGAAACCAATGTTGTGGAGCACGCATCGGAGCCTTTAATTGGGGTTAGAAGTGGTGATGAAACATTTACTACGATTCCCTCAATGCTGTATCTGCCTTCATTTATTAGCCTAACAGTTAAAGGAACATACCGGGAAGTGGGATAAACTGGAGTGGGATCAGGGTATCCCCAATAAGCCGTAACAAGAGAAACTTCAGGCACATAGCTGTGTACAGTTTCAACATTTATTGGGAAGCGAACCGTTTGGTGCATTATGAAGGATGAACCCGAAACTGTTTTGAGGTAGGTTACATTCAAAATGCCCTCTTTTATTCCAACGCTGATTTGAGAGTCAACATCAACGGTTACATCAACGAAGCATGAACCTCCCGGAGTTGCTCCGTTGATATATGTTCCAGAAACTGCTCGAACGTATATTCTATCTGGAAGTACGACGTTCACAGACATTGCACTTATAGCCTCTGTAAGCTTGTTGACGAGGTAAACCCTTAAAACTACATTTTTCGCTGATGGAAGTAATGGAGAGGGTGATCCATTGTAAAAGGTGTTTACCGCGCCCAGCATCAATGGTTGTTCAGGAGGCGGAGTTTCCACTTTAACCGCCACGATAAACGATGTTGAATCGCTATAGGGGACACCGTCTTCGGTTCTTGCGCTTACATCAGCAAAAAGAGTTAAATTATAAACACTTGCTTGCACGTTTGAAGGAATGGAAACTCCAGAAAACGTTAAGGTGAATCGGTCTCCCTTGTTAACAAGACCTGTGCTGGCTCTTGGGTTTTCAACCGTAAAGTTTTCCGGTAACGTAACATTAAAATCTGCAGAATTTATGCTGTTATTCCCTGCATTCTCTAATATGATGTAAAGGTTTGTGTTGCCGGAACCTATGTAAGGTGCTGGCGAGAAATAGGCATCCACAACCCTTAATGCAAGAGGCGGATAAGGTGAAACTATCAGATCTATTTGGTGCGTCTCAGATGCCAAGGCACTTTCCTTAAAATAACTTATGTTAAGCATCAATTGATATGTTCCAGGAGTTAAAGATGCGGAGATGTCTAACAAATATTCAAAAGTAATGTAATCGCCTAATGCTACTTTTTCCGCAACACTCCTATTGAGAAGAAGCGCTGGGGAACATGCACCACTTCCCGAACTAAACCCTATGCCCTCAGTCGTTTTAAGCCACCCTACCACGGAACTTGCATTTGCTGTTCCGTTAAGATAAACAACTTCGATTTTCAAATCTACCCTTTTGCTTCCAGGATATACAAAAGCAGTGTCCGCTGCTGATCTCACATTGACATTTACTATATTAAGATCTTCAGATGTGCTCCAAAACTCTTCAGTGAGACGAGGCATACTAACTGTAACATTACCGTTAAGATCAACATAGTAGTTAGCGGTCTTGTCAAAGTTTTCATGCTTATCCTTTCAAGTTGAAATTTAATCCTTATTAATAAGCGCCTCTGTTTTTTTAGGTTTGAATTCTCCAACAATTTCACCATCTCGAATCACATATATTTTTTCCATACAGTTAGCCACTTCAGAATCATGGGTTACAACAACCACACTATGCCCGGTTTTGTTAAGGTTTAGGAATGTTTCGATAACAACTTTAGCTGAAGCTCTGTCAAGATTACCTGTGGGTTCGTCGGCAAGCACCATAAAAGGCTTTCCCACAATAGCCCTTGCTATGGCTACGCGTTGTTGTTGTCCCCCTGAAAGCTGAGTTGGCTTCTTGAAAAGCCACGCTTCGTCGCCGCCGACCTTAACTAAGGCTTCTTTAACCATTTTAATCCTATTTTTTCGCGGGATCCCTTTCGGTATGAGGGGCAACTCTATGTTTTCTAGGACGCTTAAACGGCCGATTAAATTGAATGTTTGAAATACAAATCCCAATTTTGTGTTTCTTAGGTTGGCAAGGGCTTTGTCGTTTAGCCTTGAAACATCAACTCCCTCAAAGAATATTTTACCTTTTGTAGGTCTGTCTAAAAGCCCTATCATGTTAAGCAGCGTGGTCTTTCCTGATCCTGAAGGCCCCATTATGGCGGCAAGTTCTCCATTATGTATTTGAAGGCTAACCCCTTTTAGAGCCATTGTTGAAGTGTACCCGCTTATGTATTCCTTGCAAACGTCAACAAGCTTAATTATGGGTTTTGGAGCGATATCCTCCAAATTTTAGACCTCATTTTGCTCTTATCCAATTTTCACATCATACATGAACCATGCAGATCTTACCAGATTTTAGTAAACGTTAATTTTGAATGATGTTCTAGCAAGATTTATATTTAAGAATGTTGTTTGTGGTTTCAACTGGCCTTAAGCCGGAAGCTCGGTAAATACGTGAGTCTTATGGTGAAGAGGCTGGTTCCGCGATAAGGACGAAAAAACAGTATGCCACGAAGGCTCCCAGAAAAAACAAAAAACATCCAGAGAAAACCTAGAAGGTTTGGAAGTAGTAAACGTTACAATCCTAGCAAGTCAATGTTCCAGACAACCCCTGTTAAGGAAAGACAAGAGTTGGAAGTACTCATTGATGATATTGGAAGCAGAGGCGACGGAATAGCACGTATACAAGGATACTTGATTTTTGTTCCAAACAGCAAGATAGGTGAACGTGTTAAAGTGCGGATTTTATCAGTTGGCGGAAAATTCGCTGTCGCGGAAAGAGTTAGCTAAAAGCTAAAATAGTGAGGGATAAGAGTTGAAGATTAGTGATTTGCGAAACGGAATGAAACGGGTGAATATTGAAGCCAAAGTTGTGGAGAAATCTGCGCCTCGCGAGGTTCTGGCAAGATTCAGCGACACAACTCATAAAGTAGCAACGGCAGTTATAGCTGACGAAACAGGTAAGATTAAGCTTACCCTTTGGAACGAACAGATAAACCAAGTAAACGTCAACGATACGGTTAATGTGGAAAACGGTTACGTGACAAGCTTTAGAGGAGAAATCCAGTTAAACGTTGGAAAATATGGAAAACTAACAGTTAAGTGAAAATGCGGAAAATAAGTAAACTTTAGCGAGGTGAAAACGATATGGAAGAAAGAAGAAGATACGGTGGAAGACGTAACTTTGGAAGAGAAAGGCGTTTTCCTCCAAAACCTGTTGAAGTAGGAAAGGAATACGAAGTAGATGTTCAAGAAACCAGCAAAAGAGGCGAAGGAATAGCTAGAATAC
>Ga0129301_1000898_pt1 | contig 15577 bp, 14 predicted proteins | sample ConPoolayeHmetaG_FD_94489 | JGI IMG/M metagenome (GOLD analysis project Ga0129301, IMG submission 94489) | Hot spring microbial mat communities from California, USA to study Microbial Dark Matter (Phase II) - Cone Pool mat layer H metaG ...
GGTACAATGCCTATTCGATTCTGAAAACCGGAAAAGATGAATATGGAAAATTTTTGCCTTTGATTTTTAAGTCTTTTGGTGATTATAAACCAGGTCTTTATGTTTATCTTACCGTCCCTTCAGCGGCGCTTTTGGGATTAAATGAATTGGCGGTTAGAATTCCCTCTGCCATGGCTGGAACTTTCTTGGTTATTGCTATGTTTCTTTTAATTAAGCAGTTTTTATCCTGGCCACAAGCAGCTTTGGGGGCATTTTTGATGGCGATAAACCCTTGGTTAATTCATTTTTCAAGAGGCGCTTGGGAAGCAAATTTGGCTCTTTTTGAGACAATTTTAGGAGTTTACTTATTTGTTAAATTTGCTGAAAGCAAAAAATTTTATCAGGGTTTTTTGGCTTCAGCAGTTCTTGGTCTGACCTTTTTAACCTATCAAGGAGCAAAAGTTTTTACGTCCTTGATAGTTTTTGGTTTAATTATTTTTTGGTTTAAACAGTTAAGCGGATTGAGGAAAAAACAAAAATTTTTAGTAGGCCTGCCGGTATTTCTTCTTTTTATTTTTATCAATTTGGGAATATTGACAGGCAGAACCTCCGGCCGGCTTAAAGTTATGAGTATTTTTTCCTATCGCAGGCCAGCCGGTGAAATAGAGTTAATAAAGAATGAAGGAGGACCAAAGGAAAAATGGTTTTTTCCGGTTTTTCATAGCGAAGTCTTAAGTTTTACCAAAGGAATTTTAGGTCGTTATTTTAATCATTTTTCGGCTCGTTTTTTGTTTTTTGAGGGAGATTGGTCTAACAAACGCCATAGTGTTCCTTATATGGGAGTGATGGAAGTTGTTTCTATTCCGTTTTTACTTTTGGGACTAGCAACACTTTTTGCCAAAAAAAGAAATAATTTAGAGAAATTTTTTCTTTACTGGTTGCTAATCGCTCCTTTGCCGGCCGCCATTACCCGCGATTCAATTCAGGCGATTAGAAGTCTGCCGATGGCTATTCCTTTAATTTTTATTACCTCCACCGGAATTTTTGCATTTTTTGACTGGTTTGGGAAAAGAAAAGTGAAATTATTGCCTGTAGTCGGATTGGTAATCGTATATGTTTTCAACCTGGTTTACTATTTAGATTTGTATTATGTTCATTATCCTTTCAATTCAGCTAAGGATTGGTTGTTTGGGTACAGACAAGCGGTTAAATTTGTTGAGGAAAACCAAAAAAATTATCAGAAAATAATTTTCACCCAAAAATACGGCCAGCCTTATATATTTTGGCTTTTTTATACCCGCTATCCACCTTTAAATTATCAAAGACAGGCATTTTTGAAAGAAAGTCCTTACGGTGATGTTGGAGAAGTGGAAAGATTGGATAATATTGAGTTTAGAAAAATTTATTGGCCCGCCGATCGAGCGAACAAAAACTCGCTTTTCGTCGGAGACGAATTCGATTTGCCGCTGCACGATATTGTGGGACAGCAAGGTATTACTCTTCTTAAAGAAATAAAATTTTTAAATGGAAATACTGCCTTTAGAATTGTGGAAACGAAGTAAATTAAAAATTAAAAATGAAAAATGAAAAATTACAATTTAAAATTAAAAATTTCCTAATCTTCCTAATTTTTTTCTTAGCATCGATTCTGAGGGTTTATAAGATTGCCGAATATCCTGCTGGATTGAATGCGGATGAGGCGGCGATTGGATATAATGCTTATTGTTTAATCCAAACAGGCAAAGATGAATTCGGACATTCTTGGCCAATTGCTTTTCGGTCTTTCAACGATTGGAAGCCGGGTTTATATTTTTACCTGGTTTTACCCTTTGTCAAGATTTTCGGCGTTAATGAATTGGCAGTTAGATTACCCTCAGCAATTATTGGAGCCTTAACCGTTTTAATAGTTTATTTTTTGGTTAAAGAGCTTTTTTCCAAGGAAAATAAATTTTCAATTTTCAATTTTCAATTTTCAATTGGCGAAATTGTGGCGTTAATACTTGCAATTTCGCCATGGCATCTTCATTTTTCCCGAGGCGGTTGGGAAACAAATGCCGCGACCTTTTTAATTACAGCCGGTGTTTACTTTTTCATAAAATCTTTAAAAAATCCAAAATTTTTAATTCTTAGTTGCCTATTCTTTATTCTATCTTTATATACTTACCACAGCGCTCGGGTGGTTGTTCCGGTTTTAATTTTAGGTTTAGGATTTTCCTACCGGAGAAATATTTTCAAAAGGCAAAATTTCTCGTGGCTTTTAATGGGTGGCTTGATAGGTGTGGTTTTGGTGGCTCCTTTGGCGGTTTCTTTTTTTGGTTCGGCTGGGATTTCCCGATTTTCCGGGGTTGGTCTTTTTGCTGATACCGGGCCAGTTTGGAGAGTTAATGAATTAAGAGGACAACATCAAAACCCATACATCGCTCAAGTTAGGCTTTTGCATAATAAACTTTGGGCTTATGGGACAGCCTTTTTAGATAATTATTTTTCTCATTTTTCAGGAGATTTTCTTTTTATCTCTGGAGATGAAATTCAGCGCAATAAAGTGCCGGAAATGGGTTTACTTTATTTGACTGAAGTGGTATTTTTGCCATTGGGTTTTTACTTTCTTATACGGAACCGACCAAAAAATTGGCAGATTCCGTTATTTTGGTTGGCAGTAGCACCTTTAGCCTCTTCTTTAACTTTCCAATCTCCCCACGCAATCAGGGCATTAAATATGGTAATCCCCTTAGTCATAATAGTTAGTTATGGAGTGGTCAATTTTTTCAAGGTTTTTAATTTAAGGCAAAAGATTTTTCCCCCCATAGTTCTTGGTTCATTATTCATAATTCTATATTTGTGGAATTTTGCTTTTTATTTGCATCAGTACTATATTCACTACCCCAAAAGATATCCGGCAGCTTGGGAATACGGGTTTAAATATCTGGTAGATTATGTAAAAGAGAATCAGGAAAAATACGCGAAAATTTATGTTACTGACGAATACGACCAGCCTTATATTTTATTTGCTTTTTATTTGAAATATCCCCCAGAAGTTTTTCAAAAAGAAGCAAAATTGAGTCCGCGCGATAAATTTGGCTTTTCAACAGTAGAGCATTTTGGCAAATATTATTTTGGTTCAATTGATTTGAAACAACTAAATAAAGAAAACGTTGGTCAAAAAATAATGGTAATTGGAACTCAAGAGGAAATTCCTGATTCTGTTACAATTATAAAAAGAATTTATTTCAAAGATGGCAAGAAAGAAGCGTTTAGAATCACCGAAAATTAGACTTTCCGTTGCTTTGGCAACTTTTAACGAGGAGGAGAATATTGGAGATTGTCTTGAGTCGGTTCGCCAGCTGGCGGATGAAATAGTCGTAGTTGATGAATCATCTACCGACAAAACCTGCCAGATTGCCAAAAGCTATGGAGCGAAGGTTTACAAAACCGCCCATCATCCGATCTTCCACGTCACTAAACAGAAGGCGCTGGATTACGCAACCGGTAAGTGGATTCTTCAACTTGATGCTGATGAAAAGGTAACCCCAGCTCTGGCTAAAGAAATAAAGGAGGTTTTAAAAATGGATGATAGTAGGATGAGAAAAAGAAGGCCAATCGATGAGAAAAAATGGCAACTTTTCCAGCGGCACCAGCGGTTAATTGAAAAACGAGATGGCCTCGTTGGTAAAAAGACCGGTGAAATTGTTGCCTTTTTTATCCCTCGACTAAATTATTTTTTAGGGAAGCCACTTATCCATGCCGGAGTTTATCCCGATGGAGTGATAAGACTGGTTAAGAATGGTAAGGCTTGGTTTCCGGCAAAGTCCGTCCATGAGCAAATTCAGATTAACGGAGAGGTTGCTTGGCTTTTTAATGATCTGGAGCATCATGATTCTCCCACCTTGAGCCGCTATTTTAAAAGAATGGCCAGATATACCGATCTTCAGGCGACTGACTTTGAGGCAGAAAAAATTCCTCGCCATATTTTCGGCCTCTTTTACTATTCTGTTGTCAAACCGTGGCTAGTATTTTTAAATTTGTATGCAAGACATAAGGGTTTTCTTGATAGCTGGAGGGGATTTCTTTGGTCATTTCTTTCCGCCCTTCATTTTCCGATTGCCTACTTTAAATATTTAAAAAGAAAGACAGAATGAAAGTTGCGATTGATATTACTCCCTTAAAGACTGAGCACCGGTTTCGGGGAATTGGGGTGTATACCCAAAATTTAATTGAGGCACTTTACTCTATCAAAGTACCTGATTTTTCAATTCAATTAATTGAAGTTGGAAGAATACCTTCGGATTGTGATCTTGTTCATTACCCGTATTTTGACTTTTTCTTTTTGACCTTGCCGCTGAGAAAATTAAAACCTACAGTAGTTACCGTTCATGATTGCGTCCCTTTGGTTTTTCCCAAAAATTACCCTCCCGGGATAAAAGGGAAGATTAAATTCATAATTCAAAAACTCTCGTTAAAGGGGGTGAAAAGGATAATTACCGATTCGGAAAGTTCAAAAAGAGATATTATCAAATTTTTGGAAATTCCAGAGCCAAAAATTGATGTTGTTTATTTGGCGGCAGGAAATAAAGTTAAAAAAATAACTGATAGGGAAATTTTGGTTAAATTGAGTAAGAAATTTAATTTACCCAAAAACTTTGTTTTGTACGTTGGAGACGTCAATTTTAATAAAAACCTGCCAGGTTTGGTGAAAGCTTGTCGCATAGTTAATATTCCTCTGGTGATTGTAGGAAAACAAATAGTCCAAACGAACTTTGATAAAAAAAATATTGAAAACCAACCTTTGGTAGAATTTAATAGATTAGTTGAAGGAAACAAAAATATTCTAAGATTAGGGTTTGTGGAAACGAAAGAGTTGGCAGGGTTATATTCGCTGGCTTCAGTTTATTGTCAACCATCATTTTATGAAGGCTTTGGGATGCAAATTTTGGAGGCAATGACCTGCGGTTGTCCGGTAGTTACCAGTAATGTTTCCAGCTTGCCGGAAGTGGCGGGGAAAGCCGCTTTATTGATAGATCCCAACAAAATTGAAGAAATCGCCGGAGCAATCAAAAAAATTTTAGAAGATAAAAGCCTTAGGGAGAGATTAAAGAACGCAGGCTTTGAACAAGTTAGAAAATTTTCTTGGAAGAATACTGCTATGGAAGTAATCGATTCTTATAGAAGGTCTCTTCGATGAAGAATTTTTTAAAACAATCTCTTTGGATAAGCGGGCCAATTTTTATTGTTTTTTGGCTTTATAAAGGAGTTTTGAGAGCAAATTTTAATCTTGAAGATGCTATGTTGTTGGGTGACGCAGCGAAAGCTCTTACAAAAGGAAATTGGCGATATACTTTTGTTCCTTGGTGGGGAGCTTATGCGCGGTTTTTTTGGCAGCCGGTAGCGGTAGTTTTTTATAAATTTTTTGGTTACAACGCTACTCCTTTTTTTGCCTTGAGTTTATTTTTTCATTTGATGAATGTTTTTTTAGTCTATCTTTTGGCCATAAAGTTGACAAATTCTAAACTTATTGCCTTATTTTCTTCTTTACTTTACGGAATTTATCAAGTTAATTTTGAAGGGCCAACTTGGATTCTTTCAGGAATTAAAGATATGCCAATGACCACATTTTTTTTATTATCTTTTATTTTTTATCTTAATTTTATCAAAGAAAAAAAACCAAAACAGTTATTTTTTTCTTGTTTGGCTTTTTGTCTGGCACTTTTTTGCGAGCTTAAAGCAATTTTAATACCGGTTGTTTTTCTTAGCTACGATTTATTAATAAAGGAAAAATTTAATTTAAAAAAATTATTTTCAAAAAATCTTCTTAAATATTTTCCGTATTTATTAATTGGTTTTGTTTTCTTTTTTAAAGTTTACCCAAAAACTCTGGGGATGTTTTCAGGAGCAAAAAATGAAAAATTTTTGTTGAGTTTTCCGGCTAGTTTGCCTTTTTATTTCTTTCCCATTAATCGTCTTTTTTGGCTTTCGCTTAAATTGACAAAAGCGCCAATGACAGAGGCTTTTTTAATAAAATTTGGGTCGGTAATTGCTCTGTTTTGGCTAGCTCTCATATTTTTGTTTTTTTTGAAAAAGGAGGAGGGAAAATTATTAACAATTTCTTTCTTATTTTTAGGGGTTTTTTTAAATTATTTACCTGTGATTTTGACGGTTCTTTCCGGTTATCATAGTCTTTGGCAGACAGTTGCCATTCATTGGCGTTACTATACTTTGGCTTCATCATTGGCTTCAATTTTAGTGGTTAGTTCTTTGGTTTGGGCGGCAAGCTTAGTTTCAAGAAAAACGTTTTTTTTGCCCTTGCTGTTTTTATCCATAGTAATTGTCTGGTCTTTTAATTATGATCGTTTTATGCTTTCGGAATTTTTGAACTGGTCAGTTTTGGCCAGGAATAACTTTCAGATTATTAAAAAGACCTATCAAAGTTTTCCCGAAGAATCGGTTTTAGTAATCGAAGGTGTAGAAGATGAGAAAAAGTTTTTATTTTACGAAAGTCGTTACCTTTTTGAGAATATTTTCGCTTTATATGCCAATCCGAATAATCCGGCTTATTTGGAAAAGCAGCAAAAATTATTTTTAAATCCGGAAGAAGGACCTTATCGCTCCTTGTCCCGGCTTTTATATTATACCAACCTTAAAGATTTTTTAGTGGGTAACCACGAACACATTTTTTCTTTTAATTTAAATGACCATTGGATAGTTTTAAATCTTCCCTGGCGATTGCCGGCTTACGACCGGCTCTTTTTGGGCGCGATTTACGGTTTTTATCAGCCGGAAAAAGTTTTTGTTTTCAAGTTTCTGGAAAATGGAGCAGTGGTTAATGAGACTGAATCACGCAGAAATCAGCTGAGTTATTTTTTGTCATTGTTTTGTTTTAAAAACGGTTTGAAGTCTTGCGAAAGAAGCTTTAAACCAAGCCTTCAAAATCAATCTTTTTGGGAAATTTACAGCCTTTTTAGTAACGAAGGTAAAAAAATTATTGATTTTTTAATTAGCCGGCCTAAAGGTCCCCTTCCAGTGCTGGGAGAAATTAAGGTATAGTGTTTGAATGATGAAAAAACTTTCTTCTTTATCAATATTCTTTCCCGCCTATAACGACGAAAAAACAATTTCAGGACTAGTCAAGAACGCTTATAAATATGGAGCCTTGGTAGCCAAAAAATTTGAGGTGATTGTTATAGATGACGGGAGTCAGGATAAAACAGCCGAGGTTTTGCGGCAGGCACAAAAAGAATTTCCTGGTCTTAAGATAGTTACTCACCATCAGAACTGCGGTTATGGAGGGGCTTTGAAAAGTGGTTTTGCCAATTCCTCCGGGGATTACATTTTCTACACAGACGGCGACGGTCAATACGATGTTGGGGAGTTACCGCTTTTGGTAGCTAAAATGGATAAGGAAATTGCCGTTGTTAACGGTTATAAAGATGGACGTCAAGACACTTTTTTTCGTTTTCTTGCCGGTAAGGTCTACACGTTTTTTTTAAAACTAATTTTTGGAATCAAAATCAGAGATGTTGATTGCGATTTTAGGCTCATTAAAAAAGAGGTTTTTGAGAAAGTTAAACTTTCTTTTGACAGCGGCGCTATTTGCCTTGAGTTGGTAAAAAAAATTCAAGACGCCGGTTTTAAATTTGCCGAAGTCAAGGTAAGCCACTTGCCAAGAAAATACGGCCGGTCCCAATTTTTTACTTTCAAAAGAATCTGGCAAACTCTGGTGGATGATTTTAATTTCTGGATTTTGTTGCATTTTAAAAAATGAGAACGGATGAGTATCAAAGAATTAACGAATTGGCGTCCTTCCATTTTTGGTATCAAGGCAGTCGGGATTTATTGGAAAAATTAATTAGAAAATATAGCAAAGGAAAGAATCCTAAGATTCTTGATGCCGGTTGCGGCCCAGGAGCAATGCTGCCAGCTTTAGTAAAATTTGGCCAAGTGTTTGGAATAGATATTTCTTCCGAAGCTTTAAAATTCTGCAAAGAAAGAAATTTTGAGGTTAAAAAAGGAACAGTTGAGAAGATCCCTTTTAAAGATAATTTTTTTGATTTAGTTATTTGTTTTGAAGTTCTTTACCATAAAGATGTTGACAATCCCCAAAAAGCGATTGGGGAGTTTTTTCGAGTGCTCAAGCCAGGCGGTTTTTTAATTTTACGAGAGCCGGCTTTTACTTTTTTGTTCCGAACCCACGACAAAGTTGTTCAGACCGCCCGAAGATTTACAAAAAAAGACTTAGTTGATTTATTTAAAGGCGCTGGTTTTATTATAAAGAAAGCGACCTACACGAACGTTTTTTTATTTTTAGCGATTCTTATTAAAAAACTTTTTGAGGTTTTTGAAAAGAGGAACTCAGAAAAATCAGATTTGAAATCGTTGCCTAATTGGCAAAATTTATTTTTTCTAAAATTTTTTCAGATGGAGAATTTTTTAATTAACTTTTTTGATTTTCCACTCGGGAGTTCAGTCTTGATAGTTGGTCGAAAATGAGAAACTTTATTGGTTAGTTTAAAACCGTCGTGTTTGCTTAAGATAAATATTTTGCTAAAATGAACTGGAATTTATGAAATTTTTTAAAAAAATATTTCTTGCTTTTTTGGTTTGGAGAGCTTTTCTATTTGGGATTCAGTTTTTTTCCGTCAAAATTCCTTTCCGCTATAGTTTTCCTTATGTTGAGGCGGTATTGGGGAAATACCATCCGGCTTTTTTGCGGCCTTGGGCAAATTTTGACGGGGTACATTATCTGACGATTGCCAAATCAGGCTACTTGGCCCAATACACCCAAGCTTTTTTTCCGCTTTATCCGTTGCTTATCCGCTGGGTGGGAAATATTTTTTTCCTCAAAAATTATCTTCTGGCCGGTCATGTTATCTCCAGCATTTTTTGGCTGTTATCGTTGTTAATGCTGGTTAAATTAGCTGAACTTGATTTTGACAGGGAAACCAGCTTTAAAGCATTATTATTTTTGATTCTTTTTCCTACTTCCTTTTATTTTGTCAGCCTTTATGCGGAATCAATGTTTTTGTTTTTGATTCTTTTTAGTTTTTACTGCGCCAGAAAAAGGAACTGGTGGGGAGCGGGAATTTTGGCCGGTTTTGCCAGCGCGACTAAGTTATTTGGGATTTTTTTACTGCCAGCGCTTTTGGTGGAGGGTTTTTTACAGAAAGGCGGTAAAAAGACAAAAAAACGTTTAAGTGATTATTTACCAGTGGGTCTTTCTTGCCTTGGATTGTTATTATATATGCTTTATTTAAAAAGCGAATTTGGAAATCCTTTTTATTTTGCTACTGCCCAGCCGGCTTTTGGGGCTTCCCGATCAGTAAAAAAAGTAATTCTTCTTTATCAGGTTTTTTGGCGTTATTTTAAAATGATACTTACAGTGACTAAAACCGATCCCTTGTATTTTACGGTTTGGTTGGAATTTCTTTCCGGAACCGTGTTTTTAGGATTGTTGTTTTTGGCTTGGAGACAAAAAATTCGGGAATCTTATCTTGTTTTTGCCGCCTTGTCTTATATTCTCCCTACTTTAACCGGCACATTTTCTTCAATGCCAAGATATGTTTTGGTTCTTTTCCCTTGTTTTATAAGCTTAGCCTTGATTGAAAATAAAAGATTGGTAAAATCAATTTATCTTTTGGAGGTAGCTTTAATGATAATTTGCACTCTTTTGTTTTTAAGGGGGTATTGGGTGGGTTGAAAGTCGAAAGTTGAAAGTTGAAAGTTGAAAGTTGAAAGTTGAAAGTCGAAAGTCGAAAGTAAAGATGACAATAAGTAAATTTGAAGACATTATTTCCTGGCAGAAAGCTAAATTGTTAGTCTTAGAAATTTATAAAATATTCAGAGGAAATCACGACCTTAGTTTTAAGGATCAGATTCAAAGAGCTTCAGTTTCAATAATGAATAATATCGCTGAAGGTTTTGAAAGAAAAGGGGACAGAGAGTTTAAGCATTTTTTATATATTGCCAAAGGGTCATGTGGCGAACTTCGTTCAATGCTCCATGTTGCAAGGGAATTAAGGTATTTAACCAATAAAGATTTTGAAAACCTGTATAATTTATCGTTGGAAATATCTAAATTATTGTCGGGATTTACCAAGACTTTATAGACTTTACACTTTATGGACTTTAAGACTAAAGTTAGAAATATTCCAGATTTTCCTAAAAAAGGGATTATTTTTAGGGATATTGCTCCTTTACTGGAAGACAAAAACGCCTTCAGACAAGCAGTTAATGAATTGGCAGAAAAATTCAAAGATAAAAAAGTTGATAAAGTGGTGGGAGTTGATGCCCGAGGTTTTATTCTGGCCGGAGTTTTAGCTGACAGGCTTGGGGCGGGGATGGTGATGGTTAGAAAAAAAGGTAAACTTCCTTACCAAACAGAGTCGGTTGAATTTGATTTGGAATACGGAAAAGCAGTTTTAGAGATTCACAAAGATTCAATTAAACAAGGAGAAAAAGTGTTGTTGGTTGATGATGTTTTGGCCACCGGAGGAACAATGTCAGCTGCCGCTAAATTGGTAGAAAAATTAGGAGGAGAAATTGTAGGAATTATTTTTTTAATAATTCTTGATTATCTTTCCGGCCGGGAAAAACTTAAAAATTATCCAGTTTTTTCTTTAATAAATTATGAAAAATGAAGCTAAAATTGGGGTTTTAGGCGGGTCAGGATTTTATGAATTTTTTGAAAGACCCAAAAAAGTCCAGATTGAAACTCCTTATGGAAAACCTTCGGCAGAGATTACTGTTGCTGAAATTGCTGGTCAAAAAGTAGCTTTTTTGCCTAGGCACGGGGAAAAGCACCAGTTTCCTCCACACAAAATAAATTATCGAGCTAATCTTTATTCGTTTAAAACGCTAGGGGTGGAGAGAGTGATTTCTCCATGCTCTGCAGGTTCTTTGCAACCCCATATAAAACCAGGCGACTTTGTTATTTTGGATCAGTTTTTTGACCGGACAAAAAACCGGGAAGATAGCTTTTATGATGGACCGCAAACTACCCATATTTCCGGAGCTTATCCTTATTGTCCCCAAATAAGCCAGATTGCCTACAATTGTGCCAAGAAATTAAGAATTCCGGTTCACCCAAAAGGAACAGTGGTTGTCATTAACGGACCTCGTTTTTCTACCGTTGCCGAAAGCCAGTTTTTTAGTAAACAAAGCTGGGAGGTTGTTAATATGACTCAATATCCAGAGGTTATTTTGGCCAGGGAATTGGAAATGTGCTTTGTGGGAATTGCTCTTGTTACTGACTGGGATGTTGGTTTGTCAGCAGCCAAAAAAGTTAAACCTGTTTCCTTAAATGAAGTAGTAAGGGTTTTCCATCAGAATAACCAAAAAATTCGTCAATTGATTTTAGAGATTATTAAAAATTTACCCCAAAAAAGAACTTGCGATTGCAAAGATGCTTTGAAAAACGCGGTGATTAAAACATGACCAAGCTCATTAAAAATTTTTTTAAAAAATTTTCCTCCAGCCAGTTAATGCGGGGAAGCATTGTCTTATTTATTGGAACAATGATAGGCAATTTCGGGAGTTATTTATACCATCTTTTAATGGGAAGAATGCTAGGACCGGAAGAATACGGGGTTATTTCCAGCATTATTTCGATTCTTTACTTTCTTTCAATACCGACGACGGTATTTACTTTAGCCATTTCCAAATTTACTTCCGCTTATTTAGGCAAGAAAGAAACAGGGAAAATTAGCTCCTCTTTTTTATGGCTTTTTAAAAAAAGTTTTTTGTTTTCTTTAATAATTTTTATTTTTTTTGTCTTAATTTCACCTTTTTTGGCAAAATTTTTAAATCTTGACTCAATGGCTTCGCTTATGGCGGTCTCCGGAGCTGTTTTTTTGAATTTTCCTCTTTCTGTTAATCGCGGATTTCTTCAGGGGTTACTGAATTTTTCCTGGCTAGCGTTTGTCTCAGGAACAGAAACCATTTTAAAATTATTTTTAGCGGTTTTGTTAGTCTTGGCCGGATTAAAATCTTTTGGGGCTGTCCTGGCTTATTCAATTTCTTCCCTTTTGAACCTAATCATTACCACCATACCTTTTAAAAATTATTTTTCTGTTGTTGATAAAAAAGAGAAATTTGTCGATTTTGGAAAAATGGTTGGATTCAGTCTTCCGGTTTTGATCGCTAATATCAGCTTTATTTCCCTTTATTCCCTGGATATTATTTTAGTCAAGCATTTTTTTTCATCTTATCAAGCCGGGATATATTCCTCGGCCTCAATTTTGGGAAAGATTATTTTTTGGTTTTCCAGTCCGGTAGTTACGGCCGTTTTTCCAATTCTTTCCAAAAGGCAAGCGGAAAAAAGAAATTTTTTCGGAATTTTATTGTCTTCGATTTTTTTTATCAGTTTTGCCAGTTTTTGTTTAGTTTTGGTTTATAAATTTTTTCCCGAGTTAATGATTAATCTTTTATTTGGGGAGAAGTATTTTGGCGCCAAAGCCTTACTAGTCCCTTTTGCGATTTTCATTTTCTTTCATACATTGGCAAATGCTTTGGTTAATGCCTACCTTTCGCTTTCTCTGACAAAACCAGTTATTTTAGCTTCCATAGCAGCTATCTTTCAGGGAATTTTGATCTCTGTTTTTCATAATGATATGTTCCAGGTAATCTTGATTTCTCAACTTGTTTGTGGAATACTCTTTGCCAGTTTATTGATATTTTTACCTACGGTTTATGCCTTACAAAAAAAATAAAGCTAAATTGCTTTCGGTAATCGTTCCTATCTTCAGACAAGAAAAGACCATTGTTGAGGACTTAGGCCAAATTGAAGCGGCTTTAAAAAAAATCCCCAAAGATTATGATTACGAAATTATTGGAGTGGTTGATGGTAGGGTGGATAAAAGTTACGAAAATGCCAAAAAAATTAAATCTTCCAAGGTCAAAATTTTTGCCTATGAAGAGAATCACGGAAAAGGTTATGCTGTCAGGTATGGTATGGCTCGGGCTAAAGGCGATCCGATTGCTTTTATTGATGCGGGCATGGATATCAATCCTTCCGGGATTCCTCTTTTGTTAGCCCATATGGATTGGTATAAGTCGGATGTGATTGTTGGTTCAATTAGACATTCGGCTTCAAAAGTAACTCATTACCCCCTCTTTAGAAGAATTCAGAGCACGGTTTACCATTTGATGACAAAAATCATGTTTAGACTGAATATTACTGATAGCCAAAGGGGGATTAAGATTTTCCGAAGGAAGGTTTTGGAAAAGGTTTTACCTCGGCTTTTGGTTAAAAGGTTTGCTTTTGATATTGAGATGTTAGCCGTTGCTCGGCATTTGGGGTTTAAAAATATTCATGATGGTCCGGTTGAATTGAATGCCGAAGTGTATAGAAAGAATTCGGCGGTTAAATTAACTTCGGCGATTGAAGTGATGTGGGATACTTTGGCAGTTTTTTATCGTCTAAACATTCTTCATTATTATGACGATTCAGCCAAAAGAAACTGGGTTTATGACAAAGATTTAGATATGAAAGTTAATATCTGATGAGAAAACTTCCTGCTTCAGTAATTATTCCCGTGAGAACAATTACTCCATATGTACGAGAAACAGTTGGCTATTTGAAAAAACAATCTGAAAAAAATTTTGAAATCATTATTGTCACCGACAAAAAAGAAGAGCTGGTAGGAACGAAGGTTATTCCCAGCGGTGAACCGACTCCTGCCTACAAAAGAAATTTGGGTGCAAGAATGGCCAAAGGCGAGATTTTGGCCTTTCTGGACGATGATTCTTACCCGAGTTCCAACTGGCTTGAGAATGCCCTAAAAATTTTTGATGAGGACGAACAGATTGCGGCTGTTTGTGGGCCGACTTTAACCCCCCCGGCTGACAATATTTATCAAAAAGCTTCTGGTTGGGTTTGGGCTTCTTGGCTGGGGAGTGGAGGAGCCGGCGTTTATCGGAATCGGGTAATGCCTAAAAGAGAAGTTGACGATTTCCCTACAGTTAATTTATTGGTAAGAAGAACATATTTTGAAGAAGTTGGCGGTTTTGATATTAAACACTGGCCAGGAGAAGACACTAAACTTTGTTTAGACTTAACTAAAAAATTAGGTAAAAAAATTATTTATGATCCAAAAGTTTTGGTTTATCACCACCGCCGGCCGGTTTTATTACCCCATTTAAAGCAGATTAACCGCTATGCTTTACGTCGCGGCTTTTTTGCCAAAAAATTTCCCGAGACTTCGTTCCGTTTAGGCTATTTTCTTCCCACAATCGGAGCTTACGGTCTGGTTTTTGGGACGATTACCTCTTTGTTTTTTTGGCAGATTCGTTTTGTTTACTTTCTACTTTCTACTTTCTACTTTCTACTTTTAATTCTTTCCGGCTTTGAAGTTCTTGTTAAAGAAAAAAACATTTATTTAAGCCTCCTAGTTATGATCTCAATTTTTGCCACTCATCTAACTTATGGCCTTTTATTTCCTTTTGGTTTTTTTCAAAAAGATTTAAAAACCATTCCTCGTAAAGTTGATCTGAAAAGTAAGAAATATATCGGTGGTTAATTTTGGTAAAGTTTTCTAAAAAGACATGAACCCTGGCCTAAGCTAACTGCCAATCTGTTTTATGTTAAAACAATTAAGATTATAAAAGAGGATAGTTAATTAAAACTTATTATGCCGACGGGAATAATCGGAGTTATAAAAAGAATTTATTGGGTTATCAAAGGAATCAGAAATCCGTGGGTATTCGCTTTGGATTATTTAGGGTTAATTAAAAAAAAGATGATTGTTTATTCCACCAGGAGTGGAGTGAAAGTTTGGGCAAGACCTGGGACAGCTGACAAGTCTGAAATTGCTTTAATTTTTTCTAATAAGGAATATCCTGAGAAATTTTTTCCTAAAAGGAAAAATTTGGTCGTTTTAGATATCGGCTCTCACATTGGTTTATTCTCCTTGTTTTTGAAGAAAAAAATTGAGAGTTTAAATCCAAATATTTTTGCAATAGAACCCGATCCGGAGAATTTCTCTTTATTAAAAAAAAATATTGAGTTAAACCATTTTGAGGGGATTAAATGTTTCAATCTGGCAATAGGTAACTGGAATGGGATAGGACATATTGATAAAAGAAAATTGAGTGATGCTTTTGTGGTAGAGAGAAACATTAGTCTTGAGTTAAAAAAATATTATCGCCAATGCCAAGTTTTGACTTTAGAAAGGTTCTGTAAACAAAATAAAATTAAGAAAATTGATTTATTAAAGATTGATTGCGAGGGAATGGAACACGAAATATTCAAAGATTCAATTAAATTCATCAAAAAAAACATTCGGACAATTTTTTTAGAGGTTCACGATCTTGACCAAGAAAGAAACTATCTTAATTTTGAAAAGTATATTTCTAGCCAGGGATTTTTGGTAAAAGCAAAAATGTTTCCGACAGTCGCTTTTCTAGAAAATACATCTTTAAAATAACAAAATAAAATGAAAAAAAACAAATGGTGGAAGTCGGCATTTTTATCGGTAATTATTGTTTTAATTTTTTATCGGCAAATACCTTCTGCTCATTTTAATTGGGAAGACGCAATGTTTTTAGGTGACGCGGCAAAAGTATGGACAAAAGGGAACTTAAAGCATGTCTTTACTCCCTGGATGAAGAA
>Ga0129301_1000903_pt1 | contig 15519 bp, 13 predicted proteins | sample ConPoolayeHmetaG_FD_94489 | JGI IMG/M metagenome (GOLD analysis project Ga0129301, IMG submission 94489) | Hot spring microbial mat communities from California, USA to study Microbial Dark Matter (Phase II) - Cone Pool mat layer H metaG ...
GCGCGCGGGCGCGGATTGAAACTCGCGCCTCAGATCAACTTCTCGGTGACGCTGACGTCGCCCGCCGCGCGCGTAAGTGCAGGCGGCTCAAGTTTCAATCCGCGCCCGCGCGCGGCGGGCGACCGCGGAGAAGCTATCCTTCGAGAAGTCAATGAATAGAGGTCTCTACGCGCGAGTCTCGCCGGAGGACAATCATACTTGAAGAGACAGGCAAGGACTTTCTTTGCAAGCCCTTCTCGAGTCTATACTTCCGACGATCGCGAGTCTCCCGGTCCACCCACGCTCTCATGAGGTTCGCGCTAACCTCTCACGCAAGGAGCGGCCCCTCCAAGTCGATCGACGGCTTCGCTCCATGATGCTCCACCCTGTGACGCCAGTTGCTCCCCAGAAAATAGAAGCGAAGGCTGTCCTCCTTCGAATCGTACTCGTCCAGCAAACGCAGGCGGAGCCTTGTCCATTGCTCCGGATCCACTACACACTCAAAAACCGAGTTCTGCACCCTTTGCCCGTAGTCCAGACAAGCCTTCGCGACCCTCCTTAACCGCCGCCGGCCCTCCGACGTGGTCGTCGATACGTCATAGCTCACAAGGACAAACATACCCAACCTCAACGCCAGAAAAACGCGGGATAGCCGTCGAGCTCCCCCCGCAAGAAACGCGACATCAACCTAGCCTGCAACAACATCAGCAGACCCATCGTGGTTTCCTCACCCAAGAAGGGGTGAATGATAGTTTCCTGCTTCCTCTCCTGATAAGCCGTCAGCACAGTCTTGCGTGTCCTGTCATCCATGAGAACAGCCCCGGACTCGCTTCTCCTGAAACCGCTCGCCTGCACCTGTCGCTTGTTTATCAAAGACAACACGAGACGGTCCCCAAGCACGGGACGAAACTCTTCTACCAGATCCAGCGCCAGTCCGGGGCGACCGGGCCGGTCCCGGTGCAAAAAGCCTACGGCGGGATCCAGCCCGACCGCCTCGAGGGCCGAACGGGCATCATGCGTGAGCAAGGTGTATACAAAGGAAAGCAGGGAATTGACGTTATCCAAGGGTGGCCTGCGCGAACGCATCCGGAAGAAGAAATCCTCCTTTTGCGACACAATCAAGTGATCGAAAACGCCGAAGTATTCCCTGGCGGATTCCCCTTCCAGGCCGCGCACCGCATCGAGACTGGGGAAACGCTCGAGCCGTTCCAGAACGCCGGCCAAGCCGGCGGCCGCAGCCCGGAGATTCTCACTACCGGCGGCATCGGGATGGTCGCGCAGCGCACGCAGCAGAACCGTTCTGCAATTGGCAACCTTGGCCAGCACTACGGCCGCCGCGAGCCGGGCCGAAACTTCGCCGTCGTCCGCAAGTCTGTATTGCGCCCTCCTCAGGAGAACATTGCCCGAAACCGGACCCTCCACGCGAGCAAGAAACCGGCCATATTCCGTGAGGTAGCTGATGGTGATCCCGCGCTCGCAACACTCCCCCATCAGATGAGGGCTGCACGAAACCCTCCCGAAACAGACCACTCCCCCGATCATGTGAAGCGGGACGCGTAGCAGGGTTTCGTCTTCCAGCTTGACGAGAACCGATTCCCCTTCGCAGCTCAAGTATGCTCCCTGGGTCGTGACATACAGGGTGTTCAGATGGCGCTTCATTCTTCCTCAGAATCCAGACCGGCCAGGTTCCTTTCCATGGATGCGTGCAGGTACCTTCTCACCGACCGCCCCCTGGGGCCCGGCGCCGGCATGCAGACTTCCTCCAGCGAACACTGACGGCACTTGGGTTCACGGACCGCCGCAGGGGTCCGTTGCTCGGCCATCAGCTCGTGGAGGCGCTTTGCCGCCCTTTCCGTATCGGCGCGCAGGCCCTCGTCGAAAACCACCCCGGTGCGCTTCTTCGTGGCGCCATAAAAAAGCGCACCCCGCATCACGCCAACTCCCAGCATTTCCTCGAGGCAGATCGCCTGCGCGCAGAGCTGGACCTCGTCGCAGCGGATCTTCTTGGGCCGACCTCGCTTGTACTCGACCGGAAAGGGGAGCCAAAGGCCGTCCGCCTCCGCCAGGCGGATGCCGCCCTCTGCAACCCGATGGAATTCCACCACGTCGGCACGCCCGGACAGCCCGAGACGGAACGACCTCAGCGCGACATCGCGCGCGATGAGCGTGTCACCGCGCAGCTCCGATCGCGGGCCCGATCCGTGGGCGCGTTCATGAAGGTGGCTCCCCTCGATCGTCAGCGGATTGTCTTCCCATATCCCCTCAAGATAGATCAAGGCACACTGGCGCTCGCAAAACACCAGGTGCTGCAGGGCCGAAACGGGAAGAAGATCATCCTCCGCATACACGACTACGGCCTTTCCATAATCTGAATCCGGTCCGGCACCTTGGCCCTGTCGATGGTTACCGTATAATCCTCATATCGGCGCGCCGCTTTGGCTCCATCATTCCGGCGGATTTCGACGGCATCGAAAAGCTCCTGAGACGGAGCGATTCCCAGCTCGTTCGGGTGCTTGAAGATCACCAGCTTTCGCGCCGACATTCCGCCGGCAGGTCGGGCAGCCGACTGGTCGAACTGGAAGGCTTTCTCGAGGGCTTCCCAAAGCAGCTCCAGATCGCCCTCGGAAAATCCCGTCTGCGCGGCCAGGAAGGGATTGACGAAGCCCTGGGCACGATACACGGCATATGGGACAGTGAACTTGCGGCCCATGGTACGCTCTTTCTCCAGGTCGCGCTTGTTGGTCACCGAGCTACGAGTGATCGCGTGCTCCAGCGTGACAATGGGGTCCACCGATCGTGCAAAAGAAACCTGCACGGGTCCGCGTACCTGGCCACAATTCACTTCCGTGGTCATTACCGCACCGAAAGCGCGGATGTCGTAGAAATTCTCGCACATGAATGCCGTAAGCGCCCTGGCCTTTTCAACCTCCTTGGGAAGCTTGTTGGACTCCGGTTTCAACCCGAGTTTCTTGTATGCCTCTTCATGGAGCTCGTTCAACACAGCTTTTTCCTGGAAGTAGATCCGGAAGCCGGGCTCGGCCTTCTTGGTCAGCTCGACGTAGTTGCGCACCTTGCGTTTGAGGCACACGTCCGTGACGAGCCCGTGACCGGTTTCAGGATCGATGCGGGGCAGATTCCCGGCATCGGGATCACCGTTGGGGTTGGCATCTTTCACGTCGAAAATGTAAACGAAGTCGTAACGGTTCATGTTTTCCTCCTTCAGTTCCGGGCAGCCGTTTCCTGATCTTCTTTCTTGGTGAAGAAAGCGTTCATCTGATGGTAGTAGCCGAGCGCAAACAACCCCTGTTCGGCCAGGCTCAGGTGAGCCGGCATTTCCGAAAGGGGCGCCAGTATCTCCTGCACCAGCCTCTCCCGATTTACCTTATGGCCTCCCTCGAGCTTCGCCAGGTGGTGCTGGTATGTGCGCAACAGCCGTGGAAATACCGCAGCCGGCGTCGCCGAGGCTGAGGCATAGAAGCTGTCGCGGATGGTTGTGTTCAACGAACCCAGCGCATCCCTCTGGGTTTTTTCCAAGGCGGCAAATAACCGTCCGAGCCTGTAGGCAGGCTCTGTGCGTGCAGTGTCGAGGCTCACGGATATCTCCTTTCCCATGTTTCGTACCAGGTATCCTTTTATGACGCAGGCCCTGGGATAATTCACCGAACGTTCAGCGGCGATGCGGCGCATCACCGCGCCGAACAACCCGTCGGGGTATCGCTTCCCTGCAACGACGGCTTCCAGCAAGGGACCTGCGAGCAGAGGCGGTATCTTTTCCCGATCGGGCAGGTTGTTTTTCCTGGGGCACGTTTGCTCCAGAAGGAGTTGGACCGGCGGAAACTCAGGCTCCGGGTTTTTAGTACCCTCGCCGAACTGGCGCTCGATGCCGATATCGCGATGATGCCGGCGCAAGTTGTCGAGAAGCTCGCCCAAGGTGCCGCGATGAAAAAACCTGACCGCTACGCGCGCGGGCGTAGGTGCGGCCAGTCCAACAATGAAATATCGCCTCGTCTCGGGCTCGCTGTCGAGTTCCGCGTAGGCTTCGCGCCCTCGGCGCAACGCTTTCAGAAACGCCTCCACTTTGGCGCGTACGCCTTCATCCTGAGCCAGGGAGCCTTCCAGCAGCGAAGATCCCTGGCCGGCAAAGGGAAGGAAAACGTCCTCCGTGGGGCACGGCCGATCGGTCCAGAACGCCACCGTCGTGCCGCCGACGACGAGCCGGTGCTTGTCGCTGCGCGGGCTGTCGAGGAGAGCGTTCAGCGCCGTAACGTATCGGTGAGCAGCTTCCTCCGAGACGGGCGCGTTGTAGCTCTGCTCCAGGCCGAAGGACCAATAGGCGGAGTCGTTGAAACCGGCGATGGTTGCACCGCTGGGCTGCGAGCCGTCCACACGTTTGATCTTCGGATGCAGACGAGCGATTCCAGCTGTTTTCCCGGTTATCAGACACTGACCCAGGGCCTTATCTTCCGTCGAGGAATGCCGTTTCTCCCACCACTCGGCAATCCTCGGATGTTCGTGTACATAGCGCGTTTCGCCGCGGATTTGAAATACCCCGAAGCCGCTCCCGACCTCCTCGAGTATCGGATAACGCGAACAATTCGATGGCTCCCAGCGCTCCAGGAAACGACACACGGCCGAAAACTCGGGAACTCCGATCTCTTCCTCGAGCTCCAGGTGCTTCATGCGAAAGGCCTGGAAAGTCTTTTTCGCCCGTTCTCTTTTCCCGCGTGCAGTCGGATCATTGGCCGAATGCCAGCCTAACAAATACCCGGGGGCATCCCAAAGGAAACAGGGATTCATCCCCGAGCCGGACGGCTTCGTATCACCGAGCACCAAAACCCGCTTTGGTATCTTACGTCCCTCGACTTCCTGCCTTGCGTCCTGAATCCCGACGAGGTTACCGTTCGGATCGAGCACAACGACGAAAGTGACCTTCTGGTGGCTTTTGCCACGCGGGGCGACGTCGTAAGCGGGATCGGCCTCGAGCCGCTCATAAAGCTCGTGCAATGCCTGAAGAATCATCGGTCACCCCCTTGTCTTCGCGAGCGGAGGGATCTCGATCCGCCCGTCCTTCATGCGCGCACTGAAGAATCTGGGCATCGGCATCAACCGGCGCCCGCGATTCGACTCGACAACATTTCCCTTGCCGTCTTCGACAAAATCGACGTCCCAGAGCATGTATCCCAGGTCGCGTTCCCCCCTGAGTTCCTCCGGACACTCGGCAAAGTTCTCGTCGTCCCCGAGAAGGCGAAAACATGCGGGAAACTCGCGACATCCGAGATAGGGATGGTGGAAACATTGGCCCCTGGCGGCACGGCGCTTGAACGCTTCGAGATGTTTCGCCTCAGGATGATCGAGCATCGAGCCGTCGCTCTCGGTGGGATCCAGAATTTCGACGTGGGCTTCGATCCCATAACGCACGTCGCGCAGGATCATGGCAGCGCGCTGCTGGCGATGGTCCTCCACGGCGATCCCGAGACGCCCGCGCCCTCTTTTCATCACCGTGCCGACCGTGTCGGCGGATATCTTGTCCGAGATCTCGTTACGCCGGACGTGCGTGAAGCGAATGGGCGCAAGCACACGGATCGCGTCCACCACCCAGCGCATTTCCGGCTTCCAGTAAATGGCCTCGAGCACGCCGCGGGCCGCGCTCGGGGTCATCACGTCGTAAGAAACACGCTCGACCTTCATCTCCGGTCGATTGAAGGAAGCGTAATCTCCCCAAACCTCCAGCTTGATTCCGAAGGCCATGACACCTCCTTTCGTCTACACGATGAACGTCTCGGCGGCCGGCTGCGGATCCTCGAGAACGAGGCCCAGCCGGCTGTCATAGTGAATCTCCGGCGCGATGAGCACCGGGAACCTGTCGTGAATCATCTCGAAGCTCCGGCCCATTTCGCGGAACCACAGTCTCTGCGGCACCTGGACGGTAAAGCGCTGCAGCCTGCGCAACAGATCCGATAGACCGACAGGCGGGCGCCGCCGCAACTCGTGACACAGTTGCGCACCCTCCTCGCCCAGGGGAACGATCACCGGTTTTCCTGTATCTTCGATGAGCCGGAACTTCTCGCCGATGGCACAAAACTGGAAGAGAAAAGGAAGATCTTTCCTGTTCTCCAGGTTAAGCATTTCCAGAATCCCACGGCTGTCCCAGCGCCCCTGTTGCTCCCAGAAGTACAGGCGGAAGTAATGCTCCACCGCCTCGAGCGAAAGGAGGTCCTCGTACAGAGGCGGGACGTTTTCGTTCCCCAAGAGCTGGATCGCGGCGTTTATCGTGTCACGCAGGAATGCTTCCTGCTTGCCGCGCTCCGAGCGGAACAGGTACGTGACGCCGCGTTCGAGCATTCCGTTGCGGTTGCATCGACCCGCAGCCTGCGCGATCGAATCGAGTCCCGCCATGGAGCGATAGACTACCGGGAAGTCCAGATCGACACCAGCTTCGACAAGCTGAGTGGACACTACGCGGCAGGCCCGGCCGTCGGCCATGCGCTTGCGGATGTCATCTAGAACCTCCGTGCGGTGGGCCGGGCACATGGCCGCGCTCAGGTGAATCGCATCGCCAGAGTCGCCGAGCCTATCGAACAATTCGCGCGCATGCCGCCTCGTGTTGACGATGCACAAGACGCGCTCCTGTTCCTGGAGGCGTCGCACGAGCTCGTCGTCGTTCAGTTCGCCGAGATCCTGGACTTGAACCCGTTTCAACAAGCCGTACAGCCGCAGGGGGCTATCGATAATCTCGCGCACGGCTTCCAGGCCTATGGGAAAGTCCGCTCTGCGGTGCAACGCAGGCTGCGTCGCCGTGCAGAGCACGGCGGAACACCCGTAATTATCGGTAAGCTCCTGCAACGCCGCCAGACAGGGGTGCAGGTAATCCACAGGGATCTTCTGGACCTCGTCGAGGATGATGACCGAACGCGCCATGTTATGGAGTTTGCGACACCGGCGGACGCGGTGGGCAAAGAGCGATTCGTAAAACTGGACCGAGGTAGTGACCACCAGAGGTGCCGCCCAGTTTTCGGCCGCCAGCCTGCTCTCCGCCGTTTCCTGCTCGCTATCGACGGCGCTGTGGTGCTCCAGAACGGGGTCCGGCAGGCCTTCCTTCAGCAAAGGACTGAAAACGCCGCGGAAAACGTCTGCGTTTTGCTCGATTATACTCGTAAAGGGTATGACATAGATGATCCGTGTGAGCCCGAAGCGGCGTGCATGCCGGAGGGCGAAGGCCAGTGAAGACAGGGTCTTCCCGCCGCCGGTGGGCACGGTCAGGGAGAACAAGCCGGGCTCGTGCTCCGCTGCCGCCAGGCAAGCTTCCCGTACCTTGCGCCGTTCCATCTGGACGACCGTATCATTGGAAGAAATTCCCTCAACATGGCGATCCAGGGCCGTTTCCATCCTGGCAAAAATGTCGTCGGGCCAGCTCGGCCGAGTATCGCATTTCCCAGGATCCATGAATCGCTCCGTATCCAGGAAGTCAGCGTCCACAACGCACGAAAAGAGCATCCTGACGAAAAAGGAAAAAGTGAAGGCGGTCCCCTTTGGATTCGATCCTCTCTTGTTCAGGGCCTCTTCGAGAAAACGCGGCAGTGTGAGCTGGGGCGCCTCTGGGAGTCGAGGGATTCCGTGTTTCCAATAGCCGAGATGCTTTCGCAGCCGCTTCTCAAGGCAGGCCCCCTCGCCGATGCCGTCGAGAAGCCCGGCGTGGTGTCCGGCGATGGCGTAAGCCAGGAGGTGACCCAGAATGGGAAAGGTTTCGACCGCGTGGTGGGCTCCCGCGCTCGTGTGATCGATATGCTCATGCAATTCGGCATAGTGATAGTCCTGGCCACCGGCGCGATAGAGGTAGTTCTGGAAGGCGTCGCTGTATTTTCCCAGGTCGTGCCACAGGCCCGCGGCATAACCCCATTCCGCGGCGCCGAAGGAAGCAGCGAATCCGGAAGCCATTTCTGCGACGCGCATCAAGTGGTCCTCGAGGAGATGCCATCTCTCCAGGGGTTCCCCGGGAAGACTGTGTGCGTAGTATCGCCGGCTGGTGGGTCCGTCAGGCTTCATGGCGCTGTCAGCTCCCCCGAAAACGATCGCATCGGCTCGCAGCAGCCCCGGAGGCAGAGGTCAACATACGGCGGCGATCCCTGCATGCGCGCGAGCGGGCGGCCGGGACAAAACCGCGATAAATCATCCAATGTACATGTACAAGAACGTAAAATTTCGGCGTTTGCCCACCGAAAATTTTTCGCGATGGCAACGGCCGGGCTGCCGGAAAGGCCTTCTCATCACCAGACAAGGCAAGGCCGGAAACCATAGGAAGGAAAACGCTTCCTCTTACTTGGTCTTCTCGAGGAGGCGGAGGTTTTCGATGACGGCGCGCTTTTCCACGGCCTTCACCATGTCGTAGAGCGTGAGCGCGGCGACCGCCGCGGCCGTCAGGGCCTCCATCTCGACACCCGTCGGGCCGATGCAGGCGGCCGCAGCCTCGAAGCGCACCCCGCGGGCGCGCACCTCCGCCCGCACCGCCACGTGCGTCAGCGCCAGAGGATGGCACATCGGAATCAGCTCCGCCGTGCGCTTGGCCGCCATGATCCCCGCCAGGCGCGCCGTCTCGATCGCATCCCCCTTGGGCAGCCCGCCCTCGGCGATCGCCGCCAGCGTCGCGCGCGAAAGCCGCACGAAACACTCCGCCACCGCCCGGCGCTCCGTCGGCCGCTTCCCTGAAACATCCACCATGCGCGCCCGGCCCGCAGGATCGACATGCGTCAGGCGCCTGCCTCGAACCTTGCCCGGCTTCCCCATTATGCGCGCCCCCGCTCGCGCTGCGCGGGAAAGAGCACCGCCTCGACCTCCCCGCCCGCCGGCAGAAAATCCAGCTCGCGCGGAAAAATCAGCGCGGCATTGCCGCGCGCGAAACCGATGATGTCGCCCGACCCGCGCCACCCCAGGGGCTCGATGCGCCATCCGGCGCCCTGCCTGGAGGCCCGCGCCGGCAGGAACGACGTCCGCCCGGGCGCCTGGCGCACATCGCGCGCGAGCGCCCCGCGCACCCTCGGCAGCTCGGGCGCGCGCAGGCCGCACATCCGGCCCAGAGCCGGGCGCACCAGGAGCTCGAAAGTCACGAAACTCGAAACGGGATTCCCCGGCAAGGCAAACACCAGCCGGTCGCCCCCGCGGGCGAACACCGTCGGCTTGCCCGGCCTGACGGCCACCTTGTTGAAAACGATCTCGAGGCCCATGTCCCGCAGAGCGTCCTCGACCAGGTCGTACTCCCCCACGGACACGCCCCCGGTCACGATCGCAACATCGCGCTGCAGCCCTTCCTGCAGGAGGGTGCGGATCTCGCCCTTGTCGTCGCGCGCGATCCCCAGGTAGTCGCCCTCGATCCCCAGGCAGCGCAGCTGGGCCCGCAAGGCGAAGGCGTTGGAGTTGCGGATCTGTCCCGCAGCCGGCTCCTGCTCGGCCTCGACGAGCTCGTCGCCCGTGCACAGGACCGCGACGCGCGGCCTGCGCCACACGGCCGCCTCGGCCCGGCCGAATACCGCCATGACGGCGATCTCGGCCGGCCCCACATAACGGCCCGCCTCGAGCACGGTCGCGCCCCGCAGCGCATCGGAACCTTTCGGGCGCACGTTCTCGCCGCGCCGCACGGCTTGCGCGATCAGCACCTGCCGGCGATCCGGCGAAGGACGCGCCTGCTCCAGCGTCACCACGGCATCGGCGCCCTCCGGCATGGGCGCGCCCGTCATGATCGCCTTCGCCTGGCCCGGCAATATGCGGCCCGGAGGCCCTCCCCCGGCACGGATCTCCCCGACCAGCTCGAGCCGTACCGGCGCCGCCCGCACGTCCTCCGCACGGAGCGCATAGCCGTCCATCGCCGAGCGGTCGAACGGCGGAAAATCGTGCGGCGCCGCAACGTCTTCCGCCAGCACGCACCCGAGGGCGCGCTCGAACGGCACCCGCTCCGCCCGGCGCGCGGGCAGATTCGCGAGAACCAGGTCCAGGGCCTGCTCGATCGTGATCATCGCCGATCCCGAAGCGCTCAATCGCCCCCGGCTTTCTTTCCCTCGCCCTCGGGAGCGGCCGCGGCGAAGCGCTTCAGGCCCTCGGCAAACTCACGCAGCCGTTTCTGGACGAGGTGGTTGATCGTCCCCGGCGGGTAACTGCCGTTCACCCGCTCGCCCGCGGGCATGCCGGTGAGAATCTCGATCCCCTCGTCCACGGTGGAGATCGAGTAGATGTGGAACGAGCCGGCCGCGACGGCTTCGATCACGTCGTCGCGCAGCATGAGATTCTGCTCGTTCTTCTTGGGGATCATCACCCCCTGGCGGCCCGTCAGCCCCCTGGCCTTGCAGATGTCGAAAAAGCCCTCGATCTTCTGGTTGACGCCGCCGATCGGCTGGATCATGCCGTGCTGATCGACCGAGCCCGTTACCGCGATCTCCTGGGTGATGGGCACGCCGGCGAGGCTGGAAAGCAGCGCATAGAGCTCGGTGGAGGACGCACTGTCGCCGTCGATCCCCTCGTAGGACTGCTCGAAGCAGATGCTGGCCGAGAGCGACAGCGGGACGTCCTGGGCGTAGCGCGCCCCGAGCAAGCCGTTGAGGATCAGCACCCCCTTGTCGTAGATGCGGCCGCTCATCTTGGATTCGCGCTCGATATCCACCACGCCGCTCTTGCCCATGAAGGTCTTGACCGTGATGCGCGACGGCCGGCCGAAGCGGATGTCGCCCAGGTCGATGACCGACAGGCCGTTCACCTGGCCCACCTTGCTGCCGGTGACCTCGACCACGAGCGTGCCTTCGTTGATCAGCTCCTGGATGCGCTCCTCGATCAGATTCGACCGGTAGTGCTTCTCGGCGACGGCGCGGCGCACGTGGGCCGCCGAGACGACCGGCGCGCCTTCCTGCCGCGCCCAGAAGCTGGCCTCGCGCACGATGTCGGCCATGTCGCTGAAGCGCGCGGAGAGCTTGCGCTGGTCGTCGACCAGCCGGGCGCCGTATTCCACCACCTGCCCCACGGCCGAAGGGTCGAAATGCAGCAGCCCCTCGTCATGGCAGCGCGAGCTGATGAAGGAGGCGTAACCGTCGAGCGCGTTCTCGTCGCGTCGCATTTCGGAGTCGAAGTCGGCCTTGACCTTGAAGATCTTGCGGAAATCCTCGTCGAGCAGGTACAGCAGGTGATAGATCCACTGCGTCCCGATCATGATCACCTTGACGTCCACCGGGATCGGGCTGGGGCGCATTCCGGCGACGGGCACGATGCCGTACTGCTCGCCCAGATCTTCGATGCGCACCTCGCGGTTCTTGACCATGCGCTTGAGCGTCTCCCACACCGCGAAGTTCATGAGCACATCGTGGGCGTTGACCACCAGGAACCCGCCGTTGGCCCGGATGCACGCGCCGGCACGGATCATGGTGAAGTCGGTCAGCAGGGTGCCGAGCTGGGCGCGCCGCTCCATGCGCCCGAACATGTTGTAGTAGGTGGGATTGGTCTCGATGATCACCGGAGCGCCCGTGAGATCCGTGTTGTCGACCAGGATGTTGACCCGATACTTCAAGTAGGGATCCGCCGGCGCTTCGAGCTTGATCTGGGAGCCCGCGGACGATTCCTGCTTCTGCGAGTCCTCGCTGAAATCGTCCAGGTGCGACAGGATGTGGTTCTGGACCTCGTCCAGGTAGGCGGCCACGTGCGGGAAGCTGCCGAACTGCTCGCGGATTCCCTCGATGCGCGTGCCCACCACGTACATCCCCACGCGCCGGTTGAGCTCGTTGACCTGCTCGCGGCTCTCGCGGTTGACGTCGCGCACCTGGCGCAGGAAAGCGTTGATGTCCTGCTGCAGCTCGGCGCGGCGCCGCTCGATCTCCTTCTTGGTCGCTTCGTCGAGAACCTCGTACTGCTCGGGGGTGATCGCCTTGCCGTGGATGATCGGCACGAGCGAGACGCCGACCTTGGTGAGCTCGATGGCAAATCCCAGGGCGCGCGCCTTCTCGGCCAGCTGGTTGAAGAGGCTCTGCTGGCGCTCCTGATTCTCCTGGATCAGGGCGTTCATGCTGCGCTCGTATTCCTTGCTCTCGAAGGCCTTGGGGATTTCGGTCTTCAGGTGTTCGACCAGGTCGTCCATCTCGTACTTGAACATGCGCGCCTTGCCCGCCGGCAGGCCGAAGGCCAGCGGGCTGTTGGGGTCGCGGAAGTTGTAGACGTAGCACCAGTCGTCGGGGGTCGGCATCGACGAAGCGATGTCGTCGAGGAACCTCTTGATCACCGTGGTCTTGCCGGTGCCGGTCAGGCCGCTCACGTAGATGTTGTAGCCCGGCGACGTGATGTCGAGCCCGAAGCGGATGGCGCGCACCGGCCGCTCCTGCTTGACGAACCCCTTGAGCGGCGGGATCTCCGCCGTCGATCGAAAGGCGAACATGGACCCGTCGCAGCGGCAGCGCAGCTGCTCGGGCGTCAGTCTGTATTGCTCGAGCGTCATGGCATTCCTCGGATCGCATCCGGGATACAGGCGCTCAGCGCTTGTACCCGATTTTGCGCAAGAACTGGCGCCGCGCCTGAACCTCGGCTTCCCCTTCGACACCCTTGGGCGAATAGCCGTCGATCACGCCCAGGATGCCGCGTCCCTGATCGGTCTCGGCGATGACGACCTCGACCGGGTTGGCGGTGGCGCAATAGATGCGGCAGACTTCGGGGCAGGACTTCACGGCGTTGAGCACGTTGATCGGAAAGGCGTTCTGCAGCACGATGACGAACGTGTGCCCGGCGCCCACGGTCATGGCGTTTTCCGCCGCGCACTTCTTCAGGGCGTCGTCGTTCCCCTCGACGCGGATGAGGCATGGACCGGAAGCTTCGCAGAAGGCGATCCCGAATTTCACGTGCGGACAGGACGTCGCCAGTATCTCGTAAAGATCCTCGGCCGTCTTGATGAAGTGCGTCTGCCCGACTATGATGTTGCCGTCCTGCGGGATGGCGAGCGGAACGACCTTCATTTCCATGGCTTTTCCCCGTAATGGATCCTGGCCCGTAGACCGATTCGGTTGTATGATGTCAGCCAAAGAGCGATTCGCGCGGATTGTAGCACGCAATTTCGAAGGCCGGAAACCCCATTCGCCGGAGTAGACGCCATGTGCGGCATCGTCGGATACATCGGCCCCAAGCCGCCGGTGCCCGTCCTGATGGCGGGCCTGAAGAAGCTGGAATATCGCGGCTATGATTCCGCCGGCCTGGCCGTGGTGGCGGACGGCAGGATCGAGATCCGCCGCTGCTCCGGCAAGCTCGCCAACCTGGCGCGCCTGATCGAAAGCGACCCGCTCGACGGCTCCTGCGGCATCGGGCACACGCGCTGGGCGACGCACGGGCGGCCGACGGAGGAGAACGCCCACCCGCACCGCGACTGCACCGGCAGGATCGTCGTGGTGCACAACGGCATCATCGAGAATTACCTGGACCTCAAGGGGCGCCTGCAGTCCCAGGGTCACCGTTTCGCCACCGAAACCGATACCGAGGTCATCGCCCATCTCATCGAGTCGCAGCGCGCCGGCCGCTCGCTGGAAGAGGCGGTGCGCGCGGCCCTGGCCGAGCTGCGCGGCAGTTTCGCCGTGTGCGTGCTGTGCGCCGACTGCCCCGACACCATCGTGGGCGCGCGCAGCGGCCCCCCGCTCGCGCTCGGGGTGGGCGCGGGCGAGTACCTCATCGCCTCCGACGTGCCGGCCCTGCTCGAGCACACGCGCCGGATCCGCTTCCTCAACGACGGCGAGATCGTGATCGTCGATCGGCAGGGAGCCCGGCTGCAGAGTTTCGCCGGCGAGCCGATCGCGCTCGACACCCAGGAGATCACCTGGACGCCCGCCATGGCCGAGAAGGGCGGCTACCGCCACTTCATGCTCAAGGAGATCCACGAGCAGCCGCGCGCGGTGCAGGACACGTTCGCCGGCAGGATCTCGCTCGACTCCGGGCAGGTCTTCCTCGGCGAGTCCGGCCTCGCCGACGAGGTTCTGGCCGGCATCGAGCGCATCCACATCGTCGCCTGCGGGACTTCCTGGCACGCGGCGCTGGTGGGCAAGTACCTGCTCGAGGAGATGGCGCGCATTCCCGTCGAGGTGGACTACGGCTCGGAGTTCCGCTACCGCGACCCGATACTGAACGGCGGCTGCCTCGTCGTGGCCATCAGCCAGTCGGGGGAGACGGCCGACACCCTGGCGGCCGTGCGCGAGGCCAAGGCCAAACATGCCCGCGTTCTCGCCGTCTGCAACGTCGTCGGCAGCATGCTCTCGCGCGAGGCCGACGGCACGCTCTACACGCGCAGCGGCCCGGAGATCGGCGTCGCCTCGACCAAGGCCTTCACCACGCAGTTGGTCGTGCTGTTCCTGCTGGCGCTGCACCTGGCGCAGCTGCGCCGCCGGATCGCGCGCGAGCAGGCCGCGGCGCTGCTGGCCGATCTCACGCGCGTGCCCCAGTGCATCCAGGCCCTGCTCGCCCGCGACGATCTCTACCGCAAGATCGCCGGGGCACTCTTCAAGAAATACAACTTCCTCTACCTGGGCCGCGGCATCCATTTCCCGATCGCGCTCGAGGGCGCGCTCAAGCTCAAGGAGATCTCCTACATCCACGCCGAGGGATATCCCGCGGGCGAGATGAAGCACGGCCCCAACGCCCTCATCGACGGCGACCTGCCGGTCGTGGCCCTGGCCGCCATCGATCCGTCCAACCCCAAGTCGCTGCTGCGCTACGAGAAGATGCTGAGCAACATCCAGGAGGTCAAGGCCCGCGAGGGCGTGGTGATCGCCGTGGGGACCGAGGGCGACCGGCGCCTCGGCACCATGTGCGATTACGTCATCCATGTGCCGCCGATCTCCGACTACCTGGTCCCGATCCTGCTGGCCGTCCCCCTGCAGATGCTGGCGTACCACATCGCCGTGCTGCGCGGCTGCGACGTCGACCAGCCGCGCAACCTCGCCAAGAGCGTCACCGTGGAATAGAATTATCAGGATATGAGCGACAGGATCGTCCGCAGCGACGAGGAGTGGCGCCGGCGGCTCACCCCGGAGCAATACCGCATCACCAGACAGAAGGGCACCGAGAGGGCCTTCACCGGCAAATACTGGGACCACCACGAAAAGGGCCGCTACCGTTGCGTGTGCTGCGGCAGCGAGCTTTTTTCATCCGCTGCCAAGTTCGATTCCGGGACCGGCTGGCCGAGCTTTTCGGCGCCCGTCGATCCCGCCGCGATCCGCACCGTCGAGGATCGCAGCCTCGCCATGGTGCGCATCGAGGTTCTCTGCAGCCGCTGCGACGCCCATCTCGGCCACGTGTTTCCCGACGGGCCGCCGCCCACGGGGCTGCGCTATTGCCTCAATTCGGCAGCCCTCGAGTTCGTGCCCGAGGAGTAGGCCTGCCGCCCCGGGGCGATCCCAAAGCGGGCGATCCTGTGCCGCCATTTCAGAGCTCTGCGGGTGCTTCCAGCGTTTCCACAGGCTCGCGCGTTGGCCTTCCCTCCCGGACCCCATGAGGGATCCCGGCCAATGGAAGTCAGTCGAGCTTTCGGCACGAAACAGAGGCCCC
>Ga0129301_1000906_pt1 | contig 15496 bp, 12 predicted proteins | sample ConPoolayeHmetaG_FD_94489 | JGI IMG/M metagenome (GOLD analysis project Ga0129301, IMG submission 94489) | Hot spring microbial mat communities from California, USA to study Microbial Dark Matter (Phase II) - Cone Pool mat layer H metaG ...
AGGTAAAGGTAGAGGTAAAGGAAGGGATGGAGTGATCCGGTGAGGAAGTGAGGAAGTTTTAATCCCTTCATCCCTTTCTCCCTTCATTTTTCTTCGTCATTGCTTTCTCACCGATAGCGCCTTGCCCGCTCCTGAAAGAACCGATGCAGTTTTGTGGTCCACTCCTCGCCGGTCAGCAGTGGGATAAAATCAATTCCGAAGCGCTGGAACAGTTGGTTGAGTTCATCCCGGCGCCGCTGCCTTTTTGCCTGAAAGACCTGCTGTGTCCGCGCACTCGTGGTATTCACCAGCACCTGCCTGCCGGTCTCGGCATCCTCCAGTTGCACCAGCCCGAGCCGCGGCAGTTTTTCCTCTGCCCGGTCATTGATGCCGATGACAATCAAATCATGCCTGCGACTGACCACACCTAACGGCTTTTCTATTCTTTCGGGAGCAAAACCAGAACCTAACAGGTCCGAGATGAGGAAAACAATCGCCCGGCGCTTCAGGATGTGCATCACAAACTCCAGTGCCGTTACCGGTTCCGTGCCCCGGTGCTCAGGCGCAAAATACAGAATATCCCGCACCAGCCTCAGAACATGAAACCTGCCCTTTGCCGGTGGCACATAACGTTCAATCCGGTCGGTAAAGAATACCAGCCCGACCTTGTCGTTGTTCCGGATTGCGGAAAATGCCAGGGTTGCCGCCACCAGTGCCGCCTGCTCCAGTTTTAACTGCCCTCTGGTTCCGAACCGGTTGGAACCCGAGGCATCAACCAGGAGCATCACCAGTAACTCCCTTTCTTCGGCAAACAACTTGACAAAGGGCCTGGCAAACCGGGCGGTCAGACGCCAGTCAATCGCCCGGACATCATCGCCCGGCAGATACTCACGCACATCCGCAAACTCCACCCCCCGCCCCTTGAAACTGGAACGATAATCACCGGCAAAGATGGTATTGACCAGTCTTTTGGTCCTGATTTCCACCTGACGGATTTTACCCAGTTCAACCCGCACCCGCTCCATCGCCGCAGCTCCGCTATGCCTGTCTTTTCATTTTACATTTTGCCTTGAATGCTTACGGCACCTCCACCCCTTCCAGTACCCGCTTGATGATGTCATCGCTGGTCAACTCCTCCGCCTCTGCCTCATAAGAGAGAATTATCCGGTGACGCAGAACATCATAGGCAAGTTCCTTAATATCCTCAGGAATCACAAAACCCCGGCGTTTGAGAAATGCCAGCGCCCGGGCCGAAGTCAACAGATAGATTGAGGCACGCGTTGATGCACCATATCGGATTAACGGCTCAAGGTCAGCAAGATTATGCTCCTTGGGAAACCGGGTGGCAAAAACCAGATTCAGGATGTAATCCTTCAGTTTCTCATCAACATAAATCTTCTCACACAGGTTCCGGGCACGCAATATCGTCTGAGTATCAACCACAGGATTACACTTCGGCTCAGCGCCTCTGCTCATCCGGTCAACAATCTGCTTCTCCTCCTCCTTCGAGGGATAGGTAATCTTCAGTTTCAACAAAAACCGGTCGGTCTGTGCTTCGGGCAGAGGATAGGTCCCCTCCTGTTCAATCGGGTTCTGGGTCGCCAGCACTAAAAACGGCTCCTCCAGTTTAAATGTCTCTTCACCGATGGTAACCTGACGCTCCTGCATCGCCTCCAGTAACGCGCTCTGGGTCTTGGGCGGGGTCCGGTTAATCTCATCGGCTAAAATAAGATTGGCAAAGATTGGACCCCTGCGCGCGGTAAACTCACCGGTGCGCTGATTGTAAATCTGGGTGCCGATAATGTCCGAGGGCAACAGGTCCGGTGTGAACTGAATCCGCTGAAACCTTGCCTTGATCGCACTGGCAAGACTCTTCACCGCATAGGTCTTGGCAAGGCCCGGCACACCCTCAATCAGGATATGTCCGTTTGCCAACAGCCCGACCAGAAGCCTCTCAATCAGATACTTCTGCCCGACGATGACCTTACCGATTTCCGCGGTCAGCGTCTGGACAAACAGACTCTCCCTTTCTATCTCTTCGTGAACCTGCCTAATATCGTCCTTTAACTCGCTCATTTTTCAACTCCTTTTTAAATACTGGAAACTAACCCTGATATTAATTATATAGACTAATCAAATCAAGAGCAGGTTGCAAGAATTTCAAGACAAGAAGACCGGGGACCGAGGACCGGGGACCGGTCATCCGTCTTCCGTCTTCGGTCTATTATTCCGGCTCAGAAAGCAAGGACTGTGCCCAAAAAGCACCTCCCGCCTTCTGACAACATTCTGAGGATAAGGGCAACGCTTTGGTTTATTTTCAAACAGTTCAAAGTCCAAAATTTTCCGCTCCTGAGCAGTATTGAGTTGTTTAATAATTTCCTGCGCCTTTTTAGTCTTTTCTTTCATATCCCCATTATCTTGAACAGGGATTTTCTTGTGTCTTCGCGACCAACTACATCCTCAATCATAAAAAGATGGTCAATAATGGTTTTGCTCTTCTCAATTTCTATTTTCGCCTTCGCGGTAAATGAAATGCGCTGCATTATCAATATGGTTAAAGAATTTGGATTTTTCTGCTTAGCCCGGCGTAAAGTTTTTAAAGCGGCACCGAATCTTTCGAGAATACCTGCGGGGTCAATACCACCTTTTATTTCTACTGCTATTTGAATCAGGTTGTCGCGATAGACACCTATGTCTGGTTCACTACCCAATATCAATTGCCTTCCATCTTTCAATTTTAGGGTTTTACCCCTTCCACGACATAATTCGGCGGAGACTAAGTTTTTCCTTCTAACCACTCTTTCTATGGCCTCTTTAATGACTATTTCAGCTTTATCGCCTTTGATATTCTGCCAAGAACCCTGAGCCTGTGAACCGGCAGCCATGCCTCGCCACAAATCAAATTCCCTTGCATTTATTTCTTCATCGTGCTCAATCAATATGCTTATAATTTTGTTCAGATGTTGGGAAATCCCCGAGGCTGTATTATCATTGAGAACACTTTGTCTGCGTTCATATTGATTGATACTTAATCCAACCATTGCCATTGACTTTTGCGATACCATAGCCAGCATTCTATAATAGTTTAATCGTTTTGAATTTTCCTTAAGCACCTCTGGATGGACGAAGACGCGCACTGGCTTGATACCTCTATGAATGACCCTATTCCAAGCATTGGTGGTGATGTTCAAATCTTTTAAGCTCCATTTAAGGTTCTCACCCTGGATACTCTCTAATTCATAAGCGATTTCCAATAAACCCCATTCATGAAGTTTCTGGTGGAAAAATTCACTTTTTGTAATTTGGTCAATAGTCCAACTTTTCTTTTCCTTATCACTGGACATCTTCATTTCTCCCAGACAACGATACTCTCCCGGACCGGTAGTTTTCCATATTTTTTCATTTGTTGCGAAGAATTCCCCTTGTACCGGGCGACGATAATTTTTCTGACTTTAAACCCTGCTTGCTCAGCCATATCGGAAAGAACCAAATCTACTGGTATCAATTCTCCTTCAAATCTCACATTGTCTACTACCATTGCGATTTTCGCCTTTGAGGCTAAAATCTTAAACCATTCTTGGATTACTTTCTGCATATCTATGAAGTAAGTTATAAGCATACTCGGTATTTTAGGGTTATTGAGTTTCTTCTTTTTAAGGAGTTCAATAACCTCCTTTATTAGTGGATGTGGTGGGATTTCGTTGTTTAGCATTTTTGATTCAATGTGCGACCGCAAAATCCCAAAACGAATTGCTTTAAGCTCCTCAAAATTCTTAACAAAATGGAAGCATAACTCAAGGGAATATGTTCTGGTATAGTCATATCTGTTGACATATGGTGGCGATGTAATTACTATTGTTGGGGCTTTTTTAAATTTAATTCCGGACAAGTCCCTTGTATCGCCAAGATAAACATCGGGGATTTTTATTTCATCAATGCACAAATTAGGGAAGAAATTCTTCTTACGATGAATATCCTCTTCAACCCGGGTGACTTTTCTGTCCAATGCCTCAATAGGGTCGGATGTTCTTTTATCTCTAACATACCTAAGAAATTGACCGTCTTTAGAGGTGTAACTACATTCTTCTAAAATAGAAAAAAATAGCATTAGAAAAATATCCTTGTATGGAGCGGATAAATTTTCAATTGCAGATTTCAGTTTTCTGAGCACTTCAAGCGTTTTTTTATCAAAGGCAATTTTCATAATGGGGACATCTGCTGCTATTCTACACGGATGGCTTTTGGGTATTCTCGGTTTAAGAGATTCCCACCTCTCTCGCAACTCATTTTCTTTTAGGCGCAGCAATAATGGCAAAGTCTTCGATATAAAATGAGCAACAGGTAATTTATCTACCCCAACCGAGGGAATGCCACTGACCATAGAGGTAAACAATGTTGTTCCTAATCCTGAAAAAGGGTCAAATACATAATCGCCATAATTTGCTTCAAATCTCCTCAAAAAGTCTTTTACAAAATTGAAAGCAAATGCTTCTTTATATCTATAAATTCTTAAGAATGGGATACTTTTGTTTCCTACATACGAGACAAAGGGACCATATTTTAACTCTTCATGAATAATATCCTTGAATTTCTGCTCTATTTCTTGCCTTTTTCCCCCAGATGAATAAATAGATGCCATCAATTCGATAGGCACGGCATCAATCAACATATGTTGAGTATTGCTATCCATAAATTTCTTTTGACTTCATACTCCTCTTGAATTTACAATTTCATAACCTAACACTTCTGCCTTCTTGTTAAACTGGGAACGACAAACGGAGAGTGACGTACGGAAATTCATATCCTTTTTCTTTTAATTTTGACCGGATTAAAACAGTTGTCAAATTTTGCCCTCAGCGGTTTGCTACCCATACTTGATTTGCTGGAAATCGGGTGTATTCTACCCAAAGATGTTTTATACCTTGCTGCAACTTGTAATTCTATTTTTCGTCATCTTTGACCCGCTTGAGTTAAACCTAAAAGGACCTCTGGTCTTGGAAAGGAGACACTGTGAAAAGTATTTTAATTAGTGTATCTATCGCACTTGCCCTTGGTGCGATGGTCTTTGGCGGCTGCAAGAAAAACAATCAGCCCGATAAACCTGCTACTCCCTCAGGTTTTTCAACCGGTAGCATCAACATTGTTTATACATTTACCAGTTTTTCTGCTGACCCGGATGGCGATAGCGTCGCAATAAGATTTTTCTGGATGGACGGTGACACTTCGGTATGGAGTCACTGGGGAACAAGTGGCGATTCGTTTTCAATGTCCCATTCCTGGCAAGATACCGGTGTATTCCTGATAAAAGCACAGGCAAAAGACATTAAAGGTGCAACTTCTAATTGGTCAGATGCTCATTCAATCCGGATAGTGAGCAATCAGCCGCCCGATACCCCGGCAGTTCCAACCGGACCTTCAAGCGGTCGCCGAGACAGCGTTTATGAATTCACCACCATAACCACCGACCCGGAAAATAACGCGGTCTGTTATCGGTTTGACTGGGGTGACGGTGATACATCAGCCTGGACCGCATGGATGCCCAGTGGCTCTTCGTGTTCAAAGACTCATACCTGGTCAAGAGCAGGAACCTATCAGGTAAGGGCACAGGCAAAGGATGTGAAGGAGGTTTTTTCCCCCTGGTCCGGTAGTCATCAGATAGTAATTATAAACAATTCTCCCCAGGTGCCTTTTTATCCCAGTGGTCCGGATAGCGGTATCGTTAATGTCCGTTATTACTTCTCATCCCTGGCATCTGACCCTGATAACGACAGTATTTCAATAAGATTTTCCTGGGGTGATGGTGATACTTCGGGCTGGAGTTCTTTAGTTGCATCTGGAGAAACGGTAAAATTGAGCCATTCCTGGTCAAATCCCGGTGCTTATTATGTGAAGGCACAGGCAAAGGATGAACAGGGAGCAACTTCCTACTGGTCAGCCGAATTCCCGATTGTAATTACTTTAGGCTGGGCTAAGACCTTTGGCGGTTCAGGCGATGATACTGGTTATGCGGCACAGCAGACCGCTGATGGTGGCTATATCATTGCCGGCACGACCCTGTCTTTTGGTGCGGGTGGCAATGATGTCTATTTGGTCAAGACCGATGAGAGCGGAAACAAACAGTGGCAGGCAACCTTTGGTGGTTACAACTATGATGAATGTTATTCGGCTCAGCAGACCTCTGATGGTGGATATATCCTTGTCGGTCAAAACCTTTCTGTTAGCAGCGGTGGTGTCTATCTGGTCAAGACCGATGCCAGCGGTAATCAGCAATGGTCTCAAACCTTTGGGGTCAATTTTAACTGTGTTGGGCGCTCGGTACAGCAGACTTTTGATGGCGGATATATCATCACCGGCTATGCTCGGGGTAATGGTCAGGATATTGATGTTTTTTTAATCAAGACCGAAGGAACAAGTGGCAACCGGCAGTGGCAGAAAACATTGGGTGGCTCCTCTCGTGATGAAGGTTATTCGGTTCAGCAGACCGCTGACGGCGGATATATCATTGCCGGCAGAACTCAGTCTTTTGGCAGCGGTGGCTGGGATGTGTATTTAATCAAGACTGATGACAATGGCAATGAGCAATGGCACAAAACCTTTGGCGGAACGGCTGACGATGGCGGTTATTCAGTTCAGCAGGCTGATGACGGCGGATATATCATTGCCGGCACGACCAGTTCATTCGGCGCGGGTTTAAATGATGTATATTTAATCAAGACTGATGACAATGGCAATGAGCAATGGCACAAAACCTTTGGCGGGACGGCTGATGATGGCGGCTATTCAGTTCAACAAACTTCAGATGGCGGATTTATATTAACCGGCTATTCCTACTCTTTTGGCGGCGGTGGCTGGGATGTTTATTTAATCAAGACCGATGGCAATGGCAATGAGCAGTGGCACAAAACCTTTGGCGGCGCATATTATAATTGTGGTTATTCAGTTCGTCAGACAAGGGATGGCGGATATATCATCGGCGGCTATTGTTGGTCTTCTGGCACCGGCAGTGATGTCTATTTAATTAAAACCGATGCCAATGGCAGCACTTTAAATATCCTTAACCGAAAGTGATTGTAAATTGCTGACGCTAATTTTTGCTTTGCGGTAGAGAAAGACATCTGTAATTCGTGCCGTTTTGATGGGCACATCCGAACTTGCTTTGTTTTAGAATCGGTTGTATGCTCAACTGAAGGTTAACCAATGTTTTATACCTTACTGCAACTTATCATTCTCTTTTTCGTCATCTTTGACCCGCTTTTGAGTTTCGTGGTGTTTTTCGGCGCAACCGCGGGAATGAGCCCGCTGGAGAAACGTCGGACCGCCATGCTCGCGGTCATCGTTGCCCTTGCCATCTCGCTGGTCTGCCTGATTTTCGGCGCAGGAATTCTGAAGCTGTTCAACACCAATATCAATGACTTTAAGATTGCCGGTGGCATCATCCTCGGGGTTTTAGGCGTCCAGATGTCTTTGGGTCAGGTCGGTTCGGAAAGGGTAATGGGCACGCAGAGGTCGGCAAAGGCAATCGCATCAATCATCGCTACACCCCTTTTGACCGGTCCGGCAGCAATCACCGCAATAATCATTACCGTCCACGACTATGGCCGAATCCTGACCGCCGTCGCAATCCTCGTCGTCCTGATAATCACCCTTATCATATTTCTTCAGGCACCGCACATCACCCGCTTTACCGGCGAGACCGCAATGCAGGTCGCCTCAACCCTGATGGGTCTAATCACCCTTTCCTGGGGAATAATGTTTGTGAAGCAGGGTCTGGGAATATAAATAAAAATTAACGCCGGATTTGGGTTTACCTTTGTAAGTAATTGAATTATAAAATGATAGGAATATTGTTACCAGCAGGAGGGCATGTCCCCCCCACCACTCCTAATTTGGCATCGGTTTATAGGTTTTTGGTTAATTGAATTTGCGGGCGAACTTGAGGCGCAGGCTTTTGTCCACTGCTGAAAAACCTTTTAAAATCACAGTTTTTGACAGGCTCTGGCTCAGCGCCTATTATGATTCTTGGCAGAATGTCAATCATTTTGAACTGGTCTGATAAACCCTAAGATGAAAACCTTTTCACCAACCGTGTAGGTGGTGACATAGGCATCAACCCTTTGCTCCTTGCCGTCCTTTTTTAAAACGGTTGTCTGATAACTTGTGGGTGCAGGTTTGCCTGCCAGCCTTGCCATTTCGTAACCCTTCAGCCGCTCTTGCTCAAAGGCAGGCAGGAGTTCTGCAAATGGCTTGCCTATAACCTCTATCAGTTCATATCCGAAAACCTCGGCAAATCTGTTATTGGCATAGACAATCCTGCCTTCGGTTGCCAGAGCAATCGCATAAGGTGCGCTTTCAAGAATCGCCCTGGTGTGACTGAAATACTCATCTGCCTGTTCGGTCAACCTCCTCTTTTCGCTCAAATCCCGCGCCAGCACGAGGATTGCCGGTCGGCTCTCATAGACAAAGGGAACGCTGCGCATCTCCAATAGGGCATAACTGCCGTCCTTCCGCATGAGCCTTTCCTCCATCGGTGGATTTGGTAAACCCCACGCCAGCACCTTTCTCAATCGCTCAACCACCCGCGGCGCATCATCAGGATGAAGCGCCTCAATCACGCTGATGCCGATTATCTCCTGGGGATTGTCATAACCTAAAAGCCTTGCCCCCTCCTTATTAATCATCACCACCCTGCCGTCCTGAAGCACCCCAATCCCCAACGGTGCAGACTCAAACAGCGCCCGATACTGCATCAATGTCTGGCTCAGTGCGGCTGTTATCCGTCGTTCTTCCGTAACATCCTGAGCAACGCCGACAACCCCCAAAAGTTCACCCTCAATCCCACGCAGCGGCTCAACCTTTGCCTGATATATCCGCGCCTGCCGGCTGAACTCAAACTCTCCTGACCCGCCTGTCAACGCCCGCTGATGCGCATCCCTGACCTCCTTTTTATCACCGAAGAAGGTGGCGATGCCTTTCCCTTTCATCTCTGCGGACTTGACATCAAAATGGGCTAACACGGAACCGGCTATTGAGACAAAATTAAACTCGGCGTCGGTTGTCCAGATAATCGCCGGGACCTGGGACAAAAGCAGATTCAGCTCGGTTTCGCTTTTCCTTGCCTCCAGAACCGCCTGCCGCATCTCCGTGATTTCAAAGATAAAGGTAAGTATCAGAGGCTCATCTTCCATATCAAAGAGCAGGCTGCCGATGACAAACCACCTCCTTTTGCCATCGGGCAACTTGGTTACCACCTCTGCCTGATGATAACGCCTTTCCAATATCACCGCCCGCAGCTGGGGCAGAACCGGCTTGATGTCATCAGGCAGAACCAAACTCAGTTTTTTGCCGATGAGTTTCTTGGGTTCAATCCCAAACAGCCGACCAGCATATTCATTCGCAGCCACAATCGTGCCGTCCAGTTTCTCCATGAACTGGGCTGCCGGCATCAATTCAAACAACTGCATGAACCTGTTCTCGGCATTCTGAAGCGCCCGCTCCAGTTGCCTCTGACCTGTCAAATCCCTGCACACCGCAAAAACCCTCTTGCCCCTTGGGACCTGAAGCAGCTCTGCCCGGACCGCAATGGTTTTTGCCCCTCCGGTTTTGCTTTTTATCAGGATGGTTCCCTCGTTTTTGCCTTTGCGCAAGAGCCTGTTCCAGAACGCCTCCGCCTCCCTGAACCGCTCCGGATGAATGAAATTCTCAACCGACTCACCAATTACCTTTTCCGGCGCAACCCCGGCAAGCTCCGCGCCCGCCTGATTCACCTCCAGGATTTTTCCCCTTGTTGAAATGAGCACCACCGCATCCATACTGAGCCGCAAAAGCAGCTGATAACGCTTTTCCGCTTCCAACGCCCCTTCGGTCGGGTGCCAGAAAGGTGTAACATCCCTGGCAATGCAAACGATGCCGGTTACCTTATCGCTCTGGTCCTTGCCCGCGGTGGCATAAAGGTAAAGTTCAATCAGCTTCTTGTCCTTGCGCAGCGCCTCAAAACCAGCGGCAAAATCCCTGCCTGCAAGCACCTCCTTCACCTCAAGCCCGCAATTGGGAAAAATTCCCTTCAAAGGTAGCGCCTCAACCTCGGCAAATTGATAACCTAAGACCTGTTCCGCCTCCCTGTTCCAGTATATTATCCTGCCCTGGAGGTCAAGAGCAATAACAATATCCCCGGCTTGAACCGCCACATTGCTGAAGGGTAACCCGGATAGCTGCGGCTTCTTCTCACGCATTGACCACAATCTCGACTGCCATCTTAACACCCCCAGCCTGGTTGTCAACCTTTTGCTGAAAGAAATTTCTCGGTAGCTTTAATTTGTTGAGGGTCGGTAATACTTCTTGATGTAAGCCTCGCGCGCCCGCTTCAGTTCCGAACTCGGGAAAACCCCTAACAGTTCCCAGCCCAAATCAAGGGTCTCTTGAATCGTCCGGTTCTCGTATTCGCCCTGCGAGATATAACGCTCCTCAAAAAGCCGGGCAAACTTCATATAAACCTTGTCCATCTCTGAAAGCGCTGCCTCACCCAAAATCACCTGCAGCTCCTCAGCCTCCTTGCCACGCGCATAACAGGCATATAACTGGTTGAATAAATCCGCATGGTCCTCACGCGTCTTGCCCGCACCAATTCCTTTATCCTTGAGCCGGGAAAGTGACGGCAGGACATCAATCGGTGGCGAGACATTCTTCAAATGCATCGCCCGGGAAAGGATGATTTGACCCTCGGTAATGTAGCCGGTCAGGTCTGGAATTGGATGGGTCTTGTCGTCCTCAGGCATAGTTAGAATCGGCATCATCGTGATTGAGCCCTTGCGCCCCTTTATCCTGCCGCAACGCTCATAGATTGAGGCAAGGTCGGTATAAAGATAACCGGGAAACCCCCGCCTGCCCGGAATCTCCTTGCGCGCCGCGGAAATCTCGCGCAGCGCCTCGCAGTAGTTGGTCATATCCGTAAGAATCACTAAGACATGCATGCCCAGTTCAAAGGCAAGGTATTCAGCAGCGGTCAAGGCGCTCCTCGGTGCTGCGATACGTTCAATCGCCGGTTCATTTGCCAAATTGAGAAAGAGCACAGCCCTTTCAATCGCACCGGACTGGGTGAAGTTCTGAATAAAGAAATCCGCCTCCTCAAAGGTAATCCCCATTGCCGCAAACACCACCGCAAAGCTCTCCTCCCTTCCCAGAACCCGAGCCTGACGGGCAATCTGGGCTGCAAGCCGGTTATGGGGCAGACCTGTCCCAGAAAAGATGGGCAGTTTCTGCCCCCGCACCAAGGTATTCAAGCCATCAATCGCAGAAACCCCGGTCTGGATAAACTCATTCGGATACTCGCGCGCATAGGGATTTATCGGTGCGCCGTTGATATCAGCCTTTCTTTTGGGAATTATCCTCGGACCTCCATCACGTGGTTCACCAAGACCATCAAAAACCCTGCCCAGAATCTCCTCGGAAAGGGCAATCTCAATCCCCTTGGCAAGAAACCTAACCTTTGCCTCAGGTACATCAATACCCCTTGTCCCTTCAAAAACCTGAATGAGCGCCCGGTCCCTTTCCACCTCTAAGACCTGACCCCGGCGCTTTTCACCGCTGGGCAAGGTTATCTCCACCAGTTCTGCAAACTTAACGCCGCTCACCCCTTCAACAAGCAAAAGCGGTCCGGCAATTGATTTAACTGCCTGATACTCTTTTATCATCCTTTGACCAACCCCTTGCTATCTGCCGCAATCTGCTCACGCAGAGCCCTAATCGCCTCATCCAGCTCCGCTTCACTTAAATACTTCATCCTTGCGATTCGCTCCCTTACCGGCAGCCTTTCTATCCTGGCAATGTCCGCACCCTTGACAAGCGCCGCTTGCGCCTGTTCATAGAAGAAGAGCACCACCATCAGCATCAGCGCCTGTTTTTTCAATGAACTGTAGGTGTCAATATCATGAAATGCGTTCTGGTGCAGATAATCCTCCCGCAGCGACCGGGCAGCCTCAAGAATCAGCCGGTCCTCAGCCGAAAGGGTATCCTTACCCACCAGCCTAACAATCTCCTCAAGTTCTGCCTCTTTTTGCAAGAGCGCCAGTGCCTGCCGGCTGTTTTCCACAGAATCATGACCGGCAATCTGCTCAAACGCCGCAGCGAGCGCATCGGTATAAAGCGAATAGGAGCGCAGCCAGGATATCGCCGGGAAGTGGCGCTGAAATGCCAGTTTGTCCTCAAGAGACCAGAATACCTTGACAACCCTTAATGTTGCTTGCACCACCGGGTCATTTAAGTCCCCTCCAGGGGGCGATACCGAGCCAATCACGGTTAGCGTGCCCTCCATCCTTTCTCCTTTGTATCTGCCAAGACAGGCAACCCTGCCCGCCCGTTCATAAAACTCGGCAATCCTCGTGGCAAGATATGCCGGATAACCCTCTTCACCTGGCATCTCCTCCAAGCGACCGGAAATCTCCCTCATCGCCTCTGCCCAGCGTGAGGTTGAGTCTGCCTGCAGCGCCACCGAATAGCCCATATCGCGGAAATACTCACCAATGGTGATGGCGGTATAAACCGATGCCTCCCTTGCTGCCACCGGCATATTGGATGTATTGGCAATCAAGACCGTCCTTTTCATCAACGGCTCCCCGCTTTTGGGGTCCTTGAGCTTAGGAAATTCCAAAAGGACATCGGTCATCTCGTTGCCACGCTCGCCGCAGCCGACAAAGATGACAATCTCAGCATCAGACCATTTTGCCAGCTGGTGCTGAATAACCGTCTTGCCTGAGCCGAAAGGTCCGGGCACACAGGCGGTACCCCCTTTGGCAATGGGAAAGAAGGTGTCAATCACCCGCTGACCGGTCAAAAGCGGAATATTGGGAGCAAGTTTTTCCCTTACCGGTCTGGGCTGACGCACAGGCCAGCGTTGCAGCATCGTCAGCTGTTTTTCACCCTCATCGGTATTGACAACTGCAATTGTCTCCGTAATCCGGAAATCCCCTTCACTGATGGCGGCAACATCGCCGGCAACACCTGGTGGCACCAGAACTCTGTGCTTGACCAAAATGGTTTCAGCCACCTCGCCCAAAACATCGCCAGGCTCAACCTGCTCACCCTTTTTGCATAAAGGCACAAAGTGCCATTTGCGCTCCCGGTCAAGCGCTGGCACCTCAATCCCGCGGGTGATGAAATCGCCTGCCCTTGCCTGAATCAAATCCAGCGGACGCTGAATCCCGTCATAGATGTTCTCCAATAGACCAGGACCAAGTTCAACCGACAGCGGCTCATAGGTGGGATAAACCGGCTCTCCCGGACCGATACCTGCGGTCTCTTCATAAACCTGAATCGCCGCCTCGTCGCCGTTTAGCTGGATGATTTCCCCCAAAAGCCTTTTGTCTGAAACCCGGACCATATCGTACATCTTCGAACCGGACATCCTGCTGGCAACAACCAGCGGTCCGGAAACCTTGACAATTATGCCAGCATTACCCTTCAATCCCTTGCCTCCGGCAATTTTGCACCGAGAATATCCGCACCGGCAGCCCTACGCACCGCCGCGCGCAACCGGTCTTCGCCATCAGCCCGACTTGTAAAGGGCAAAGCAACCAGACAGGGCAGGGTAACCGAGCGATACCTTGCAATTAATGGTTCAAGGGCACCGCTCAAGTCGTCGGTAAAGTATATCAGCTGATAGCCCTGACTGATGAGTTTTTCCACCAGTTGCTGGACATCGCCAGCGGGTTCAACTGGAAAAACATCCAGCCCGGCAGCGCGCAAAGGCATAACCACCTCAGCCTGACCGACAACCGCAACCCTTGATGCCTCAGAAGCCATACACCACCAAATCCTGACACTTTTCCGTTTCCAGACCCGCAAGTTTTGCCGCATAGAGCAGGCGCAGATTGGTCAATTCGTTTTCGAGCAGCCGGTAGAAGCGAAAGAGCGGCTCGTAACCCAGGGCAACATAGCGGGCAGTATTGACATAATCAAGCAATCTCTCCCTCACCTTTTTCTCCATCAAAACGAGCGAACCCATTTCCTTTGCCGATTTCCACCCGTAGCTGACAATTTGCGCAAATATACCTGACCCGAAAGCCAGCTCCAGTTTCTCTTCGCCGGTGCCAACCAGTGCCAGAATCTCTTTTTCTAACAAGGTGCCACCCGGCAAGAGCGCCTGCTTGAGCACCTTTTCATCCTCACCCAAGAGCCTGAGCCTCAATGCGGTGAGCAGATTGGTAAGGTCGGCAAACAACCGGTAATAGCCTTGGGCGTAATCCTGACCTGCACACAATTTCATGGCGAGCCTGTGTTCCAGCCGGTCAAGAAAAATGTCAATCAGTGCCGGGTCTGACTTCTCCCTGGCATGTAAAAAGGCTTCGGCACCGCCCTCATTAATCAGCACCATAAGCTCCTGCCATATGCGCCCGCGGGCAAAACCCCTCGCCGGCTCGGGCAACTGCCAATCTGCGATTGAACCCGCACCCTCTTGGTAAGCCTGTTTAAAACTAATCTTCAGGTTATAAACAGCAACTGGCAGACGCAGAAGCGCCTGCAACCAGTCCTCACGAGAATATTTAAGGCAGAAGCGTAGAATTTCCGCCTGTGCGCGCCTGAAAATAAGTTCTGGATTAAGACGGCTCGCATCATCAAGGAACTGAAAGTAACGACTGTCAGCCAGCACACCAAGAAAATCCTTGATATCCGTTGCCCTGATGAGCCGCTCATAACGCTGATGGTCAAAAAGATAGCTCTCCTGAGCGCGCAACCTGCCAATGGCAAACGAATAGTCAAGATTTTCGCTAAACCTAATCGCTTTGTTAGCTAACATCAAGAACCTAACTATATCAACGCATGCCCACAAGTCAACACCGCCATAGATGCTAACCAGATTTGATTATAAACTTATCATTAGTTCTGAAAGCAGGTTAGAGACCACTCCCAACACCAGCTAAGTCAAAAGTAATAAGAGTAAACAATAGCCTGTTACAACAACAATTTGACCTTCTGCACCCTACAAAATTTAAAAGAGGGATGAAGGGATGAAGACACCATCACTCCATCTCTTCATCTCGCCCACCCTTCATCTTTGCCCTCAGTTTTCCGACCATCTTTGATAGGGGGAGTTACCCCCTTAGTCAAGGTATGCTTTATAACTATTTTTATTAGGATATGTTAAATAAATTAGATATTAACCTTAATAAGCACTTCTGCAATATTTTATAAAGAATATTAAGATTGTAGTTGTTGCTGGTTTGGCTGGTTAGTGAAAAAGTCCATAATTACACAAATATTAAGCTGTTGCGCACTTTTGTTTGTGTGGATTAGATGGTGCTTAGTGAGTTGATTTTCCTTGAAAAATATATGACCGTTATTAATGCAGAATGTTTTGAACGGGCTTTTGAACAGGGTTGTGTGCAAAATGACCGAGGATTGGGGAGCGATGAAGGGATTAAGGGATGAAGGGATGGAGGGATGAAGACTCCATCCCTCCATCCCTTCATCTGTCCCACCCTTCATCTATTTGACTGCTGTAACTGGCGTGTAAGGGTTTCAAGAG
>Ga0129301_1000910_pt1 | contig 15485 bp, 13 predicted proteins | sample ConPoolayeHmetaG_FD_94489 | JGI IMG/M metagenome (GOLD analysis project Ga0129301, IMG submission 94489) | Hot spring microbial mat communities from California, USA to study Microbial Dark Matter (Phase II) - Cone Pool mat layer H metaG ...
CTCTTAAGAAGCACGATACCAGCCAGCACCGGTACCCGATACTCTTCTATACGGCGGATAAACCTTTCAAATTTATCCAGTTCGTAGACCGCCTGCGTCTGAAAGAATTCAGCTCCTGCCGAAACCTTCTTCTCGAACTTAATCAGTTCTGGTTCTATTGGGTCCTTGCCTGGATTGACCACTGCGCCCAGGCAGAAGGAGGGAAAGGGCTCGGCCAGTTTATTTCCGGCGCTATCTAAGCCACTTTCTAATCTCCGAGCAACCTGCAGCAACTGGACAGAATCAAGGTCAAAGACCGGTTTAGCACCGTGGTCGTCGCCTAACATCGGGTGGTCGCCAGTAAGTACCAGCACATTCTCTATCCCAAAGGTCGCAGCAGAGAGCAGGTCTGATTGGAGCGCCAATCGGTTCCGGTCCCGACAGGTCATCTGCAAAATCGGTTCTACCCCTGCCTCTTTCAGTTTTATACACAAAGCCAGTGAGCCCAGCCGCATGACCGCACTCTGTAGGTCTGTCACGTTGACTCCAGCTACCCGCTGGGCAATGCTCCTTCCAATCTCCACCAGTGGTTGGGTCTCTATCCCTTTTTCAGGACCAAACTCCACCGTAACTAAAAATTGGTCAGTCTTCAGTTTTTCCTTGAATTTCATCGTTTCTCTCCGGTTGGTCAGATGGCTGCCGCTTTCGTTTTCAGCGGCTTTACTTTCTTTGACCAGTCTTTAGCCGGCTGCATCTTCTTCATCAGGTCCAGCCGGTCCAATTCCTTCAGCCGGTTGTAAATTAAAAGCCACCCACAGGGTCGGTCACTATCTACCTCACATTTGCCCTCTTTACTTGTGCCGCCGCAAGGTCCGTTAAGTAGCCCTTTAGCACACAGAGTATGGGGGCACAGCCCCCCTAAAAGGTCAAGGAGACACTCACCGCAGAGGCTGCACTTTTCCTCAAAGGTATTGACAAGGCCGGCGGGTGTAAGTTCCGTTTTCCATTCCGGGCCAAGAAAGAGGGTATCACAGCCAGGCACTGTCCATTTCTTGGTAATCTCTGTCAGAACCTGGTTCCCCAGTCCGCAGCAGAGAACTAAAATTGCCTCTGCTTCCTCTACCGCCTTCTGTTTTTCACGAAGGTCTTTCTTTACCTTCGGGAGGATACAGCCCCGCTCCGGCAGGAGATAGCCAGTAACCTCCTTACCGTTTTCTGTCAGGAACTTTATCATCTCCTTTATCTCTGGCTCACCGCCGGTCCGGCAGGTAGCAGCACACGCCTGACATCCGGAAATAAGGACCTTTTTAACACCCTCCAACTTTTTCAGGATATCCTTCCGGGACTTCTGAACCGTAATAACCATGGGGGCCTCCTCAAGAACTATGTTTAGAAAGTTGGGCAGCCAGCACCGTATTTTTTACCAGGATCGCTACCGTTAAGGGGCCGACACCTCCTGGTACCGGCGTAATCCAGGCTGCTCTCTTCTCAGCCTCTTCAAACTCCACATCACCCACAATTCGGTCACCGACCCGGTTGATACCCACATCTATTACAATAGCACCCTCCTTAACCCATTCACCCTTAATTAAGCCGGCTTTGCCCACCGCTACCACCAACAGTTCCCCTTTCTTTACAAACTCAGGAAGCGTTCCACGTTGACCGGTGGCGATATGGCAGACAGTGGTCGTGACAAATTCGGAGAGAAGAAGGAGAGCAACCGGTTTGCCCACAATCTCCGAGTGGCCCACCACTACCGCCTCTTTTCCGTATAGCCTTTCTCCAGTAGCGCGGAGCAATTCCATTACACCGGCAGCGGTACAGGGAACAAAACGGGGTTTTGCCAGGACCAAGAGCCCCAGATTTGTCGGAGTTACCCCTTCCACATCCTTTTGGGGTGCAATCAAAGCTTGGGCTGACCGGCTTTCTATGTGAGCGGGCAAGGGCATCTGAAGGATGATACCACTTACCGAAGAGTCCTGGTTTAACCTTCCAATTTCACCTGCGAGGTCTGCCTGGCTAATATTCTCCGGTAGGTTCCGAAGTTGATACTCCACACCTAAAGAGGCACAGATCTTCTGTTGGCTCTTAAGATAGACTGCACTGGCTTGATTTTCGCCCACCTGGATGGCTACCAGTTTGGGAACTACCCCTTCCTTCTTTAACTCTTCTACTTTTATCCTCGTCTCCTCTTTAATCTTTTCCGCTATCGGTTTTCCTTCCAGAAGTTTTGCCATTTTTCACCCCAGTCTTTCCCGACATTCATTCCAGAGATTCTCCGCCTGCCTTCCGATCGACCTCTTTTTGACCTCCAATCCCTTTTTTAATTCCTCTTTTTCTGGTAAGGGAACTTCTCCGGAGAGGTTTATCAAGACGTTTACTTGGGCAGCATCAAAGGCTGCCCGGGCAAAACCCACCGCACAAGCCACATCGCTTAAAAGGTAGGGATTCCCTCTTTTTAAGAGCGGGTCAGCCATCTTCAGAATCTCTTCGGAAAGGGCTGCGATTCGCATCAGAAGTTTGTTACCAGCCCTGGTTGCCGCTATCATTCTGCCAATCCTTTGCGGGTCTCCTTTCTCCATCGCTGCTGCCCGACGGTATTCTAAATAGACAACACTATCCTGTTCAATCATCTTTTGGGCTTCTTCTCGAATAGATTCGCTACGCTGTAAAATCTCCCTCGCTTCCGAGTCAAAAGAGGCGTATCGTTTTTTACCGATAGTAAAATGGGCGACCATAGAAAGAAGAGCAGCGGATAAAGAAAGAGAGAGAGCCGCAGCGCTTCCACCGCCAGGCACCGGCTCTCCGGAGGCAAGTCGCTCTAAGTATTCTTTCAGGCTTCCTTTAAGATAATTAGGGTTCTCCACACTTTATCAAAAGAAACATTACGTATCTTTTCCGAAACAATCTCCAATGATGGGGTGGTAATAACTGCTTACTAATTTGTGAATTAGATTACAAAGGGGAATTATAAACCCTCGTTGGATATTCTGTCAACCTGGCAGTTCTACCATCATGCCATCACTGGCAGCCAGAACTTCTTTACCAAATTCTTGTGAGAGGGAGGCAGCGACCTCCCAGGGCTTGAGGGCCAGCATCGTGCGGCCAAAGTGGGTAAGGATGGTCTTTTTTGCTTCTGTCTCTTTGAGAATCGCTCGCACTTCTGGCAGGGAAAGATGATAAACCTCTGGCCTTCTCTCTGCCAGCACGACGTTTATCACCAGAATCTCCCCCCGAAAATATTCGGCAATTTCAGCAAAGTAGCCGGTATCGGTTATGAAAGAGACCGTAGTTTTTCCTATCTTAAAGTTGAAACCGTAGGTCTCTACCGGATGGAGCATCTTTTTAGCCGCCGTGAAGATTATCTCGCCTACTTGGTAACTTCCTCCCTCCTGCAGTATCTCCAGCCGTTGGGGAAATCCACGAAGGTAATTGAGGATAACCGGGTCCTGGGAAAGAGCATCAGAGGGTGCAAATACTGCCCCTCGTCTGCTATGGCCTCCAGAGGTCATCGCTTCAATCATTACATTGATATCAGTGGAATGGTCAAGGTGTTTATGAGAAAGGATAATACCGGTCAATTTTGTGGGGTCAAGTTTCGGCCGACTGGAGAGTGCCCGCACCAGGGCACCCGGGCCAGGGTCTATAATAATCTGTTCGTTTGCGGCGGAAATCCATATCCCGCCAGAGGCGCGTATCTGCTGGAGCATTACAAAGCGCGCTCCGGAAGTTCCCAGAAATTTGATAAAAGCCATTTAGAGAAAAAAGGAAGTTCCGATTCCCAACCAATCCTCGCTTTCCTGGTAGAACTGGCCTTCCGGGCTATGGCCAGAGAAGTATTCTATAAATATCCGGAGCCTTTGCTGGTGATGAGCATCATGATATTCAAGACCCGCTTGGGTAGCAAGGTCTACATCCCAGTCAAATTCCTTTCTGGTTACCAGATCCTGGGAGAGATAGAAGGACCAGTCCCTTTTGATGGGTTTGGTAAACTCCCAGCCCACCTGGCCAGTCCACCCAGGAATGAAGGGTGTGGAGTGCCAGAAATAGCCCAAACCAGCATAGATACGATATGGCCCGGCGTTCTTAGAGATAAGAAATTCCGCCTTTTCCCGACTGAAATGATTGGACTTCCGTCCCGTCTTATCCTGGTAGTTATCTCCCAGGTGAGAACTCTGGTGGTAAACCTGGAACCTTCCGGAGAGGTTGCCTTTTCGGAAAGAGAGCGGGAGACAGATGCGGAAATCGCTATTTTTAAGTTCCCTGGGCTCGGTGGAGAGTTGAAAAGTGGAAAATACCCCACCCTCCAGGCTTAACTGATAAGAGATACCCTCCTTCTGCCAGCCGAGGATGGGAAGCCGGCCAGCAACGTTTGCCTCACTAAACTCCTCGCCAGAGTGTTGGAAATAACGAAAGGTGATGGCCGGTTCTCTTAAGGCTGCCCGTGGTGGTTCAAATATCCGCTCCCCGGGAAACCAGGCAATCTCTGTGGCTCCAACCAGAGAATGGCTGTTAAAGATATACCCGGCAACCATCATGCTCCAGACAAGGACCCGTTTGTCCTTTTTTGGTTCTTTCCCCAAGGTTACCTCCAGAAAAAATTCTTTACCAACAAAATTTTGAATATTATAGCATAACTTGCTTTTGATGTTATTCTTCTGGTAAAATTTTAAAATTATGGGAAATAACAACCTGAAAATCTGGGAACTGAAACCAGAACAGGTCCGAAATCAGTGCCCCCCAGAATCCTGTCCTGGTGAGCATACAGGTGAGATTCCAGCCCTGGAGGGGATTATTGGTCAGCACCGCGCTGCCCGGGCGCTGGAGTTTGGACTCAAGATTGAAAAGCCGGGTTTTAACATCTATGTCTCTGGACTTCCAGGAACCGGTCGGGAGACTTCGGTTGATGCCGCAATTGCCGAACTGGCAAAGAAACAACCCGTTCCACCCGATTGGTGTTATGTTTACAACTTTGAGGACCCAGACAGACCCTGTGCCCTTCGTTTTCCACCAGGACGGGGCAGAGAGTTTCAGAAAGACATTGAAACCCTGATTGAAGAGCTGAAACTGGCAGTCCCCCGGGCTTTTGAAGGTAAGGAATACGAAAACCAGCGCAATCAGATTACGCAGTCATTCCAGGAGCAGCGCCAGCAGGTCTATTCGGAACTGGAGAAGAAAGCAGAAGCAGAGGGATTTCTCTTGAAGCAGACCGCTACTGGGCTGGCCCTAATTCCAGTGATGGAAGGCAAACCCCTTACCGATTCCGAATACGAAAAGTTGGGACCTGCGGAAAAAGAGTTCTTTCGCAAAAAACAGGAAAAACTTTACAGTGAGGTTTCAGAGGCGATGCGGCAGGTGCGGCAACTGGAAAAAGAGGTGCGGGAAAGGGTAAGGGAACTGGACCGCGCCACAGGAACTTTTACGGTAAAACATTATTTTGATGAACTCTACCAGAAGTATAAGGACCTTCCAGAGGTAGTGGCTCATCTGGAAAGGGTTCAGAAGGAGGTGGTGGAGAACATCCACGACTTTTTGGAAAAAGAAGAGAAGGAGATTTTGCCGGGGATAAAAATACCGATGCCCCGCGACCCATTCCTTTCCTATCGCGTTAATCTTCTGGTAGACAATAGTCAGACCAAAGGTGCCCCGGTAGTGAAGGAAGGCAACCCCACCTACTTTAATCTTATCGGCCGCCAGGAGTACCGTCCCCAGTTCGGTTCTTTTGTAACCGATTTTACAATGATAAAGGCTGGCGCCCTCCACCGCGCCAATGGCGGTTATCTCGTTTTGCAGGCATCTGAACTTTTTACTAAATACTTCTCTTGGCAGGCGCTGAAACGCTGTCTTAAAAACGGAACCATTCAGATAGAGGACCTTGCGGAGGAGTTCCACCTGATAAGCACGCCGGCAATGAAACCGGAGCCGATTCCCCTGTCGGTAAAGGTAGTAATTATTGGCAACCCATATATCTACCAGTTACTGTATGCTTGGGACGAGGACTTTCCCAAACTTTTTAAGGTGAAGGCCGATTTTGACCATCGAATGAACCGGGATAAAGAAGGGATTAACCAGTACGCCGCTTTCATCAGCCGTCACTGCAAAGAAAAGAACCTTTTGCCCTTCCACCGGTCCGCGATAGCCAAAGTGGTGGAATACGGGAGCCGCCTGGTGGAGGACCAGGAGAGACTGAGCACCCGCTTCATAGAGATTGCTGATATCGTCCAGGAGGCTGATTACTGGGCAAGAGAGAGCGGGAAGAATATGGTTATGGCTCCTGATGTTCTGCGTGCGATTGAAGAGAAGGTTTACCGTAGCAACCGCATAGAAGAGCGCATTCGGGAGATGATTAAAGAAGGCCAGATCTTGCTTGATGACCGAGGCACAGTAGTCGGTCAGGTTAATGGCTTGGCAGTGGTCTGGCTGGGTGATTATCTGTTTGGACGGCCGACACGGATCACAGCACGAACATTTGTCGGAAAAGAAGGAATTCTGGATATAGAACGAGAAACAAAGTTGGGCGGACCCATCCATACCAAAGGTGTCTTAATCTTGAGCGGTTTTCTTGGAGAGCGTTACGCCCATACCGAACCGTTGACACTCTCTGCCTCCATCTGTTTTGAGCAATCATATGAAGAAGTAGAAGGGGATAGTGCCAGCAGTACCGAGTTGTATGCGTTACTTTCCAGCCTTTCTGGCCTTCCGATAAAACAGGGGATCGCGGTTACCGGTTCGGTCAACCAGAAGGGTGAGATTCAACCCATTGGCGGTGTTAATGAAAAGATAGAGGGTTTTTATGAGGTCTGTAAGGTAAGGGGATTGAATGGGGAGCAGGGCGTGATTATCCCGAAGGCTAACATTAAAAACCTGATGCTTAAGGAAGAGGTGGTAGAAGCCATCTCCGCTGGTAAATTTCATATCTGGGCGGTCAGCAATGTGGATGAGGGGATTGAGATCCTCACTGGGGTACCTGCAGGCAAACCCAAAAGCCCGGATGGAACCTTTCCGCGGAATACCGTAAATTGGTTAGTGGCGCAGAGACTGGCAAAACTAAATGCCTACTATACGGAGAGCCAGAAGCCCAAAAAGCGCCGGAAGAGGAAGAGAAAGGTCGAAGAGAAGAAAGGCGGGAAGGAGTAAAATTATATTAAAATTATATGAAGATAGGCGTGATAGGAGCAGGCCACGTAGGGCTTGTGACCGCTGCTGGCTTTGCCCATTTAGGCCATTCGGTGATAGCGGTTGATGAAGACCAAACGAAGATAGAGACCTTGCTTTCCGGGAAAACCCCCTTCTTTGAACCCGGACTTGCCGACCTTGTCTGTGAGGGAACCGAAAAGAAAAGGCTAACTTTTTCTACACTGATCAGTGATGCGGTTACTTTCGCAGAAGTTCTTTTTATCTGCGTGGGAACGCCCCAAAGAGAGAGTGGAGAGCCTGACCTTTCCGCGGTGGAGAAGGTGACCTCAGAGATTGCCCGCAGTCTTTCTGATTACCGACTGATTGTGGAGAAGAGCACAGTTCCGGTAATGACCGGCGAGTGGGTCAAATATACCCTGAAGGTTCTTTCCGACAAAGAGGTATCCTTTGACCTGGCTGCCAATCCGGAGTTTTTACGAGAAGGGAGTGCGGTTTATGACTTTTTTCATCCCGACCGGATTGTAGTTGGCGTGGAGACTGAGCGTGCCCGCAAGATTATGGAAGAGATTTACCACGATATTCCTGCCCCCATCCTCTTTACCGATATTAAGAGTGCGGAGTTGATTAAGCACGCCAGCAACTCCTTCTTGGCGTTAAAAATATCTTATGCCAACGCCTTAAGCCAACTGTGCGAACGGGTGGGTGCGGATGTAAATCTTGTCGTGGAAGGGGTGGGTCTGGACAGCCGAATAGGAAAAGCGCATCTTTTCCCAGGCATCGGTTATGGCGGAAGTTGTTTTCCCAAAGATGTGGCAGCCTTTCTCCATCTGGCGCGTAGTGTGGGTTACGATTTCAAAATACTTAAAGCCGCTGCCGAAACTAATGAGGAGCAGAAGAGGTTCAGTCTGGAGAAGATTAGAAAAGGCGTCTGGAACCTGAAAGGGAAGACAATGGCTGTTCTTGGCCTTGCCTTCAAGCCAGATACCGATGATATTCGGGAAAGCCCCAGTGTAGAGATAGTGAAGATGCTTCTGGCGGAAGGTTGTTTCATCCGCGCTTATGACCCGGCAGCCGCCCAAAATGCAAAAGATGCTCTTCCGGAAATCACAATTTGTGCTGACCCTTACCAAGCCGCGAAAGGTGCTTCTGCCCTTCTGGTCCTTACCGACTGGCCCCAGTTTGCCAAACTTGACTTTGAGCGAATTAAAGACATACTTTTGATGCCCGTGATCTTTGACGGCCGCAATTTTCTACCAAAAGAACACCTGCGTTCCTTAGGCTTTACTTATCTTGCTCTCGGCCGGACTTAAATTAAATAATCAACAAGAAGAAAGATGGGAAGGATAAAGATTAAACGAACAAATAGTGACTTTGAGCGAGAACCACTTTTGGCCCCCTTTGGCTTTAAGGGCGGGTATATGAGAGAGTCATGGCAGACTGTGGTTTTGATGGAGAGTGAAAACGGTTATACCGGAGTCGGTCTGGGTACGCAGAATGTACTCTGGTCAGACGCTACCGTCTTTGCCAATCACTCGGAAGCGGCCGGAAACAGTCTGATGTATCTGCTGACCGCGTACAGTCTCAAGATAGTTAAGGAAATTCCTTTTGAAACACCGGTAGAACTGTTGGAAGAACTTCTGCCAGCCACCTATGAGTATGGGTGTAAAATCATTGGGAACGAGAAGTTGCGCTTAACCTTTGCCCTTAATGCTCTGGTAGCGGTGGATAACGCCGCCTGGCAGGTTTATACCAAAGAAAACGGCAGGGAAAGGTTTGAGGAAATGATTCCAGAAGAAGCACGGCCCGCACTCTCTTTCCGGCACGAAAAACTTGCCTGTATCCCGTTGATGAGTTACGGCGTGCCCATTTCTGACATTGTAAAGACCTTAGAAGAAGGGTTCTTCTTCTTAAAGATAAAGATTGGTTCTGACCCGGATAAAGATGGAGACTACGAGAAGATGCTGCGCTGGGATAAAGAAAGGCTCACCGCCATTCACCGGATAGCCCAAGATCGGCAAATCCCGTATACTGACAAAGGCTGGATCCCCTATTACCTTGATGCTAACGGCCGTTATGATAGTAAAGAACGTCTTTTAAGACTTCTGGACCACGCAGCCAAAATCGGAGCCCTGGAGCGGATTATGATTGTGGAAGAGCCGTTTCCAGAAGAGTACCGGGTGGATGTGAGCGACATCCCGGTGCGTCTGGCAGCAGATGAAAGCGCCCATTCGGACAAAGATGCTCTGGAGCGTATCCAGATGGGTTATAAAGCGATTGCCCTCAAGCCCATTGCCAAGACGATGAGTATGAGTTTAAAGATAGCCACTCTTGCCCACCAACACCACATCCCTTGCTTCTGCGCTGACCTTACGGTAAACCCCATCCTTGTGGACTGGAATAAGAATGTAGCCTGCCGACTGGCTCCTCTACCCGGGATGAAGATAGGGGTGTTGGAGTCAAATGGGCACCAGAACTATTGCCATTGGGAGAGAATGAAATCGTACCATCCGCGTTATGGTGCGGCCTGGATAGAGCCTATCAGAGGAATTTTTAATTTGGGAGAAGAGTTCTATGCCTGTAGTGGTGGCATCTTTGAACCCAGCCCCCACTATCTGGAACTGGTAAAATAGATGCTATTTTTTGATAAAGATGGGTTGAGACCAGGCACACCTTCCCTTGGAATCGGTGATCTTTATTCTGATGTAGCCATCTTCCTTTTTCGGGTAATAATAGGCCTGCCACCCTTGGGTTTCCTTTAGAACTTTACCTTCCCGGCCGATAAACCTTATCCGATAACTCTCTCCTTCTTCTGGTTTAACCTTCACCCCAACATACCGGGAAGAGAGAGAAAGGCTGTGCAGGGTAACACCGGTGCTGGCGTAAAAATCGCCCTTTTCCATCGCTTCTATAATTGCCTGAGTGGAAAGTTCTTTTGCCCTTACCCAGATCCAGCCCTTGCCAGGTGTGGCACCTACTGGAGAAGAATAGTTATGGGCGTCATCGGCTGCTACACCATAAATTAATTGTCCGCTATCAAGAAGCGCCTCCCATATCTTTTCGGTACTCTTATGGGTGGCATCTCCATCATTGTAGACATCCGGGTGGCCATTATATAACTCAAAAAATTTTCCGTTTTTAACCTCTTTCATCATTCGGTCGTCAAAGGCAAACCCAAAGTTGGGGTGATTGATAATGGGAAGGCCCCCCTGTTTCCACACCGCATCTACCGCAGATTGTAAAAGCGCAAGACACCTTTGGAAACGAAGCGACTCATTTATCTTTTCTTGAGAAAACCCTTTTTCTTCCAGGCTGATAGCCAGTGAAGAAATCTCCTCTTCGGTCAAGGCGCCGATGTTTCCCGGGATCACCTTTTTCAGGCCTATTCCGTTGACGTGGATTGGCGGAATACCCGGGCTGCCACTACTTATCTCTTCGCCAGGGATTACCAGCATCCTTCTTTCTTTTTCTCTGCCGACCATAAAATCAGTAAAGAGCGTCAGTATATTGTGGTCAGTGATGACTAAAAAGTCATATCCATGGTCATAATACCACCGGATGGCTTCCAGCGGCGGAACATTCCCATCGCTGTAATTGGTATGCGCGTGCGTATTCCCCTTGAACCACCGTGCCCTTTGCCTGCAATAAGAGTCAGTTTTCATCATAGTTAGAAAGAGAAAGACCAATCCCCACAAAATAACAGCCTTTTTCATATATTCCTCCCAGCGATCAGAAGACAGAAAGGGTGATGCCATAACGCTCTGCCAGTCGGAAGACCCTTTCTTTTTCCAGAACCAACGTCTTTGGGGAGATAGCCAGTGCCCGGCCAGATATTCGGGCAAGGTTAGTAATGGTGGCTGGTCCGATAACCGGAAGGTCAAAGCGTAAATCCTGATTTGGCCGGCTGACCTTTACAACCACAATCCCTTGGGAAAACCTTGCTGCCCGGCGCATCGTCAGGTCTGTCCCCTCAATTGCCTCTACGGCGAGCACAATCCCGTTTTTGACGGCAACCGTAAGGCCCACATCAAGACTGGCAAGTGTTTCGGCGACTTTTCGGCCCAGGGCAATATCGGATTTTTCCTCTTCCGAAAGCGGTGGGCCCACAGAAAAACCGCTGGCCAAAAGCAGGTCCTCCAGGAGATAGGTTGAGGGCAAAAAATGGATGCCGTTGTGCTCAAAATACTCTATTATCGCCTTCAACACTGTGGCGGTCTGTTTATCCGAAATTTCTTTCAGGATTTGTGCCAGTTGCGGATCAAGGTAATCGGTATAGTGAGGATGGAGCAGACGTCGGTGTTTTACCTGACCCAGCATAATCGCTTCCCTTACGCCGTTTTCCTCAAAGAACTTTAAACCCCAGTTCAACCTTCCGGGCGGTAAGGTAAGCGCCTTTTCTGAAAGGTCAGCAACTTTCAGGAGAGATTCGTTTTTAATCGCCAGGGTGAAGACCTTATACCCTTTCCTTTTTGCCCTTTCCAGAAAAAGCACCGGCAAGGAACCGTTTCCCGCAACCAACCCTATCTTTTCCATCACTTCTTTTTTAAGGCTATTCCCCGACGGGAACTGGTTATGAATTCCAGAAGATGGGCTATTTCCGGAGTATTGGGGAGCTCTCTCTTTATCCTCTCTACTGCCTGAGTGAGATTTAAGGAACTTCGCAGAAGGATACGGAACGCCCTTTCCAAGGTTTTGATTACTTCCGGCGGGAAGTTATTTCTCTTCAAACCGATGCGGTTGAGCCAGTAAGTCCGCGCCGGATGGCCATCAACCATACTATAGGGTAGAATATCCTGGGTTACCTTGGAACAACCTCCTACAATAGCAAAACACCCCACGCGACAGAACTGGTGGACTGCCGAAAGCCCCCCCAAGATCGCATCGCTTTCTACCGTGACGTGACCAGCAAGGGTAGCGTTATTAGCCAGCACCGTGCGGTCGCCCACCCAGCAGTTATGGGCGATATGGCTATATGCCATAATGAGATTGTGAGAGCCAATTTTAGTCTCTTCTTCTTCCCCAGTAGCCGGGTTGATCGTTACGTATTCACGTATGGTATTGGAGTCTCCGATGCGTACGGAGGATTTCTGGCCCCGGTATTTAAGGTCTTGGGGAGGGCTGCCGATGACTGCGCCGGTAAAGATGCGACAGTCACTGCCGATGGAAACATTTCCAGTGATTACGGCATAAGGGCCAATCTCTGTGCGGTCACCAATGGTAACTTGGCCGTCAATGATGGCACCAGGTCCGATGATAACGTCTTTTCCTAAAGAAACGTTTGGCCCGACCAATGCCCCAGGATGAATCTTCATTTTCAGGGGAAAGCACTGTGGTAGATAATGGTTTATTTTATATCAAAACAGTACCAGGTGCAACCTTATGACCCAGTAAGAATTCAGCAATAGGCATGCGCTTCTTGCCGGCAACCTGTAATTCTTTAATAACCAGAAGACCATTTCCACACGCCACCGTAATTCCATCTTCATCGGCCTTCAATATAGTTCCTGGCGGTATCTTATCTTCTTCCTTTGCCTCCACCGCCTGTGCCTTCCAGATGATGAAGCGTCTATGCTCATCTCTGTTCCCACCCTCTTGGGATGGCTTGGCAGGAAAAAAACTGTAAGCGTGGGGCCATTTAACGAAGGCCCGAACCTTTGCTTCTATCTCCAAAGCATCCTTTTTCCAATCTATCCGGCCTTCTTCCTTGGTTATTTTTGGAGCATAGGTGGCAGAGGCTTCATCCTGGGGGGTGAAGATCACCTCCCCTTTTGTCAGGCGTTCCAGAAGATTTGGAAGGACCTCCGCTGATAACTCAGCCAGACGCTGGCTTAAGGAGAGAGCATCTTCGCCAGGAAGAATGGTTATTTTCTTTTGGAATATTATCGGGCCGGCATCCATACGTTCGTTGATCTTAAAGATAGAAATGCCAGTCTCCTCTTCCCTATTTAAGATAGCGCGTTCTATAGGCGCTGCCCCCCTCCCTTTGGGTAAAAGGGAGGGATGGATGTTGAGCACGCAGTATTTGGGAATCTCCAGCACCTTTGTTTTGAGCATCTGACCGAAAGCGGCCACCACGATCACCTCCGGTTGATGGGTAATCATTATCGCGGTTGTCTCTGGTGAGTTGATATTGTTGGTCTCAATGACCGGCAGGTATAACTGGCGAGCAAGCCTTTTTACCGGGGTGGATATTATCCCCAATCCCCGGCCAGCAGGTTTGTCCGGGGCAGTGACCACAAGAAGGATCTGTGGCGCCAACCTTTTTAGTGTTGGCAACCCTAAATAACCACTGCCCACGAATATCAGGCGCATCTTATGCTCCTTTTTAACAATAAAAATAATTGTATGTTTTTTTCTTTTTTAAGTCAAAATCCACACTCTTTAAAGGTTCGAAAAAGATTAAATTCGGTTATAATATTTAGTATGACCCTCAAAACAAAAAATGACACCATCTGCGCCATCTCAAGTCCACCGGGCAGAAGCGGGATAGGTATTATCCGGGTTTCAGGACCCCAGACCTACCAGATACTTTCCCGTCTTTTCCGGGATAAAAAGGGAAAAAGGATTGACGTAAACAGGCTTCCTTCCCATACGGTCAAATACGGTTTCATCGTGGAGGGGGATACCATCCGGGATGAAGTTCTGTTGACGGTGATGCGCAAGCCTAAGAGTTACACCCGAGAAGATATGGCGGAAATCGGTTGCCACGGCGGCTTTGCGTCATTAAAGGCTGTTTTAAGAGCTCTGATAAACTGCAACTGTCGGCTGGCAGAACCAGGCGAATTTACCAAGAGGGCTTTCCTTTCCGGGCGCATAGATTTGGTGCAGGCAGAAGCGGTTCTTGCGCTTGTGAACAGCCGGACGGAAAAGGGGCTTTCCGCGGCTCTTGACCAGATTCAAGGGAAGCCTTCCGGGAAGATGGACCAACTGGAGAGCCTTATCATTGACCTTTTGGCGGAAATTGACGCTGAAATTGAATTTCCAGAAGAGCTGATCCACTTTAAAGAAGAGCACAAGAGTAACTACCGAGAAAAGTTAGCGGAGATTTTGCAGAAAGCGGAAAGTATCCTGCAGGCGGCAGAGGCCGGAAAGGTTCTCAACGAAGGTCTGAAACTGGCGATCTTAGGCAGGCCCAACGTAGGCAAGAGCAGTCTGCTTAATGCCTTGCTGTCAGAGGAAAGGGCGATCGTTACGGAAATACCCGGGACCACCCGGGACGAAATTTCCGAATGGATAAATGTGGCCGGTTTCCCATTAAAGGTGATTGATACCGCTGGCATCCGGGAGCCAAAGGATAAGATAGAGGAGGCAGGGGTAAGACGGAGTCGTGCCTGGATAAAGGCAGCAGACCTCATTCTTCTGGTCGTTGACCGCAGTGAACCCCTTCAGCCTGATGATGAGAGACTGTTGAGCCAGGTAAATCCGGACAAGACCATTCTGGTGATAAACAAAGAGGATTTACCGGATAGATTAACCAAAGAAGAGAAAAGCGCCGTCCTTTTAAAACCCTTTACCCAAATCACCGTCTCCTGCTTGAAGGGATGGGGGATTAGAGAATTGGAGAGAATGATTGGTGATTTTATCCGGGAGGGAAGGGTATCGGTCAGCAACGAAAACCCAGTCTTTCTTGCTTTAGAACAGGAGATTTCCCTCAAAGAAGCTATAAAGAGTTTGCGTCAGGCGGAAAGAGCATTTTCCGAAAACCTCCCCTTAGAATTTATCGCTGCTGACCTAAAAAGGGCAGCCGGTAAACTTGGCGAAGTCTCTGGCCACCAGGTTAGTGAAGAAGTTCTGAACCAAATCTTTTCCCGTTTCTGTTTGGGCAAGTAAAATTATTCCCACTCTATGGTTGCCGGCGGTTTGGAACTGATATCGTAAACCACCCGATTTACCCCTTTTACCTCATTGATGATTCGGTTAGCAATCTTGCCTAAAAGCGGGTGGGGGATGGGAGTAGCATCAGCGGTCATTCCGTCCACACTACAGACAGCGCGTAAGGCAATCACATTTTCGTAGGTTCGGGCATCACCCATTACGCCCACCGTTTTGACCGGTAGAAGCACCGCAAAGGCTTGCCAGATGCGGTCGTACCAGCCGGCGGACTTTATCTCCGAGATAAAAATATTATCTGCCTGGCGCAGAATTTCCAGTCTCGCTGCGGTTACTTCACCTAAAACCCTCACCGCCAGTCCTGGTCCTGGAAATGGGTGTCTACCGGTAATCTCCGGCGGAAGACCCAGCTCTTTTCCTAAAAGGCGCACCTCGTCTTTGAAGAGGTATTTGAAGGGTTCTATCAACTCTAATTCCATCTTCTCCGGGAGCCCGGCCACATTGTGGTGACTCTTTATTCGGGATGAAGGACCTCCAAAGAC
>Ga0129301_1000913_pt1 | contig 15465 bp, 15 predicted proteins | sample ConPoolayeHmetaG_FD_94489 | JGI IMG/M metagenome (GOLD analysis project Ga0129301, IMG submission 94489) | Hot spring microbial mat communities from California, USA to study Microbial Dark Matter (Phase II) - Cone Pool mat layer H metaG ...
CCTGCTCGACGGGTAATTGTCGAGCAGAAAGCGGAAGAGCCGGGCCGCGCGCTCGAGAGATCCGGTATCGCCGAATCTTTCGGCGATTTCCTGATACGTCCGGCCTTCCTCGTAGACCGCGTCGTCGGCGGCAAAAAAGCCGGGATCCGAATAATAGACGCCGCGATAGGTTCTGGCGAGTTCGAGATAGCGCTCGCGGGCAGCGTCGGGATTGCTCGCCAGATCCTGCTTGAGGAGCTGCGCCTTTTCCCAGGCCTGCTTCGCCTTATCGCGGTCCTTCTGGGAGGCGGCTGCATGGGGAGGCGCAGCGGCGGCAAACGCTACGCAAAGAGCTATAGCTGCAATATGATAGCGAGAAAGCAACCCAGAATGCAGCATGCCTTTCCGGGTATCGTTCATAGCTCGAATATAGTCCCTTCGACACCCCCTGTCAAGCGATTCCTGAGCGAACTTGTTGATAATTAAGGTATTTGTGGGAACAGCATTCAACCCGTCACTCAGGAGTCCCCGACGGGTTTCGCATCGAGAACTGCCGGACTTCGGACAGCCTGGCCGGGGGGATATTGGTCAGGTTGAGCACTCCGTCCCGGTCGATGAACTGAAACAACTGTGGGCGCGGGGGATCGGGCGAAGGCTTTTCGACCTCCTTTTTACCGTAAAGCCTGGTCACCGTGCGGACGTAGTCGTGTGTCTCGCGGTAATCGGGAATCCTGTTCAGGCGCTGGACGAGATTCTCGCCCGCGTTGTAGGCGGCGAGGCTGAGCGTCAGGTCGTTGTTGAACGTATCGAGCAGGTTGCGCATGTGCTGCACCCCGCCCCTGATGTTTTCCTCGGGATCGAAAGGGTTTTTCACGCCCAGGCGCGCGGCGGTTTCGGGCATGAGCTGCATCAGCCCCTGTGCTCCCTTGGGGGAAACGGCCTTCGGGTTGAATCCCGATTCCGTCCTGATCATGGAGCGGATCAGGTCGGGATCGAGCTCGTATTGCCGCGCGTACTTTTCAATCAATGAATCCACCGAGAACTGCCCCCCGGGTTCGGCCGGCGGCCTGTAGGCGTCGCCGGGCGGGCCGTAGACGATCAGATCGCGCACCGGGCCTGACGGCGGGATATTGGTGATCGTACGTATTCCGTTGGCGTCGATGTAGCTATAGGCCTGGCCTGATGCGGCCGGGGGGGCGAGAGCCACAATGAAGGCGAGGGCTACAAGCAGGCAGCCGTCACGAACCATGGACTTCTCCTCTGTCAGCTGTCAGCTTTCAGCTTTCAGCCCTTCTTTTGGAAGAGATGCCAGTTGACAGCTGACAGCTGATAGCTGGAATCCGTCGGTGTCGACTTCCTGCCCGAAGCCGGTGGAAGCCGACCGCCAATGGACTAAGATGTCCGGGGCGGCGAAAAAGTTTAAGCTATCCCGAGGACAGCAATTCATCAACTATCGAATAACTCCGCTCTATTGCATCGGCCAGCTTGGCGGAATCTTTACCTCCTGCCTCGGCAAGTTCGGCCTTTCCGCCGCCCGAGCCGCCCACCAGGGGCGCGATGCGGCGGATGATGGTGCCGGCCGGCAGTCTTTCCGACAGGTCGCGCGTGACCATCACGAGCAGGGCGACTTTGCCGTTGCGCGGGGTGCCGAGAATCACCACCCCGGAGCCCATTTTCCGTTTCAGCTCGTCGGCCAGCGTGCGCATGCTCGCCTGGTCGGTCTGCGGAAGCGCATGAGCCAGGACCTTGATGCCCCGGATTTCCCGCGCCTGGTTCAGGAGGTGCGCTATTCCGGCGCGCGCTTTCTCGAGCTCCAGATCCGCGACTTCTTTCTGGAGATCGCGCACCTGAAGCTGTAGTTTCTCGATGTAGGCGGCTATTTCCTCGCGGCCGACCTTATAGCGGGATTGCACCTCGTCGAGTATCTCCTCGTCCCGGCGGAAGCGCTCGAGCGCGGCCGCGCCGGTAATTGCCTCGATCCGGCGTATGCCGGCGGCGATCCCGGCCTCCGAGACTATCTTGAAGATGCCGATCGTGCCGGTGGCGGTCACGTGGGTGCCGCCGCACAGTTCCTTGCTGAAGCCGGGGACCTCGACGACGCGCACCTTTTCCTGATATTTCTCGCCGAAAAGGGCTACCGCGCCCGACTGCAGGGCGGTTTCGAGCTCCTGGATTCTCGTTTCGACCGGGGTGTTTTCCAGGATCCGCCGGTTCACCTGATCTTCGATTGCCCGAATCTCGGCCGCAGTGAGGGGGGCGAAGTGGGAGAAGTCGAAGCGCAGCCGGTCGGGGGCGACAAGCGACCCGGCCTGCTTGACATGGGGGCCGAGGACGTTTCTGAGGGCCGCATGGAGCAGGTGGGTGGCGGTATGGTTGCGCATCGTATGCCGGCGCCGTTCGATATCGACCGCCGCCGTGACGCGGTCGCCGACGTGCAGCGCGCCCTTTTCCATGCGCACGATGTGGGAAATGGCCGTCCCGCGATAGACGGTGTCGGTCACGGCGGCGCGGTTTTCGCCCTTTTCGATGATGCCGGTGTCCCCCACCTGCCCGCCCGATTCCGCATAGAATGGTGTAACGTCGAGGACGATCTCGCCCCGGCAGCCCTCCGCGATCGTTTCCGCCCGCTCGCCGTCGACGAGGATGGCGCGGACCTCGGCGCTGGCCGGGACGGTGTAATCGTAGCCGGCGAACGTCGTCCTCTCATCGAACAGCGTGCGCGCGACCTCCTCGCGAATCTTCCCGGAGAGGTAATCCTCGCGCGATCGCCTGCGCTGTTCCTCGAGCGCGCGTTCGAAGCCTTGCGTGTCGACCACCAGGCCCCGTTCCTGGCTCAGGTCCTCGATGATTTCGAGCGGCAGCCCCCGGGTATCGTATAGATAGAAGGCCGCCTCTCCGGGGAGCGTGCGCATGCCGGATGCCAGGTATCCGGCGCAGCGCTCTTCGAAGTCTCGAAGTCCCTGCTCGAGGGTGTCGGCGAAGGATTCCTCTTCCTGGCGGACCACGCGCGCCACGGTTTCACGCGCCGTTGCCAGCTCGGGGTAGGGCTCGCGCATGATCTCGGCGACCTTTCCGGCGATCCGGTAAAGGAAGGGCTCGTGGATGCCCAGCTTCTTCCCGTGGACGATCGCGCGCCGCATGATCTTGCGCAGCACGTAGCCGCGCTTGTCGTTGCCCGGATACTGGCCGTCGGTGACGACGAAAGCCGCGGCGCGCGCGTGGTCGGCGACAATGCGCAGGGAGACGTCGGCCGCGGGATCGCTTCCGTATTCGACGCCGGCTATGCGCGCGGCCTCTTCGATGAGAGGCCGGAACAGATCGGTCTCGTAATTGTTCGTTTTCCCCTGCAGGATGGTGGTGATGCGCTCGAATCCCATGCCGGTATCGATGGACGGCGAGGGAAGGGGTGTCATGGCGCCGGCCGCGTCGCGGTTGTACTGCATGAAGACCAGGTTCCAGATCTCCACCCAGCGGCCGCAAGGGCAGGTCAGGTCGCATTCCCCGTGATCGGGGGCGGGGCTGCGGCCGAAGTCGTAATGGAGTTCGGAGCAGGGGCCGCACGGTCCGGTATCGCCCATGGCCCAGAAGTTGTCCTTTTCGCCCAGGCGGTAGATCTTCTCGGCCGGTATCCCGATCTGCCGGTTCCAGATGCCGAACGCCTCGTCGTCGTCGCGGTAGACGGTGATCCACAGGCGCGCGGGATCGAGGCCGAACTCGCGTGTTACCAGCTCCCAGCTGAAACGGATCGCCTCGCTTTTGAAATAGTCGCCGAAGGAGAAGTTCCCCAGCATTTCGAAGAAGGTGTGATGCCGGGTGGAGTGCCCGACCTCCCGGAAATCGTTGTGCTTGCCGCTCACGCGCATGCACTTCTGGCTCGAGGCCGCTCTCTTGTAAGGGCGCGTTTCGTTTCCGAGGAAGACCTCCTTGAACTGGTTCATCCCGGCATTGGTGAAAAGCAGCGTGGGGTCGTTGTACGGGATGAGCGACGAGCTGGGCACGATGCGGTGCCCGTGGCGCTCGAAAAAGCGCAGGAAAGTTTCGCGTATCTGCGTGCTTTTCAGCAACTCATTCTCCTGTATCGAAATGCCGCCACGCCGCCGCCGGAATCCTTCTTCGCAGAACGCTGCGGATGATTTCGTCGTGAAAGCCGCGCCGCCGCAGTCGCTGGATCAGCCTGTGGATTTCCTTGCGGTCGCGCGGCATGCCGGCGGCGCGGCAGCGTTTCTCCACATAGGCTTCCAGGGCGGCCTCCTCGCTCAGCTCCTCGTCGACGCGTTCGAGAGCGGCCGCGATCGCGTCGGGCGGCACCCGGCGGCGTTCGAGCGCCTGCGCGACCTTGAGAGGGCCCCAGGCTTCCAGCTTGATCCGCTGTGCCGCAAAATTATACGCATATTCGGCATCGTTGAGAAGGCGAAGGGCTTCGAGGCGGTCGAGCACCTCGTCGACGCGGGCGGGCTCGGCCGCGCGCAGGAGTTTTTCCCGGAGTTCGCCGCGGCTGTATGCCCGCCGTGCGAGCAGGCGGCCGGCTTTCTGGAAAAGCGGTCGCAGCGAATCCGGCTCGGTCATCGGGGATGGGTTTTCAGCTCTTCTTCCATGGCGGCGATGGCCTCGTCGGTGGTCGTCGTGATCCCCTGCACGCGCAGCTTGAATTCGTCGGGGTTGCTGGCGTACATGAGCGCGTCCTCGTAAGTGATCCGGCCCGCCTTGTAATGCTCATAGATCGACTGGTCGAAGGTCTGCATCCCGTACTGCGAAGTGCCGGCCGCGATCGCCTGGCGTATCAGAGGCGTCTTGTCCGGATTCATGATGCAGTCCCGGATAAAGGGCGTGACGATCATAACTTCGATGGCCGGCACGCGTCCATTGATATCGCAGCGCCTCATGAGGCGCATGGAGATGACGGCGCGCAGCACCATGGCCAGCTGCAGCCGGATCTGGCGCTGCTGGTTGGGCGGGAAGACGGCTATGATGCGGTTGATCGATTCGATGGCATCCAGGGTGTGCAGCGTGGAAAAGACCAGGTGGCCGGTCTCGGCGGCCAGGAGCGCCGTTTCGATCGTTTCCAGGTCGCGCATCTCGCCCACGAGTATGATATCCGGATCCTGGCGCAGGGCGCTGCGCAGGGCGGCGCTGAAGCTGGTGGCGTCGACGGAAACCTCGCGCTGGTTGACGATGCTCATCCGGTCCATGTGCAGGAATTCGATCGGGTCTTCGATCGTGATGATATGGCGGCTGACACGCTCGTTGATATAGTTGATCATGGCCGCGATGGTCGTCGACTTGCCGCTTCCCGTGGTCCCGGTCACCAGAACCAGCCCGCGCGGCTCGTTGGAGATGTTCTCGAGAACCTTGGGCAGGAACAGCTCTTCGAAGCCGAGGATGCTCACCGGGATCATGCGCATGGCGATCGATACGCTGCCCCGCTGCTGGAAGACGCTCACGCGGAAGCGCCCGATGCCCTTGACGCCGTAGCCCAGGTCGACCTCGGCGCAGTCGCGGAAGCGTTCCTTCTGGCGCGCCGACATCATGGAAAAGGCCATCATCAGGGCGTCTTCCTTGGTGACCTTGCCGAACTCGGCCATGGGGACGAGATCGCCGTGGACGCGGATGTGGGGAAAGGCCGAGACTTTGATATGGAGGTCGGAAGCGCCTTTCGACGCCATGGCGCGAATCAGGGTATCAATATCCATCTGAGACTCCGGGTTCGAGACCGGGTACAGGCTGCACCACCGGAGCGGCGGGGCCTGCCCCGAGTAACAGATCGGCCGATGACCGCCTCGACTTGACTGGGATTGCACCATCTCGTAAGATTCTGCTCCTATGGCTGATAACCTGACCGTGCAGGAGGGCCAGGGCGCGGTTCCCATCGCAGGTCCGGCGAAGATTTTCGGCGCCTGCGTGGCCGCGGCCCTGGTGCCGGGTCTGGGCCATGCCGCGCTGCAGAAATGGGACCGGGCGCTGGTCTTCCTGGGGAGCATCGGCCTGATGTTCGTCCTGGGGCTGTCCCTGCAGGGAAGGCTGTTCGACCCCGACTTCTCGGAGTTCTTCGCCGCGCTCAAATTCCTCGCCGAGGCCGGCAGTGGCCTGCTTTACTGGATCTGCTGGCTGGGCGGTATGGGCGCCGGCATGCCGACGGCGTATACATACGATTACGGCAACCTTTTCATTTACGTCGCCGGGCTGCTCAACATGCTGGTGGTGGTCGACGTGTTCGACATTGCCATGGGGCGGAAGCGGTGAAGTATCATATCTTCTGGCTGGTGGTCTTCAGCTTCCTCGTTTCCCTGGTATTCACCTTCCTGACAAAGTACGGGGCGCGGGAGCGCATCAGGTATTTCCTGTATCTCTTCGCCTGTTTTGTCTTTTTCTCCATCCTGGCCGGCTGGCTGATGTATCCCTTCCCGTTCTGAGCCGGTGCCGGAGCGAATTTCCCGTTTGGGCGGGCGATCGGGCCGCTGCTATAATGCCGCCTGCCTGGGGATTGCCGCCATCTCGAAATGAGCGAAACGACACTGCTGCGCCGGATACTGGAAGCCAACAAGAGTTTCCTTGCGGGGGCGGGCCGGCCGCTGGATGCTTCGGTAGAGCCCTTTGTCGTCGTGGCGTGCGTGGATGCGCGCCTCACGGGATTGCTCGAGCCGGCCATGGGGCTGCCGCGCAACCGGGCCGTCATAGTGCGGACGGCCGGCAACAGGGTGTCGCGCGCAAATCCGGATGTGCTGCGCTCGATCGCGGTGGGCTTCTTCGTCAAGGGGGCCCGCGAGGTTTTCGTCGTGGGGCATACCGACTGCGCTATGGCCAGGTTCTCGGCGGCGCAGGCGGCCGAGAGCTTTCGCAAGGCCGGCGTCGCGCGCGCCGCTTTCGGCGACGAGGATCTGCGCACCTGGTTCGGTGCCTTCGTTTCGGTGGAAGCGAACGTGCGCGAAAGCGTCGACGCGCTCAGGCGCTCCGGCCTGGTGCCCGCGGGCGGCAAGGTGCACGGGCTGGTCATCGATACCGACGGAGGAGCGCTCCAGGTCATCGTCGACGGAGATGCGGAACCGGCTCCCGCGCCGGCGCCCGAGTCCGAAGCTGCGCGGGCACCTGTCGAAGCTGCTGCGCCCAAGCCGCCTCCGGTCCCGCCCGTACCGCCGCCGGCCAAGCAGGCCCCTGCGGCAGCGCGGCCCATGAGCTATGTCGATGCCGTCCGGCAGCTTCGCGAAGTCATAGACAAGGCGCGGCGGGACAAGGACTTGCGGCAGGCCGTGAGCGCCCTCGCGGATGCGGTCCGGCGCGAGCGCGATCCGGCGCACGTCTTTGCGGCGCTCGAGCAGCTGGAGCGGAAGTGCGCTGCGCTCTACCCGGAGCTTGTGCCTGCGGTCGAGACGTTGCGCGGCAGCGTGAGGAGCCGGAAGGAAGGGATCGACTTCATCGACCTTATGAAGCGGGTCGTGGGATAAGGACGGCGCTTTCTGTCGGCCCTTCGGGGCTCGAATGATCGATACGCCCCTTTCCGGGGGTTCGCCTTCGGCTCACCCCCGGCTACCAGCTCAGGGCCCCGCCGGGGCCGTGTCCGTCCCGGAGGGACGGAAGCTGGTAGCTCCAGGTGAGCGGAGCGAACCTGGAGAAAACGGAGCGGCATGCGACAAGCCCCGAAGGGCCGGCAGATGGATACACCAGAAAGCCCCGGCTACCAGCTCAGAGCCCCGCCGGGCCGTGTCCGTCCCGGAGGGACGGAAGCTGGTAGCTCCAGGTGAGCGGAGCGAACCTGGAGAAAAGGGACGGCATGCGACAAGCCCCGAAGGGCCGGCAGATGGATTGTCCGGCACGCCGTGCCGGACAGGAAACAAGGCATGGAATTCGCAGGAAAAACGGCGATCGTTACCGGCGGCAGCCGTGGAATCGGCCGCGCCATATGCCTCGAGCTCGGGCGGCGCGGCTGCGATGTCGCTCTCAGCTACAGGCAATCCGCCGACATGGCCGGGCAGGTGGCGGCGGAACTTGCGGGCATGGGCCGCAGGGCGCGCGCCTTCTGCACCGACGGCGCCGATGCAGCCGCGGTCGAGTCCATGGTGGGGGAGGTGCGGCGCGACTTCGGCCGCATCGACTTTCTGGTCAACAATGCGGGCATCACGCGCGACAAGCTCCTGCCGGTGATGAACGAGGCCGAATGGGACGAGGTGCTCAACAGCAACCTCAAGGCGGCATTCCACTTCTGCCGGGCCGTGATCCGCACGATGCTCAAGGCGCGCTCGGGCTCGATTCTCAACATCACATCGATCAGCGGTATCGTCGGGATGCCGGGACAGACCAACTATGCGGCCTCGAAGGCCGGCCTGATCGGTTTTACCAAGGCCCTGGCCAGGGAAGTCGCCGGGCGCAACATCCGCGTCAACGCCCTGGCGCTCGGCTTTGTCGAGACCGAAATGACCGCCGGACTCCCGCAGGAACACCGCGCTCGGATACTCGAGCAGATCCCCCTGAAGCGCTTTGCGGCGCCCGAGGAAGCGGCCGCAGTCGCCGCCTTCATTCTCTCCGACGAGGCGCGCTACATGACCGGCGCGGTCGTACAGGTCGACGGCGGCCTGGCGATGTGAGATTTTTTGGCTCTCGCGGCGGGATGGCCGTTAGATTGGCCGGAGGGCATCCCGCTTGAAAGAGGTCCCCGCGCTTTTCGGCGAAAGCACGATCCCGTTCGATGCGGGCACCGAGTCCCTGGTCGCTCTTATCTCGCTGATCGCGGGCGCCGGCCACGACAGCGCCGCGGCGCATGCCGCCGCGCGGCGCATCGTGCGCAGCTTTCCCTCGGTGCGCGAATTGGCGTGCGCCAGCGCCGAGGAGCTGCGCCTGTGCAGCGGGATTTCACCGCGGCGCGCGCGCCTGGTTCTGGCGGCGATGGAGCTGGGACGCCGGTTGTGCGCCGCACCCTATCGCCCGGGCGAGCGCTTCTCGAACAGCCGCGAACTTTTCCAGCGCTACCGGGCGCGTTTCTGCGCCGCCCTGAAGGAGCACTTCGTCTGCCTGCACCTGAACTCCAAGAACCGGCTCATCCGCGAGGTCCTGATTTCCGTCGGCAGCCTGAGCACATCGGTGGTCCATCCGCGCGAGGTCTTCGCGCCGGCTGTGCGCGACAGCGCGGCGGCGATCATCCTGGTGCACAACCATCCGTCGGGCGATCCGGCGCCCAGCCGCGAGGACCGGGAGTGCACGCAGCGCCTGGCGCATGCGGGAAAGCTCCTGGGGATCCGCGTCCTCGATCACGTGATTCTCGGCCACGAGGATTACTTCAGCTTTGCCGACGCCGCCCTGCTCGACGAGGAAAGCTGAAGAAATTCATCGCCGGGACCGGTAGAATCTCTCCCGCGCCGGAGGTTTCCGCATGGAGCTGCCGAAGGATCCCTCGGAAAGATTCCGCATCGTGCTGGACGGCCGCAAGGCCTTCGACGTCGTCGGCCTGGGTATGAACGCGGTGGATCACCTGTGCGTCGTGCCGTCCTATCCGCGCTTCAACACCAAGACCGAGGTCGTGCAATACGATCTGCAGCCGGGCGGGCCGGTGGCGAGTGCGCTCGTAGTGGTCGCGCGCATGGGTCTGAAGGCCAAATATATCGGGAAGGTGGGCGCCGACGAGCCGGGCATGCTGCAGCGGCGGAGCCTGGAGGCCGACAACGTCGACATTTCCTCGCTCGTGATCGAGCCGGGTGCGCGCAGCCAGTATGCCTTCATCATCATCGACCGGCGCACGGGCGAACGCACGATCCTCTGGGGGCGCGATCGCCGCCTCGATTTCCGCCCCGGCGAACTGGCGCGCGAGGATGTGTGCGCCGGGCGGCTGCTGCATCTCGACGGCGAGGACCAGGAGGCCGGGCTCGTCGCCGCCGCCTGGGCCCGGGAAGCCGGCATCCCCGTCGTCATGGACCTCGACAGGGTCAAGGAGCGCACCCGCGATCTGATTCGCATGGCCGACTTTCTCATCACGAGCGCGAGTTTCCCCGAGGAGCTGACGGGCGTGGCCGATCCGGCCGGAGCTCTGCGCGCGATGCGCGACCTGTGCCCCGGCTTTCTGGCGGTGACGCTCGGCGCCGGCGGCGCGGCGGCTCTGTTCGGCGACGAGTGCGTGCATTTTCCGGCATTTCCAGTCGAGGCTGCGGATACCACGGGGGCGGGCGACGTCTTCCACGGTGCCTTCCTTTACGGGCTGCTGCAGAACTGGCCGGCCGGCCGAATCATGAAGTTCGCCAACGCGACCGCCGCGCTGGGCTGCACGCGCATCGGCGTGCGCGCGGGGATTCCCGCGCTGGGCGACGCCCTGCGTCTGGCCGGCCTCGACATGCCCTGATCGGCCCGCGCCCGGGCGGCGCCGGTATGGGCCGGGCGTGTGGTAGAATGTCGGCCTTCGACGGCAGGCGCGCCATGAAGAACGTCTTCCTGCTGGATCTGGACACGCAGAAGGATTTCGTCCTGCCGGGCGGTGCGCTGCCCGTTCCGGGCGCTGCCCGCCTGCTGCCCAAGCTGCGGCGCCTGTTCGATTTCGCGCGCAAGACCGGGGTCACCGTGCTTTCGGCCGTCCATGCCCACGCACCGGGCGATCCCGAGTTCGCGCACTTTCCGCCGCACTGTCTCGCGGGCACCGACGGGCGGCGCAAGCTGGAGGACACCGAGCTGCGCCGCTTCCTGGTTTTCGAAAACAGGCCCGTCGACCGCAACCTCGTCGAGGTCGTGCGCCGCTACCAGCAGATCGTCATCGAAAGGCAGGATTGGGACCTGTTCAGCAATCCCGTCGCCGAGCGCCTGCTGCGCGTGCTGCCGGCGCACGCGATCGTCTTCGGGGTGCCGGCGGAGCACTCGGTGAAGCTCGCCGCCGTAGGCCTGCAGCAGCGCGGCGTCAAGACGGCCGTGCTCAGCGACGTCGTCCTGCCGCTCGAAGGGGGCAGCGCCGGCCGGGCCGAGCAGGAGATGCGCCGGGCGGGGGTGGAATTCCTCACGCTCGAAATGCTGTTCGACATTTACACCGCCCGCGAGTAGCATGGCGCTCGCGCCGCGCGAGCAGGCGCTGCGGCAGGAGGGAAGTCTCATGGATGCAGGCACGGTAATCGATCTGAGAAGCGACACGGTCACGCGCCCGACACGGGAGATGCGCGCGGCGATGGCGGCGGCCGAGGTCGGCGACGATGTCTACGGCGAGGACCCGACCGTCAACCGCCTCGAGGAGCTGGCGGCGCGCACGATGGGCAAGGAGGCGGCGCTGCTGGTTCCTTCGGGAACGATGGGGAACCAGATCGCGATTCACGTGCACACGCGCCCCGGCCAGGAAGTGATCACCGAGGAGCGCGGCCACATCTTCAACTACGAAATGGCGGCGATGGCGACGATCAGCGGCACGCTGCCGCGCCCCATCCGCACGGCCGACGGCATCATGTCCTGGGCGCAGATCGAAGCGGCGATCCGGCCGCGCATCTACTACATCGCGCCCACGGGGCTGATCACGCTGGAAAACACGCACAACATGGCGGGCGGCACCTGCTACAGCGCCGAGCGGGTCAGGGAGATCTGCGAGCGCGCCCACGCGCTCGGCCTGCCGGTTCACATGGACGGCGCGCGCATCTTCAACGCGGCCGTGGCGCTGGGGACGACGCCGGCCGAGATCTGCGCCCCGTGCGACTCGGTCATGTTTTGCCTGTCGAAAGGCCTGGCGGCGCCGATCGGTTCCATGCTGGCCGGCACGCGCAGCTTCATCGAGCGCGCGCGCAGCGTGCGCAAGATGCTGGGCGGAGGGATGCGCCAGGCGGGCGTGATCGCCGCCGCGGGGCTCATCGCCCTCGAAAAGATGCCGGCGCGCCTGCACGAGGATCACGCCAACGCGGCACGCCTGGCGCGGCTGCTGGCGGAGATTCCCGACCTGGAAGTCGACCCGGCGGCGGTGCGCACGAACATCGTGATCGTTGGCATCGCGCGCACCGGGTATGACAGCAGCTCGCTGGCGGCGCTGCTCAAGCAACGGGGCCTGCTGGTGGGGACGGTCGATGCCGCGACCATCCGCCTGCTGACGCACCTGGACGTCAGCAGCGAGCAGATCGAGCGTGCCGCCGCCATTTTCAGGGAGACCCTGGCATCGGCCGGGAGGGGATAGGGCATGGAAGAGACCGAGGGAATGAGGATCCTGCGGCAGACGGTGCGCGAATTCGCCGAGAGCGAGATCGCCCCGCACGTCATGGAGTGGGACGAGGCGCAGCGCTTCCCCATGGAGCTGGTGCCCAAGATGGGAGAATTGGGGATGATGGGCGCCGTCTTCCCGCCCGAGTACGGCGGGAGCGGGCTTTCCTATCCGGAATACGTGATCCTGGTGGAGGAGCTGGCCCGGGTCGACCCGTCCATCGGCCTGTTCGTGGCGGCGCACACATCGTTGTGCGCCAACCACGTCTATCTCGCCGGCACCGAGGAGCAGAAGAGGCGCTATCTGCCCGACCTGGCTTCGGGCCGCAAGATCGGTGCCTGGGCCCTGACCGAGCCCGAATCGGGCAGCGATGCCGGAGCGGCCAGGACCACCGCCGTGCGCGACGGCCGGTACTACGTTTTGCGCGGCTCCAAGAATTTCATCACCAGCGCCTCCCTGGCCCGGACCTATGTGATCATCGCCTCGACCGACCGTGCGGCCGGGCATCGGGGGCTCTCGGCCTTTATCGTCGAGGGCGGCACGCCCGGACTGGCGATCGGCAAGAAGGAAAACAAGCTCGGCCTGCGGGCGTGCGACACGGCGAGCCTCATTCTCGACGACTGCCGGGTGCCGGAGGAGAACCTGCTGGGCGAGCCGGGCTGCGGATTCCGCGACGCCCTCCGGGTGCTGGACGGCGGGCGGATATCGATCGCCGCCCTTTCCCTCGGGGTCGCCCAGGGAGCCTACGAGCACGCGCTGCGCTACGCGCGCCAGAGGCGGCAGTTCGGCCAGCCCATCGCCGAGTTCCAGGCGATCCAGTTCAAGCTCGCCGACATGGCCACGGAGATCGAGGCGGCGCGCCAGCTGACCCTGCACGCGGCCGAGCTCAAGCAGAAAGGCATGCGCGTCACCATGGAGGCCTCGATGGCGAAGCTCTTCGCCTCCGAAGTCGCGGTGCGCGTCACCGAACAGGCGGTCCAGATCCACGGCGGGTACGGCTTCATCAAGGATTACCCGGTGGAGAAATATTACCGGGACGTCAAGCTGTGCACGATCGGCGAAGGAACGAGCGAAATCCAGCGCCTCGTGATCGCGCGCCAGATCCTGAAATAGCGCGCCAATCGGCTGTTGACATGCCCGAAGCCCGGTCCCATGATTTCGCTTTCGATCGAGCCATGCTGCCGGATGTGCTGAAAGGAGATTTTCGCGCGATCGCGCGCCTGATCACGGCCGTCGAGAACGAGTCGGCGCAGGCCGACGCCTGGCTGCGGGAGCTGTTCCCGCACACCGGGCATGCCTTCACCCTGGGCGTCACGGGCGCGCCCGGATCGGGCAAGAGCACGCTGGTCGACAGGCTGACGGCCGAATACCGGCGGCGCGGCAACAAGGTGGCCGTCATCGCCGTCGATCCCTCGAGTCCCTTCAGCGGCGGGGCGATCCTCGGGGACCGGATCCGCATGCAATCGCACAGCCTCGATCCCGGCACCTTCATCCGCAGCATGGCGACGCGCGGCAATCTCGGAGGGCTGGCGCGTACGACCGCCGATGTGGTGACGGTCCTGGATGCCGCCGGTTTCGACCTTGTGATCATCGAAACCGTGGGCGTCGGTCAGGATGAAGTCGATGTGGCGCGCACCGCCGAGGCCACGCTGGTGCTGCTCGTGCCGGGCATGGGCGACGACATCCAGGCCATGAAAGCGGGCATCATGGAGATCGCGGATGTTTTCGTGATCAACAAGTCGGACCACCCGGGCGCCGATCGCGTCGAAGTGGAGCTGGGCGCGCTGCTGACGCTGAGCAACCGGGCCGACGGCTGGAAGCCGGCCGTCGTGCGGACGGTGGCCACGACGGGCGAGGGCGTCGCTGCGTGCATCGAGGCGGTGGAGGCGTTCCGCAAGTTCCAGGAATCGTCTCCGGCCCGTCAGGCGCGCCGCATCCAGGTGCAGAAGGAGCGCCTGCTGGAACTGGTGCGCAGCCGCGTGGCGCGGAAATTGCTGGGCCGCCCGCAGGGCGCCGAGCTCTTGGAGCGCCTGGCCGCGCGCGTGGCGGCGCGCGAGCTGGATCCCTATACGGCCGCCGACGAGTTGCTCGCGCTGGCGCGAAACGGCCCGGGGGAGTGAGCGATGTATCGCAAGGTGGATCATATCGGTATTGCGGTGCGCAGCCTCGAGGCTGCGCTGAAGGTCTACGAGTCCGCCATGGGCCTGCGCGCGGCGGGCATCGAGGAGGTCGAGGAGCAGAGGACGCGCGTCGCCCTGATCCCCATCGGCGATTCGCGCATCGAGCTGCTCGAGGCGATGGATGAAAGATCGCCGATCGCACGCTTCATCGAGCGGCGCGGCGAAGGGTTGCACCATATCTGTTTCCAGGTGGACGACCTGGCGGCCGAGCTCGAAAGGCTCCGGCAGGCGGGCGTCCGGCTCGTCGATGCGCAGCCGCGGCGGGGCGCGGGCGGCTGCTGGATCGCATTCATTCACCCTTCCGGCACGGGAGGCGTGCTGGTGGAGCTTTCGCAGCCGCCGGCACCCGGCCGGGCATTCGCGGGAAAGTGAACGATGGAACCTGTCAGGATCGGAATCATCGGCGGCAGCGGCCTGTACGAAATGAAGGAGCTGACCGAAAAGCGGGAGATCGCCGTGGATACGCCCTTCGGGCCTCCCTCGGACTCTCTCGTGACGGGGCGCATTGCAGGCAGGAGGGTGGCCTTCCTCGCGCGTCACGGGCGCGGGCATCGGATCATACCGTCGGAAATCAACTTTCGCGCCAACATTTACGCCATGAAGATGCTGGGCGTGGAGAGGATCCTGTCGGCGAGCGCCGTCGGTTCGCTCAAGGAGGAGCTGGCGCCGCTCGATATCGTCCTGCCCGATCAGTTCGTCGACCGGACGCGCGGGCGCGCGAGCACGTTTTTCGGCAACGGGCTGGCCGCGCACATCAACTTCGCCGATCCCGTGTGCCCGGAGCTTCTCGAACTGGTGCATCGGGCCGCCCGGGAAGCGGGCCTGCGCGCCGTCAAGGGGGGCACCTACCTGTGCATGGAAGGGCCCGCCTTTTCCACCCGGGCCGAGTCGAACCTCTACCGGAGCTGGGGCATGGACGTCATCGGCATGACCAACCTGCAGGAGGCCAAGCTCGCGCGCGAGGCGGAGATCTGTTACGTAACGCTCGCCCTGGTGACCGATTACGACTGCTGGCACGATGCGCACGAAACCGTGACGGTCGAGATGATCGTGCGCAACCTCGGGCAGAACGCGCGCAACGCGCAGGCGATCATCGCGCGCACGGTGGCGCTCCTGCCCGAAGAGCGGGCCTGCCGCTGCGGGCAGGCGCTCGCGCACGCGATCATCACCGAC
>Ga0129301_1000914_pt1 | contig 15458 bp, 10 predicted proteins | sample ConPoolayeHmetaG_FD_94489 | JGI IMG/M metagenome (GOLD analysis project Ga0129301, IMG submission 94489) | Hot spring microbial mat communities from California, USA to study Microbial Dark Matter (Phase II) - Cone Pool mat layer H metaG ...
GTATTTTTCTAAAAATTCAGTATAAGCACTGGAGAGTTCGATTTCTTGGCCCTGGATGAAAACGTGGCGGATAACGGTGCGGAGCTCCAAGATATCCCCTTCCGCTAAAACTATATTGGCCAGCTTTCCCTTTTCCAAGCTTCCCATCAGGTCGGCGACGCCCAAGATTTCAGCCGGGTAGATAGTGACAGCTTTCAAAGCCTCTCTCTTGTCTAGACCAAAGGCGGCCGCTTTAGCCGCATGATAGGGCAATTCTTTGGCCAGGCTGGCGCTCGAGGAAGAGAAAGCGATTTTCGCTCCCGCCTGGCGCAAAACACCGGGGTTGCGATAAAGGGCATCGTAGCCATCTTCCCAACTGGGGGGTAAGTCATAAAGGGAGCCAAAAATGACCGGAATATCAGCCTGCGCTATCTCCTTGGCCACCATCCATCCCTGGCTGACACCGTAAAATATGCCTTTCAGCTTCTCTTCCTGAAGAAATTTGATGGCCGCCCGAATATCAGCGGCCGAATGGACCGAGATGATAAGCGGCATTTCGCCATGGGTAACGGGTAACAGAGCTTCGAGCTTTTCGTCAAAATCAGGCAAAGCCAAGATTTTATTCTTACTGGCAGCGATTTTTCTTTTTTCGTAAAAACGAGCTTGATGAAGGAGCTCCTTGACCTCCTCGAGTTGCCGCGAGCCTTCTTCTCTGGGCCCAGCTTGCCTTCTGAAACCACCTCGGCTGATGGCGGGAAGCTCGACGTGCATCGCTACTGGACTTTTAATCACCATCTCCGGAGGCGTCCCGCCCCAAAGCTGGATAAGGCCGCTGCGGCCAGGGATGAGGCCGCCTGAGGGGACGACTAAGGCCGCGGTAATGCCGTTGGAACGGGTGATTGGAATATGCATGGAATCAGGCCTTAAAGCTTCTGTCGTCAAGACTTGAGGGTTAAGCCGGCCAGTTTCTCGATAATCAATTGTCGCCTGAAGAGAGCCAATTTCATAAAGACCAAGGGTGCTCCAAGCATCGATCATTCCTGGGTAAGCAGTTAGGCCTCGGCCATCGATAATTTTCGCTTCAGGGGGAACGGCCACGGCTGAACCCACAGCTTCAATTTTATGGCCGTGAATGAGGATTGTTCCCTCGGGAATGTCCTCTCCGACAACGGGGACAATTTTCACCTTGATAATTGCCAGAACTTCTTCCGCCTTAACATAATTAATAAACAAGCATGCAACCGAAAGTAGGAGACAAAAGATAATTTTGCGGAGATTCATTGGCCACCTCCTGAAAGCTTGGGCTTAGGGTTAGCTTTCTGGGCTTCCTGCCTTTCCTTGAGGTAAGCTTCCCGGTCAAAATAAATATCGCCCTCGATAATGGTTAGGTCACACCGGGTATAAGCTGAAAGAGGATGTTCGTTGAAAACCGCTATGTCGCCGTGCTTACCAACCTCCAGCGAGCCAACCCATTTGTCCACGCCCAATTGGATAGCCGGGTTTAAAGTAACTAATTTTAAGGCTTCATCTTCAGGTAGACCGCCGTACTTGATGGCCTTGGCGGCGTCATTGAAAAGACGTCTGATTCTTTCATTGCTATCAGAATTGATGGAAACCAAAACGCCCTGCTGAGCGCAATAAGCGGGCATCGTCGCAATCCCTTCGGCCGCCTCCACCTTATAAGCCCAGCTATCCATAAAGACAGAAATGCCGATTTTTTCTGCTGCCAGCTCCTTGGCGATTTTATAAGCCTCGGGAATGTGTTCAAAACACGCCACTCGAAACCGGAATTCATGGCTAAGTTGGATGAATTCGATGGTTTCATCGGCCCGGTAGCTGTGGCAACGAGCGACTAATTTTCCTCGGAGAAGGTCAGCCAGGGCCTCCAGCTGGAGGTCTTTCCGGGGCGGCAGAAGTGGCCGGTTTAGCATTTTCAGGCGCTGCCATTCGTTATAGCGGTCCCATTGGGCGATATACTCGCGGGCCCGTTGGAGTTCCCGCCGGATGATAGCCACCACGCCCATTCTGGAGGCGGGATAGCGTCTTTCCTCTCCCCCCACTACAGTTCTGTTGGCTTGGGTTACGTTCTCACCCAGCGCAAACTTGAGAGTTGGCCAAGCCTGGGCAAAAATCATTTCTTCAGCTTTCTTCCCCCATTTTAATTTAAGAGTTATGTTCTGGCCGCCAATAGGATTGGCACTTCCATGAAGCGTATGAATCGTCGTCACACCACCGCTAATAGCGGTGAAAATTGAGGTGTCTTCGGCGTGAAGAACATCTCTCATATTGACTTCAGCGGTGATCGTGTTTCCTGTCTCGTTCGTCCCAGAAAGAGCGATATGAGTATGCGAATCGATAATTCCTGGAATTATGTATTTTCCGCTAACGTCAATGACTTTGACTCCGGCGGGCGCGGTGATGTTTTCTCCAATCTGACGGATGAAGCCGTCAAGAATTAAAATGTCGCCCTTAGGAATAGTGCCTTTAGTTACGGTGAGGATCGTGCCATTCTTGAGGAGAAGATTGCCGCCGGCCAAAATTGGCTCCACAGCAGCTAAAAACAGACAAAGGCTTATGATGATGTTTTTTTTCATCGTCTTCCCTCCTCAGAGCTCCCGAGGAATACGGGTAGCCTTAAAATCGGCCGCACCTCCAGGTACCTGAAGGGTGCCCTCGATTAAATCTTTTTCGACTCGGCCGCTAAAGGCTACATCCATTGATTGGCCCATAATGGTTACGGAAAGAGTGAAGCTAAGTTCTTGGCCGGAAATCGCGGCGTCACGAATTTCCCAACGACCATAGCTGCTGCTGATTGAGCCCCGAACCATGTTGCCTTCCTGCTCTAATTCCATCGTCATTTCCATCTCGCCCATCGGACCAGACACGGTAACCTTCCAGGCGCCCGCCACAGAAATAGTAGCCGGACCCTTAGCTTCAGGAGCTCTTTCGATTTTTAATAATTTGCCGTCCACCCAGACCTTCTCAACCTGGGACTTAGCGTCAAAAATATCTCCTGAACTCAGGACAACATTGGCAATTTTTCCCGGTTCAATCGTCCCCAAACAAGAATCAACTCCCAGTATTTGGGCAGGTGTGATGGTGAGAGCCTTAAGGGCAGCTTCAGCGGGTAGACCGGCTTTGACGGCAGCCTGGAGATTTTTCTGAAAGGTGGCTGCATCGCTCAGGCCCAAAGAGGTCAGAGCAAAATTTATGCCCATTTTTTGGAGCGTCGCCGGATTCGCCGGATAAACCTCTTGTTCCGCTTTCCGCCTGACTGCTTCGCCCTGGGCCGAATAAAGGCTGGTCGCCGGCGGCCTAAAATTCAGGGCCACAAGCAGAGGCAATTTGGCCGCTTTTAATTCCTCGGCGACGCGCCAAGCTTCATTGGCTCCGCTGAGAATCGCGTGCAGCTTGAACTCCTGGGTAATTCGGACCGCCCTTTTAATATCTTCCTGATTATTGCAGGTAATAATAACTGGCTTTCTTTCGTTGACGAAGGGAGCTAAGGCTTCATAGACGGGGTTATAAACAGGTCGTGGGAGGAAGCGCGGTGATTTCTTCCACGTCGTTAAATGGTTGCTGTAATAAGCCGCATCGAGGAAGGATTGGCGGATAAAGGCCACTGTTCCCATCGGGCTATTAGGATAACCGCCGCGGGCGGTGACGAACTGCAGATGAAGGGCAACCGGGTTCTTGACTACCATTGGCTCAGGCTTTTCGCCGTTAAGATTAAGTAAAACGCTCTGGCCAGAGAAGATGCCGCGCTCCGGTGCGACCAAAACCGTAGTGACGCCAACTTTAAGGAAACTATTAATTATTGTCTGACGGGGTTTGATTTGACTGAGAACAAAAAATTCGGGTTGAGCGGGGCTTCTCTCTTCGGCCACAGCCCCGGTCGGCGGTCGGGCGGTTGGCGGCTGTTGCGGCGTTTCAGCGGCCGTGGTCTCCAAGAAAAGGTTGGTATGGGCATCAATGAAGCCTGGGTAAGCAATCATTCCTTGGGCCTCGATTACTTCGGCATCCTCGGGAATCTGAATTTTACCTGCTTCTCCCACGGCCTCGATAAGCCCATCGCGGATGATGATCACGCCCTTTTCGATAACGGGCAGCGGCGGCGAGACAACGCGACAGTTAACAATGGCATAAGTGGGGCCAGAAGCCATCAACCTGGGAGTAATTAAAAGCAAAAGGGCTAAAAACCATAGTTTTTTAAGCTTCATGCGCCTCCTTTCTGGCGCTCTTGCGCCAGGTTTTTATCCAGTTAGAAAGAACAAATTATTACAAGGATTATAGAAAAATCACAAATAGAAATAAGATTCAAGCGCTATCTTTTTTTATCTTCGGTTGAGTAACCAAAATAGCTCCGGCCATTTTTAACTTCCGAATTAATTGCCTGTTTCTGAAGCGTAAAGATGGAATTAGAAAATTAATAATTTTTGTTCTCTTCTGTCATGTCCCGGTTGGGCAATGGCTTATCCGGGATATCTTCTCTGCCTTCCGGGTTTTTTGGGCCATTTCGTCCTTAACCTTAGCGACACTAAGGAAACTCGCCTCTCCGGTCATAAACCCACGATAGGAGCCCTTTGCCATCTTTTAACCTCTCCGCTTGAGGATTTTAGACTCAGATAGGCTTGGCATCAGAAACTGCCCCCTAAGGGCAATTCCTGAAGGCTAAACCTTTATTGGTGATTTCGTCATCCTGGATTCTTGCTTTAAACCTTTGAGATATAAGAAAAAAACAAAAATTTTTAAGAACAAAGGAGCATAAGGTGTTAAAATGCTAAAATAATTAAGAACGAGATGGAAAAACGGAGTCTGGCTCTGGCTGAACTTTTTGGCCGCGTGGCTCCAACCTATGCCTTGATTAATCATTTTCTTACCTTTGGCCTCGACCTTCATTGGCGGCGACAAGCTGCCCGTTTGGCTCAGGACTTCAAAGGCTCGCTCTGGGTGGATGTTTGCTCCGGTCCAGGCGATATGGCCCGCTGCTTAGCCCGCCAACCAAAAGAGGCCAGAAAGATTTTGGCCATAGATTTCTGTTGGTCGATGCTCAGGCTGAATCAAAGAAAAAGAGACTATGGTGATACCATTTACCCGGTAATGGCTAACGCGGGACGCCTGCCTCTAAAAGATGAAAGTGTTGACTTGCTGACTATCGCCTTTGCTACCCGCAACCTCTTTTCCTCTCAGATAGCTTTGCTAAATTTTTTTCGAGAGTTTAGGCGGGTGCTTCGACCTGGAGGCATTTTTTTAAATTTAGAAACAAGCCAGCCGCAGAACGGCCTTTTCCGGCGAGTTTTTCATCTTTATGTTAAAACTTTGGTTAGACCTGTCGGTAGTCTCATTTCCCGGGAAGGGCCGGCATATCACTATTTATCCACCACCATCCCCCGGTTTTTTGCCGCCGACGAGCTCGCGAAGCTTTTGCTCGCCGCCGGTTTTTCCAGCATCAAGTATTTTCCGCTGAGCGGTGGAATTGTCGCCATTCATTTAGCTACTAGATAAAGCCGGCTCTAACTCCAATAGAAGAAAGGAGTCACCATAGCTTGCTTTCTCTCTCGTCATCCGCTATCCTCTTTTTCTAAAAAAATGTCTTTCCTCAACCAGAAAGCATTTAATAACCAGTGGCCTTGGCGCTCCGGAGTCGAAATTTTAGGCTGTCGAGTGGGTTTGGCGTCTAATCACCAAGGGCTCTTGCCAATTTGGCCCGGACCCGTGGAAGTCCCCTCGCTTTTGACCGATTTCTACGAAGTCCGAGAAATTGATTGGCCCACAGATGAGGCTGATGGCTATATTTTGGTCGAAGAGGCTCCCGATGAAGCTACTCAATATAAAGTAGAAGATAATGCCTGGATTTTTCGCGGTCCTTTTATAAGGTTAAGTCGCGAGACAGCAGATAGGCGCTATACATTTTGGGGTAATCAAGGCCTGCTTTACCGGCTTACTCTCGCCTGGCTGGAGAAGAATCACGGGATCTACAGTCTTCATGCCTGCGGGTTGGTGGATGAAGCCAAGCGGCGATTAATTGTGGTGGCCGGCGGTCCTGGTAGCGGCAAGACGGTTTACCTCTTGAGTGGCTTACTTCGTGGCCTTAAGCTTTTTTCCACAGAAACAGTTCATTTCCGGTTAATGGCATCAGAGGTTCAGTGGTTCATAGGCTCCCTGGTAGACAATATTCGTTTGGGCACTCTGCGTCATGATTTCCCCTCGTTTTTGCCGGCTTCTTTGGCTGACTCTGGGGAATGGTCGAGAGAATGGCAAGCGAAGATAGCTGTCGACCTCTCGGCCTACCGCTATTCTATGGACGTTTTGACCTCGCCTGATTGCCTTCTTATTTTTCCACGCGTTGAAGAGGGACGACCGGGATTCAAGTCCTTGGCCATCGAGGACCGAAGGCATGCGGCCCGAATTCTTTTCCAGAATATCTCAGAGAAGATTGCTTCTTCCTTTATCCTTTATGACGTCTTGGCGGTTACGGGGCTTGAGACTAAAGAACAGGCAGCGGCCCGGCTTAATGCTGTCTTTAATCTCCTCAGCCACCCGCGGACTCGCCAGCCAGTGGAAATCCTTACCAACCCGAAGGAGTGTTGGGGCAGCCTCCTGGAATCGAGATAAGCCGTGAAAGACCAAGTTTTCTCTCTCCCTTCAACTAATATCGAAATCTGGCAGGTTTAAATTTATGCTTTAATTATTTAAGGAGTGGCTCGATGAAACGTAAAGCCTGGGATGGAGTGATCGATGCGCCGGTAACTAGCCGGAGCCTCAAACCGAGAACGACCGGTTTAACCATGGTCATCGATAAGGGGCTTGGTCTTAATCAGGTTGAAGACCTTATAACCACGGCCGGCGATTACCTCGATGTTATCAAACTCACTTTTGGCACTTCAGCCTTTTATGATTTTGATTTATTAAAACAGAAGCTTCATTTGCTTCGTCAAGCCGAAATCAAAGTTATGCCTGGGGGCACTTTTCTGGAGGTAGCGGTTTGGGGTAACTCTCTTGAGGCCTATCTGGACCGGGCCCAAGAGCTTGGTTTTTCGGCAGTCGAAGTTTCTGACGGAACAATTGATATCCCCTTATCCGAGCGGCAGAAAGTAATTCGGCGTTGTTTGGAGCGCGGTTTTTTGGTTATTTCCGAGGTTGGCAAAAAAGACCCGCGCCAAGCGCCACCGCTTGAAGCCTTAATTGAACAGGCCAGGGAGGATAAGGCCAATGGTGCTTTTAAGGTGATCATAGAAGCCCGAGAGACTGGTCGAGGTGTGGGTATTTTCGACCAAGAAGGAAAGACTAAAATGGAGGAATTAGAGAGAATAGCGGCAGGGATTGGTGACCCTGATATTTTAATCTGGGAGGCGCCGCTCAAGAACCAGCAACAAGACCTTATTCTCCGCTTCGGCCCTAACGTAAATTTGGGCAATATTCCTCCTGAAGAGGTGTTGGCTCTGGAAGCCTTGAGACAAGGACTCAGGGGAGATACTTTGAAAAGGGCGGTGGAAGCTAAGAAAACCTAGTCTTTGGGTTTAAAATTACGCATTTCTTCGCCTGCCGAGGGCTGCCACCCTTAGGCTCGGCTCTGGGAACAAAAACGCCAATTTTTGGTCTGAGAAAAAGTTATTTTCTTCTGAGAAAATGAGGAGTTCTCTGGCCTAACCAGCTTCTAAGAGCAGAAGCGAAACTGAATGATTACCCTCAGGCACGGTGAAAGATATTTCATCGCCTCGAAAGACCTGTCGAACCATGTTATCCAGAGATAGTTGATATTTTCCTTTTTTGATAAACTTTACCTTGATTTTTCTTTCGTTCAAGGTGTGAAGATTAAAGGAGACTTCGTTATCGCTGTACAAAAACTGCCGGAAAACAGCTCCGCCGTTGGCCCGAATAATCTCTCTCCCCTCCTCGCGCAACAAAACTTTCCTTTTTGAGACCTCGACCTCATAATGGCGGTCTTGGATCGCCATCCTCGAAATTTTTCCCTCTTTTTCTGGAGCAATCATCCCGAAGCGAAACCCTTCCCAGGGCGTAAAATCAATGTACTCTTCCAGGCCGATTAAGGCAAAAAGCGGCCCCCAGCTCTGGAATTTCTGGCCGCCCGCCTCTCCCGTCCTGGAGTCAAAATTTTCGGGGCAAATCTGGAAAGTCTTCCAAGCTCGGAGGAAAAGGGCGGTGCTTTTCTTAGCAAATTCTGAGGCAATGGTATCAAAGCCATAGGCTTTGAGCCCTTGATAAACCAAATAATTGGTTGGCGGCCAGATTGTTCCCCGCCAGTATTGTTGGTCTTTGAAAGCCGGGTCATCGCGAGAAATAGTCGGCAGAACATATTCTCCCCAGAACTCTCGGGGGTTAAGAAGCCGGCGCACCAATTTTAGCGCCCTCTCTTCATCAGGAATCCGAGCTAAGAGCGGGTAAAAATTCGAGGCGGCTTTGCGCCGCGAAAATTGGCCGTTCCAGTGACGGTCAAAATAAAAGCCTTCGCTTTCATTCCAGAGATACTTGTTAATCAGGTCACGAAGTCGGTTGTATTCATTTATATATTCGTCATACGCTCCGGGTTCCTGAAGGAAACGGGCTATTTGCGCTAAGGACCAAGCATCAAGAGCATAGAGACAATTAAGGTCAAGACAATTCATCGTCAAAGTATTGGTAGTCTCGCTAAAACCGGCTTCGTCCCAGTTGGGTAAATCATCTTGACCACTTTCCCACATGGCCCGTTGTTTGCCGCTGACATTTTCTTCCCACGTTGGAAATTTTCGGGCCAGCACCAGCTCCCCATCTGAGCCCCATTCTAAAAGGCCATCGTTATTACCATCACGGCGGGGAAGGCCGGATGTGCCTATTTCTGTCCAAAAGGCATGCCATTTTCTTAGATACGGGTAACAACGCCGAAGGAAATCAAAATCACCGCTCTTGAGGAATAATTTTAAAACTATATAGGCGCCAACAGGTGGCTGAGACCTATCGGGTGTGCCGTTATTGCGGCTTCTCCAGTTAGGTATATTGCCGTTAGGATATTGAGTCTCCAAAACTGCGGCCACGATTTGTTGAGCTGTATGGCTGCTTTCCACCGCAGCCTCTAAAGCGTTAAAAAAGGAATCCCACTCGAAAATAGTCCAATGGTCTGGTTGACCTTGCGGGTCCGGGAAAATCCATTTACGCCCAGCTGGCGTATATAGTCGGTGGAAGCCCGCTTGGTAGAGCATCGTCCAGAAAATATTGTTGGTAATGGCCTCAGGCACCCCTTCATACAACCCTTCAATTTTAACCCGTTTTCTCAGATACCGGTCGGCCTCCTCATCTAAAAAAGAATCGATAGTTTTAGTGTTCCGGTAACGGTAAAGTCGCTTGCGAAGATAATCGGGGTCATTTTCGATGCCAGCCACAAAATGGAGGCTCGAGACATCATCCATGGAAAAAGATTGAATGGCTTCCGTTGGTTGGCGGGAAGATATAAGGATACCAGGACGGTCAGTCCATAAAAGATAATAAAGTCTGGGGTTTCCAGTACCTTCGCCTTGAACCTCGCCCGTTGGTAAGAGACGATAAGCGCCTTTTAGGTCCCAAGGAAAATAATGGATAAGATGGAGATTGATGAAAGAAGGTGCTTTTATCCGACCGACAACCGTCTTTTCATCCAGGCGAGACCATTCCAAACTCAAAGTGGTCTTTTTAGGCGGCGGTTTGAGCAACAGGGGTGTTTCTGCCCCGCGCTGGAAAGGAAGCTGTAAATCGAGCTTCAAGCGAGCGTACTGACCATCGGGTGAGTGGGGACCAACTTCGGCAATTAGGTCAAGGAGGTCTAAATTATCCGCGGTTTGACCGTTTTTATTGACCCGAATCCGGAAGGCGAAACCTTGGTAAGAATTGGCCATGATGACTAATCCAGCCCAGGCCTTATTATCTAAGGCGCCAATGTAAACTTCTTTCCAGGGATAATAGATTTCGGCTAGAATAGGGGCGGCCAAAAAGAGGATAAAAGGGACTAAGAAAAAAGAAAAACGCCCATAGCTTCCAGAAAATGAAGAGGCATATGGTTTAACCCATTTTTTCTGGTTCATTTTTAAGAACAAGTAAAAATTTAAGCGATTTAAAGGAATAAATCAATCAACCTGATAGATTTAGCCGCGGTCAAGCCTTTTTAAGCCATACTGGCGAGCCCAGGAGAGGGCTTCCTCAAATTCTTCTCTTTTGAGCCGCCGAGCAATAGCCGGAAATTCCTTCGCTCGGTGTTCTGGACGGTATTGGTTCATGAGGTTGACATAGGTGTTAGTTGATAATTCTTCGGCGATGAACTTGATTACCTCCTTGGTTCCAGAAACGCCGTTGGGTAAAACAAGATGGCGCAGCATTAAGCCGCGCTTAGCCAGTCCCTTCTCATCAGTAACTAAATTCCCTACCTGTCGATGCATTTCTTTTATTGCGAGTTTAGCATAATGGGGATAATTATAAGCTCCCTCCGAGTATCGAGCCGCCTCAGAGGGGTTGCTGTATTTTAGGTCGGGAAGATAGATATCGACAAGGCCATCTAACAGCTCAATCACCTCCGGGTTATCATAGCCTCCAGTATTATAGACCAAAGGGAGCTTGAGGCCTCTTTGGCAGGCGATACGGACGGCGCGAACAATGTTCGGAACGTAGTGTGTGGGAGTGACTAAGTTGATATTATGGCAGCCAAAACCCTGAACCCGGAGCATAATTTCCGCCAGTTGTCCATCGCTAATTTCTACCCCTTCGCCTTGAATACTGATAGTATAGTTCTGACAGAAAACGCAACGCAGGCTGCAATTGGAAAAGAAAATGGTGCCTGACCCGCCTCGACCCACTAAAGGCGTTTCTTCGCCGAAATGAGGGAAGGCGCTCGAGACCTTGACTTTTGAACTGGCCTGGCAGACGCCAGTTTGGCCTCGATTTCTATTTACCCGACAATTGCGGGGGCATAGATAACAGTTATCATAAAAGGCCATCAAGGCCTCAACTCTCTCCTTCAGAATCCCCTCGTGCTCCGCTTGAAGATAAGCTGGATAAAGAGTATTGGGTTTTTCCTGGTCGGAACCCGGGAAAAGGTTTGTTCCTTTCAAATAATTATTTATTGGCCAAAAAAGAACGCTCGAAGCACAAATAGCCGTCTCCAGAAATTCTCTTCTTTTCATTGCCCCTATTCTTATTATGTCTTTATTTTTTTTCTTGTCAACTTTACCCAGCCTCTTCCTAAAAAGCAGGGGGGGGCAACGCGTTTAATCTCAACCTCAGGCGGGAAGACCAGATTTAATATAGTGGCTGACAACTTCGATGAAATAATCGAGCTCTTGGAGAGTGGTATAAATGGAAGGAGTTATCCGCATGAATTGAACACCATCAGGAAGAACTCCGGCGGTAGTGTGAATCTTGTGCTTTTCCATTAAGACTTGGGAGAGACGGACGAGGTCCATCTTTTCTATAGTAAAGGAGCCCAAACCGCAGGCCATTTTAGGGTCGAAAGAGGTTAGAACTCTTACCCCTGGTAATTTTGCCAGAGCTCGGCTCCAATAATTCTTTAAATAGCGCAGCCTTTCTTCCTTCCTTTTTGGCCCGAGGCTATGATGGAAAGTCAGGGCCTCGCCGATGGCCAACCAGATTGGTTCGGGATGGGTGCCGTAGTGCTCGAATTTCCGAATATCATCGCCCTGCGGCTCAGGAGCGGGAAAGAGGGGCCAGATTTTCTTAATTTTTTCTTTCTTAACGAAGAGAAAGCCCGTGCCGATTGGCGCCATCATCCATTTATGTAAGTTGGCGCCGTAAATATCACAATCCAGGTCTTTCTGTTGATAAACAAAATGGCCAAAAGAGTGCGCGCCGTCAATAACCACCTCGACCCCTTTTTCGCGGGCTAATTGGCAGATGTCGCGAACCGGAAAAATCTGACCGGTTAGGTTCGTGATGTGGCAGACCAGAATCATCTTAGTGCGAGGCGTAATGTTCTGAGCAAAACAGTCGACGAGCTCTTTCATGCTGGGAGGCGGATAGGGAAAGGGAACAAGCTTAACCTTGACCCCTTCCCTTTTTTCCCGCTGAAACAAGGCGTTTTTCATCGACGGGTAGTCATGAGTCGTGGTGATTATTTCATCCCCTGGTTTGAGGTCAAGGCCGAGTAATGCAATCTGCAGACTTTCCGTCACGTTCCTGGTGATGGCAATCTCTTCCGGCGAGCAGCCAAAGGTTTCGGCAATCTTAGCTCGGATTAGCTCGCGGCGGGGCCGAATGTATCCCCAGGAGTTGGCTGTCGGTGCGGCATTAGCAAAATCGAGATAGCGATGAAGAGCGGACATTACCATCCGGGGAGCGGGATGGACGCCGCCATTATTCAGGTTGATCATACTCCGGTCAACATCAAAGGCTTCCTGAACCTGAAACCAGAAGCTTTCATCTTTCGCCACTTCAGCCGGGTCCAGGTTTTCTATTTCAGCGAGTTTAGCCTCAAGAGAGGAGGCCTCAGTATCTTTTCTTATGCCCCAGAGTCCTAAGCTTCCTAAGGCGGCGCCAAAACCCTTAATAAAAGACCGGCGGTCAGTTTTTAGATTCATATTTTACTCCTTTCTTCGTATTTGCCTATTGCTATCTCACACCTTCTCGCTTCTGTCAATTATTTTTCGGCTCTTTCGCAAAAGCAATAGCGACCTGTAAGGCTCATTTTGGGAGCGATTATTTTAATTACAAGGCGGTCTTATATTTTAAGCTGGCCATGAAGCCCTTTTAAACTGGAAGGGATTTTATCATTCTTTTTTAATTGGTCTTGGATAAAACGCTCTAAAAACCTCCTTTTTCCGCGCTCCAAGAGCTCTCTTAGGTAGAAAAAGTTAATATATTCATAGTAAAGACGCGCCGCAACCAACCCCCTTTTTGATGAAGAATCTTAGTCGATTGACCGGATGATATCAAAAAAATGATTCATTTTGTCCTCGATTATAAGGAGAAAACAGACGAATTCCTTGCCCTCGGAATCCTCAGCCGTCATTGTTTTTCTCTTAAGCCTTGCTTCAGCTCGTGCTAAGTTGTCTTTTGGTCTTCGCCTGGCTAAAATTAGATTTTATTCATGGCGATTGTGGCTGTTTCTCGAACAACTTCTTATGAGTCTCGAGCTATCGCTTCCTCCTTGGAAAGAAATTTAAACCTCGTTGCCGATTTGGAGACGCTCTTTCGAGGCAACGTGCGAGTTTTCGTCAAGGTAAACCTGCTTTCGCCTTTTTCTCCAGCGGAACGGGCCATATATACGCATCCGGTTTTGGTTCGGGAGGTAATTAAGATTCTAAAAAATTGGAATATGTCGATTTATGTCGGCGATGACGTGGAGCGACGGCCAGGAGACCCTTTTTCTGCCTGCGGGTTAAAGGAAGCGCTAAGTGACTTAGAGGTTGAATTGACTAATTTAAAAGAGAGAGGGTTTGCGGAGGTGCGAGTAGCGGGAAAAGTTTTGGAAAAAATATATTTTTCCAGAGAGGCTTTGGAGGCGGATGTGGTTATTAACTTGCCGAAATTAAAGACACATTCATTTACTCTTTATACCGGAGCGATAAAAAACCTGTTCGGGCTCATTCCCCATGGTCTGAGGCTCAAATGTCACCGAGAACATATCTGGAATGAGGATTTTTCCCAGGCCCTGGTGGATATATTTTCTATCCGGCCGCCTGATTTAAATATCATGGATGCGGTCGTAGCGATGGAGGGAGAAGGCCCGTCTTCTGGCGACCCCAGGGCTGTTAACCTGCTTCTGAGCAGCCGGGACGCTGTGGCCTTAGACGCGGTTGCCGGAAAAATTATCGGCCTTGAACCCAACCAGGTTTTTACTACCTTCCAGGCCTATCATCGGGGCTTGGGAGTTGGCGACCTGGACTTGATTCAAACAAAAGGAGAAAGACTGACCGAAGTTCTGGTTCCGGACTTTAGGTTATCCGCGGTAGCTGTTAGCCTTTTTCGCCGCCACTGGCCTTCCTTTCTTTATGCTTATTTCCAGGAACAACTGGCCTTTGTTCCCGAGATAAAAAAAGGTGTCTGTACTGGTTGCGGTGATTGTCACCGAGCCTGTCCGGCGGAAGCTATTAGCCTCATTCAAGAAAGAGCCTGGATTAACGAAGCAAAATGTATCCATTGCCTTTGCTGCCAGGAAATTTGTGCCCATAATTCGGTAAAGCTCAAGCAAAAACCTGTTGGCCGGGCCATTCGAGCCGCGGCTAAGCTGTGGCGCCGCACCCGTTCCCTTGTTTCTTAATTAAATCAAACTGGCCCGCCGTTGCTTTTAGAAAGTATTTGGGGAACCAAATTCTGTTTCCAAAACTCGATAGAATTATATTGCCCGGCAAGAAATCTCGGAGATTAGGGATAATATCATTTCTTTGTTTTCTTCTGGTCTGAGCGAGGCTGAGCGGTAAGCCCGGCACGAGGTAAGCGACCATTGCCAAATCGGTGACGCCTTACCTATTTACCTGATTTTCACCTGATTTTAGAAAAATTGGTGACGGCTTAGCGACTAGCCTGATTTTTGCCTATTTTTTGTTTCAATTTTTGCCTCTTTCCTATTTTGAGGCTTTGATTGAGGGATAAGCCGGCGATGCCGGAAGCTATCACGAATGGTTTCGGATTTAAAATAGGCGACATCAAAAGTATTTACCTAATGTTTTATTTTTATCCTTTTCTTCCCTCCACTTTTTTAGGCGAGGTTGAAGGATAGGCGACGTAGCCAAGGCCACTAGAAAAAATTTGGCTTTTCTGAATGGGCCTTCGACGGAACCTCTGGCCCCCAGGGTATCTTAATCTAAGGAGGTTAAAGGAAGTAGCTAAGAGGGGCGAAGGGAAAAGACAAACAAGGCCAAAGGTGCGGGGGTTGTGTCTTCGACTGAAGTGGAAAGTTCCGCCAGGGCTGGAAAAAATTCAAAGATTAAAAGCTGACTTGGAAGCCTAAGCGGTAAAGATAAGGGGTAAATCTAAAAGCCTCGCTTCTCTTAATGGTTCCCAGGTTTAAGTCGACAAGGGTGGTCTCTATTTTCAGGGAAGTTTGGAAGCGCTCGAAGAGAATCCAGACTTTAGCCCGCGGAGAAAGATGAAACAAGAGTCCTGGTCCCGCTTCCCAGGCGAAATTTCCTTTGATTTTCTTGCTGAACTTAATTATTTCGGGAATAGTTATCAAGTCTCTTTGGTCAAACCGATACTGAGAAAAAATGTAGCCACCTCCAAGGGATATTACTGGCGAAACGAAATAACGAGGTAAGAGAAGGAAATAAAAACCTGTAGTTAGGGGCGAAAGTGTCAGCCGTCCGGTTATAAGGCGAGGGTCCTGAGCGGAAATTTGAAAACCCCACCGGCTAAAATTTAGAAAAAAAGCGAAGTGCTGGCTAAGAGGAAAGACAGCCCCGAAACCTGCGGCCCAATTGTCTTGCCAGCCAGTTTGCCTCGAATTAACCCGCGAGAAGTCGATAAAAAGAGACGAACGACTATAACTATATCCCTTAGCCAGA
>Ga0129301_1000919_pt1 | contig 15423 bp, 13 predicted proteins | sample ConPoolayeHmetaG_FD_94489 | JGI IMG/M metagenome (GOLD analysis project Ga0129301, IMG submission 94489) | Hot spring microbial mat communities from California, USA to study Microbial Dark Matter (Phase II) - Cone Pool mat layer H metaG ...
ATCAATTATTTCATCTATATTCTCGATAATCGTAGATATTGATTCACCCTCTTTTTTTCTGGCAATATATTTGTCTGGAATCTGTTTGATAGAACGAGCTGATTCGTAAGCTCCATTAATGGCAAGAACGAAGGGTCTAGTTATGCGGAGAGGGCAGTTAATTGTTTCATCCATTCCTCTAAGATACCTAGCAACGTTTCTGAAAACGTTAGTCATTTCGTTAGGATCATCGTCTTTAATGACCTCGCACCTTCCGTCATTGTACTTGATAAAAACCTCTTCTCCGGTGACCCAATCAGCAGTACCTTTTGTTCCGATTATTCGGTGCGATGGATTTGATTGTTTTGGGCTACAAAGAGTAGCGAAAAAGAATACTTGGACACTGCTGTGTAGTTCAGCCTGCAAACAGGAAGTATCTTCTCCTTCTATTCGATGACCTTTATAAAGTTCGGCTCTAACTAGTTTAGGATTAGCCGCTTCACCCATCTCCATGCTTGCGAAGTAAAGAGAATTCATGAGATAATGAGCTAATGGATTATTTATTGTACCGTCTAGGACATATTGACCATCATAGATAAATTTGCCTGCCCAAGGGGTTCTTTCATAATAGGAGTCTTGTCTCTTCCATTTTCCCTTTACTAATACCTTTTTTATTTCCCCTAGCTTTCCGTCGCAAATATATTCTTTTAGGGTACTAACCGTCTTCATATATAAAAACTGAAAACTGACGGCACAGAACTTGCCAGACTTTCTCTCAGCCGCCAGCATCTCATCGAGATCTTGAATGGTAGCCGCAGGAGGTTTTTCGACAATCACATTATAACCATTTTTAAGAGCTTTAATGGTCATTTCTTTGTGTTGATGAATCGCTGTTGGCAATGCTACGATTTCAGTTCGTCCTTTTTCCGCTTCAAGCATCTCATTATAATCCTTGTATATTTTAACACCACGACTTTCAAAAAAGTCCACCTCTTTAGCATGTTTTTCAGGGCTTCTAATGACAACAGCAGAGATCTCACCCAATGCTTCTTGCTCAAGGATCAATGATGACTTAACATGCCTTGCGCCGTGTCCTCCCACCCCTACTATGCAAAAAGAGACTGGTTCCATTTCCATCCCTCATTTTTAGTCGAAATATGGCATCACTTTCTCTAATACTTATCTACCGCCGACCTTTGCAAATGCAACACGATTTGCTACATCAAAAGGAACATAGAGTACTAGCTTCACGCAAACCTTTTTTTCTGGTGTAGCCTCCTTACATTAGGTTAGAAAATTGTGAGGTAACATACATTGAAGGTTTGCACCATTACTGATGAAATTAGTCGTGATCCCGACACAGCTTTGGAGATTGCCACAGATTGGGGTATTCGACATTTTGAACTCAGATATCTCTTTGATAGGAGAGTACCAGACATTCAACCCTTTACACGAGAAAGGTTAAGAAACTTGCTAACACAATATAACGCTGATATTGTGGCAATATCCCCTGGGTTGTTCAAATGTAGTATCGAAGATACTTCAGACATCAAAAGCCATCTGTCTGATAGACTTCCCAGATCCATTGATCTAGCAAAAGATCTCGGAACAAATCTAATAATAATATTTGGATTCATTGGGGATGCAAACAAATATGATAAATATTTCGGTCTAGCTGTCAGATATCTATCTAAAGCAGCTGACCTTGCTGCTGAGAGAAATATTTTTCTTGCCATTGAGAACGAACCGATATGTCTTGCGGACACTGGAGAAAGAACTGCTAGACTGGTTGAAGCGGTTCACCGTAGCAATCTATTGATTAACTGGGATCCTGGCAATGCCTATGTAGTCGGTGAAAAACCTTCTGTTGGTTATAGCCATGTTAAAAAATTCTTGGCACATATTCACATAAAAGACTGCATAGTCGACAATAAAACTGGTAGAGCAAAATTTGTACCGCTTGGAAATGGTGAGATCAAACTGTTCGAACAATTAGAAAAGGTAAGAGCAAATGCGTACGATGGATTTGTTTCGATCGAAACGCACTTTACTCCAAAAGTCAAAGGAACTTTTCAGTGTTGGGAGAACCTTAAGGCTTTTCTGAGAAAAAAAGGCGAAAACATAGAGTAGTTTCTTTATCTAGGTGGCGTGTTGACCATCAAAACTCGCATCTACACTAGGAAAAGACTTGAAAAAGACCCGTAGCGTCTTTCTGGTTGCCACCGCCACAAGCCACTCGTTCGCGCTGTTCTGTTTGGTTTACCGAAATGTCTAATTTTGTAGGCTGCTTCTATTTACTAATGTCTACAACTACTCTTTGCACGTGTTCTTTTTTGCTTTCAACCAAATCAATGCCTTCATTGATTTTTTGGATAGAGACATGATGTGTGATCGATCTGGTCAAATCGATTCTCTTCGTTTCCATCAATCGTATTATCTCATAAAGTTCTTCTCTGGTGTGATCTCCTGATACTGTTAGGCATCCTTCTCTGAGTCCCCAGTATTCCGCCTGAAAAGGTTTTGTCTGAAGTCCTACGCTCACCACTGTCCCTGACTCAAACTTGTTCTTTCCTTTTACGACCTTTAGGGCTTGTTCTAAGGCTTTTGAAGAGCCTGAGCATTCAATAGCTGCATCGACGCCCCACCCGTCAGTCTCCTCTGTGATCACTTTCAGCACGTCTTCGCGGTTTGGATTCACCGTTATGTCTGCGCCATACAGTTTTGATGCTTCAAGTGTTGAGTCAACAAGGTCTATGGCGATCACTTTTCCGGCTCCAAAGAATTTTGCCCACATGACTGCATGTATTCCTACCCCTCCAGCTCCAAAGATTGCAACAGTGTCTCCTACAATCAGTTTTGATCTTCTAACGGCATGGTAAGCTGTAGACACAGCGCATGTTGCAATGGCTCCCCACTCAAAAGGAACATTGCCCTTCATTCTCAGTGCACTTCTAGAAGGAACCCTTATGTATTGCCATGTGAAGGTTTTTGTCTAAACGCCCTTTCAACCAGGAGCCATGACCACGTAACCAGCACCCCTCAAGACCTCAGCCATCTCATCCAAAGGAATACGAGCCAACGCCCTAACCCTCAAAGGAGTTACCCTCTTCTCAAAGCCTTCCTCCACATACTCCTCCCCTGTTAAAAGCAAATGATGAATTATACAGAGGATTTTCCGAGCCAAGGCGACTATAGCTTTCTTCTTACCCCTCCTAGCCGCTACCCTGAGATAAAATGTCCGAAGCTTAGAATGCTTGCATCGAGAAGCGGAATGGGCCACCTGAATCATCGTACGCCTAAGATTCTTGGAGCCAAGCTTGATCTTCCCGGTCTGGTTTTTGTCCGCTGTCTGATAGACCGATGGACATAGACCCGCCCATGAGGCAGACTTCTTCCCATTCTCGAACCTCTTAGGATCACCGATCTCAGAAAGGATAGCGGGCGCCAAAGTCTTTCCAACGCCTGGAACCTTACTGATCCGCCTCACATCATCCTCACGGTCACCGATGAGCATGGCTATTCTTGCATCCATCTTCTCTAGTTCCTCATCCAACCGCTCTATCATCCTCAGGCATCGTTTCAGGATAAAGATGTCCTCCTCGTCTAAGCCGTTTCTAACAACCCCCTCCAGCTCAGTCCGTCTTTCCTTCAGAACCTTACTCCTGCTGTTGCCCACGATCTCGTCCAAGTTTTTACCAGCCATCAAACCTTCAAGCACCTCCATCCCAGCCTTCCCAAAGATGTTGTGAAGCTTTGAACCCAACCTTATGTTGCACCGTTGGAGAACCTTGTGAACCCTGTTCTTGTAGTCAGTCCTGTTCTGAACCATCTTCGTCCGGAGCCGAGTTAACTCTCTGAGGATCCGTACCTTGCGTTCAGGCACGTAGCAAGCCTCTATCAAACCGGCTCTGAGCAGGTAGGCAAGCCACTCGCTGTCAGACTGGTCTGTCTTTCTGCCCGCAATCTTACGCGCCTTCTGGGCGTGAGCCAGCTTTACGTCGAACTCCTCCTCCAACCCAGCGTACAGAGGGATCCAGTAGACGCCAGTGGACTCCATCACAACAGCCTTGCACTCGTTCATGCTCAACCATTCCTTAAACGCCGCTATGCCTTCGAAGTCCTTCTTGAACTTCATGGTCTCTTTGTCGCCCTCACCCCTCAGCAATGTGGCCATGAAGTCATCTCGGTGCACATCTACACCGCAAGCCCTACGAAGCAGACCCATATCTCTACGCCTCCTTACATGTGGCAGCGTTAAGGAGGAGCCTCCACGTCATTCGAGGACATATTGCCATTCAGGCTCAACGCCTACTCTTCTAACCGGAAAGGAGGCTCAGACCGCATTTAGCAACGAGGTCGAACCTCAAATACACAACGATCATCACACCTCAACGCCTTCGAAGAGGATAGGCAGATACCGAGACAAAAACCTTCACATTCCGCCTCTAAAGGCGAAGCCACTGTCCATTTAGCTTTTTGACCATGCGGTGGTTAGGCTGTGGGCCATGGCTATGGATGGGTCTAAGGCTCGCTGTTTCCAAGTGGCTAGCAGTGTCATGACTGTCTCGTAGATCTTGGTGCCTTTATCGTTCCTGAAGATTCTGATGATCTTCCGTTGAACCACAAGTTCTTTTAGAGATCGCTTAACCCTGTTATTCGTAGGCTCAACACCTAGAGTATTGACGAAGGTGAACTGTGTTGATGAGAAAGGCAACGGAGACCGAACAACTAGGTGTCTGTGGAAATATCGAATGGGAGACCATGTGATTGAATTATGCCCAGCAATATCTGATGGAAAAGCCTACGTCTTATGCGGCAACAGCTATCTCTACGCCATCAAATAACCCATGCCTGCTGGTTGTTTTGTCAAACGGATATTACTAGACGGGATGTAAAGGTCTTTTTCTGGATGAACCTCCGATAAGTGGTCATTGTCGCTTCGCTCCTTTGGACAGAAATATCTTTTGCCAATGTTCATGGGCACCTCAACATATCCTTGCTCCGCATAATCCTCGCCGTTCACAAGCAGATGATAAAGCGTAAAGCGGATCTTCATGGCTAAAGCACAATAGCCTTCTTCTTGCTACCTGTCGCGTTCGACCTGTATGATTGCCAGATTAGCTTACTGTGTTGTCTTGCCCAACCGGTAGTGTTCCCATACTTTTTCGAACCAGTTTTCCTCTGCTGGAATGGTGCGAACCTTCCTCCACTCTGCGTGGGTATTCATCTTTTCGTCAAGCCACACTTCACAAACCTCATTCATTAAGGATTCATCAAATGGTTTGAAGTGCCACTCGTCCTCAAGGATGTTGGAAGGTGAAACACCATGTGGATCCAGAATTATGTAGGATCCTCGGCTTCCTCCGCCACGCTCCAAATATGCTAGGATTGCTTCCAAGTAGACTATGTGCGTCGTAGTTAGCTCCATCACCCTTAAGGCCGGCAACAGGTCTTTTCGTGAAGAAATTACTAGGCGCTCCTTAAGATGATTCCTAAGTTCGTAGGCTTCATCCAGAGCTTTTCGAATACCGGCGAGGCTCCTAACATGCGCGGCGTAAGCAGTCATTCTCTCCTGAATCTCTAGCTTAATCTGGGAAACTGCTTCAGAGCCCGGCTCAAGTCTTGCAGCCAAACTAGTCAACAACTCTATTTTTCTTTTAAGTGCAGGCTTAATCATCTTTAGAAACCGACTTACTGGACGAGGCTTCCGACTGTATTTGGCTGCAATGAATTGTGCTGCTCTATAGCCTCCTACTTGACCAGAGTTCAACGCCGAGCCCCCAGGTCTATAGACGCCGTGAGAGCCATTTACTTCGCCTATCGGAAACAAGTGTTTGACGTTTGATTCCCACCAGATGTTTCCAGCTAATCCTCCATTGTTGTGTTGCGCGCATACGGCAACTTCAAGTGGCTCTTTTGTAAGGTTTATGCCATGATTGGCATAGATCCTAATTGCTGGCGGATTCATCTTTCTAAGCCTCTCAATGGGAGTCCCGAAAAGCGCGTCTGACCTCTCCAGATACTCATAAGCCTCTTTATCAAGATCCCTAAACCTGAACCCAGAAATGTTCTGCCTGAAATCTATAAAGACTCTTCTGCCAAGCTTAGCAGTCTCCCTGTACACCAAAAGGTCAATGAGCGACGACCCATAGTTCGTTACTTTTCTGGCGTCGAAAGGCCACTCGTACCCTTTCAGAAAGATGCATGTGGCAAGCCTGCCTACTGAAGGAAAGAACTCTCTAAGAAACTCTTTTCCACCCTCTCCTTCAGAATTCGTTGAAATGTATCTAGGAATCACTTGCTGGTAGGTTCCGGAAACATTCCACCTAAACTTGACAGAGGCAATTCCATACTGCCACTCAGAAAGGTTTTTTCCTCTTGCGCCTACCTCAAACGCTAGGCCTGTACTCCCACTTTGCGACTCGGGATAAACCGACATCCTATAAAGTGAGGCTGGGCCGCCAGTGGCGAAAACAAGATTAACAAAATTAAAAAGAATAATCCCGAAACCGTCATCCGTGATCCTTCTTCGATCCATGCACATGAGTCCAACTACACTTCCTCTATGTCTGAAAAGTGAGACGCCGACGTACCCATCAAAGATCTTGATGCCTCTAGATTTCACCTCTTTCAAGAGGCAATTATGCATGTAACGCGAAGTCTGCGGACCAGCAGAGGTTCCTCTCTGCCTCAGATCATAATCCATCCTATACCCTACATAAGCCCCAAACCTGTCATGAGGAAAAGGAACACCGAGCTGCACAAGATGACAAAATTCTTAAACTGAAAGGTTTGCCTCAACTAAAGCTATATCGCCATCAGTCGCTCCTCCCAAAAAAATGGTTTCAGCCACATCATACGGGCTGTCAGCCTTCCTTCCAGAAATAGACATCTTATAATAAGTCTGCTTATCAGACCCCGCGTTTCTGGAAGTTCCAGCTGTAACATCTTCCGTCACAACCACAACATCTTCCTGTCCATTCATATGAAGATGAACAGCACAGTTCAACCCCGCAGCCCCGCTTCCCAAAACAACCGTGTTCACAGAATATACAGGTATCTCTACGCCTTCAATATTCACATCTTCCTTCCACAATCCTCCTCACCATGTCAAATTCTACACCAAACATAGCTCATCATCCGATTTAGAATTTTCTATAACTAAGAATACGTTGTAAGTTCTTGTTTTAAGTAGTGTGTTGTACCAGCTGACGTATGTTTCTGGGAGGCTTATTACGGCTGAGTGGTAAGTCAAAAACATGTGAGTCTATGGGTGTCTGAAGCTCCGTGGCTCCTACCATCCTAGCGATCGATCGTGCTACAGCAAAGTAAACACAGAATATAATAGGGAAAGGAACGGTTGAGAAGAAAACTGAACAGAGAAAAACCTAAGAAACGGTGAAACGCAGATTGGGTTTAAAAGGTGACCTGAGGATGTTGTTGATACGCTTCAAGCTGACCACCTTGGTTGCTATAGATATGTCAGAAAAACGTCTCTTAACATTAAGGGGCTAGCCAAGGAGGGTGCAGTTTTCGAAAATATCCAACAGATGTTCCAACACAGCCATCATTCACTTCGATGTTTACTGGGCTAAGAGGAATCCATACCGGCATAGTTTCTCACAGCGAAACTGAAAGTCTTTCTGAGCAGACACAGTGTTTTCCAGAAATACTTTCTAACTATGGAGTAACAACCGCTGCTGTAAGTACGCTTTTCATGATGCGAAGATGGTTCGCAAGGGGTTCAGGTACTATATCAATCCTGTTGCCGGCATCAGGAGGAAACTTCAGCAGGTTGAAGCGAAGGAGATCAACGCCATGGCTATTCCATGGATCAGAAACTATGAGGACGACGACTTCTTCCTCTTTATCCACTACTGGGATCCGCACAGTTTATATCTTCCTCCAGAGCCCTATAGGCGGCTTTTCTACAAAGGAAACGAGTCTGACCCGGAGAATCATAGCTTGGACGTTTTGAAGTCTCAGCCTGTGTGGCCTTATACAAAAAGGCATTTGGATTTTATTGGAAGGGACATAACTGACATCAATTATGTTATAGCTCAATATGATGGTGAAATTCATTACGCCGATGACAATGTTGGAAAGTTGCTTAATGTTCTTGAGGATTTGGGGATCTAGGATGAAACCGCAATCATATTTACTTCTGATCATAGCGAGAGTCTTGGAGAGCGCCTTTTTTACTTTGATCACCATGAGGTTTACAAGACAACAGTACATGTTCCTTTGATAGTGAAGTGCCATAGAGAAGTGCCCAAGGATAAGAGGATTAAGAACTTGGTTCAATCGACTCTTTGCATTATGCCTACACTCCTTGACCTCTTTGAAATAGAAGTTCCAAAGCACTAGAAGGGAAAGACCTTACCAAACTGGCAAACGAAGAGGTTGAGTGATTGAGAGAAATCTATGTTAATCAGGGACTGCGGACAGGAAAAAGAGCTGTAAGAACTGAGGAATGGAAGCTTATAAAAACAACCGACAAAGCTTTCTGGGAAACCCTGAAACCGAGCATTATGACATGAATGTCGACGCTCAAGAGACAACTAATATGGCTGAAGAAAAATAAGATAAGGCTTGATGAACTAGAATTGAACATGCCTCGATGGCTTAGAAAAAACCTAGGCAAACGAATCGATCCTTTTGAACAAATCGTAAGCCGAGGACTACCAGTCTACGAATGGGTAAAAAGAGCCCTGAAGCAGAAGGGTTACTTCCAAGCTACGAGAAGTGGAGGACGCGGATAGATAGAGGCGAAACAAGGCGTCAGCTAATGTCCCACACATAGAATGCTTCAAACAAAAGAGTACACGTCAATATTCAAGTCTTTCGTATGATTCCTTTGCTCTCGAACTACAAAGGAGCATAAAAATAAGCCTCTGGTTTGGTTCTGTTAATGGGGAGTGTTGGAACTAAGTTCCGAAAATTGAGGTTAGACTGTCTCCGGAGGAAAAGAAACTCTTACACGCTGAATTGTTCTGATAGTTGATGTTAACGGAATATAATAGCTACATGGAATGTTGAATTTTCCTTCCAGATTATTAGGGTGAGAACAGATCATGCTATGTTTGGGAGGAGGATAAGTGTTGATGTATGCGAGTTTGGATGTGCATAAGCGGCTCTGTTATGGAACCGTGATGGATGAAATCGGAGAGGTTGTTAGGGATGTTAAGTTCAGTAAGGATCCTCGTTGCTTGGGTGAGTTCATGAAGAACGTTGATGAGGCTACGGTTGTGTTGGAGGCGAGGTACTGTTGGTAGCCTGTCTACGAATGGCTGGAGAAGGATGGCTACGAGGTGAAGCTTGCTCATCCTTTGGAGACGAAGGCTATTGCTAAGGCTAAGATGAAGACTGACAAGATCGACTCAAAGATTCTGGCCCAATTGTTGAGAGATGATTTGGTGCCTGAGTCTTGGGTTCCGCCTAAGGAGATACATGATTTGAGGAGTCTTGTTAAGCATAGGGTTTTCCTTGTTAGGACGAGGATGAATCTGAAGAACCGGATCCATGCTGAATTTGATAAACGGGACATTGATCTCAGAATTCCCTTGTTTACGAGGAGAGGAAGAGAGCTGCTGAGGTGCTTGGATATAGATGTGGTGGACCAGCTTCTGTCGGTCATAAAGGTTCTTGATGTGCAGATACGTGAAGTCTCAGGGAAGATTCGGGAGCTAGCTAAGGAGAATGAGGATGCTATGCTTTTGACAACTATTCCTGGTGTTGGATACTATAACGCGTTGTTATTCCTTGCTGAGATAGGTGATGTGAACCGGTTTCCGGATTCTGAGAAGCTTTGCTCGTACGCTGGATTAGTTCCTTCTGTCTGTAGGAGTGGAAAGAAGACGGTGTATGAATTCATAACTAAGCAGGGGAGTAAGTGGATACGTTGGGCTTTGGTTCAGTCTGTTCACGCTCACGTTCGTCAGGATACTCAGCTTTCAAGATTCTATCATAGATTGGCTAAGAGAAAAAGGAAGCAGGTGGCCATAATTGCTACCGCAAGGAAGATGTTGAAGATCATCTACTGGATGCTGAAGCTGAAGGAGCCTTTTTACCCGTGGAATGAAGAGGAATGTGTGACCCCGTCCGTTAGCTTGCGGGTTTGACCGCGTTAGCTCCTATGGATAAACGTCCAAGGAAATAGTCGCGGATGCCCATCACACCTGCAAACCAACCCTACCATCACGCTCCAACCTCGTAAGCTTTCTCTCTGAAAGACCACTTCCACCACCACGATAAGCCTCATTCCTCCTCAACATGAACCACACTATCAGAAGCATCTCATAAGCAACAGCAACAACAGTCTTCTTGCCATTCTTTCTCCTCGAATACCTTTCATAGAACTCATTGAACCCATCATCGTACCTACAGGCATTCTTAGCAGCCTCAACCAAGACCCAGCGAACCAGCTTATTCCCCTGCTTAGTAATCCTACCGCCATCACTCTTCTCTCCAGATTGATGAATGCCAGGAGCCAAACCAGCCAAGCTCACCAGCTTCTTGTCACTGCTGAAACGTTTAATGTCGCAGATTTCAGCAATCAACAATGAAGCCGAAAAGTAGCCCAAACCAGGCATAGTTATCAACAGTTTCACTCTTTCATCATTCACAGCTACAGCAGCAATCTTAGCCTCCACAAAGACTATCTGCTCATCCAAAAACGTCCAGAAGAGCCAAGTCACTCCTTAAAACAGCGTCATCAGTGAAATCAAGACTTAAGCTTCTAAGCTGCAAACACCTTTCTTGCTGAACAAAGTCTTGAACGGAGACCTCAGACCATACTTGTCCAAGAGCGCATGAACCCTGTTCATAACCTCAGTCCTCATCTTCACTAGATGAACCCTATGACGAATGAACTGAGGCTAGTCACGCTGCAATTGTGTTGGAACAAAACATAACGGCAACATGTTAGCCCGCAAAAGCTGAGCCAGAACCCTAGCGTCAATCAGGTCTGTCTTCACCTTAGCCTCAGCAATCAACCTCGTCTTATAAGGATTGGAGAGAACAACCTTTAGGGGAAACTCTTCACAACCTCAACCTACCAAGACAAAGCCCCTAACAGCCAGCATAACAAACCACAAAATCCTCACAACAGAAAAACGTAACAACCTCACCGCAAACTAAAAATATAAAAACGCAAAAACTTCAGTAACAACATGAATACGGCGCAAACAGAGGAAAAAGACATGAATGCAGAGGAGAGGTACTTCTCCCCTTATCTCAGCTGGGTCTTTTCGGTGTTCGATAATCTCAAAGAAATCTTAGTAATCCTGAGGAGAGACTAGTTGTCTTAGGAGATGATAGTTGTGAATGCTAGGGAACGATTTCTCGAGGTGGCCCTTTTTGGCAATCCCGATAAGATACCATTGGGAATTGGTGAGGTCAGACCTGCCACTAGAAAAGAATGGATTAGGCAGGGGCTGCCTGAAGATCGAACTGTATCTAAATATCTTGATTTCGAAATGTGTACACTCCAATCGCGTGGCATAACCTCCCATCCAGCCGAGGGTTTCGAGTGGAAGCCTAGCCAATCTGCCATTAATCTTGGTCCGATTCCGCCTTTTGAGTACCGCATGATAAAAGAAGACGAGCGGTACAGGGTATGGGTTGACAGCCTTGGCATAACTCAGAAGGGGTTTCAGGATGACTGGAAAAATGGGTGGAGTGGCTTTGCGACCCGGGTGTTCATGGATTTCCCCGTCAAGAACGACAGAGATTTTCTAGAGATAAAGAAACGGTACGATCCCAAGAATCCTTTGCGGTATCCAAAGAACTGGAGCGATTTCGTCAAACAATTCAAAAATAGAGACTACCCTGTCAGTGTAGAAATTAGTGGTCCGTTCTGGTGGACACGAGACATGATGGGATTAACTAAGATAGCAATAGGAATGTACAAGAACCCAGAGCTCATAAAGCAGATCACGGATTTTTGCAGCAAATTCTACACTGAGACATTGCATAGGGCTCTTGAAGACATTGAAGTGGACTTCGTGATCATGAACGAGGATATGGGTTACAAGGGAGGTCCGATGATAGGACCTGAAGCCGTAAGAAAGTTTATGGGTCAGGCCTACCGCGATCTCGTGAAGTTCTTCAGGGACCACGGTGTAAAGGTCATAATCATAGACAGTGACGGAAACGTTAAACCCTTAATACCAGTCTGGCTCGAACTGGGAATAAATGGCATATCACCCTGCGAAGTAGCTTCGGACATGGATGTCGTGAAGCTTGGGAGGCAGTACCCTAACCTCGTTTTGATGGGCGGGATTGACAAGAGAAAACTATCCCAAAGTAAAGAAGCCATTAAAGAAGAGGTGATGTATCGCGTTCCTCCACTGGTCAAAAGGAAAGGCTACTTCCCAGGTATAGACCATGCTGCACCGCCAGATATATCCCTTGAAAACTTTAAGTACTTCGTCTATTTGCTGAAGGAGGCGTGCGGCTGGACAAAGTAATCAAGATTGAGTAGGGAAAAAGGGTACAACTCTGGCAAACTATCCTAAACGAAGTCGAGAACTAATATAAGCTATGTTCTCAAGCTATCCTTGAATTATCTTTTTCCCTTCATTGAACTATAAGCAATTCATCTATAATCTTTTTCCCAGCCTTCTTACCGCCTGATAAGTTCTATGAAAGGTATTCGAGGAGAAAGAATGGCAAGAAGATTTACTATTTCTCCTTCATCATTCACGATTGCGGCTCTGCAAACCTTTTTATGAACATCAACTCCAACATACATCAAGGGTGTTCACCTCCTTTATGGTTAAATGGTGGCTTGCAGGCGGCAAGCTCCTATAGGGTCTCAAAGGACCAGTCAGGTAGCAGCCAGGTGTAAAAGCCCAGTCTAGATGAGGGCCTCATTTTGACCAAGCTAGCGCGGGACCTAAGCCACCGTGAACACCCGCAACGTTAACCTAGAAAACACTTATCCATACCGTCTAGATTGGCGTTCCTCAGGCGTAGAGCCATAGTGCGGTTTGAACCGCGGATAAGAGCATGCCGCTCTGAAGACACCCCATCATGGATGAAAGGAGAAAGCGATATAAAGTGTGTGGGTATTCCTGTTGTAGGGAAGGAGAATTCACATAAGAGCTAGAATGCCATGAAATTGACTGCGCAAAAATTGTTTCTCAGCTCTGCCCAAAAGGAGTAACCTAACAGTGCGAATGAAGTAGCAATAAGGATTGACCCTTCTGCCCACATAACACTATCATAATGATTTCGTGTACTGTGGCATGCTTCATATTCGCTCATTAACACTTCTATTTTCTTTTTATCATCCTCTGATAACGGTATAAATTAAGATTATCTCGCTGTAAATTAAAATCTCTACTTAATTTAGCAATTAAGTAACAAACCGCTAGCCTTAGGAATGCCAATAATCTGGTAGATCATCCCTCTCCGCTTCTAGCAGCTCCTCGATACATGCGTCAACATCAGAGATGTTGTTACAGATGGGGTCCGTGAGCATTGCTCTGCGTAGCAATGATCTATCACCAGTAACTGCGGCTTCTGCGGTTAACTCATGAGTATCAAGGACTTGATGCAACAAAGCCAGAATTCCCCGAGGCACAACTCCTACGGGTTGCGGGCGAGGCCCATGCATGTCAACATCACAGCGTAGCTCAAGGAATGCATCTTGTGGCATGTTGCTTACTGCATTACCATTGTTGGTGTTTATGAAGAATGGTTTCCGTAATTCCCCCCACATAGATTCTATTATGTCTGTGGCATGATCATCCGAGATTTCCTCCATGAATTGCTTCACGCTGAGCGCGCCAGAAGCATAAGCCTCAGTGCGACGCCAATCTTCCTCCATCTTCTTTGCGCGACTCTCTGCATCGAACAAGCGGATAGGTTCAGGTAAGATGGGAGCTACTCCATAGCCTTGAAAGAACGGAACGTACTCTTTGGTGTGAGATATAGTTGTGGGAATTGCGCCAAAAACTTCGTAAAGTACAAGTGCGTATGTAGAATTATACCTACGTTTTGAATCTTCCGTCGTTTCCTTTCTTTCTTTATCAGCATCCTTTCGTAATTTTTCCACAAGAATCGGAAGCATATCCTTCTCTTTATATTGGAAACGTATGAGCCATGTGCAGTGATTCACCCCTGCGATAGCAAGATCGAGTTTTCCATAAACTTCAGGAGGAACATAATTTGCGTCTTCAGGAATGATACCAGCTCTTTTGCACCAATAAAGCGTATTGTATGGTTCATGATGCCCGTCACATAAGGCGAAACTTTTGACGAACGACGCGTACCTTCTAAGGGCTATGCCGACTACCGCAGTCGGATTCGTAAAATTTATTACCCAAGCATAAGGAGATAATTCATGTGCGTCTTGAGCTATTTGGATTGCTTCTGGTACTGTACGAAGGGCACGAAAGATGCCACCTGGTCCTATAGTGTCTCCGCTACACATCCTAATGCCATGCTTAGCTGCTATTTTTGTATCAACGCCGCGATAGTAAGCGTTTTTCTTTGAAAAAGTCAACACGACGAAATCTGAGTCTTCCATCACTTCTCTGCGATCAGTTGATCCTATCACTTTCACGTTAGATTTGGTTTCTTTGATAACGCGTTTGGCTAGCTTAAGCATTGTGTCTAATTTTATTTGATCGATATCTACTAGAGCTAGTGTGCCTCCGCTCATTATCTTGCTTGAAGCCATCTTATGTATCACTGACTTTCCGAAAAAGAAACTTCCTGCTCCAATAACGGTTATCTTAGGCCCAACCATCATTTTACACTCCTTCAAAATTTTATCTCCATAAGAACAAGTGTGCGCTAAATAAAATTATCGGTTGTCATTTTTTATTGTTTTCATAAAATGGAATGCGATTATCTTTTTTTCTATACAGTAAGGAACATCTTTTCCATCCTGTTCGCAATGTATTGAGGCGTTTCTCTCATCGCTATTGCAATCTATAGATTCTTCCCATTGTACTGTGTATCTTTGTAGACCCGATATTACCGTTATTCAGAGACGAAGATACTAGGAACCCTCCTTCAGCCCGAAAAGTATCAAATCTAGCTGACTTCTCTCTCGGCCAAGCAGGAAATAACCGAATCGCCTCACCATAACTCTGAAGCAACAACTCAGATATCGTAAATGGCATATGCACATCTTTTAAGAGATAGGTATCAGGACTGTTCCATAGGTGATGGAAGTGAATCTGGTGCCTTTTCCAAGCAGCGTAGGATATGTAAACTCGGCAAGGAATCCATTCTGGATATCGAAACTCAACAGCTCTAAGATAGTTTTCTCGTTCTGTAATCACAAGCAATTCCTCATCAGAAAACAAAGTAAATTAGTTAAATTACATATTGCATTCAGAGGACCATTTGTAATGCATCGTAAAAACTTTTCCATATTTTTTCTAGCATCAGATTTATGTTAAAAGACATTTTTGTACATACTTTTTC
>Ga0129301_1000920_pt1 | contig 15407 bp, 13 predicted proteins | sample ConPoolayeHmetaG_FD_94489 | JGI IMG/M metagenome (GOLD analysis project Ga0129301, IMG submission 94489) | Hot spring microbial mat communities from California, USA to study Microbial Dark Matter (Phase II) - Cone Pool mat layer H metaG ...
ACAGTAGGTTGGACCCTCATAGCCATATTTGTACAGAAAGGGAAGGAGACCGCAATGGTCAAGGTGAGCGTGACTTATAATGACAGCATCTAGGGAGTCTAGGTCGAATTGAGGTACATCCAAACGGGGGAGAGACTCGAACGGTCTGGTTGAGCCCGGGTTTATGCCGCAATCGACCAGAACATTGCTTTCTCTCGTCTGAACAAGGATGCATGATCTGCCGACCTCATGCGCCCCGCCCAGCATTGTGATCCTTACGTCACCGACCTCATGCATTAACGGTCTAAAGATCCTTCCCCCAACATTCCGCAAGATCCTTTCTCTTTCTTTGTTTCCGGAATAGAGTAGATGTTTGACATGCGCCATTATCTTCGAAACTTTTGGGGGGCTTCTTAAGATTCTAGGTATCCAACGTGTCCTGAACACGATCTCCTGTAAAGTTGCGCCGTTTTTGCCTATGGCTAATCCAGGTTTTTTCGCCTCGATAATCACTTCTCCAAGGGTTGGGTCGAAGAGAACATTGACTACCTCAGCTTCTTTAGGAATTATATCTAAGACGATCTTTTGCGCTTCCTTCTCAGGTAATCTAACTGAAGGGTCTGAACGTATAACAACCCTCTTTTTTATAAGGTCAACAATCTCCGTGATGACGCGACTGTTAGTGACTCTGATCTCTGGTTTCTTTGTGTAAATCGCTAATGCCGGTCCTTCAAACTCGACACGTGTTATCTCCGCTTCTTTCGGCATATGCTCAAATATGACTTGTCTTATCTCGACTTTGCCTATTTCGTTATGTGCCACTTTGTTCAGCCTCACATTTGTTAGAATAGCCTTCCGCTCAACAAAGAATCTATCCTCACTTATCATCTGACCTACTTATAATTTCCTTTTGGTTTGTCGTTCCACACCGCTGTTTCATCTTTTTACACGTCTTCTTAGTTGCTTGGAAAACCGTGCTGTATCAGAGGTCTTTCTATCTGTCAAGATAAGAGAGTAATAACCACTAATAACGATAGAAAGGTTGCATTTAAGGATTTTGAAATACATGTTCAGACCTACCTTAAGGTAGAAGGCTTAAATCCTTACAGAGCATAGTTTTATCCAGCATCGGCGGGATGAAGAAGCCTTTGAAGCTTACTATTCACCGCATGGAGCTTCCAAGAGAAGTCATTGTTGGAGAGGGAAGCTTAGATCTAGTCAGTGATGTCTGCACAAAATTAGGATTGTCGAAAAGAGTCTTATTAATAACTGGAACAACAACTATGCATGTAGCTGGCCAAAAAGTTATCAACCTACTTCGAAATGAAGGAGCCGAAGTCGACTGTCATATAGTTTCTTCGAATTATCCAACTCTAGAAGACGTAAGACAATGCGAAGAAAAGATTCGAGAGTTAAGGCCTCAGGTTGTCTTAGGAGTTGGCGGAGGAGCAAAGATTGACATTGCTAAACTGAGCGCCGCCCGCCAAGGGATTCCATTCATAAGTGTCCCCACAACTGCATCCCACGATGGAATGGCCAGCCCATTCGCATCAGTGAAGGGCTTAGAGAGACCATACTCAGTTACAGCCAGGTCTCCAATCGCTGTGATTGCGGATATAAATGTCATAATTAATGTCCCTTACCGTTTTGTAGCGAGCGGGTGTGGGGATGTCTTAGCAAAGTTCACATCCACAAGCGACTGGAAACTTGCATATCTCAAGAGAAATGAGTATTACGCCGAGTATGCCGCCAGCCTAGCTTTGCTTAGCGCGCAGCATGTAGTTGATCACGCAGACCTTATAAAGCCAGGTTCAAAAGAAGGTTTGAGGGTTCTTTTAGAAGCCTTGGTCAGCTGCGGCGTGGCAATGTGCATAGGAGGAACAAGCAAACCTTGCAGTGGATCGGAACACCTCTTCAGTCACGCATTAGACTTGATAACGTCGAGGCATGCCTTACATGGGGAACAATGCGGTCTAGGGTCTATAATGATGGCTTATCTCCATGGTCTACCATGGGAAAAGATAAGGAACACATTGCAAAAGGTTGGGGCCCCAGTCACAGCTAAAGAGATTGGGATAAACCAAGAGCACATTGTTAAGGCTTTAGTTATGGCGTCTAGTATTCGACCGGAAAGGTATACGATTCTGAATGAGAGGCCTCTTACACTTGAATCTGCTTATGAGCTTGCCAGAAAGACTGGTGTGATAGATTGAGAGTTAAAGAGAGAGGAAGACGCAAAACCTTAATTACGATTGTAAGCTCACCTCAGGCTAAAGTTGGCTCCGTCTTTCTTTTTAAGGGTCCAGGTTTAGAATGTAATGATTGCGAGTACTATAGAGTATGTATTAGAAATGTTGAGCCCCAACGGGTCTACAGGGTTATCCATGTGCGGAACAGGAAACTAAAATGTGCTAAGTACGGGACAGAGATGCGGGTAGTCGAGGTAGTTGATGAAGAAGTCCAAGCAGCAATACCGTCTAAACAGGCGATTTCAGGCGCAATTATCACTTTCAAGCCGCCTGACTGCAAGAAAGAAGACTGCGACAATTACGAATTATGTTATCCCATTGGTTTGAGGGATGGCGACCGATGCGAAGTTGTTGAGGTCACTGAGAGCCTTCAGTGCTCTTCTCAGTTTCCTTTGAAGCGGGCTTTTCTTCGATTGGCTCGGCTTTCCTGAAGGTCTCTAGGAAGGTTAAAGCTTTAATCTCTGGGAAGAACTTTTGGATGTCTGCAAACAAGCCTCTCTTCGATAATTGCAGACCTTCAATATAGAAGGCTTCTTCAGGAATCTTAATCTTAACTTCGCCATTGCTTAACTCTAAAGAGAATTTCTCAGCATCAACCTGGGGAATCCTTCTATGGATAAGCGCTAATATCTTCTCTTCAATGGTCTCAAGTTTCTTGCGAACCGTAACCTCATAGATGAGGGTTTTTCCAGCTAAAGGCGGATTAAAGTCTAATAGAACTCTTCCAGACCCTATTGTCCTTACGGTTGCGAGGTGTCCGTCAACCTCAAGGCGCATCCCAACTTGAGGTGTAATACCTTTGGCTGTCAGTTTTCTTAAGGGGTAAAGTCTAACCTTCTCGGCGTCACGATTTCCGAAGGCTTTCTCAGGAGGAATCTCAATCTTTTCAGTTTTGCCTAACTCTAGGTTCATTAGACCTTCCTCGAGAGCTTTTAGAACCCATCCTTCGCCTATCACCACTAAGGCAGGCTCATAGATTCCTCCTTCTCTGTATATTTCTTTCTTCTTCGCAACCTCCTCTAACGTAGTGTCAAAAACCTCTTCAGTCTCAGAGACCGTTCCAACGTAATCGATTAGGATGAAATCACCTTTTTTGAACGGCATCAGATGATTCCTTCTTGAAAGTTAAGACTTATCCGTCTTAAACCAATTTAAATATTGCTCTCAAAAACTTGCAGAACGAAATTCGACGGTAACATGCTCGTTAAAGGAGGCTAAGGCGTAATAGCCATGCCGTGCAGGTCCAGGATTAACTAGGATTGTTCTTCCTATGCGATCCTTTCCTTTTGCCTCGTGTATATGCCCACAGAAAACGATTGAAGGCTTCCTTTCTTCTATAAAGTTTCTTATACTTAGGCTACCGGCATGAAAACCTGAAAAGGTTTTATCAAGCTTCGTATTATATGGCGGGGCATGTGAGAGAAGGACAAACCAACGGGCATCAGTAACATTCTTCACCGCGCAATTTAGTGCTTCACCAATCTCTTCTTCACTCATTTCAAAAGGTGTTCCAAAGGGAGTATTCGGGCTTCCTCCTAAACCGATAAAGTTTATGTCTCCGTAAGTGGCGCTTTTTCCATGTAAACATAATGCACCCTCAACATCAACCACAACAAGAGAGGGCGGGTCGCAGTTTCCAGGAACAAATAAGACTGGCAACCTTAACTGCGTAAGTAATGACAGCAGGTTCTTTGCCCTTTCCAACGTCCCAAAATTCGTTATATCACCGCAAACAATAAGAACGTCAACATCCTCCTCCTCAGCTTTTGACACGAAAACTTCGAAAGAGTCTTTGTTTCCATGAAAATCGGTTCCAACAATAAGCTTCAATTAAGCCTCATCTCCAAAGAAGAAAAAATTCTTTTATGGGTTCTGAAGGTGAAGGGGCAAGCCTGTGCTCTTGTCCTTATCCGGTCTACTATTTTCTTCCATCTTTTCCCAAGCCTTCTTTGCGAATGCAACAGCCTTCTGCGGGTACTCCTCAACATCTATCTCAGCTATTACTGGAAAGGGTGTTGGGACCGCTATTCCCCAAAGCATTGCCTCATGGTCTGCAAGGCCTGGAAGATAATCTCTAAGCCTTTCTGATCCGTATTCAGTATATTGGAGAATAGCATCTTGGTCATTTCCACTCTTAAGCCTGAAACAGGCAACTGAGTTGCATTGCGAGATGCAGCTCTTCAAGACGTAGGCAGGTCTCTGCGTCATCAGAATCAAGCCTACATTGTATCCTCCAGCTTGACTTGAGGTCTCAATCATAGATGCTTTAACCTTTGATTGGGCACTTGTCTCCCTCATCTCTAATCCTTTCTCTGGGGCGAAGTATTGAGCCTCCTCAATAGATATGATGCATGCGAAATCTCCGTAGTCTTTCCTTTCCATCGCATAGTTCCTTATCTCATCAAGGATGCACTTGGCCGTTCTCTGCTGGGCTTCACTGTCGAGGTCAACTGAGAAGTCGATAATCAATGCGAAGTTGTTCTTTACCTCTTCGATAATATTCATGGGCTCAACTTCCCTATCGAGAAATTCGCCCCTATTCTTTAAGAACCATGATATACTGCTGAAAGCCTTTTCTTGACCTTGGATACTTTTGTAAATGGCTCCTTTATCAAGAATCTCGCCTACTTTTGAAATTATGTTGTCTCTAGTCAACTTGAAGCCTTCGGATTGTAACTCTCGCACGGCCTCAATCAGAACATTCCTTTCTTTTCCTTTTAGTTCAATTTTGTCAGCGATCACTTCTGGGTCATCTATGCTAGGAGTAAAATTCGTGTATGGAAACCTTTTCGCGCCGTATTTGACTAGACCATTATATTCGCCTCTCAAATCGAAGATGATGAAATGAGGTCTAGGCTTCAACCGTGAAGCCTTCGCAATCATATTAATAATGAAACTTGACTTCCCCGACCTAGTCATGCCAGCGACAAACATGTGCCCTTTAGCAATGGCGTTTAGGTCTATATAGACGGGTATATTTGTGCCGCGAACCTTTCCTATCTCTAGCATTAAGGAGTCGCTTGTCGTGTGTCTGGGGATGAAAAAAGACCTTAAGGCCTCTTCTGTAGGCTCGTAGACTATATCCCAAGGTGAAGGTGCGACTTCAAGTGTTCGCCACCTTCTTTTTTCATCATAATACCCTAAAATCTCGGCGAAGGCAATCGTGTATTCAAGACGTTTTCCATACTCAGCCCTCCGGCCTTTCTTGCCCGCTAGAGGACCTGTCCTGCCAGTAATCATTTCTGGGTTGTAAGGTTGCGTTCTGAAGGTTCTGACTAAGACGTAAACATCAGGGTTCGTGGGGTGACTAATGAAATAGAAATAATTGACTTTAGCTTTAGTGTCTTCCATAACAACGAAACTTAAATAGTCATGGGTACACCCTGAAAGGGCATAGCCTACAGGTCTCAATTCCAACTCAGGTATCTTTTCTAACATCTCATTCTCCTCCCGTGATTTTTGAAAGATATTGTTCGTCATGTATCGCCCAAGGTTCACCATGCTGCAGAGCTAATAAGGTTAGATCTTGCCCGTCCATCTCGCCTTTTCTTACAAGGTCCAGAGCCTTCGAGTAGATCATGAGCGTCCGTATATTTGAGATGCTCGTTGTGACCCTTGTCAAGCGATCAGCCTCATTTATTGAGAAGGGGATACCATCTTCCTCCTCTGCGGTTGTGAATAAAATAGCTCCAATCTCATCTAAACGGTCGTAGCAGTATCTAGGCACCTCCAGACGAAAAGGCGTCGTCAACCCGGTCCTAATGTAAGAAGAGTAAAAGTCGGTTATTTCCGTTATTTCATGCCTCGGTATGCCAAATTCTTGAGCCGCTCTTTTATATTTGTTGACAACCTTTCCCATCATAGGTTCAGGTTGAGGAACCGTATATTCCCCTAAACGGAGAATGAGATCCAATAGCGCAGTGTCCCTCATCTTAGGCATATTGAACATCTTGCAGATATGATTGATTCTTGTTCTTTTCGCAAATCCTACAAGGGGTATGTCCCTCATATAGCATGTGTGCAGCAAGCCGACAGCAAGTCTAAGCGTATCATCAAAGTCTTTTCGGTAATCTGCAGTAGACCCTTCGAAGGGCAAAAGCCAAAAATGCATGATTAATGTGCCGTCAAAGACCACTACTTTTGGTTTCCACTTTTCTACAGCCGCCTCAGTAATTTTATATTGGATCTTGGAGGCAAGCAGTGACTCTCTGTCTTGGGTTCTTGTCTCATCAGCCCAAACTTCTGGTTTGCCTGCTTCAAAGATAGGTTCGCCAATTATGCGCCATCCTTCCGTCGCTAATGCAGCTGAAGCATAAAGTGGTATGTACGCTGATCTCAAGTCCACACCGTTGTTCCCAGCGTCTGAGGCAACGACCCGTGATCCTGCAATCTTATCGTTACGCTCAATCCTTCTCACCTCAATTTTTTCCTTCACCCTTTCCAAGAGTTTCTTCCGATTCTGGTTGTATATTTTGAGTTGTTCAATTATCTTGTCTGTTCCGTCGTCAATAAGCCTCTGATACAAATCAGAATGGAGAGTCTCCGGCTCTGGACCTGCAAATAGTGAGAAGTATTGCTCGCGAAAAGCCGCTGGCAGATCCCGCAACTCTCTTTTTCTCTTATCTCTGCTCAACAGTAACCACCCTTATAAGAAAAAAAGGTACAAAACCTTTTAAGTCTGCATGATGGCAAGGCATCATATGCTTCATCTACCTCCAAAAAATATCTTCGCGCCTATTTATTTGATTCTCTGCAGAAGTTGGATTAAATCAGAAATCTTGTCTCAGCTTCGTTTAATCTCTGGGAATGCTCGCTGCAGAATCTTCGCGGCGGGTAGAGCCACAGTTGCGCCAATTATCATCTGCCCAATGTTGATAGGCACCTCAGCTAAAGCCCAAGCTTGAACGTTAAATAGCCATCCGATAATGTACATCTCGTATACGAAGTAACCTAGAACCATCGTGAACCCCCCGCTTATCACAGAGAAGACTGCCCATCCAAATTCAGGCTCAGTGACAAAACCAACTATGGCGATAGATGATGCGACCATAATGCCTAGAACAATCCAGAATTCAGAAGGCACAAACAACTTAAACTCCGTGAAACCTAAAGTGAGCTCAGCCTCGCCGCTGTAGCAGATTGTGCCTATAACCGCTAGCAGAGCTCCAGCTACTATTCCGAGAAGTAATGTGAATACTTTCCAGTAGAGAAGGGAACGGAATTTGGGGTTGTTTCTCCTAATAATGCCGACCACGTATCCTTCAATGGCTTTAATGATTAGGGTGGCAGGTGCGTAGTGTGGATAACCAAGTATAAGGTCGGCAATCATTGAACCGACTCCGCCGGCAAAAGCTCCAACTGCTGGTCCAAACAGCAAGGCAGAGAGGTAAACCACTGATTCGCCTATGTTGAAGTAGCCTTCAGTTGCAAGGACCCTTATAGAGATGACTATTGTTGCAATGCATACGAAAGATGCAAATACAGATGCAGCCGAGATTGTTAGTGGGGACAGTTTCTTTTTCTGATGCATTTTCTTCGCCTCACAATATAGTAAAGTTATAACTTTACTATAATCTCACAGTATAAAAATTTTACGGCAAAGAGGATATTTACATAACAGAGGATCAACAAAACTCAAAACGATTAACGATGATGAAATTTACAATATAGTCTTCACCTCGTCGATGGCTTTGAGGATTCTTCTCCCCTTCTCAGTTATTGCGAAATATTTTCTTCCCTCCTTCGCGTACAGGGATATTAGACCACGGTTTCTTAGATCGTTTAGGTGTTGATAGATGGCTGACCTTGTCATAATCTTTTCAAGTTCTTTCCATATCTCATACCCGTACGCATCTCTTCTATCAAGTATACGCAAAATCTTTTCCTTTGTGCTTAACTCGGTTCCCATGATACTCATCTTACGTTTCTTGGAGAGAGCTTGTATTACGTCTGTGGCTTTCAGTCCGCTTCCTCCTATTAGGCACACTGCTACCTCATCCTTTTCGATGAGTGCTTCGTCCACCATTTTTTTGAGTGCCGCAACTGTTCCTGAACTTGCAGGTTCAGCGAAAAGCCCTTCAAGCCTTGCAATCTCTCGTTCCGCTAAGAAGATTTCTTGATCCGAGACGGATATCGCTAAGCCCTTCGATTGTCTTATAGCCTTTATGGATAATTCTTTCAGCAGAGGCTCCGCAACAAGTATTCCAATCGCATGCGTCGATGGCTTTGTAATCTTTCTTTCAACACCAAAATAGGCGTTTACTATTGGCGAGCAACCCTCAGCTTGGACACCTACGATTCGAGGCAACCTGTCAATTCCGCCAAGATCATAGAGCTCCATAAACCCCTTCCAAACTGAATAAAGGGTTCCTCCACTCCCCATGGATATTATAAGCCAGTTAGGAACTCCCATCTGCTCAACTATCTCAAAGGCTATTGTCTTCTGAGCCTCAATCACGAGGGGGTTCAACTCCGGGGTTGCCTGATACCAGCCAGTCTCTTTTGAAATCTTTTCAGCTCGATATATTGCCTTATCAACTGTTTCGCCAAACTCTTCAATGACCGCGTCATGAATTAACATTTGAGCCATCTTTCCCATATCCACAAGTTTCGGGACGACGAGATGGCAGTTAATCCCGTACTTTGCACAATAGGCTGATAACGAGGCGCCCATATTACCATTAGTTGCGCAAACGACAGATGTGAAGCCAAGGTCCAGAATGTTCGATATGACAAGAGCGGCGCTTCTGTCTCGGAAAGAGTTCGTAGGGTTGCGCGTCTCATCCTTAAAGTATAGCTCAGTTAAATTCATCTTCGCAGAGAGTCGCCTAGCCCTATAAAGCGGGGTTCCGCCTTCCTGCATAGTCACTAAGTTCTTGACTTCTGGAAGGAAATTGCGGTATCTCCAGAAGGTAAAGCTGCCCCCAAGGCTCAAGCCTTTGAGTTTTTCGTAATCGATTATGTATTCAAGTAATCCCCCGCAGACGGGGCACTTATGCTTTGGAATGGTAACTTCCATCTTATGTCCACATCTCACACATTGCAAAATGCTCAACAGCCTTCCCCCTAGAGACCCAATCCATTTTTCTTTCTCCGATAGAGTTGAAAGAGCCTAAAAAGATATACGAACACTGCCCCGATGAAGCACCATCCGAGCAAAGTTTCCAGCCAAAGTTCAGAGAGGACGCTTGGATCGAGGAAGGGGTTAAAATCGAATGGGTAGAGAGGTCTTATGTCATGATGCATTCTAGAATCAAGAATAATATGGATATAAACATCTAGTAGCGATGCTGAGAGAATGCTTTTTAATGAGAAACTTTGCTCAATCTTGAACCGAGAAAGTAACGAAGAGAGGCGTGGTCTTACTGTCCGCATGAATATAGTTAATAAAAAGGCGGCTATAGTCCCGCCAATAAAGGAGTGGAAGAAACCGTGAAGAGGGCATTTCAAGCCAAAAGCAATTACCATAACCGGCTCTATACCAACAATAACGTTAGCGATCAAGAAGGTTGGTAGATCAAGCCATTTTAAAAGAAGAAGCCCGATTAAAAGTGCCGGACCTATGTGAAACGGTGTCAAAGGCATAAGATATTGTTTGCATGGATGTTACTAAAATCGTTATTGGAGTCTGGAACATTAAACTGGTCGCGATTTGAAGTTCGGCGATAATATTTTAAATCCATCCGTCTGATAATTAAGACGCTGAAATCCTTAAAGCCCGGAGCTAAAAACATGGACAAAAGCCGCTATTATCTCGAGTGCATCGACTGCGGGATGAAGTATGATGCCAATGAAGTTGTTTATACATGCCTCAAATGTGACGGCTTACTGTCAGTGGAGTTTGATTGGTCTAAAATTCCGTCACGCTTAGATAAGATTTGGAGACGCAAGGCTTTCTCAGTCTGGCGTTATCTTGAACTTCTCCCAATCGATGAAAGGGCTAAGATTGTAACTCTAGGAGAGGGCGGAACAAGCCTAAATCACTGTCTGAAGCTCTCAAAAAGTTTAGGTTTGGAATGGGTTTACGCAAAGAATGAGGGAGAGAACCCAACAGGTTCATTCAAGGACCGTGGAATGACAGTGGGAGTAACCAAAGCTGTTGAGCTTAGGATGAAACGTGTTGCTTGCGCATCTACGGGGAACACATCCGCTTCGCTTGCCGCCTACGCTGCCAAGGCTGGACTCGAATGTTTCGTGCTTATACCTGCTGGAAAAGTCGCCTTCGGAAAGCTAACTCAAGCTCTAATTCATGGAGCCAGGGTTATCCAGATTAAAGGAAACTTCGATGAGGCCTTAGGAATCATCAGAAAGATCTGCCTTACCCATCCAATATACCTCCTTAACTCTTTGAATCCCTTCCGTCTTGAAGGTCAAAAGACAACGGCTTTCGAGATTTGGGACCAAATGAATCATAAGGTTCCGGACAAGGTGATAGTTCCAGTCGGGAACGCCGGAAATATAAGCGCAATATGGAAGGGGTTCAAGGAGCTTCACCAGCTAGGCTTAGCTGAGAATCTCCCGAAGATGATCGGCATTCAAGCTGAAGGAGCAGCTCCTATAGCAAACTCTATGAGGCAAGGGTTACAACAAGTTAGGTTTATTGATAAACCTGAGACCGTTGCGACGGCTATAAGGATTGGGTCTCCAGTCAACTGGAGGAAGGCAGTCAAAGCCATTAAGGAGTCTAATGGGCTAGTCGAGACAGTTTCGGACGATGAAATTCTTGAGGCTCAGAGGATTCTAGCACGGTTAGAAGGCTTGTTTGTTGAGCCTGCAAGTGCTGCCTCGATTGCTGGACTGAAAAGACTTGCGTACAGTAGGCTTATAGAAAAGGATGAGAAGGTTGTCTGCATCCTTACAGGCCATGGGTTGAAGGATCCTGACATCGTAATGAGGCAGTGCCCAACACCTATTGAGGCTGAAGCGACAATAGACTCAGTTATCCGAATCATATTGGAAGAAGATGTAGCGCATGTCACAATGACTTAGTTCTTTATGGGCCCTTTTTCTTTTTTGCTCTCCTCTTCAGAACGGTGAGCATATCGTTTAAGATGGCGGAAACAGTTTCCTTTCCGGCCCCGTACCCTATCAACGTTATTTCTTTGGCTAGGTCTGTTTCCAGATGAACCGCGTTTAAAGTTCCATGGACACATAAGGGATGATTTATGGGGACGAGTTTCGGTGCAACCTCAAGGTTTCGGTCAACCGTGCCGACAAGTTTAATCGCAAAGTCAGACTTCTTCGCCAGAGCAACAGCTTCTTGCGTGACCCTACGAATACCTGTTATTTTAACATCTTTCAGCATAACATCTCGGCGCATAATTGCATTCGCTAGGATAACTATTTTGCAGGCAGCGTCTATGCCGTCTACATCGTAAGACGGGTCTCTCTCCGTTATTCCCCTCTCCTGCGCCTCTTTAAGAGCAATCTCGAAGCTTGTCTCCTCAAAGTACATTCTAGACAAGATATAGTTTGTAGTTCCGTTCAGTATGCCCGAGATTCTAACAACCTTATCACCTCTTAGGCAATCCCTAACAAGAGAGAAGACTGGAACTGCACCTGCCACAGTAGCCTCATAAAGAAATATGCAACTATTCTTTTCGGCAAGTTGCTTAAGTTCCTTAAACGCTACGACCAACGGACCCTTATTCGGGGTCACAACATGGATGCCCTTTTCCAACGCATATTTGATGAAAGTTAGACCAGGCTCCCCATCTTTGATGTTGGTAGGTGTAGCTTCCACCATAAGGTCTGCACCACTTTCTTCAATCAATTCAAGAGTTGAACCGCCAGCCTTAAAACCCTCATACTCCCTCGATATCTCTCTCAACCGAGATAGTCTTTCAAGGTCTAATCCATTCTTGTCGTAGACGTATCCTTTACTGGTGGAGACTCCGATGACCTTAAAGTTTCTGTCAACACTTTTCAAAACCTCCATTTTTTCATTCAAGGTTCTTATGAGTTCTCTACCGATAAAGCCGAAGCCAATGATTATGACCTTCAAAATCTCTCAGCCTCTATTCTTCAAATAGATGATATTAGGACCGCATTCTCCTCCCTTGAAAGAGCCTTTAAATCATCCATCACTTTATTCACTAAGCCAGTTGGAACCTCGAGCTCAATCTTCACGCTTGACTCATGAGAGGTTGGGGCGGAAACCTCGAAGCCCGTAACTCTCGCATTCTCCATCTTAGTCTCAATCAGTGTTTTCAGATCTATCTTTCCAATGAGGATTACTGTAAGCCTTTGGGTCTCAATTACCTCTTCGGATTTAATTATAGTTATGCCTAGACCTTTCAAATCGTCCAAAGTCTTCCTCAAATTCTGTCTTGACGGAAAGTCCACAACGAGACTGACTGGAACATAGCCTTCCGTCGGTCTCTCCCGTTCATGAAATATGGATATTATATTTCCACCATTCTTTGCGATAGGCTCCAAAGCTTTGAGGAGCTGTCCAGGTCGGTCAGCTAATGCAAGAGTCAGCTCAAACTTCAATATATGACACCTAACAATTTTAATTCTGTATTCACTCCTTAAAAATTGCCCCCCTGTCTGCGGACTGAACTTGAGCCCAGTATCTCTTTAAATAGCCCTTAGTAACCTTTGGTGATTCCGGCTTCCATTCGGCAAGCCTATTTCTAATCTCTTCTTCTGCCAAGTCCACATTTAACCTCCTTTTTGGAACATTAATCTCAATTATGTCTCCATCTTTGACTGCCGCTATTGGCCCACCTACAGCCGCTTCCGGCGAGACATGTCCAACACAAGGTCCAACAGTCGCGCCTGAAAACCTTCCATCCGTTATTAAGGCTACAGATTCGCTTAGCCCCATTCCTGCTATAGCGGCTGTCGGCGAAAGCATCTCTCTCATTCCAGGCCCTCCCTTCGGTCCTTCGTAACGAATGACCAGCACGTCGCCTTCCCTTATCTGCTTGCTAATAATTGCCTTCATGGCTTCTTCTTCTGAATTGAAGACCCTTGCCGGTCCCTTATGTATGAGCATTTTAGGCGAGATTGCCGTCACCTTAACCACCGCACCGTCAGGAGCAAGATTTCCAAAAAGTATGGCTACACCGCCCTCTTTATGGACAGGTTTTTCCAAAGGCCTAATGACTTCTGTATTATAAACGACCGCGTCCTTTATGTTCTCCCCGACAGTTTTTCCCGAGACTGTGACCGCGTTCAGGTGAAGGTGGCCTCTAAGCAGATTCATTAATGCCGGTAACCCTCCAGCCGCATCAAGCTCCTCTAGGTCATAGGGACCGCTTGGGCGCATATCACAGAGGTGCGGTGTCCTTGCAGATATTTCATCGAAAACCTTCAATGGCAAATCTAAATCAGCCTCTTCAGCAATGGCTTTGAGGTGTAGAACCGTGTTTGTCGACCCGCCGAGCGCCATATCTACCGTTATCGCATTCTCGAATGCTTCTCGGGTCAATATGTCTAAGGGCTTCAAGTCTTCTTTCACCATACTTACAATTCTCTCTCCACTCTTCTTGGCTATCCTTGCCTTGGAAGAGGATACAGCCAATGCAGTAGCGCACCCTGGAAGGGACAAACCTAATGACTCTGATATGCATGCCATTGTGTTCGCTGTGTACATTCCATTACATGAACCACACCCTGGGAAGGCTCTTTCCTCAATCTCTTTCAGTTCTTCCATGCCGATCTTACCTGTTGCTACTGCTCCTACAGCTTCGAAGATAGCGGTCACATCGACCTTCTTGCCCCTAAAAATTCCCGACCGCATTGGACCGCCTGTCACAACGATTGAGGGAATATTAAGCCTCGCAGCTGCCATAATCATTCCAGGTGTAATCTTGTCACAGTTTGTCAACAACACTAGACCGTCAAACCTATGCGCTTGAACCATAACCTCAATGGAATCTGCAATCAACTCCCTTGACGGAAGAGAATAATGCATCCCCTCATGTCCCATGGCTAACCCATCACAGATCGCAATAGTATTAAATTCGAAGGGTATGCCTCCGGCTGCGCGGATTCCTGTTTTGACAAATTGAACCAGCTTATCAAGGTGCATGTGTCCTGGAACAATCTCGGTGAAGCTATTCGCTATGGCGATGAAGGGTTTATCGAAGTCTTCATTTGTAACGCCTAAACATTTCAATATAGCCCTATGAGGCGCTTTCTCGATCCCACGTTTAACAGCATCACTTCTCAAATTAATACCCCAGAACTTGTTGAGCCTCGCACCCTTAAATCTTTTTGGCATCACAATTACAGTTTAAATACTGGTGTTAAGGCGCTAACACCAAAAGGCTTTTATACAGCCTACGCATGTGTTGTTGTCTCGAGGTTTACTGAAATGGGGTATCGCTTTATCTAACAACTTCCCCGAACGAATCCGAATTTTTGACACAACCCTAAGAGATGGAGAACAGACGCCTGGAGTCTCTTTAACTCCTGAGAAGAAACTTGTAATAGCCAAGAGACTTGATGAGATAGGTGTTAATGTCATTGAAGCTGGTTTCGCAGCAGCTTCCGAAGGCGAATTAGAAGCTATTAGACTTATAGTTAAGGAAGGTTTGAAAGCTGAGGTTTGTAGTTTCGCTAGAGGCGTGAAAGAAGACATCGACGCTGTGCTGAAGAGTGGTGCAGACTCAGTCTTCCTAGTAATACCATCCTCTGACCTACATATTCTTCATAAACTCAAGAAGAAAAGGGAAGAAATACTCAAACTCATAGAAGATTGCATCCAATATGCTAAGGCTCATGGATTGCTGGTGGAGCTAGGTGCAGAAGATGCAACTAGAAGCAACCCGGATTTCCTCAAGAGGATGATCGCTACAAGTATCTCTGCAGGTGCTGATAGGGTTACACCATGCGATACGGTTGGCATCCTCACCCCAGAAAAAGCCTATGAGTTCTATTCAGGCCTTAAGAATACATTTCCAAATGTTCCTTTAGGTGTTCACTGCCACGACGACTTTGGCATGGCCGTCGCAAATTCGATAGCCGCTCTGAAGGCAGGTGCAGAAGTAGCTCATGTTACTGTTAATGGCCTAGGTGAGAGAGCTGGGAATGCCGCGCTTGAGGAGCTTGTTGTATCTTTGAAGATACTTTACAAGGTCGAGATAGGCATAAAGACCGAGAACCTTTATGATATATCTTTACTTGTCTCACGTTTAACAGGCATCCCAGTCCAGCCGAACAAAGCTA
>Ga0129301_1000926_pt1 | contig 15345 bp, 14 predicted proteins | sample ConPoolayeHmetaG_FD_94489 | JGI IMG/M metagenome (GOLD analysis project Ga0129301, IMG submission 94489) | Hot spring microbial mat communities from California, USA to study Microbial Dark Matter (Phase II) - Cone Pool mat layer H metaG ...
CGCCCACGCTCACCGACGAGCAGGCCGGGGCTGTCGCCGCCCTCGGGGAGGCCATCGCGGCAGGGGGGTACCAGTCGTTCCTTCTCTACGGCGTCACCGCGAGCGGCAAGACGGAGGTGTTCCTGCGGGCTATCGAGCACGTGCTTGCGCGGGGCCGCCAGACCATCGTGCTCATGCCCGAGATCTCCCTCACCGCCCAGGCGGTGGGCATCTACCGGGCGCGCTTCGGGGACCGGGTCGCGGTGCTCCACAGCGCCCTCTCCCTTGGCGAGCGCTGGGACGAGTGGCACCGCATCCGCACCGGCGAGGCGGCCATCGTCATCGGCGCCCGCTCCGCCCTCTTCGCCCCCACCCGCGCCCTCGGGCTCATCGTCGTGGACGAGGAGCACGAGACCTCCTACAAGCAGGAGCAGGCCCCCCGCTACCACGCCCGCGACGTCGCCCTGGCCCGGGGCGAGCTCAACCAGTGCCCTGTGCTGCTCGCCAGCGCCACCCCCTCCCTCGAGTCCTTCCACGCCGCCGAGGCCGGCCGCCACCGCCTGCTGCGGCTGCCCACCCGCGTCGAGCGCCGGCCTCTGCCGCGGGTGCGGATCGTGGACCTGCGCTCCGCCCGCCCTCGCCCTACCGCGCTCTCCACCCCCCTGCGCCAGGCCATCGCCGCGCGCCTCCAGCAGGGCGAGCAGGTGATCCTGTTCCTCAACCGCCGCGGCTACGCCACCTTCCTGCTCTGCGCCTCCTGCGGCCAGGCGCTCCGCTGCCCCCACTGCGGCATCAGCCTCACCTACCACCGCGGCGCGGGACAGCTCCAGTGCCACCACTGCGGCCTCGCCCAGGCTCCCCCCGAGACCTGCCCCCACTGCGCTGGCCTCCAGATCCGCTTCTCCGGCTTCGGCACGGAGCGGGTCGAGCAGGAGCTCACCTCCGTCTTCCCCCACGCCCGCCCGGGGCGCATGGACCGCGACACCACCGCCTCCAGGGGCGCCCACCTCCGGATCGTCGGGCGCTTCCGCCGCGCCGAGACAAATGTCCTCATCGGCACCCAGATGGTCGCCAAGGGCTTCGACTTCCCCGACGTCACCCTCGTTGGCGTCATCTCCGCCGACGTCGCCCTCAACATGCCCGACTTCCGCGCCGCCGAGCGCACCTTCCAGCTCCTCACTCAGGTCTCGGGCCGCTCCGGCCGAGGCGATCGCGAGGGCGAGGTCATCATCCAGACCTACCGCCCCGACCACTACGCCATCCAGGCCGGCGCCGACCAGGACTACGAGGCCTTCTACCGGCGCGAGATCGAGGCCCGCCGCGAGCTCGGCTACCCTCCCTTCTCTCATCTGGCCCGCCTCCTCGTCGCGGACGAGCACGAGGGCCGCGCTCTTGCCCGCGTCAACGCCCTCGCCGCCGCCCTCCGCACCGCCGCCGAGGGCCGCCCCCTCGACCTCCTGGGCCCCGCCCCGGCGCCCATCGCCCGCCTGCGCGGCCGCCACCGCTGGCACCTGCTGGTGCGGGGGCCGCGGCCAGAGGTGCAGGTCGCGCTCCGACAGGCCCTCGCCTCCGCCCCCGCCGCCGCACTCGAGGGCCTCGCGGTGGACATGGACCCCGTCTCCCTGATGTGATAGACTCGGTGTGGAAATGTCCGAGCAGCAAGCCAACGACCTGACCATCGTCCGCTACGGCCACCCGGCCCTGCGGCAGCCCGCCGCCCGCGTGGGCCGCATCGGGGAGGAGGTCCGCAGGCTGGTCGCCGCCATGGTCAGGGCCATGCGCGCGGCCGGCGGCCTGGGCCTCGCCGCCAACCAGGTTGGGGTCCCCCGACGCGTCGCGGTGGTCGAGTACGAGGGCAAGCTCATCTCCCTGGTTGACCCCGAGATCGTGAGCATGAAGGGCAGCCAACTCGCCGACGAGGGCTGCCTCAGCCTGCCCAAGCTCTACGGCCAGGTGGCCCGACCCACCCAGGTGGTCGTGCGAGCCCGCGATCTGTCCGGCCGACGCGTCAAGATCAAGGCCGAAGGGCTGCTCGCGCGGGCCCTCTGCCACGAGGTGGACCATCTCGAGGGCCGGCTGTTCGTGGACCGGGTCGAGGAGCCCAGCCTCTACTGGCTGATGGGCACGAACGAGGAGGGCCATCCCCTTATCCAGCCTACCACCCTCGACGACGCGCTCAAGGTTTTCACCGCGGCTCACCGCCCCCGGGAGGCCTAGGTGGCCGACTCGCTCAGGGTCGTCTTCCTGGGCGCCGCTGAGTTCGCGGTGCCCACTCTCCACGCCCTCGCCGCCGGGCCCCATGAGCTGTGCGCCGTCTTCACCCGCCCAGACCGACCTGCCGGACGCGGCCGACGTCTGCGGGCCTCGCCAGTCAAGCGTGCCGCGGAGGCGCTGGGGCTGCCCGTGCATCAGCCCGCCCGCGTCAGCTCGCCCGCGGGGCTGGAGGCGGTCCAGGCCCTGGAGCCCGACGTGGTCTTCGTCGCCGCCTTCGGCGAGATCCTCAGCCCGGAGCTGCTCGCCGCGCCGCGCCTCGGTCCGGTGAACCTCCACGCCTCCCTCCTGCCCCGCTACCGCGGCGCCGCGCCCATCCAGCGCGCCCTGCTCGCCGGGGAGCGCGAGACCGGCGTCACCCTCCAGTGGATGACCCCTGAGCTCGACGCGGGCGACATCATCCTCCAGCGCGCCACCCCCATCGGCCCCGAGGAGGGCTTCGGCTCCCTGCACGACCGCCTCGCTGCCCTTGGCGCCCAGGCCGCTGCAGAGGCCCTCGACCTCATCGCCCGGGGCGAGGCGCCCCGCCTGCCCCAGGCGCGCGAGCGGGCCACCTACGCGCCCCCAATCCGCCGCGAGGAGCTCTTGCTCGACTGGCGCCGGCCGGCCGCCGAGCTGGCCCGCGTCGTCCGCGCCTTCTCGCCCCGGCCGGGCGCGCGCACAGGGCGGCAGGGGCGGCTGCTCAAGGTGATCGAGGCGCGGGCGCTGGCGCCCCCGGGCGAGCGAGGAGGAGTCCCGGGGCAGGTCATCGAAGTCGCCGGGGGAGGGTTCGTGGTGCAGACTGGCGAAGGTGGCTTGCTGGTCCTTCGCGTGCAGCCGGAGGCGGGGAAGGCGATGTCCGCCGCCGACTACCTGAAGGGCCATCGCCTGAGGCTGGGCGAGGTACTCGATCTCGAGCGGAGCGCGGGGCCGCCGGCCTCGTCGGGGCGGCGTCCGAGGGAGGGAACCCGCTAGTGGGCGGAGGCGACGCGGAAGACATCGAGCGCCGTTGCGACCAGGCCATGGAGCTCAAGAACCAGGGGCGCTACGAGGAGGCAGAGGCCGAGTTTCACCGCCTGCTCGAGTGCCACCCGGACCACGCCCGCTCCCGCCTGGGCCTCGGTCTGGTGTACTGCTTCGTGGGCAAGTTCGACGAATCGCTGGCCGAACTCAAGCGCGCCGTCGAGATCGCCCCGGAGTGGGTTGAGGCCCACCTCAACCTGGCCAAGACCTATGCCATGCTCGGCATGTACGACGAGGCCCGCGTCGGCTTCCACCGCGTCCTCGAGCTCCACCCCGACCACCCCGAGGCCAAGAAGCAGCTCAGCTACTTCGAGGACCCCGCCTAGCAGACGCCCACGCCCGCCGCCTCTCCGCCTTCGCTGCGTGCGGACCTTCCCCGCCCTCCAGCTCGCCTTGACACCCGCTGCACCCCCCGGCTATACTCCGCGCCGACCCGCCAGTCCATGCTCCAGTTCACCCTGCACAACACCGACCCCACGGGGGCCCGCGCCGGCCGGCTCCAGATTCGCGGGCACACCCTCGACACCCCCGCCTTCCTGCCGGTGGCGACCCAGGGCAGTGTGAAGGCCCTCTGCCAGCGAGAGCTCGCCGCCCTTGGCGCGCAGATGCTGCTCGGCAACGCCTACCACCTCTACCTGCGCCCCGGCCTCGAGCTCATCCAGCGGGCGGGCGGCCTGGCCCCCTTCATGGGTTGGCGCGGCGCGACCCTCACCGACAGCGGCGGCTACCAGGTGTTCAGCCTTGCCCCCCTGCTGGAGGTGAGCGAGGAGGGAGTCGCCTTTCGCTCCCACGTGGACGGCGCCGAGCACTTCCTCACCCCCGAGGCCGCCATCGAGATCCAGCACGCCCTCGACGCCGAGATCATCATGGCCTTCGACCAGCCAGTCGGCTACCCGGCCGACCGGGCGCGCGCGGCGGAGGCAACCGCGCGCTCGGACCGCTGGGCCGCGCGCTGCATTGAGGCCCACCGCGGTCGCTCCACCCAGGCCCTCTTCGGCATCGTCCAGGGTGGCTTCGAGCTCGACCTGAGGGGAGACAGCGCCCGCCGCCTCACCGCCCTGCCCTTCGACGGCTGGGCCGTGGGCGGGCTCTCGGTCGGCGAGCCCAAGGACCTCACCTTCCGACTCGCCGCCCACACTGCCGCCCTCCTGCCCGCCGACAGGCCCCGCTACCTCATGGGCGTGGGCACGCCCCAGGACATCGTGCAGGGGGTGATGTGCGGCTACGACCTGTTCGACTGCGTTCTGCCCACCCGCCTTGGCCGGAATGGTACCGCCTACACCAGCCGAGGTAAGATCAACCTGAGGAACGCCCGCTACCGCGACGACTTTGGGCCCCTTGATCCAGAGTGCCAGTGTGAGGTGTGCGCGACCTACACCAGAGCCTACCTGCGCCATCTGCACCAGGCCGGCGAGATCCTCGCCGCGCGCTGCCTGAGCTACCACAACACCCACCTCTATCTGCGGCTCATGGAACAGATCAGAGGGGCCGTCGCGGCGGGAGACTACGCCGAGTTCGCGGCCCGGAGGAGCCTCTATGCCTGACCCGGTCACGCTCGAGGACGTGAAGCGCCGCCAGGACGTGAAGACCTACATCGCCCGCTGCGACCGCAACATGGAGGCGATCGGCTACACCGAGCACGGCTTCCGCCACTCCGAGATCACCGCCGAGCGGGCGCGCGCCATCATGCGCTCCTTGGGCCGCAGCCCGCGGGAGGCGGAGCTGGCCGCCATCGCCGGCTACCTGCACGACATCGGCAATGTTGCCACCCGCGAGGACCACGGACAGATCGCGGTGATGATCTCCTATGACATCCTCAAGGAGATGGGCATGCCGCCGGAGGAGCTGGCCGAGATCATGGCCGGCGTCGGCAACCACGAGGAGCAGTACGGGGACCCCTTCGGCCCCGTGGCGGCGGCGGTCATCATCGCCGACAAGTCAGACGTCGCGCGCAGCCGGGTGCGCGACATCCACCCCTCCCGCTACGACGAGCACGACCGCGTCAACTACGCCACCATGTCCTCCGCCGTCAAGGTCAACGGCGAGCGCACCGTGGTCTCCCTTCACCTGGAGATTGACACCGAGATCGCCTCCATCATGGAGTACTTCGAGCTCTTCCTGCACCGCATGGTCATGTCCCGCCGCGCCGCCGAGGTCCTCGGCTGCCAGTTCGAGCTCATCATCAACGATACCAAGCTGCTCTAGCCGCGGCGGCCGCGCCTGCCGTGGGAGGTCCCTGTCGCGACCCGCTGGCGGCGCTCATGCCCCCGCCCCGATCGCCCTCCTGCCGCCCTTCAGGCACCCCTGGGCCCGGTTGCGCGGGGCGGGCTGAGCCTGCTATAATGTGTGCCAACCGCACCCCGTGGGCTCCGGTCGGACCTGGATGGAGGAAGGGCCGCCGGAGGAACGGATGCAGATAGAGCTGCTGTCGGTCGGGACCGAGCTGCTCCTGGGAGAAATCCTCGATACCAATGCGGCTTACCTGGCAGAGAAGCTATCCGGGCTGGGGATCAACGTCTACTACCAGACCACAGTCGGTGACAACCTCGAGCGACTGGCTGCCGCGCTGCACATCGCCCTGGCGCGAGCCGATGGCGTGCTCGCGACCGGGGGACTGGGGCCCACGGAGGATGATCTTACCGCAGCCGCCGTCGCCCGCGTCGCCGGCCTCGAGCTGGCCCTAGACGAGCAGGCGGCCGCCCGCATCCGGGCGTTCGCCCGCCAGCGTGGTCTAGCCTCGGCCGATGGGCTTCTCAAGCAGGCGCGCGTGCCCGCGGGCGCGCGCCCCATCCCCAACCCTGTCGGCACGGCCCCGGGTTTCATCCTCTCCACAGGCGGAAAGATCATCATCGCCCTCCCCGGCGTGCCCACCGAGATGACGGCGATGGCCGAGCAGACTGTCCTCCCCTACCTGGCCGAGCTCGCCGCCAGGGAGGGTGCCGCCACCATCGTCTCCCGCGTCCTACGCTTGGCCGGCATCGGAGAGTCGCAGGCCGAGGCGCAGCTTCAGGACCTCATCCAGGCCCAGAGCAACCCCACTATCGCCCCCCTCGCCAAGCCTGCCGAGGTCCGCATCCGCCTCACCGCTCGCGCCCCCGACCGGGCCGCCGCCTTGGAGATGATCCGGCCCCTCGAGCAGGAGATCAGGCGCCGCCTCGGCGAGCACATCTACGGGGCCGACGACGAGACCCTTGAGCAGCTCATAGGCGGCCTGCTCCGGGCTCGGGGCGAGACCCTTGCCCTCGCGGAGTCCTGCACCGGCGGGCTCATCGGTCACCGCATCACCGCGGTCCCCGGCAGCTCGGCCTACCTGCTCGCCTCCCTCGTCACCTACGCCGATGAGGCGAAGGTGCGGTTCCTCGGGGTGCCGCCGCAGATGATCCGCGACCACGGCGCGGTCAGCGCCGAGGTCGCCCGGGCGATGGCCGCCGGGGCCCGGCGCGCCTGTGGGGCCGACGTGGGGCTGTCTGTGACCGGGATCGCGGGGCCCACAGGCGCCACAGACAGCAAGCCGGTGGGGCTGACCTATGTGGCGGTCGCCGACGCCGACGGCGGCGAGGTCGAGGAGCACCACCTGCGGGGCGACCGGGCGATGGTCAAGGAGCGTGGGGCCCAGGCGGCCCTGTACCTGCTCCTGCGCCGGCTCAGGAGGCGGGCGGCGTGAGCGAGAGCGTGCGCAGCTTCATCGCAGTCCCCGTGCCGGCCGAGACGGCATCCCGCCTCGCGGCGGCTCAGGAGCGCCTGCGCGCCTCCGGAGACGACATCAAATGGGTGCGCCCCGAGAGCATCCACCTGACGCTGAAGTTCCTGGGCGCCGTGGAGCCGGAACGCCTGCGTGCTTTGTGGCAGTCTCTAAGGGAGGCGCTCGCCGGCCAGAGGAGCTTCATGGCCCGCCTGCGGGGCCTGGGCGCTTTCCCGGGGCCAGCCCGAGCGCGGGTGGTATGGGCCGGGTTGGCGGAGGGAGCCGAGGAGCTGGGCGCCCTGGCGGCGCGGGTCGAGGAGGTGTGCGCCCAGCACGGCTTCCCACCTGAGGAGCGGCCCTTTCGGGCCCACCTCACCCTGGGCCGGGTGCGCCGGCCGGCGCCGAACCCGGGCCTCGAGGCGGCCATCGCCGCCGGGGCCGACGCTGAGCTGGGGGAGGTCCCGGTGGAGCGGGTGCTGCTGATGAAGAGCGAGCTGAGGAGAGATGGAGCACGCTACCACGTGCTCGACGAGATAGCCCTGCTATGAGGGAGGCAACATGCCCGAGCGCAAGACCGAGAACAAGGACAAGGCGCTGGACCTGGCGCTGACCCAGATCCAGCGGCAGCATGGCAAAGGCGCCATCATGAGGCTGGGCTCCTCCCAGCGGCTGGCGGTGGACGTGATCCCCACCGGGTCCCTCAGCCTCGACATCGCGCTGGGCGTGGGCGGCATCCCCCGCGGGTTGATCACGGAGATCTACGGCAACGAGGGATCGGGAAAGACGACGCTCGCCTACCACCTGATCGCGCAGGCCCAGCGCGCTGGCGGCACCGCGGCCTACATTGACGCCGAGCAGCGCATGGACCCGACCTACGCGCAGGCCCTCGGCGTCAACCTCGATACCCTGCTCATCTCCCAGCCCCAGACGGGCGAGCAGGCGCTCGACATCGCCGACATCCTGGTGCGCTCCGGGGCCCTCGACATCTTCGTGGTGGACTCGGTGGCCGCGCTGGTGCCTCGCGCCGAGCTGGAGGGGGAGATGAGCGACGCCCACGTGGGCCTCCAGGCCCGCCTCATGTCCAAGGCCTTGCGCAAGGTCGCGCACTCCATCCGGCAGTCCAACACTGCCGGCGTGTTCCTCAACCAGATCCGGGAAAAGGTGGGCGTGATGTTCGGCAACCCGGAGGTGACCCCCGGCGGCCGGGCCCTGAAGTTCTGGTCCTCGGTGCGCATCGAGCTGCGCCGCATCGAGTCCCTCAAGCAGGGCAACGAGGTCGTTGGCGGCCGCTCCCGGGCCAAGGTTATCAAGAACAGCGTGGCGCCACCCTTCCGCCAGGCCGAGCTGGACATCATCTACGGGCGGGGCGTCTCGCGCGCAGGCAGCATCCTCGACAAGGGCCTGGAGCTCGACGTCATCTCGAAGTCGGGCGCCTTCCTCTCCTGGGGCGAGGTACGGCTGGGGCAGGGGCGGGAGAACGCCCGCTCCTTCCTGGAGGAGAACGCCGAGGTGGCCGACGAGCTGGAGGCAGAGATCAGGCGCCGCGCCGGGCTGGGCGCACGCCCCCCGCGGGAATCGGAGCCCGATGAGGCGGAGAGCGAGCAGGGATAGCGGGGGACCGCTGGACGTGGAGGCGGCGCGGGAGAGGTGCCTGCGCCTGCTGTCCACCCGCGCCCGCTCGGAGGCCGAGCTGCGCAGCCGGCTGCGGAGGGCCGGCTTCTCGCCGCAGGTCGCCGAGGCCGCGCTGGAGCGGCTGCGCGGGGCGGGTCTGGTGGACGACGCAGAGTTCGCCCGCGCCTGGGTGGAGGCCCGGCGGGCGGCCGGCGGATCGGGGCCGGCGAAGCTGCGCTGGGAGCTGCGGCGCAAGGGCGTCGCCGAGGAGCTCATCCGGCGCTTTGTGGACGAGGCGCGCGACGAGCAGGCCGAGCTGGCCGACGCCCTCGCGCTGGCCCGTCGCCGGATGGCGCACGGGCCAGCCGACACCGCGGCCCTGGGAAGGCTGCGCCGGCTGCTCCTGCGGCGGGGCTACGGGGATGAGACGGTGGAGAGCGTGATGAGCCGGTACCTGTCGGAGGAGGGATGAGGATGGTTCTTGGCTGCGTCCGGGCGGCGCCCGGAAGCAGAGCTGACGGGCCCACGCCGGGGCGGCCCGGGCGCAGCCTTCGCACGCGGGATGGATCTCGCGCTCCGGCCGAGCACCGGCCGGCTAGCTGCCGGCCGGGGGACAGCGTGGCCCGGGCTGCGCGCCTCGGCGGAGCGCATTGCCAGAAGGGAGCGTGGAGTAGTTGCCTGAGCATGTGAGGTTGCTCTTCGTCGGATTCGTCGCCGAGATCGCATTGCTGGTCGTCTTCTTCGTGCTGCTTGTGCGCGCGCACTTGCGCGGGAGGCGGGAGCTGGCCGAGGGCAAGCGTGAGCTGGACGACGCCCTCAAGGAGATCGAGGCGCGGCGCAAGGAGGCCGTCCTCGAGGCGCGCGAGGAGGCCCACCGGCTGCGCAAGGAGGTGGAGCGCGAGAACCGGGACCGCCGGCATGAGATCCAGCGCATGGAGCGCCGCCTCAGCCAGCGGGAGGAGGCGCTCGACCGCCGCATGGAGGCCATCGAGCAGCGGGAGCGCGGCCTGCGGGATCGGGAGGCCCAGCTCGAGCAGCTCCGCCAACAGGCCGAGAACGAGCGCCGGCGCTGGCAGGAGGACCTCGAGCGCATCGCCGGCCTGAGCCGGGAGGAGGCCCGCCGCATCGTCCTCGAGGAGGTCGAGCGGGAGGCCCGCCACGAGGCCGCCATGCGCCTGGAGCAGATCGAGGAGGAGACCCGCCTGGAGGCGGAGCGGCGCGCCCGCAGCATCATCTCCCTGGCCATCCAGCGCTGCTGCGTGGACCAGGTCGCCGAGACCACCGTGACCGCCGTCCCCCTGCCCTCCGATGAGATGAAGGGCCGCATCATCGGCCGGGAGGGCCGCAACATCCGCGCCTTCGAGCAGCTCACCGGCGTGGACCTGATCATTGACGATACCCCCGAGGCGGTCGTCATCTCGGCCTTCGACCCCATCCGCCGGGAGACCGCGCGCATCGCCCTGGCGACCCTCATCAGCGACGGCCGCATCCACCCGGGCCGGATCGAGGATGCCGTCGAGCGCGCCCGCGCCCAGATCGAGGAGCGCATTCAGGAGGCCGGCGAGCAGGCCACCTTCACCACCGGCGTCACCGGGCTCCACCCCGAGCTCGTCAAGCTCCTGGGCCGCATGAAATTCCGGACCACCCTGGGCCAGAACGCGCTCGACCACTCCATCGAGGTCGCCAGCATCGCCGGCGTGATGGCCGCCGAGATCGGCGCCAACGAGGCCGTCGCTCGCCGCGCCGGGCTCCTGCACGACATCGGCAAGGCCGTGGACTTCGAGGTCGAGGGAACCCACACCGCCATCGGCGTGGACCTCGTGCGCCGCTACCGCGAGAGCCCCGAGGTCGTCCACGCCATCGCAGCCCACCACGAGGACGAGCCCTTCCGCTCTGTCGAGGCGCTCCTTGTCTACGCTGCCGACAGCATCTCGGCGGCCCGGCCCGGCGCCCGCCGTGAGACCCTGGAGGGCTACATCAAGCGCCTCGACGCCCTCGAGAGGATCGCCCAATCGTGCCAGGGCGTCGAGCGCTGCTTCGCCATTCAGGCCGGCCGCGAGGTCCGCATCCTCGTCAAGCCCGATGAGGTGGACGACACGATGGCCGTCGCCCTCGCCAAGGAGGTCGCGGACAAGATCCAGAGCTCCGAGCTCGAGTACCCGGGCCAGATCAAGGTCACGGTCATCCGCGAGACGCGGGCCGTCGAGTATGCCAAGTAGCCCCGGATCTCCCGCCATGCCTGCCATTCCTCTGCGCCAGGCGAGCGCCCCGTGAACCTGCTCTTCATCGGCGACATCGTGGGCCGGCCCGGGCGGGAGGCGCTCCGCTCCTGCCTGGAGTCGCTGGTGGCCCGGCACAGGGTGGACTTCACCATCGCGAACATCGAGAACGCCGCCGGGGGCATGGGCGTGACCCAGCCCGTCGCCGAGGAGATCCTCGCCGCCGGCGTGGACGTGCTCACCACCGGCAACCACGTGTGGCGGCACCGGGGCGCCGTGGGCTACATAGACGCCGAGCCCCGCCTGCTGCGCCCGGCGAACTACCCGCCGGGGGCGCCCGGCCGGGGCGCCGCCGTCTTCATGACCGCCCACTCGGGCCCCGTGGGCGTGCTCAACCTGCTCGGGCGCACCTTCATGCACCCCCTGGATTGCCCCTTCCGGGCGGCGGATAGGGAAATCGAGCAGCTCCGTGGAAAAACCCCGGTGATTGTGGTAGACATGCACGCGGAGGCCACCAGCGAGAAACTGGCGATAGGCTGGCGCCTCGACGGCCGGGTCAGCGCGGTCCTCGGGACCCACACACACGTCCAGACCGCAGACGAGAGAATTCTGCCTCGGGGTACGGCCTACATCACGGATGTGGGCATGACCGGCCCCCGGGACTCGATCCTGGGGGTGAAGGCCGAGCCGGTGATCGAGCATTTCCTGAGCGGGATGCCGACCCACTTCGAGGTCGCCGGCGGCCCCACTGTCCTGAACGGCGTGGTCGTGAGCATAGACACAGAGACCGGACTCGCGCGATCCCTGGAACGTGTGATAGAATCTGTGGGGGCACAGACCTGACATCCAGGGCCCGAAGGGGCCCATTGGCAGCCGGTGTTTGAGGCAGGATTCGCGCAAGAGCTGACATCATGGATTCCAGGAGGACTTCAGCCATGGAGGTCCTGCGGGTCTCGACCAAGTCGAACCCCAACGCCGTCGCGGGCGCGTTGGCCGGCGTCATCCGGGAGAAGGGGGCCGCTGAGCTTCAGACCATCGGCGCGGGCGCGCTGAACCAGGCCGTGAAGGCCGTTGCCATCGCCCGCGGCTTCCTCGCCCCCTCCGGCGTTGACCTCATCTGCCGCCCAGCCTTCGCCGACATCACCGTGGACGGCCAGGAACGCACCGCTATCCGCCTCATGGTCGAGCCCAAGTAACCCCCGCGCGCCCCAGACGGACCCCGGGCCCGCCTACAGTATCTTCTCCAGCCCCACCACCAGGCCCCGGAGCGACCGCACGCGCCGGATCGCCATCAGCACCCCCGGCAGGTACGACTCCCGGCTCGTCGAGTCATGCCTGATGGTCAGCGTCTGCCCCAGCCCGCCCAGGATCACCTCCTGGTGGGCCAGCAGGCCCGGGAGGCGGATGCTGTGCACGTGGATGGCCCCCTCCGCCTGCCCGCGCGAGGGGCGGCCGTCGGAGGAGTCCCGGCCCGCCAGCTTGCTGCCGGGCGCCTCCGCCATCATCCGCGCGGTTAGCAGCGCGGTGCCGGAGGGCGAGTCCAGCTTGCCCTCGTGGTGCATCTCGACGATCTCCGCCGAGTCGAAGTAGCGCGCGGCCTGGGCCGCGAACTGCATCATCAGCACCGCGCCGATGGCGAAGTTCGGCGCCACCAGCGCCGGCACGCCCCGCCGCTGGCACAGCGCCGCGATCTTCCCCAGGCCCGCCTCCGTCAGCCCCGTGGCCCCCACCACACACGGCACCCCGGCCTCCAGCGCCGTGCACACGTTCTTGAGCACCGAGTCCGGCAGCGTGAAGTCCACCATCACATCGGCCTTGGCCGCCAGCGCCTCCGGCAGCGACACCTGGATGGGCACCGAGATCGGCTCCACGCCCGCCACCACGCCGGCGTCCTCCCCGATCCGGCGCCGGTCCACGGCCGCCACGACCGCCATGTCGTCCTGGGCGGACACCGCGCGCACCACCTCCCTCCCCATTCGCCCCGCCGCCCCCAGCACGAGCACCCTTATCAGCGCCATAGCCCTGTCTCCTCCCCGAATGGCCCGACGACCACCAGCGCCTGCCGTTCCGCCCTGAAGGCCTGCTGCGCCGCCGCGTGCAGGGCTTCGGCGCTCACCGCCCTCACCCCTGCGCGCAGCTCCTCGAACGACAGCACCCGGCCCCAGTAGAGCTCGGACATGGCGAGGTGATGCATCCGGAAGCTGGTGCTCTCGGCGGCCAGCGCCAGCGCCACCTCGAGCTGGGTCTTCGCGCGCTCCAGCTCCGGCTCCCGCGGCCCCTGGGTCCGCAGCCGCTCCACCTCCTGGTCCACCAGCTCCAACAGCAGCCCCACGTCCCTGGGCTCACATCCCGCGTCCACGCTCAGCAGCCCGGCCGCCCGGTAGCACTGCAGGGAGGAGCCGATGCTGTAGGCCAGCCCCCTCTTCTCCCTGATCTCCTGGAAAAGCCGCGAGCTCGCGCCCCCGCCCAGGATCACGTCGAGCACCGCCAGGGTGTCGCGCTCGGGCGCGCTCTGGGCGCACCCGGGCGTCCCGATACACAGGTGGCCCTGCCCCGTGTCGCGCCTCACCACCCGCCGGCCGGCCTGGAAGGTCGGCGGCTCCCGCCGCGGCACCGGCTCGCCCGCGGGCAGTGAGCCGGCCAGCCTCGCCACCAAGTCTACCAGGCGTGCGTGGTCCACGCAGCCCGCCGCGGCCACGATCAAGCGCTGCCCGACCCGGGCGCGCGCCAAGTGGTCCAGCACCAGCTCCGGGGTGAAGCGCCCGACGCTCTCCACGCTGCCCATGAGCAGCCGGCCCAGGGGATGGCCGGCCCAGGCTGTCTCGAGGAGCAGCTCGTGCACCCATTCCTCGGGAGTGTCCTCCACGTGGCGGATCTCCTGGATCACCACGCCCCGCTCGCGGGCCAGCTCCTGGGGCGGACAGACCGACTCCAGCAGCAGCTCGAACAGCAGCCCCAGCGCGGCCTCCGCCTGCTCGGCTGCGGTGCGGGCGTAGAGGTGGGTGAACTCCCGGTGGGTGATGCCGTTGACCTGCCCGCCGATGTCGTCGCAGGCCTCGGCGATGTCGTGCGCCGAGCGGGTCGCGGTGCCCTTGAAAAGCATATGCTCGGCGAAGTGGGAGATGCCCTCCAGGCCTGGGGGCTCCTCCTCGACGCCGCCCGCGAGCCACACGCCCACCGAGGCGGAGGCCACCCGCGGGATGCGCTCGGTGAGGACGCGCACCCCGTTGGGGAGCGCGGTCCTGCGGGCCCACGGCATTCTCGCCGCGCGCCCCCCTCTCTTCACCGGCGCGTCGGGCACCCGGGGGCGCTCACCGGCGACGGCGCCGCCGCGGGCCGCGGTGCTCTCCCTCCCGCGGCCGCTCGCCGGAGGTCGGGGCCAGGAGCTCCTTGCGGCTGAGCCGGACCTTGCCCTGGGGGTCTATCTCGATCACCTTCACCAGGACCTCGTCCCCGAGGTGAAGCACGTCCTCGACCTTCTCGATGCGCTCGCGGGCGATCTCGGAGATGTGCAGCAGCCCGTCCCGGCCCGGGATCAGCTCTACGAAGGCGCCGAAGGGAACGATGCGGACCACCTTGCCAGTGTAGGTCTCGCCCACGGTGATGTCGCGGGTGATGTCCTGGATCGCCTTCAGCGCGCTCTCGCCGGCGGCCTGGTCGGGCGCGGCGATGAAGACCCGGCCGTCCTGCTCGATGTCTATCTCGACATCGAAGTCGGCCTCCAGTTTCTTGATCGTCTTGCCCCCGGGGCCGATGATGTCGCCGATCTTGTCCGGGTGGATCTCCAGCGTGAACACCCGCGGCGCGTGCGGGGCCAGCTCCGGCCGCGGCTCCGCCAGGCACTGCCCCATCCGCTCCAGGATCTGCTCCCGCGCCCGCCGCGACTGCGCGAACGCCTCCCGCACCCACTCCAGGGGCAGGCCGCGCAGCTTCACGTCCATCTGGAGGGCGGTGATGCCGCCCCGCGTCCCCGCCACCTTGAAGTCCATGTCGCCGCTGAAGTCCTCCACCCCCTGGATGTCGGTCAGCATCTGGTGACGCTCCCCGTCACTCACCATGCCCACCGAGATGCCCGACACCGCGCCCCGGATCGGCACCCCCGCGTCCATCAGCGCCAGGCTGCTGCCGCACACGCTCGCCATGGAGCTGGAGCCGTTGCTCTCCAGCACCTCCGACACCACGCGGATGGTGTAGGGGAACTGCTCCTCGTCCGGCAGCAGGGGCAGCAGGGCCTTCTCCACCAGCGACCCATGCCCCACATCCCGCCGGCTGGGGCCCCGGATGGGGCGCACCTCGCCCACGCTGAAGGGCGGGAAGTTGTAGTGGTTGATGAAGCGCTTCGACTCGATCACGCTGAGGTCGTCCACGAGCTGCTCATCCCCCACGCCCCCCAGGGTCACCACCGACATCACCTGGGTCTGCCCCCGGGTGAAGAGCGCCGAGCCGTGGGCCCGGGGCAGCAGGCCCACCTCACAGAGGATGGGCCGGATGTCCTCCGGCCCCCGCCCGTCCGGGCGTCTCCCCTCATCCAGGATCATGGCTCTCAGCTCTTGATCGGTCTGGGCCTCGAGGGCCGCCTTC
>Ga0129301_1000927_pt1 | contig 15342 bp, 14 predicted proteins | sample ConPoolayeHmetaG_FD_94489 | JGI IMG/M metagenome (GOLD analysis project Ga0129301, IMG submission 94489) | Hot spring microbial mat communities from California, USA to study Microbial Dark Matter (Phase II) - Cone Pool mat layer H metaG ...
AGGTAACTGACGCTGCCGAAGCTACAGCGACCAGAGACTTCTCAATTGATATAATCGCCCTAACCGAGTTCATCACCGACCCTGTTGGCGACCAATTCTATGGCCATGGCCCCGATATCGTGGGCGCCGATTTCTATCGAGATGAGACAACCATCTATTTCCGGGTCAGGACTGCTGAGCCTGTTGACCCTTCTGAAATCCTGAACATTATGTGGCTGGACCTCGACCTGAATGCCTCGACCGGCTTTGTCTCTGATGACCCTGACGTGGTGCGCACCAATGACATCGGAGCCGATGCTGTGGCTGAGGTCTTACCTGCATGGCTCCTATCTTCTTATGATACCATGAGGGAAAAGTGGTTCTTACCTGTTCACAGAGCCAGCGACGAGCGGCAGCTTGAAAATGAGCCAGCGCAGGCTTTGTCCGCAGGACTGTGTGGAGTGCTAGGGTTATGGGATCCAGATTGGGAGGAGTTTTATTATGTTGGTGATTTTTCCGTTTTCACCGACACCAACTATTTCTGGTTTGCCATTCCCCTGGACATGCTTGACGACGACGGTATCATATCTGTGGTTGATCTCATCGCCTCCTTCTACTGGTACGAATACACCGATGTCGCTCCCAATGAAGGCCATGGCATCACTGGTGGGTATACCCTCACCATCAGCAGCACTGAGGGCGGCTTGGTGACTGAACCCGGCGAAGGAGTCTTCCACTATGACGCTGGCACGGTAGTCAAGCTGAAGGTCAAGTCAGATACTGGCCACACATTTGACGAGTGGACCGGCGATGTCGACACCATCTCCCGCGTCCGTGCTGGCTCGACTACAATCACCATGAATGGCAACTATGAAATCACCGCCAACTTTAAAGTTGGAGGGTGCTTCATTGCTACCGCAGCCTATGGTACTGATACAGCAAAAGAGCTAAATATCCTGAGGGAGTTTAGGGACACGGTCCTGCTGCCCAACAGCCTGGGCGCCAAGTTTGTGTCCCTCTATTATAAAACCAGTCCTCCCATAGCCGACTTTATCTCCCAACACGAGGCTATAAGAACGATGGTGAGAGTGGGTTTTGTTGACCCGATTGTGAAAATACTAAATTGGAGCCACGATTTATGGTCGGCGAGGGGCTCATGAGCGTAACAGCACTCCGAGACACCGAGTGAGCGCTAGAGAGAGCAAAGAGAAACGGTGTAAGAGCCGAGGCTTAGCCTCGGCTCTTACTTTATGGCGCTTTACGACTAAAAATAGCATAGTCCCCTGCCACTGCGAGCTCTTTAGTTTTCGTCAGTGCGAGTCCCGACAAGTCGGGGCTCAGAATGACAAAAGGCGAAGGACTCTAAATGACAAGTGGGGAAGAAAAACAGAGTTGACTCCTTGGCCCGTTGATGGCTTGGCAAAATCAAACCATCCCTACCGGGTCGACATCTATAGTCCAGCCCCACGGCAAAGTTAGCTTAGATAGCAGCCGGGTTGACTCAGGGCCACGGAGGAAGAGTTGCCAGCGATACCTGCCCCTAGCTCGGAAGGCAAAGGCAGGCACAGGACCAATTACATTGAAATTAGTAGTGCCCTCTCTTGCCCCTTCCTCCAGAATCAGACGATAAGCCCTCTCCACTTCACGGCGACATAATTGTTCGTTGGTATGACTATAAACCAGGCGAACTAATTGGCTAAAAGGGGGATAGTTATATCGGCGGCGATAATCTATCTCCTTATGATAAAAACCAAGGTAATCATGCTTGGCGGCTGCTTCAATAATGTAGTTATCGGGGGAGTAAGTCTGGATGATAACCCTTCCAGCTTTAACTCCACGCCCCGCCCGGCCAGCCACCTGACATAGAAGCTGAAAGGTGCGCTCAGTGCTCCGGAAATCAGGAAAATTAAGGCCAGTATCGGCATTGATTATCCCGGCCAGGGTCACCTGAGGCAAATCTAATCCTTTGGCTATCATCTGTGTGCCAACAAGCACATCCGCTTTATGGTCACGAAAATTCTTTAATAGTTCCTCGTGAGCATATCTCCTGGTAATCACGTCCCTGTCCCAGCGAAGCAATCTGGCTTCGGGAAAGAAATGCCTTACCTCTTCTTCTACCCTCTGCGTGCCAATGCCCAGAAACCTGAGATTGCGCCGCGAACATTGCGGACAGCTTTGGGGTACTGGAACAGAATAGCGGCAGCGATGACAAATTAGCTCTTTCTCCACGGAATGGTAGGTAAGGGCTATGGAGCAACGGGGGCAGCGAAAGACGAAGCCACAGTTACGACAGCGCACAAAAGTAGCGGTGCCCCGACGATTAAGAAAAAGGATTATCTGCCCGCCCTGCGCTAGAGTTTCTTTCATGGCAGCTAATAAGGAACGGCTAAACAAGCTTGTGTTGCCGGCTTTAAGTTCTTCCCTTAAATCCACTATGCTTACTTCGGGGAGAGGGGAATAACCACGAGGAGTGATTCTTTCCCTGAGTTCTACAAGTTGATATTCGCCCTGCTGTGCCTTATGAAAACTGCCAATGTCAGGCGTAGCACTGCCCAAGATGACAACAGCATCACTGAGCTCAGCCAATTTAATGGCCGCTTCGCGGGCATGATAGCGAGGCGATTTATCTTCTTGCTTGTATGTCCACTCATGTTCTTCATCAATGATGATGAGACCGAGGTCGGGCAACGGGGCAAATAAGGCACTCCTCGGCCCAATGACGACGTCGCAGTTCCCTTCCATTATCCACTGCCATTCGTCGAACTGCTCTCCCGGTGAAAGGCCGCTATGGAGTACTGCCACACGTCCAGGGAAGCGATTAGCAAACCTTTCTACTGTTTGCTGAGTCAAGGCGATTTCCGGGATAAGGCAGATGCCTCGCTTGCCGGCAGCAATAACCTGAGCCAAAGCCCGCAAGTAAATCTCGGTCTTGCCGCTGCCTGTAACTCCAAAAAGGAGGAAAACTGGTGGTCTGCCAGGTTGCTTCTCTTTCTTCATAATGACATCATGGATTGATTCCCAGATAGCTTGTTGAGATGAAGTAAGAACCGGCGGTGGAGAAATTGTGAGGCTGAGGCGAGCCAAGGGGTCACGTCTTATCCTAAGCCTTTCCACTGAGACCAAATAGCGGCTCTCTAGAGCTTTGATAGTGGCCAGAGAGCAATTGAGACGTTTCTTCAATTCGCTGATTGAAATAGGTTGAGTCTGCTCGGTCAGAAATCCTAAGAGTTCGGCCTGTTTATAAGCTCCAGATTTAGCCAGGCGAGCCTTCTCCACTTCAATTTCTTCTTTGTCGGCTATTAGCTTAATATAAGGGAGTGTTTTGGGCTTTATCCTAGCTTTTCCCCATTCCAGAGTTTTGGTAATTAGCTGACGGTCTAGCAACTGTTCGGTGATTTGTCTGGCTTTTCTTTTGCCAATTGTCTTTTCCAGCTCAGGCAAGCTTATCTTCTTCTTCCTGCCCACGATATGAAGGGCTTGCCTTTGCTCTGGTGTTAATGATGATAAATCTACATGGGAATCTGCTAACTGAAAGTAAGTAATAGCCCGCCTCTCAAATCCCGGAGGCAGCATCAAAGCCAAGGCATCGAAAAGGGGGGCAAAATAGTGTTCGCTTATCCACCGGGCAAGCTCCATTTGTACCGGCGAAAGCAAAGGAAGATCAGCAATGATGCCAATGATTTCCTTGGTTTCTGCAACCGCTGGCTTGTCTGATAATCGGAGCACAATCCCTTGAATGATCCGTGAGCCAAAGGGCACCCAGACTGCTTGCCCAACGCTAATATTGAGCCCTGGGGGTAGGGCATAGCTAAAAGTTGACAGGCTCCCCGGGGAATTGACAGCCACCTCGGCGTAGTTCATTCAGAGGTTGCTTCTTCTTGAGACTGTTCCTCTCGAGGTTCCTCCTGAGGCATGGCTTGCTCTATGGCCCTCTCTCGCCTTTCCTTAAGTCGAGCTTGCTTAACGCTGAGTCTGCGCAGATAATAGAGTTTGGCCCGGCGCACTTGTCCATGCCTGAGTACCTCCACCTTTTCCACAAAAGGGGATTGGTAAGGAAAAGTACGTTCCACTCCAACGCCGTAAGACACCCTCCTCACCGTAAAGCTCCCACCATTAACGCTCTTCCGCATTTTAATCACCACTCCCTGGAAGTGTTGCAATCGCTCTTTATCCCCTTCCTTGGTCTTCAAACTAACCCTGACCGTATCCCCAGGGGAAATTTGAGGAATATTGGGATTTACTTTGGGCTTAATAAGTTCTCTGATATCCATTTCTTCTCCTCGTCGCAGAGATTAGCCTTCTTCAAAAGGTCAGGCCGCCGTGTGGCAGTCCGCAGTATCGCTTGACGGCGTCGCCACTGAGCAATCTCACCGTGATTTCCTGAAAGCAAAACTGAGGGTACTGACCACCCCCGATATACCTGAGGTCTCGTATATTGTGGATATTCTAAAAGCCCGTTGCTGTGAGAATCACTGCAGGCAGAATCCTGTGAGCCAAGCACTCCCGGTATAAGCCTAACAACAGCATCCATCACCACCAGAGCCGCTAATTCTCCCCCACTAAGTACATAATCCCCAATACTGATTTCATCGGTAGCTAAATACTCACACACTCTCTCATCTAGACCTTCGTAATGGCCGCAAATCAACATCAGATGAGAGTGCAGGGCTAGTTCCCGAGCCACAGGTTGAGAAAAAAGCCTGCCCTGAGGGCTGAGTAATATGATAGGCATCTCATTTACACCAAGGTGCTGTTTTATCGCCTCGGCTGCCTCGAAGATAGGCTCGGGCTTGAGCACCATGCCAGGTCCACCCCCATAGGGATAGTCATCCACAGTATGATGTTTGTCATGGGTGTAGTCGCGAATATTATGAATTATAATGTCCACCAATCCCTGCTCCCGAGCACGCTTGATGATGCTCTGATTGAGTGGAGAGTCAAACATTTCCGGGAAGAGGCATAAAATATCAATACGCATGCATTTCCTCGACAAGGATAAAAATCTTCAAAGTCACTATTTTACCATACAGATAGCCGCAAAAGAAAGTCACGTGACTTAGCCTCTCAGGAGCAATCTACCCACCGGACTATATTTAGCACCGCTCTGTTGTCAATCCCAAGACGAAAATTTGTTCAAAAAATTGGAAAAAAATCGCCAAAAGGTATTGACAAAGAACAGATAAGGTTTATAATAGCATTGTGGGGAAAAGTGGGGGAAAGGGGTAGAAAGGAGCACGCCATGACAAAAGGTGTGGACTCAGAAGCATTGTGTGGAGTTCGCCAGAATTACAGCCACGACTTCGCCAGATTGCGGGTGTTCCTTTTCTGTATGAAATATCCCAAATTGAGGTTCACCACCGAATGTGTGGCAGTGAATCAAGGAACGGATAGAGTTGTGTTGGAGAAAGAGATAGAGCATTTAACTAGCCAGGGAATACTGGGCAAAGGAACTGACGCAGGTATTACCTACTATTATCTAAATAGGACGCAACAGGAATTGACGGAATTAACCGAGGGATTTCTGAGAGATTGGCACTTGCATGAGATTGGAAACAGGAGTTGAGAGGACTTGCCATGTTCTTCGGGGAATATTCATATAAGGTTGATGAAAAGGGGAGAGTGCCTCTGCCGCCAAAATTCCGGCGAGAGCTAAAAGAGGGCGTAATATTGGCCAAGGGGATGGGAGATAAATGCATTGCTATTTACTCAATAGCAGAATGGAAGAGGGTGTCCGACAGTCTGGCTGCTAAGGCAGTAACTCCGGCTAGCTTAAGGAAGTTGAATCGCGCTATCTTCGGCAACGCATTTAGTGCCTCCTTTGATGGGCAAGGGAGGATAACATTGCCATATTCCCTGCGCGAGTACGCTGGGATTGCTGATACAGCGATTGTTGTCGGTGTCAACACTCGTGTTGAACTCTGGAGCGAAGACCAATGGAAGGCTGAGAAAGCATCAGCCGAGGAGCAGGCATCACAGATTATTGAGGGCCTTGGAGCATAGTCAATGAGCGTTGCCATGTCCTTGCCAGTCCACGTGCCTGTTCTGCTTGACGAAGTTATAGCCGGGCTACAGCCTCGCCAAGGAGGTTACTTCATTGATTGTACGGTCGGTCTGGGCGGACATGCGGCAGCCATACTAGACAAAATTTCACCCTCAGGGCGACTTCTGGGCATTGATGCTGACCCTGAAGCCATCAAAATAAGCCAGGATAAACTCAGCGACTATGGCGAAGCAGTTATCTTGGTTAATGATAACTTTGTTAACCTTGAGGCCATTTGCGAAAGATACCATTTTCATCCAGTTGATGGTATTCTTTTCGACCTCGGTGTTTCATCTCTGCAACTGGATACAGCCGAACGTGGCTTCAGCTTCTACCTCGACGCTCCCTTAAACATGAGGTTCGATCGCGGGCAGGGGCTAACCGCATCAGATATCGTTAACGGCTTCTCCGAGCAAGAGTTGGCTAAGCTCCTAGAAAAATACGGTGAAGAGCGTCACAGCCGACGGATAGCGCGGTATATCGTTCAAAATCGCCCCATCACTACCACCGTGGAGCTGGCCCGCTTGATAGAGCAAGCCTTAGGCGCCCCAACACGTCGGGGCAAAATTCACCCGGCCACAAGAACATTTATGGCCCTTCGCATCGCGGTCAACAACGAACTACAGAATCTGGAGCTGGCTCTCAAACAAACTATTAACCTCCTCCGCCCTGGGGGGAGATTAACAGTCATCAGTTATCATTCGTTGGAAGACCGTATAGTCAAGCAATTCATGCGATACGCAGCCAGTAGCTGCGTATGCCCCCCAGGAACAGTAATGTGTCGCTGTGGGCATGCGCCCACCTTAAAGCTCATTTCACGGAAGGTTATTAAACCTACGTCGTTGGAGATAGAATCCAACCCACGCAGCCGTAGCGCTAGATTAAGGATAGCTGAGCGACTCAACTAGGCGGTATTCTCAACAAAAAGGAGGTGAAAATGGCAAAGAAAATCATTTCAGCTATTGATGTGGGTACGACTAAGATAGCTACTCTTGTGGCGAATGTCAAAGCCGAAGATGACATTGAAGTTTTAGGAGTGGGGGTCGTTCCCTCTCATGGCCTGCATAAAGGCATCGTAGTTAATATGGACGAAGCCAAACAATCCATTGCCGCATCCGTGAAGGAAGCTCAAAGAATCAGCGGCATACGTATAGACTCCGCCTATGTTGGAGTTACCGGTAGACATATAAGTAGTCTAAATAATCGCGGGGTAATAGCCATCCCACGAGAAGACCGATTGGTACGCACTCAAGACCTTAGACGGGTGCTAGCTGCGGCTCGTAATATCGCCGTTGCCGAAGGAAGGAAAGTGCTTCATGCCATTCCTCGATACTACGCCCTGGACGGACAGGAAGGAGTGAAACAGCCAGTAGGCATGCACGGAGCCAGGTTAGATGTAGAAACCCACATCATCACTGCTTCCGTAACTTCCATACAGAACCTAGCCAAATGTGTCCGCAGCGTTGGCGTCGATGTTGATGACCTTATCCTCGAGCCGCTGGCCAGCGGAGAAGCAGTATTGACTCCAGAGGAAAGAGACACGGGTGTTATTATGGCTGACATCGGCGGTGGGACTACGGATATAGCAGTATTCAAGAATGGCAGCATCTATCACACCGCTGTCCTTCCGGTAGCCGGTTACCAGGTAACCAGCGATATCTCTGTAGGTTTGGGCCTGCCCTTTAGTATTGCAGAAAAAATGAAGAGGAGATATGGCAACGTCACTCCTACCTTAGAGCTTGACGCATCGGTCGAAGTTGGTATCGAAAATGGTCATAGCGCTTCTTATAAAGACTTATGCAATATCATCCGGGCTCGCATGGAGGAGTTGCTCCAACTCATATTAATGGAGATGCCCACGAGTGATTATCATACTTTGGCACCTTGTGGTTTAGTGCTCACAGGTGGCACAGCCAATCTGCCGGGGCTCGACGAGTTAGGGCAAGCACTTTTGCGAATTCCGGTACGCAAAGGCCGACCCCTGAACACAGGCATCTATGGCATTTCCGATATCCTTCATGATCCAGCTTACGCAACCACCGTAGGATTAATCTTATGGCCGGTACGAGGCAAAGAGGGCTCGGCTTTACAAGTAAAAAGCGCTGGCATCTGGGGCAACTTTGTACGTGCCTTTAGAAGGCTGTTTCGTGCCTGATTTGTGAAAGGAGGTTAGAATGGCAAAACAAATTTTTACTCCAAGTCCAGCAAAAATCAAAGCTATAGGCATTGGTGGTGGCGGCTGTAATGCCATTACTCGTATGGTTCGGGAAGGGATAAAGGGCGTTGACTTCATAGCTATGAATACAGATGGCCAAGCGCTGGCGCTAGCCGAAGCTCCTACCAGAATCCAACTGGGCGAGAAATTGACCAGGGGGCTCGGCGCTGGTGGCGACCATAAGGTTGGAGCCAAGGCAGCGGAAGAAAGCCGCGGCATAGTCGAAGAGATTGTGCAGGGTGCTGATATGGTGTTCCTTGCCGCTGGTATGGGTGGTGGCACAGGCACAGGTGGCGTCCCTATAGTAGCTGAGGTAGCTAAACAGAGTGGTGCTCTCACCATTGCCGTGGTGACCAAGCCCTTCACCTTCGAAGGGACGCATAGAAGCCAGGTAGCCGAGGAAGGGTTGATTAACCTCTCGAATAAGGTTGATACACTTATCATCATACCTAATGACCGCCTTCTTCAGCTTTGTGATGCCAAGACGAGTATAGACAACGCCTTCAAGCTGGCTGACGATGCCCTTCGTCTGGGGGTTCAAGCTATCTCTGAAGTAGTTACCGTTCCGGGACTCATCAACCTGGATTTCGCTGATATTAAATCGGTAATGAAAGATGCTGGCCCAGCCTGGATGTCTGTGGGTAAAGCCAGCGGGCAAAGTCGCGCCGCTGAAGCGGCTAAGGCAGCTATGGCTAGCCCACTGCTCGACGTGTCCATAAGCGGAGCCACAGGGGTACTATTCAATGTTACGGGTGGCCCGAGTCTTACCCTATTTGAGTGTAATGAGGCTGCCCAGATAATTGGCCAAGCAGTACACCCCGATGCCAACATAATCTTTGGCGTGGTCTTTGACCCCAAGATGGATAGCGAGGTTCGAATCACCGTTATCGCTACTGGCTTCGCTAAGGCACCCCTCGGGGGAGTACGCAGCGCGGAGGAGCTTCGTCGCTTGATAAGAGGCGGCAGCGATGCCCTCGATGTGCCTTCTTTCCTGCGGCGTGCTTCCCGTCTTCCTGTTTCCCGCCTAGAGAGCAATACTCCAACTGCTGCACCAGTTAGGCCAGAGCCGACCAAAATCTCTCGACAGTAAACCTAAACCTCATTTAGGGGGAAGGGGTAGCTCACGCTACCCTTTTCCCCGGCGATACTGGATATCGGGTCAATTTGAAATGAGTTATGAAATTTGTGTAAATCGTTATGATATAATTTCGTACAGGAAGGAATGATGGCTATACTAATTAAGCCGACCGAAACTTGGCGTATAAGTCCGACTTATTCAATATCTCAAGCTGCAAAAATAGCGGGCACTCACCCAATCAATATCCGTAGGTGGCTATACGGTGTTGAATATAGCTGTGGCAAGATGAAGCCTGTTTTTGGTAAAAGAGAGGAGGCGGCAGTATTATCTTTTATTGAGTTGGCAGAGATTATAGTTGTTGTTCGTTTTCGCCAAAAACCCGTGAAGTTAGAAGAGCTAAGGAGAGCCTATTCTTATGCCAAGGACCAACTTGGCATAGAATATCCATTTGCCCATGTTAAATTAAAAACAGAGGGTCGAAATGTTTTGGCCGTCTATCAAGAAGACCATCCCGACGCTAGCTTATTAGCACTCAATAAGAGCGGTCAATTTACTCTACCCCAACAGGTAATTAATGCATTAGAGCTATTCGATTATGAGGAGGGATTTGCGGCTAGGTGGTATCCTGCTGGCAAGAATGTGCCTATTATTGTTGACCCGCGTTATAGTGCTGGAAGACCATCTATCCCAGAAAGACGCTTACCTATTAGCCTACTGTATAAGCGATGGAAAGCTGGGGAGAACATCAGCTACCTAGCATCAGATTACGCATTGCCGAAAGATGTGGTCGAGGAAGCATTACGCCATGCGGAGCATTATGTAATTTGATTCCCTATTTCGATGAAAATATGGGAAGTAGCATTCCCGCTGCGTTGAAGACATTGGGATTAAAGGTAATCCCTGGCGTTAAGAAAAGATACGGTGGTGGACAAGATGACATTTCTTATTTGAAGAGGGCTGGGCAAAAAAGGTGGCTTGCCATAAGTGCAAACAAGCATATGTTAGATGTTAAAGAGGAAAGAAATGCAATCATTTCGGAGAAAGTTGGTATAGTGTTTATTACCGAGGGGCAAATGCACCGTCCCGAATTAATGCTATTGTTATTGAAAAAATGGGGTTGGCTTGAAGTAATTGATAGAGAGGAACAGAGACCATTTGCCTTTTACCTATATCCTTCTGGAAAGATACGGAAGATAGAATTGTCTTAAACCGAATTTCAAATTGACCCGCTGCCGAATCTGGGCAAAAGTTGCATTATTTTTAAAATTGTGCCATAATAAGTAATGCCTTTAAATCAGTCCAGTGAGGCTGGTAAGGGGAAATATGGTTAAGCATACCGCAATAGAAGCATCAATTAAGACCTCTTGCCAGTTTGAAGGCAGGGGGTTTTTTGGTGCCTGAAAAGATTCTCCTGACCTCCAGAGAGATAGAGCGGGCATTATCTCGCATTGCCCACGAGATTGTCGAGAGGAATAAGGGAGCGGAGGATGTTGTGCTCGTAGGCATGCGAACGAGGGGAGTGCCTTTAGCCAGCCGCATAGCCCAAATAATCGAAGGCTTCGAAGGAATCGCCATTCCTGTGGGTACTCTGGACATCGGCCTTTATCGCGATGACATTTCCCCTTCAGAATTAAAGCCTGGGAAACAGAGCCACACTAATATCCCCACCAGTATCACCGATAAGCGAGTAATCCTGGTTGATGATGTTCTCTATACTGGACGGAGCATTCGCGCTGCCATGGATGCCTTGATGGACTTAGGACGTCCCAGTTGTATCCAATTAGCCGTGCTTATTGACCGTGGCCATCGAGAGCTTCCCATTCGGGCCGATTATGTCGGTAAAAATATACCAAGCTCACGAGACGAAGAAATACAGGTCAAGCTGGAGGAGGTTGATGGTGTAGACAAGGTGGTAATCGCGAGTCTGACCAACGAGCAGTTAGTGAAAGGAATTTGAAGGGGGGAGACATTGTGAGTCTAGCCAGTAGAAGTCTGGTAACTATAGACGATTTATCCAACGGGGAAATCGAAGCGCTGTTTTCTCTGGCAGATGAGATGGCGAACTCGCCAAATGAGCAGTCCGGGCTATGCCAGGGAAAAATTATGGCTAGCTTGTTTTTTGAGCCAAGTACCAGGACACGATTGTCCTTCGAGACTGCTATGCTGAGACTGGGAGGCCGTGTCATAAGCGCTGTTGACATCGGCGCCACTTCGTTAGCCAAAGGCGAAAGCATCGCTGATATGGCAAAGGTGGTCGGGAGCTATGTCGATATAATCGTTATCAGGCATCCCTGGGAAGGAGCAGCCAAAGTAGTTGCTGACTACGCGGGCATTCCCGTGGTAAATGCCGGTGACGGGGGCCATGAACATCCCACTCAAACCTTATGCGACCTCTACACTATTAGAAAAGAAAGAAAGACCATTAAGGGGCTCAGAATTGCTCTGTGGGGGGACTTGAAACACGGGCGCACAGTGCATTCCTTGATTTATGCCTTGGCTAGATTTGGTGCCACTATTCTTTTCTGCCCTGGCCCAGGGCTGGAGATGCCGGAGCATGCCCTCAGGAGGCTAAGCACAGAATATACAGGGGAGCTGAAAAGATGTCGGAATCTGAACCAAGAACTGGAAAGGAAGCTCTTCCCCATTGATGCCGTATACCTGACTCCCAGTAGCCCTCACCAACTGGCCATGCTGCCTGACATAAGCATCCAAGTGGAATTGAAGGCAGGAGTTGATGCCCTTTATGTCACCAGGCTGCAAAAGGAACGACAAGCGGCTACGGTCAGGGAACAGGAGTTGAAGAAGGGCTACCCCATGGTAGATAAAAAGCTTCTTAAAGGAAAGGCGTTTAAGAAAACACTTGTTATGCATCCACTACCTCGTGTTGATGAATTGACCTATGAGATGGATACTGACCCCAGGAGCATGTATTTCAAGCAAGCTGCTTACGGCTTGCCCGTCAGAATGGCGCTCTTAGCCCTATTATTGGGCGCTGAGGAAGTTTCGATTCCTGAAGAAAAGGACTCCTTTGTTCGGAAGGTAGATTATCCCGTTTATAGGCGAGATTCCGGGGTCAGGTGTCTTAACACAAACTGCGTCTCAAACCAGGAAACAGAAGTAAGGTACATAAAGCCTGAGTTCAAAATAGTTAGTCGCCAGCCTTTAATATTGCGGTGCGTCTATTGCGACCATGAGCTTCATCCTCCATATGTTGCCAGTTCGGAGTGGCATCAAAGGAAACTGGAAAACAAGAAATATCACAGCGCTGATAGCCACTTTGCCCGGAAGATTAAACCCGAGAATCTGATTATTTTTGCTTCGGGAAAGGAAGCTCAGGCTCAGCAATTCAAGCCCAGCAGCTATATCAAGAGATGAAGAGGCAATCTATTTCTTTAGTTATTCATGGTGGGCATATAGTTGACCCCAGCCAGGGCCTAGACCAGATTGGCGACTTGCTTATTGCTGATGGCAAGATTGTACAGATAGGAGGCGCTGTCACTCTGGGCCGAGGTCCTGAGCATTGCGAAGGGGAAGTGGAGAATCTCGATGCCTCGGGACTGGTCGTCTGCCCCGGCTTTATGGACCTCCACTGCCACCTCCGAGAGCCCGGCTTCGAGGATAAGGAAACCATCGCCACAGGCACAAAAGCCGCTGCTATAGGTGGTTTTGCCACTGTCTGTTGCATGGCAAATACCGAACCTCCTTTAGATGACCCGGCTGCTGTAGATTGGCTGAAGCGAAAAGCCAGCCAAGATGGCTTGGTTGCTGTTCTTCCCATAGGCTGTATCACCAACGGTAGACAAGGTGAGGAATTAACTGATATGGCCGCACTGGCTGAAGCTGGGGTCGTTGCCTTCAGCGACGATGGCAATCCCGTGACAAGCTCACAGCTTATGCGTCATGCCCTGAAGTGTAGCCGAGATCTGGGCTTGCCAATCGTTGACCATTGTGAGGATAAGGCACTGAGCAACAATGGAATCGTAAACGAAGGTCAGATGTCCGCCAAGTTGGGACTGAAAGGAATTCCCGCAGCCGCTGAAGAGGTTATGGTAGCCCGTGACTTAATTCTGGCCAAGTTGACCAAAGCCAGACTTCATATTGCTCATGTCAGCACCAAAGGCTCTGTAGAGCTTATTCGCCGGGCTAAGGATGATGGGATTTCAGTAACTGCTGAGGTCACACCCCACCACCTGACGTTGACCGAAGAGAGAGTCATGGGCAAAACTTCAAACAAACCCTATGATACCAATGCCAAAGTCAACCCACCCCTGCGCACTAAAGATGACATCCAAGCCTTAATTAAGGGACTTAAAGACGGCGTAATCGACGCTATCGCCACTGACCACGCACCACATACCCTGACAGATAAAAATTGTCCGCTAGAGCTAGCTGCTTTTGGCATCAGTGGCTTGGAAACCGCTTTGGGCTGCCTCATGAGCCTGGTGCACCAAGGACAAATAAGCCTTACTGAGCTAATCTCTAAGCTAACTTATGAGCCAGCAAAAGTCATTGGTCGAAATGGTGAACTGGGCACCTTGAAGGCAGGTGTCCCGGCCAATATCACCATACTTGACCCTGACCGAGAATGGATAGTAAATAGCCGCAATTTCGCCTCCAAAGGCAAAAACACTCCTTACGATGGCTATAGATTTAAGGGCAAGGTAATGGCAACGATAGCCAACGGCAGGATAGTCTACATAGACGACTCGCTAAGAAGCCGTTTTGGACCCCTTCGTTATCATTGCCAGCCTGTTTCTTGTCATTCTGAGCCCACTTCCTGTCATTCTGAGCGAAGCGAAGAATCTCGTGGCTAAGAAAGCGATTTTAGTTCTGGAAGATGGCTCGGCTTACGAAGGCGAGGCCTTCGGCGCCAGGAGTACTACCTACGGTGAGGTTGTTTTCGATACCAGCATGGCCGGCTACCAAGAAATGCTTACTGACCCTTCGTTTGCTGGTCAGATTCTGGTTCCTACTTACCCTTTGATTGGCAACTATGGCATCAACGAATTCGATTTTGAATCCAAGCAAATTCAGGTCAGGGGTTTAGCTGTTCGAGAGTATTGCCCCCAACCTAGCCATTGGCAAAGCACCCGAACTTTGCACGAGTTCTTGCTGGCTTATGACATTCCTGGCATCAGCGGCATAGATACCCGCGCCTTAACCCGCCGTCTGAGGTCAAGTGGCGTGATGATGGGCATTCTCAGTTCGGAAATGACAGTTGAGGAAGCGTTAGAAGAGCTAAAAACCGTACCTAGATATGATTCCGTTAATTTTGTTCACCAGGTTAGCACCAAGAAGGCATACGAGTGGCAATCCCATGCGCTTGCCATTACGACCTTGCCTTCTCCGTCATTGCGAGTCCCGATACAATCGGGACGAAGCAATCTCAACATTGTAGTCATGGATTTAGGCTTGAAATACAACATACTGCGCATCCTGAGCCGACTCGGTTGCCAAGTAACTGCTATCCCATGCACTGCGTCAGCCAGAGATGTGCTAGCTTTAAACCCTGACGGCATCGTCCTTTCACCAGGTCCTGGCAACCCCGACCTCCTTGACGACATCACGGACACAGTAAGAGAGCTTACCGGCAAGAAGCCGATAATGGGCATCTGCCTGGGACATCAGCTTATAGGCAAAGCCTTGGGAGCCAAGACATTTAAGCTCAAATTTGGGCATCGCGGTGGCAATCACCCTGTCCGGGACTTAGCTACTGGCAGGGTCTACATCACCGCCCAGAACCATGGCTACGCCCTAGACGCCGATACCTTGAAAGGAGGACTCGAAGTTAGCCACATAAACCTGAACGACGGCACGGTGGAGGGGCTCAGCCACCGGGACTTACCCATCCTGTCCATCCAATACCACTCCGAAGCCTCCCCCGGCCCCCTGGACAATATGTACCTATTTGAGCAATTTCTGGAGATGGTGAGGAGCTAGAACAATGTCCAAGCTATCTAAGGTTTTAGTGATTGGCTCGGGGCCGATAATCATCGGGCAGGCGGCGGAGTTTGATTATTCCGGGACTCA
>Ga0129301_1000928_pt1 | contig 15315 bp, 11 predicted proteins | sample ConPoolayeHmetaG_FD_94489 | JGI IMG/M metagenome (GOLD analysis project Ga0129301, IMG submission 94489) | Hot spring microbial mat communities from California, USA to study Microbial Dark Matter (Phase II) - Cone Pool mat layer H metaG ...
CATAAAAATAGGTTCGAATATTTTGAAGATCTATTAGGCTAGTCACTTCATATCACTGCTGTAAAGCCAACACTTAACAAAGTGGTCCTTCCCAATCTCCACAAGAGACGGTTCCCGTTCTTCAAACTCCGTCTTGCCAAATTGACACCTAGGATAAAACCTGCATCCGCTAGGGGGATTGACAAGATCTGGCGGTGCACCTGGGATATATTCAGGTATTTTACCGCCTCTAAGCAGTGGAACACTTGCAACCAGCTTCTGGGTGTAAGGATGCTTCGGATTTAAGAGCACATTTTCGCTTGGACCTAATTCTACTATCTGCCCTGCATACATAACGCCTATTCTATCGCAGATGTCACTTGCCAAGGCTATATCATGAGTAATAAAGATCATTGAGATCCCCAATTCTTTTTTAAGCCTCTTAAGAAGGTTCATAATCTGCGCTTGAATGCTCACATCTAAAGCAGATGTAGGTTCATCAAGAATTACTATTTCAGGGTTTAAAACCAAAGCCATAGCTATGACAACCCTCTGCTTCATGCCTCCGCTAAGTTCATGTGGATACCTTTCAGCAAACTCAGGTGATAGTCCAACAAGCCTAAGCATCTCCTTAGCCTTTTTTAGGGCTTCAGTTTTATCCATACTTTGATGGAGTATCAGGGGCTCAGCCACCTGAAAACCAGCCCTTAGGACGGGATTAAGCGAGTTCATTCCGCCTTGGAAAACCATCGAAATTTTTCTCCAACGTATTTCTTTTCTGAATCTATCTTCATCGAGCTTAATGAGGTCCAATCCATTAAACCTAATTTTTCCTTCATACAAATCAATATTTCTTGGCAAGATTCTCATTATTGCTACTGCGGTGCTGGATTTTCCACATCCGGATTCACCTACTAATCCAAGGGTCTCCCCTTTTTCGAGATATAACTTGACGCTATCGACTGCTTTAACAGGGCCTCTCAAAGTTTTATAGTAAAGCTTCAAGTCTTCAACTTCAAGTATAGGCATTATCGCCATCGCCTCAATCTTGGATTTATAACAGGCTCAAGTCCAAGCGCCATCAGAACAAATGTTACGGCAGAAAAGACGATTAGGAGTCCAGGAGGTAGTATCCACCACCAATAACCAAGATAGACTGCTCCGTTCCGGAACCCATACTCAAGTATCTGCCCCCAAGTCGGCAAGCTCGGATCGCCTAGACCGAGAAAACTTAACGCTGCTTCGGAGAGGATTGCGGTGGGCGTATAAAAAATCATCTGGGAAAGGATATAGGGTGCAACTTGCGGAAATATATGGCGTGCCATAATCCTCCATTTAGATGCGCCTAGCGAGGCTGCCGCCTCTATGAAGGATGCGGATCTTATCTGTAATATCATGGAACGAACAACAATCACGAGAGTTGGCCAACCAAACGCTATCAAAACTGCTACAATAATCCATAATTTGCCTCCAAATATGAATGTCAAAAATATGAGCAAGGGAAGCTGGGGGAGATTATTCACTACATCCGAAAGCCTCTGTATGACATCATCCACTCGCCCTCCAACATATCCGCCTACCACTCCAAGACTAGCGCCGATTATTGTTGTAAGGAGCGATGTGGTAAAACCTATTAATAATGCTACGGGGAAACCGAAAAGCAATCCTTGTGAAAGATCTCGCCCTAAAATATCGGTTCCCATGACTCCGTAGACTTGTCCTCCCACAATAAATGATGCGGTGCCTATCTGATCCTTTGGATCCTTCGCGTAAAGAACCAGATCGAATGTGTATATTCCCTTTAATGGCTTGAAATTGTTCTCAGCAGAAACTTCGCCAAAAATTATTCTTTCATAGCCAATATCCATTACTTGGCTTGGTGTGAGAGTGATATTATACTCTTGAACCAAGTAGTTTGAGAGTGAAAATGCGATTTGCGGTTCGCCGCTGAGCAGGATTCTTTTTGGTTCAATATCGTACCTGACATATGGAGGCGACTCTCCAGAAAGAGGCGACTCAATAGTCAGAGTACATAATTCAATCGTTTTATTGTCAGGTCTAATTACAAGCAATTTAGCTGTTGGCGCTCTCGGTGTATAATATGTTACGTTCTCAAGTTTTAAATTGACAAAGGTAGGAAATTGATTAAGAGATAAATTGAAGGTGGCACTATAAAATTTAAGGTAGTACCCTCCAGAAGGATAGGCTTTTGAAGGCATATTACTGTACAAAATGGTGTGGTCAAGCATTTTCTCGCTGGTAAAATAATTGAGCCATTGCGGCATAGCGACTTTAGGATTGTCAACCCAATATTTGGGATTATTCCAGTATCGAGTGCCGTAATCTAAAGGAAAAACCGCTAATGTATAGAGTGAGACGATTACGACTATCAGCAGGAATATTACCCCGGCTTTTGAAATTCTTCCCGCCCAGAACTCACTTAGAGACTCCTTTAAGTATCTACTCATGTGTATCTCACCCGAGGATCAACAATTACGTAAAGAACTTCTAAGACGAATCTTGCAATGACATAAATAAGTGTGAAGATATATGTTAGAGCCAATATTAACGCTTCATCAATAGACATTATGGCTTCTAAGTAAAGAATCCCCATTCCAGGCCATGAAAAAACTGTCTCCGTGAGGATAGCTCCGCTTAGATAGAAAGCCAGACTTAAGATCAGATTGGTCAATATCGGAGGTGCTGCAACCCGAATTATGTACCTCCACAAAACAAGTTTCTCCGGCAGTCCTTTTGCTCTCGCCGCGGTCACAAAGTCTTCTTGAGCAGTTGTTATTACTATACTTCTAGTAATGTAGATCCAGGAGCCTGATAAGGCGACCACCAAAGTAATGACTGGAAGGCAGAGATGCCATATCATATCTAGACTTCGCATTAACGGGTCAGTAGGTGGAGGTGTGCTGTACATTCCGCCGAAAGGGAAAACCCTAACGAAAAATGCGAATGTAAGGATCATAAGCATACCTAGCCACCATGCTGGCAAAGCATAGGATATCGCGGAATATAACGAAGTGATTCTGTCTAAGAATGAGCCGGGTTTGGTGGCTACTTTGACGCCTATAACTAGGCTCAAAATGAAGTTAATTATCAGAACAGTAACCATTAGAAATATTGTGTTCGGCATCCTTTCAAATATTATGTCGCTTATTTTATTGCTTCCAGCGAAGCTTCTTACTGTTCTTGAGTTGCCAAGATCTAGTAGCAGTATCCTTAGCATCATGTCAGGCATTCTTACGTACCATGGTTTATCTAGACCGTAACTTACGATCAAATCCTCCTTTATTTTCACCATCGCCCTCTCCAAATCTTCCGGATTCTGTATCTGGTGTGATAATTGTTGACGTATGCCCCTCAGCATGTCTTGTACCATTGCATTTAATATTTTGTCCGAGACGCCTGTTGCACCGATAATTATGACCGTAAATAATAAGACTGAGAAAAGAACAAAAAGCAGGCTTAATGCTTTAAATGTTAAAGTTCTTCCCAGACCCAATATATCTCGCCGATTGCTTTTCTCTACTTCTCAACCGAGAAGCATTCGTTACTAATAAAGTTTCTTTTATTTTTCTATTCAAAAAAAGAGGGGAAGAAATTGCTGTAGCATTTGCTAACGTTTCTTAACTAGGGTCATTACGATGTCGATGATTACAAGTATTGCAAGAACCGCCATGACTATCATTAAGTTATTAACCGCTGTGGAAACGTTGCTTAAGGTTTGGGTTAGACTGTCTATTTTCTGGCTTACTGAAGTTATTTGCTGTGATAGAGCTGCGCCAACATCTTGGAAAGCAGATTCCAAGGGCATTACGTTAAAGACGTCGAAATATTCCTTAGCCGTACTTACGAAGGCTACTTGTTCACTGTAAGCAGCAACTGTCAATTCGTAAAGTCCAGGTTCCAACCCTCCGGTGAACGTTGGAGATAGTCTAACGACGAACTTGGAAGATGTTAATGCTTCCGCGCTGCCTATATCTACGATCTGACCTGTTAATGGATCTCTGATTAAGTATTTTGCTCCAAGAGGTGGAGTGCCACTGACCTCTATGACTATTGAAGCTGCGCCACCGGGCACCACAGTGGGTATTCCAAGCTTCGTTATCTCGGGCGGTGTAGCCTTGCCGTAAGCCCAATCACCCTTGGAGAAGGGATAGCTTGGGTCTCTAAAGGCTTTCAGTTGAGCGTATTGAGCGGCAGCATCAAACATGTTCAAGTAGAATGGTCCATCACTTATGACGATATGGTTCTTCTCATTAAACCAGACGTGATCAGCGGATTTCCTCCGAGCTAACTCTTCTTCAGTTGCATATACAGTGTCAGAGATTGTGAAGACACTTTTGAGGTCATTGAAGTCCACTCTGTCTAAAGCAGAGTTAACTAGAGAGGCGTGGTCTTTGAGGTTAACGGATAACCAAGGAACGCCGAAACTGTCAGATGCACTTTCCGAGTACATTGCGGCTTTGTCCTCGAAGACTACAATGTCCATTGCGGCCAGTATTTCCCAGGGATAATGACCCGTTGGAGGATCGCTTCCTATGATGTCAGCATAATCCGCAATGTAGTTTTCGTCGAAGTGCCAGAAATCTAAGTAGACCTCTAAGTTGTTGCCAACAATTCTGAACCCTTTAAATGGTGCGAGAACCTCGCTTTGAACAGCTGATATGGATGATTCAATTCCGCTCTTCACTGGATCATATGATATTTCAAAATGTTGATATATGCTGAAAAGTACGTCTGCCCACGTTATTGTTTGGCCATTATGCCATTTTGCGCCAATATATTTGGAAAGGTCAAATGTCACCTTACTCTTCACAGCCACTCCGGCTCCAACAGTCTTCCAACGATCTTCAACCGGATCCCATATAACAGCATCTTCAGGAACTGGTAACGTTCCTGTAGGTCCAGCCGTCGTGACTTCATAGTCCCATCTAAACGCAATTGGCAAGCCGCTGAAGGGATGACGCCATATAAATGGGTCGTGTACTGCTCTCCACATGTCTATGCTATAGACATCATCGTGTCCGCCCATTGGATTCCAAACACTTGCCTCTGTATGAACCCATAAATGCCCTATCTTGACAGTGTTTTTTCCAGTTATGTAAGCCTCTCTCACGTTTAAAGGCGACCTGAGACCTGTGCCTAAGTCCTCCGTGAGTCCCGCTACCTCTTTTCTAGCGGGGTGTATCTCCAACCTTGTTGCTGCCCAGATTCTTACAGATTCCTGAATTATCATTTCTGTGGCAGTCTTGTAAAGTTCATCTCTCTCCAATTTATTAGTAAAGTTGCCCATGAAAATCCTCTTTCCAAGGTTGTCTATAGTAGAGTTTTCATATTGCCAGTATCCTGCCTCTTGGTAGCCAGGCATCCAGCCGTACCATGGCGCTCCAAACTGATTAATTGTAACAACATCGTATTTGTCTAAGGCGCCCTTTCCCCATCCCTCAGTGTAGAGTTGCCATTCTAGATCTGCCGGGTCAGTCCCGTAAATGATGGGGATGGCCTGTCCAAAAGTCATGTATAGCCTCTCTACTGTGAAGCCCAAGTCTTCAAGTGCTGATGCTAATGTGTCGCCGATCTCACGTCGCTCATCCTCGACCCTTATGATAAACTTCAGCGTTACAGGGGCATTGTTGTAGTACCATTTACCATCTACCTTTGTTGCACCTGCCTTGGTCATGGCATTGTCAATTAAAGCTCTAGCAGTTGTCGGGTCATATTTGAAGTCATATTTAGCAATTATGTCGTAGATTGTCACGAAATCAGGGTCATAGGCAGATAGAAAGGTCACCATCGGAGAAGCAAACCCTTTATAGACTTGATTTACAATATAGTCTCTGTCCATCAGATAGTTCAGAGCAAATCTTACTTCCCTTATTGACAGCGGGTTTAATTGACCAGACGGAGCGGGCGCTGGGTTAAGTCCAACATCAACTAAGCCAGCGGGAGCATAATAGAGAGTTATGTCAGGGTCGCCCTTTAACGCTTCAGCCTGCGCTGGTCTTAGTCCAAAGATGTAATAATCTATATCGCCAGCCTTCAAGGCTTGTGCCACTAGATCTACTGGAACCCTTACAACTTCTATAGTATCAGAAGATGGTCCCGTTGCTAAAACTGGCACTATGTAAAGATTTATGGGAACAATCAAAGACGCGATCAAGAGAATTGTCAGCAAGTTAGTTACTACTTTCTCTTTTCTGTTCATCTTTCTCAACCTATCTTCAGAATGTCTGCACCAATTGCTTCTTACGAATCTCCTTTAAATAATTTTCGCACAAAATTGAAAGCGGAAAGAGCCCTGGCTAATCCGATAGATACATTTCAACTTCTTTCAAATCAAACACGTTTTTTTCAAGTATATTTCTAATAAAGCTGAAGATTTTCTTTCGAACCATTATTGGAAGGTTTGGATACCATATTGGCGAGGCAATAACTAGTCCTCTCCACGCATAGAAGGGTTGCACAACTGTTAAGATTTCATCGTCACCTGTTTTTTCCAAGTAGTTTTTCCAGAAGACTTCGAAGAGTTCTTTAAATGGGCCGTCAAGTTTGCCGTAGGTTTGAAGGGAAAAGAAGAGATAGTTTATAGTCATAGCTGTGACATCGTCTGCAGGCTCTCCCCATTCACCTCGACTTCTGTCCAACGCTGTAAAGTCCACGCCTTCTTTAAAGAGTATATTCCATGGGTGGAAGTCTCCATGAACTTGGCTGCACCTATAACTCTTCCTTTTAATCTTCCATCGCCACTCAACGCATTTCTTTTCAAGGCCTATCAGGAATTTCTCGTCAAGATATTCAAGGTTCGAGGGGTAACTGTCAGTTAACCCCATTATGCATTCTCCATGACCAATAAGCTCTCTTATGCGTCGAGTGTAAAGAGGTTTTGCATCTTCACTTTTCAGCGAATGTATCTTGGCAAGGTAGTCTGAAAGAGCTTTGCAACGCTCTATGTCAAGTTGAGTAAGCCGCAATGTGACCTTCATTCTTTCAAGGTCTAGGTAATAGGGCTCACCCTCAACGAATTCTGTGACTATGAAAAACTCTTTGCAGTCACCTAGAGACTTTAAACTATTATCCTTCGTGAAAGCGCCAACATCGATTGAGCGGACATGAGATGGAAGACGGTTAAAGGTTGAATGTTGCCACAGAAGTATTTGAGCTCTGTCTGAAAAGTGCTCATGACCGAAAGGTCCTGGGCGAACCGTCTCTAGAACAAATTTTCTCTCCCTTCCTCCAATAAGAATCTTAATAAGATAAGGTATCCCGTAACCAAAGCCTTTCAACTCTTTCTCGATTTTCTTCTCTTCTTTGAGAATCATCTCTTCAACTTGAATTATCGAGACCTGTTCATTGAATAGGTCTGCAAAGTATCTTTTCAGATCCTCTAGCCTTATCGGCGAGATTTCCAACCTTCAATCGCACCGTCCAAAGATAAGCCATTATGCAAACTATTATTTTTATTAGTTTCCTACCTTATATTTCAAGGTTTAAATGCTCAGGCAATGAGGGAAGATCATGAACCTCCTCATATCCGGCGGCACCGTCGTCACATTAGGAGAAAAGGGAACGATTGAGGACGGAGCCATCGCCGTCGAGGACGAAGAGATAATAGACATAGGCAAAGAGAAAGATCTCAAGCCCAACTATTCAGGTTACGAAAAGATTGATGCCAAAGGCAAAGTCGTCATTCCGGGACTAATAAACACACATCAACATGCGGCAATGAGCCTTATGAGAGGTTACGCTGATGATTATCCACTTAAAGAGTGGCTTGAAAAGTGGATATGGCCGCTTGAGAGGCACATGACCGGTTACGACATGTATGTTGGAGCGCTTCTAACCGCGGTTGAATCCATCATGAGTGGTACAACGACCGTTAATACAATGTACTTCTATCACAAGGAATTTAATGAAGCCAGAGCCTTCGCAGAGGTAAAGATACGGGGCATAATAGGTCACGGCTGTCTATCATGGCATAAAGAAAATGACAAAAAAGACCTCGAAGAACTTGCGAGGCTTTGGCACGGAAAAATGGATGGCACAATTCGGGTGAGCGTCGACCCTCACGCGCCTTACACTGTTGATCCTCAATATTTAGTTGAGATTAAGGAATGGACATCTGAACTCAATGAAAAATACGGCTCGCCTGAACATCCAATTATATGGCATATGCATGTAGCCGAGACTAGCGATGAGGCGAGGAAGATTGAGGAGGCTTTCAATATTCCTGTCAAGGGAGGTGTAGTAGAATACCTTGATTCTCTCGGCGTATTAGGGGAGGATGTAATTGCAGCTCATTGTGTTCACTTAAGTGAGAAAGATATTGCAATCCTAAGCAAAAGAAATGTTAAGATCTCTCATAATCCTGTATCCAACCTTAAACTGGCTTCTGGCATAAGTCCAATTCCAAAGCTGCTCAAGGCTGGCGTAACGGTATCCTTAGGCACCGACAGCCCGTCCTCGAACAATGTTGCGGATATGTTTGAGACGATGAAACTTGCCGCTCTTTTACATAAGGGTATCAATTCAAATTCAACTGTTCTGCCAGCTGAGACTGTCTTGAGGATGGGAACGATTGAAGGCGCAAGAGCTCTGCGCTGGGAAAATCATATAGGTTCCTTAGACGTAGGCAAAAAAGCTGACATAGTTATAATAGATTTTGACAAGCCTCACCTCTGCCCAGTCTATAATGTGGTAAGCCATCTCGTCTACGCGGTAAGAGGGGCGGATGTGGAGACGGTGATAGTGAATGGAAATATAGTGTTGGAGAATCGTGAAATTAAAACTGTGAATGTGGAAGAAGTTATGGAGAAAGTGAGGAAAGTTAAGGAGGCTCTTCTAGATCGGTTGTCATCGAACCCTTGAGGACGAGTAAACCTTAAAAAATTCAAATGCCTCAAGAGTATTGAAACTTGCCGTGAGCGCTTATTATGGTGACCTTATTTTCACCATCGCTTTTTTCACAGCGCCCTATGACCTTCGATTCAAGCCCGTAACTCTCAGAAAGACTAATTATATCTTCTGCAACCTCGGGCTTCGCTATGACCTCGAAACCTACACCCATATTATAAATTTCGTACATCGCGCTCCAGTTCTCCCCAGACTCATTTTTGATCAATTCGAAGATCGGGTCAGGCTTAAATAAGTCATCTTTAACATAATGGATGTTTTTCCCTATCCTTAGACCCTTAGTTAAGCCACCGCCCATATTATGAACAAGCCCGGAAACATAACCTTCATATTCCTCAAGAATCTTCAAAATGATCGGCGCGTAAAACCTCATAGGTGATAGCAAGGCTTCACCAACGGTCATTCCAAGAACGTCAATATAGTCGTCGAATTTGAATCTGCCGAAGTAACCATTACTTTGCGGATCAACGATCTCAGGATATCTTTCTTGATATTCTCTGCTCATGAGGCAATGTCTTGCCAATGTGAGCCCATTGCACATGATTCCGCTGTTTTCTATCTTCTCGTATTTTGTCTTTCCACCGCTTCTCATACCAACGATAACATCCCCAGCTTTAATCTTAGCCCCCGTCACCGCCTTTGATAAATTCACCCGCCCGTTTACCACGCCAGAGATGTCAAGAGTTCTAAGCATGTCTGGAAGGTCAGCGGTCTCGCCTCCTGAGAAAAGGATCCTGCTGCCTAACTGCTCCAAAGTTTTAAGACATTCTTTAAACCCCTCATTTAGAACCCTTAGAAGATCAGTTTTAGGAACCTTAAAAGGATTCAATGCAACATAATCCACAAAGTTTACAGGTTTTGCACCAATGCATGCAATATCGTTGAGGTTCATCGCTATGACATCTTGCGCAAGCCCTTTGAACCAGTCAAGATTGCCCGATTCTTTCCAATTAAGGTAGGCTTGGATCGGCTTGCTACCAGCACTATCCGCGTGTGTAACCAATCCATATCCTGGAAAGTCAGGATCCTCAGTAATCACACAAAAGGCTTCTGGATGGAGATTGTGAATTGTTGTCTTGAAAATTTCTATGCCTTTCTTCTTAACGTCCACGCCTGCTTCGGCATATTTAGACTTTTTGTTTGGCAAGTTTGATGGACCACCGCCTCGTCCTCTCATCTAATTAGGTCATGATCTCCAAATTTTCGCCCAGTCAATTTTTCATATGCCTCTATATACTTAAGGGAAGTCTGGATAACTACATCGTCGGGCAACACTGGTGCTGGCGGCTGTTTGTTCCAGCCTATGGAGATGAGATAGTCTCTTACGAACTGCTTATCGAAGCTTGGCTGATCTTGACCAACCTTGTACTTTTCGCTTGGCCAAAAACGGGATGAATCTGGGGTTAATAACTCATCGATAAGCATTAATTCATCATCACATAAGCCAAACTCAAACTTCGTATCAGCAATTATAATGCCTTTTAATTCGGCTTTTCTGCATGCCTCTTCGTAAATTTTTAGGCTGACTTCTTCGATGGTATTTGTTAAGTCTCTTCCGATAATTTTGACTGTTTCATCCAGCGTCAGTTCAACGTCGTGCCCAACTTCCGCCTTTGTTGTAGGCGTCAAGATTGGTCTAGGTAGTTTCTCTGCCTTTCTCAGGTTAGACGGTAGCTCTAAGCCGGAGATTTTCTCTCCTTTATTATATTTCTCCCAGGCTGAGCCGTAAAGGTAGCCCCTTACAATGAACTCAACCTTTATTGGGTTTGCCTTTTTCACGAGGACCGTTCTCGAATCGATTATTTTCAGAAGATGATTTGGTACAATCTTTTCAGTCTCCCTAAACCAATAAGCTGAAAGAAGATTTAAAGCCTCACCTTTATAGGGTATCCCATTCGGTAAGACTGTGTCGAAAGCCGAGATTCTATCGGTGGAAACGATTAGAAGTTTATCTCCCAAATCATAGAGGTCTCTAACCTTGCCTCTTCTAAACAGGGGATAGGGAAGATTTGACTCTGTCATGACATTCTTCGGATCTATTTTCATTTTCACTATCCTTTCCTAAGACTTAATTATTCATCTACACTTAGAACTTCTTCCCTCTTCTTACTCATATTTTTTCTAACCTCTTCCCGTATAGAAGGATTCGCTAAAGCGAGAATCCGTGCAGCTGCCAAGGCAGCATTCTCAGGGCTTGAAACAAGAAGAACCGGAACCGCCATAGGCGTCATTAAGGAAGAGAAAGCCTTAGCCCATCCGAATTTGTCAATATCCGGTGGACAAGCTATTACGGGACGGGTTGAAGAGCCTGCAACGATTCCGGAAAGAGCGTCGGACAAGCCAGCGACGGTCACGTAGACTATTTCGTCACTGGATTCTTCGTATTTCTTTAACTTTGCAAGGAGAATGTCAGGAGTTCTGTGGGCAGAGGATACCGTATACTCGCATTTTATGCTGAAGCCTTCTTTCGCTAAGAAATCTCCAATTTTCTGAGCGAAAGGCATATCACTCTTCGAACCCATCAGGATAACAATTCTCTGATTTGCCATGAATGGTTATAGGTTTATTTTGACTTATAAATTATTAAGAATAATAAACCTACATATTTTTAGAGAAGTTTAGGTTCTAATGATTACGTTGCAAATATGCCTTACAAGATATTGTTTTTAAATTTTCTCAGTACTCAGTATATTCTCCTGCAAGTTTTTCTGTATTCCTCATAAATTCTTCTGTATGCCTTATGCTTATCCTCATCTGGAACATAGACTTTTCTCAGCCTGACTGCGCTCTCAACCGCTTTCTTGAGGCTTGAATACTGCCCCGTGCCAGTTCCAGCCAATAGAGCAGCACCCAAAGCAGCTGCATTGTCAACTTCAGGAACCCTAATTTTGATTCTGAGGACATCTGCCTTAATCTGGTTCCATAATTCACTTTTTGTTTCTCCCCCAACCATGCTGAGTTCTTCAACTTTTATATTCAGTTCTCTAAGCATAGAGAAAGCTTCAAGATACTGAAAAGCTATACCTTCGAGGATGGCACGTATGAAATGAGCCTTTCCATGCGAGAGACTTATGCCGTAGTATGTTCCCCGAGCCTTCTCGTCAAATTTCGGAAAGAAGGAACCCGTTAAATACGGATAGAAAAAAAGCCCATCAGAGCCTAGAGCAACCTTTGAGGCTTCCTCTGTAAGAAGGTCATAGGGGTCTCTACCAAACTCTTGCGCCTCTATTTTTTCTTCTTGTCCAAAAGTGTCACGGAACCAACGTAGAGAAGCTCCAGTAGTTGCAATTATTATTTCATATTCCCACATGTTAGGTATCACATGACAGCAACAATTTACTCTTCCCTTCACATCAATAGCGGGCTCGTCCAATGGAACTTCAAATACAGAGCCTGTACCCGTTCCTATGTTCACGTATCCTTTCTCCGTTACACCAGCCCCTAAACATTCGCACGGTCGGTCTCCTCCGCCGTTGACAATAGGCAATCCCTCGGGAAGACCCGTCTCAGCTGCAGCTTCTGAAGTGACCTCACCGACGACCACAGATGAGTCTTTCGCAGCTGGAAGTTTCTCGACGGGTATTCCGATACTTGAGCACATTTCTTCTGACCAGACTCTCTTTCTCACATCGAAGAGCATTGTTCTAGAAGCCATGGAATAATCTGTTATGAACTCGCCAGAGAGTTTATAGACTATGTAGTCTTTTGCGCAGAGAAAACATGTTGCCTCCTCGAAGACTTTCGGCGCTTTCTCCTTCAGCCATAGAATCTTAGAAGCCGAGTAGATTGGATCTATCACCACACCTGTTATTGACAACACCCTTTCCTCGTCTATTAGCCCTCTAATCTTTTCTGCTTGGGATCTAGTTCGATTGTCAAGCCAGATTATGCTATTATAGAGTTCTTCACCCTTCCTACCTATGGGCACAACTGCTTCTCTCTGAGAGTCAACAGCCAAACCTGCAACCTCCTTATTTTTTACCCCTGCTTTCTTGAGACTTTCTCTTATCGTCTCAACCACCGCGTTCCACCAATCCATAGGCTTCTGTTCAGCCCATGTAGGCTGGGGATGGTATACGGGGTATTCTCTTTGGGACTCTGAGACTTTTCTGCCCTCAAGCGAAAAGATCACTGTTTTGCATGCGGATGTCCCAAGATCTACACCTATCAGGTATGAAGACAATTCATCATCCTCCCAATATTTAAAAGAGGGTCATTCTACAATACTTATTAAAGTTTTCTTCCTTTCTTCAAAGCCAGTATCCAGAAGGGAGACAATCCCTCTATCCATTATAAATGATGGGATCACCAAAGCTTTTAGAATGCTTCCTTTGAAAACCTGAGCCTTTTCTGAGAGGCACCTACATTCTTCAAGCTTCTTAAGCTTAAGGTTTTCATCATTTAAAAAATTAAAGAAACCTTCTCCACGAGCAGCAATTATTTCGTCAAGCGAAGTGAAACCTGGAACCCCAAGCAAGAGGAGAACCTTCTCTAAATAGTCGAGACCCAGGAGGTGCGTCACATACTTTGTCGCATCAATTTTACCTTCAGCCATCATCTTCAAAATGATTGGTATATGAAAAGGAGAAGCTCCGCTTGTTCCAGTTATGAATGGTCCATTATAGTGAATCTTGTTCGTAGGAATCGCAACTGCGTCCTCTTCAACCCCTCCGAAAAAACTCACAACGCCGCCCTGGCTAACAATTCGCAAAGCTTGAATCTGAGCCTCAGAGCTGCTTGCGGCAGTTATGACAACATCTGCTCCATAACCGTCAGTTATGCTATTCACTGAATCAACAAGTTCCTCTGTTGATCTATTGAGAACGTAATAATGGGCTACTCCTAGATTTTTTATCATTTTTAATCTTGATTCCGAATGCTGAGCTATAATAACTGTTCCAGCACCTGAAGTCTTAGCTAATTCTGCATGCATGCATCCCAGAGGCCCTCCACCAATTACAACAACAATGTCGCCTTCCTTTATGCCATATAAGAAACTGTACGCATTCTTTTCTTTGTCCCACTTTCCCGGCCTTACAAGTTTCTTATGTGAATGAAGTGCACATGCAAAGGGCTCAGCAATCGCCGCCATATATAATGGAACTTCTTTCGGAATTGGGATGACAGGGTTAATCTTTTTATGCAAAAGTTTTTCCGGGATCACTGCATACTCTTCGAATCCTCCGTCATAATTAAAACCGAAGTCTTCTCGATAGTTACATGATTCCGGTCTTCCTTCAATACAGTTAACGCAATGCTCACAAGATATTACAGGGGCTATGACAACTTTTTCTTCTTCCCTGAATGTTCTTTTCTCTTTCTCACCATTTATCTCAACCTCGAACTCTCGGGCTTTCCTTCCAACCTTAACTATCTCGCCTGAGAGTTCGTGACCAGGAACAATTGGATAGGATTTTACAAGTTTGTGACCCCGAAAATATTTTTTGACATCAGTACCGCAGATTGCACAAGCGGCAACTCTAATGAGGATGTCTCCATCGCCTATGCATGGGATGTCCCTTTCTTTGACAATCATCCTTTTGGGACTTTCCAAGACAGCACAACGCATGTCAAGACCCTTCTTTCTAATTTCTCTTCATAGACGCCAATCAATTAAAACCTTACCATGCGTTTTGGGATCCTCTGCTGTTTTGCATGCAGATATTATGGATTCACAGTCCTTTGCATAGAACATCTGAGGATAGATTACACGTTTAATGAGGTCTCTGAAATCTTCACGTTTCAACCATGCCAAAACTTCTGGATAATCGATAGCCGCGCTTCTTGTAGTTCCTTTCAGCATCAAACCTTTTTCAAGCATTAGCCTTGTTCTTATTGGAATTTTTTCTTCGCTCACTCCAATGAGGATGCATTTCCCGCCGGGTGAGAGGAGCGAAAGAGCTTGGTCTATTGTTGCTTCAGCTGCCTTTCCTCCAGCGCACTCGAAGGCTAAATCGAATGAGGAGAGAAATTCATTGGTTATTGAATTCTCACGAGTATTAAGCGTTGTTGCGAAGTCCTCAAACTTCTTCAGCTTGAAATCGAAGATATCTGTGACGAGCAGATTATCCTTTCGAATCCCAAAGATCTTTGACATGACCGCAGCAGTTATAAAACCCATAAATCCGCCGCCTAACACAGCAACACGGTCGCTTATCTTAACAGTAGCGTGTTTAGCAGCCCGATTAATGACTGTTAAGGGTTCCGTTAGAACAGCAATTTCCTCGGGGACGCCTTCAGGCAGAGCGAAGACGCAGCTGGAAGGATGGATAAAAAAGGTCCTTGAAAGACCATGCGCATTGCTTGAAATGAACCTAACATCTTCACAAAGGTTTTCGCCGATGCTTTCAGACTTGCAAGCTCTGCACGCATGATAAATGTCGGGATATTTCTGGGGGTCATGTATATAAC
>Ga0129301_1000929_pt1 | contig 15301 bp, 14 predicted proteins | sample ConPoolayeHmetaG_FD_94489 | JGI IMG/M metagenome (GOLD analysis project Ga0129301, IMG submission 94489) | Hot spring microbial mat communities from California, USA to study Microbial Dark Matter (Phase II) - Cone Pool mat layer H metaG ...
GAGCCGCTCATCGTCATTCACGGCGGCGGGAACAGCGCCCGCGCCTGGCTGAAAAACATTGAAGCGCTGGCGAAAAGCTATACCGTCTATGTGCCGGACCTGCCCGGCTTCGGCTATACGGAGCCTATCAGAGGCAACTATTTTGTTCCGGACCTGGTGGATTTCATTGACGCGTTTGCCCGGTCGCTGGGGCTGGGCAGATTTCATCTCGTGGGGCATTCCCTGGGCGGGGCGATTGCCCTGAGCTATGTGCTCAAGTTCCCCTTCAAAGTGACCAAGCTGGTGCTGGTGAGCAGTTTGAGCCTGGGGAAAGAGATTGCTCTGTGGGTGAGGCTGCTCTCCCAGCCGGCGGTCAGCCGGCACATCGGCAGGGCAGTCATGTTCGTGCTCAAGATGGTGAAGCGGATGGTGGATGCGCTCCTGCCTTCCATGGGCTTCATGATGCCCCTTTCCGAGGCGAGCCTCTACTGGGGAAGCTGTATCAGCACGGTGAAAGAGCAGGCGCTCAACCTGGCGCACCGGCTATCCGAGGTGGTGGTGCCGACGCTGGTGGTGTGGGGCGGGCGCGACCCCATCCTGCCGGTGAAGCATGCCTACGCCGCGGCAGAGCTGATTCCGGACTGCCGGCTGAAGGTCTTCAAAAAGAGCGGGCACAGCGTGTACCGAGATGAGCTTGAGGAGTTCTCTGAGGAAGTGAGGGGGTTTCTGGGGTAGAGGGGAAATCCGAAATCCCAAATTCTAAATTCTAAACAAGTTCAAAATACGAATAGTAAGATTCAAAGAGGCGTGTAATATGGTAAGAGAATTATGATACTAGATGGTAGGCAACTTTGATGAAAAATCAATTAAGGCTTTTTCGTCAGCAGCAGTCAGCAATCTTACCCCGTTTCTCCCTTGAAAAGAGTGTCCAAGAATGTGTGCCTTTGGAGCAAAGGATAGTGACCTAATCAAGGGTTCAACGTCTGGTCCCGATTTGACATCAAAATAACGACTTCTTTTCATATCTCCGGCGGCATGGTATTTTCCGTATCTGTAGTCAGGATCGCTAGGTCGAGTCCTTTTCACACTGATAATAATCAAGTCTAAGCAAAGGACATAAGTCTTATCAAGCCTCCGCGTAAATGCCCAGATATGTTCCCCGGACCGAAGGTCAGAGATCAAATCATTGTTCTGGTTGAGGTCATAACTTTTGCCAAAAAATCGCATGTCACGTCGGTAATTGTCTCCTCTCCAGAAGAATAATACAGACATATGTCATCTCCTATTGAATCTCATTTGTTTTATAATTCTATCACGTTTGTCAAACGCCTGGCATAACAAACAAATCCCCCTCTCTCCTCAGTTTTCTGGGGCTGGGGGAGAGGGGGACTCCTTTTCTTGTCTAGAGTTTAGTATTTAGAATTTAGGATTTAGAGTTTATGTTTTCAGTTCCGCAAACTTGGGTGGCGTGAGCAAGCCCATACCCACATCATCGTCCATCTTGCGCACCATGCTGGCGTCCTTGATTTCAGCGATGATGACGTCCAGCGTCGCCAGGACAGGGTTGCCGCCCGGCTCAATGTGCCCGCCGAAGCAGACGCCTTTCTCATCGGAGAAGTTGCCGTGGAGGTGCATGAGAAGCTCGCCTTTTTCACCTTGCCAGATGGTGCCGTGCATGGAGACCACCTCAATGGGTCCGGGGAGGACGGTGGGGTCAGTGTAGCCCGCGCCGAGCTTGGTCTCCGGTTTGGGCGCCAGCACGCGGTAGGTCAGCTTCCTGATAGAGCCGATGCCGAAGAGGACGGCGCCCTGCTTGATGCCCTCTTTTTCGCAGATTGCCCTGAGTCCATTGGTGATGTCCGTGTGCGTGGTCAGGCGTGCCGGGATGACCCTGCCCCACCTGCCGACGTCATAATGTGCGCCTAATTGTCCCATGATTGCTCCTCCTTATTTTATTTCCGTCATTAAAATCGCGGCTTGCAGAGGATTTCCTTCACCCTCATGCTGAAGAAAAGCTGTGAGTTCACCGGCGTGAGCACGCAGGCGAAGTCAGCGCCTTTGGCCGTGCCTGCCACGCAGACTACCTCTTCATCCACGCGCACCAGCCCGGCGTCCGCCGCCATCATGGCAATCTCAATAGCCACCTTCATGCCCTCGCCGCCGGCAACCCTCAGTACATCTGAGATGAGGTCGCCCAGCGCGGTGGTATTGGTCTTGTTGCGCACCGCCCGGCTGACGGCGGCAAAGAGGTGGGGGCAGGTCAGGATGATGCCGCCCTTTTCCTCCACAATCTTCCGGTTTTCCTCAGTGAACTCCTGGGTATTGGGGGCGCGAAAGCCGGTGCTGTGGGTGACGATGATGATGCGGAAGCCTTTCAGGATGTCCATGGCTTTCACGGCGACTTCCCCGCGGGTGGAGGCGACCAGTATGGTCTTGATGCCGAGCTCTTTCGCCCGCTGTCCGGCGATGCGCAGGGTCTGTTCCGTGTTTTCCTCGCCGGTCCGGTCAAAATAGACGATTTTGCTTTCAATCATATGCTACCTCGCTTATGCCACCGTGTTTTTCAGCGTGCCGATGCCCGAGCAGACGATTTCAATGACGTCTCCTGACTGCATCGGGGCGATGCCCGCCGGCGTGCCGGTAGCGATGACATCGCCGGGGAGGAGGGTGATGACATTGGAGATATAGCTCACCAGCGCCACGGTATTAAAGACGAGGTCGTTCGTATTGCCTTTCTGGACCTGTTTGCCGTTGAGGTAGGCTTCCACGGAGACATTGTCCGGGTCAAGCTCAGTCTCAATCCAGGGACCGATGGGCGAAAAGGTGTCTGACCCCTTGGCGCGAGCCCACTGGGAATCAATCTTCTGCCAGTCGCGGGCGGTGACGTCATTGAAGCAGGTGTAGCCCAGGACGTAGTCCAGAGCCTTTTCTTTGCTCACCTTCACTGCCTTCTTGCCGATGACGACGCCCAGCTCAGCTTCATAGTCAAGGCGCTGACAGCCCGCCGGCCTGACAATCTTATCCTCCGGACCGATGACCGAGGTGGACGGCTTGAAGAACATGAGTGGCTCTTTGGGCACGTCCATTTTGACTTCCTTGGCGTGGCTGTAGTAGTTCAGCCCGATGGCGATGATTTTAGAAGGAAGGCACGGCGCCAGGAGCTTGACTTCACTCAGCTTGAAGAATTCTCCTGTGCCTTTGAGACTGCGGTAGGGATTGGCGATGCGCTCAATTTTATCGTTCTTAAGGATGCCATAGCCCGTCTTTCTGCCTGCGGCAAAACGCACAATCTTCATAGCAGTTTTTCCTTTCCTGACACAATTTACCGCATTTTACCCTTTTTAGCAGGCGGTTGCAAGCAGGACGGATTGCCACCACCCCGCCTCGGGATTCTTCACTTCACCCGGAATGACAGAGGGGGAGGCTCAGAGTGACGGGTATGGTGTTCTTACAAACATGGTTGAAACCGGGGGTTTCTGATTGCCTTAGCTCTCCGCCATGTGCTATAGTTTGGGTATGAATTTGAATGTAACGTTTCTTCCCGGCGGCAGTGTTACCTCACCTCAGGGGTTCCGTGCTGGTGCGGTGTGTGCTGGAATCAAAAAGAAAGGTGGCTATGACCTCGGCATTCTCGCCTCAGAGAGGTCGTGTGCGGCGGCGGGGCTTTTCACTGCCAACCGCATTAAGGCGGCACCGGTGGTCCTCTCTCAGCGCTGGCTGCAGAGTGGCAAGGCTTCAGCAGTGGTCGTCAATAGCGGCTGTGCCAATGCCTGCACGGGGGAGCAGGGCATGGCGGATGCCATTGAGATGGCGCGGCTGGCTGGAGAGGTTGCCGGCGTGCCGGCGGAGGAAGTGCTGGTGGCAAGCACGGGCGTCATCGGTCAGCCCCTGCCGATGGATATTGTCAGGGAGGGGATTAAGAAAATAGCCTTCAGCCTTGACGGCGGAAGCGAGCTGGCAAAAGCCATCATGACCACAGACACCGTGCCCAAGGCGGCGGCAGTCAAGCCGGAGGGCGCCAGCTACACCATCGGCGGCATCGCCAAAGGCTCTGGCATGATTCATCCTAACCTGGCGACCTTTCTCTGCTTCCTGACCACTGATGCTAATGTGGATAAAGACTTTCTCAAGCAGGCGCTGAGCAAGGCGGCGGAGGTCTCTTTTAACATGGTTTCCATTGACGGAGACACCAGCACCAATGACTCCGTGTTTTTGCTCGCCAACGGCATGGCAGGCAATGACCTCATTACAAAGAAAACGAGCTGGCAGGGGGAGGTCTTTCAGCAGGCATTGAACCACCTCTGCATTTATCTGGCGAAGATGGTTGCCCGTGATGGCGAAGGCGCCACGCGATTGATTGAAGTCACCGTAGAAAATGCGCCTAACGTCTATGCGGCGCGGCTGGCGGCGCGCACCGTGGTGGGCTCATCGCTGGTGAAAGCCGCGGTCTATGGCGCCGACCCCAACTGGGGGCGCATCATGGCGGCGCTGGGGCGGAGCGGGGTGGAGGTGGTGGAAGACAGGATTGACCTATACATCGGCAATATCTGCATGCTGAAAGCAGGAAAGCCTCAGCCGTTCAACCGTACGGAGGCGGTCAAGCTCCTGAGCGGGAAAGAGGTGCAAATCAGGGTGAACCTCAATCTCGGCATCGGCAGCGCCACGGCATGGGGCTGTGACCTGACCAAGGAATACGTGACCATCAACAGTGCCTATACCACCTAAAGGAAGCAATTCTGTGGAAAACGTCATCGTCATCAAGATGGGTGGGTCAACACTGGGCAGTCATGACACCACGCTGGAAGACATCGTGGCGCTTCAGAAGCAGGGAAAATCGCTCGTGGTGATCCATGGCGGGGGCAAGGTCATTACCGACTGGCTGACCCGGCAGGGCATTCAGACAAAGTTCGTCCGCGGCGAGCGGGTGACCGATAAGGCTTCTCTGGAAGTGGTCACGGCAGTGCTCGCCGGCCTGACCAATAAGGAGCTGGTCGCCGCGCTTAACAACCTTGGCGGCAGAGCCATCGGCGTCAGTGGGGTGGACGGGGCTTTGATTCAGGCTAAGATGCCCGATGCCGAGAAAGGCTACGTGGGTGAGGTAGTGAAGGTGAACACGGAATTGCTGGAAACGCTCCTCGGCGCGTGGTTTGTGCCGGTGATTTCCCCGGTGAGCCTGTATGCCTTTGACCGACCATCTGACGCGCCCCTCCTGCTCAACGTCAATGCTGACCTTATCGCCGGAGACATCGCCGCCGCGCTCAAGGCAGAGAAGCTCATCTTTCTGACTGATGTCGCCGGCGTTAATGATAAGTCAGGGAAAACGCTGGAAAAGCTATCTGCGGCTGAGGCAGAGAAACTTATTGCCTCCGGCACTGCTTCAGGCGGGATGATTCCCAAAATTAAGGCGTGCTTGAAAGCCCTGGAAACGGTGCCTTTAGCCCGTATCATAGACGGCAGAGAGCCACACGCTCTGCTCAAAGAGGTGAAGGGGCAGGACGGCGGCACGACGATATATTCAGAATAGGTAGTCCGAGAGGGACTTCGTCCCTCTTCTATATGCTCCTCCTCCTCTTTTTAAGGAGGAGGGGGATTAAGGGTTGGGTCATCCATCCTGAAAAAGACTGTATTGAGGAGTACTCCATTGACTAACTGGCAGGAACTGGCGCAGAACTATTTTATGAACACCGCGGAGCGCATCCCGGTGACACTGGTGAAGGGAAAAGGGGCGTGGGTGTGGGATGATAAGGGGCGCAAATACCTTGACTTTGTTGCCGGGATTGCGGTGGTTGCCCTGGGGCATGCCAGCCCGGTGATTGCTGAAGCGGTGAGGAAGCAGGCTAAAACCCTCATCCAGGTCTCCAATCTCTACTATACCGTGCCGCAGGTACAGCTTGCGGAGCTTCTGGTGAAGCACAGCTGTCTTCAGAAGGTCTTTTTCTGCAACAGCGGCGCAGAGGCAAATGAAGGCGCGGTGAAGCTGGCGCGGCGCTATGGACACAAATACCTCAAAGATGCCTATGAGGTCATCAGTGTAACAGGTTCTTTTCACGGGCGGACGCTGGCGATGGTGGCTGCTTCCGGGCAGGCAAAGCATCAGGAACCATACCAGCCGTTGCCCTGCGGCTTTGTAAACGTGCAGTTCAATGATATTGACGCTATTAAAAAAGCGACGACTGATAAGACCTGCGCCGTGATGCTTGAGCCGATACAGGGAGAGGGCGGCGTCAATCTGCCAAAGGAAGGCTACCTCAAGGCGGTAAGGGAATGGTGCCACCAGAAAGGCATCCTGCTTATTTTTGACGAAATTCAAACGGGCATCGGGCGCACGGGCACGCTTTTTGCCTACGAGCAGTACGGTGTTGAGCCGGACGTGATGACCTTAGCCAAAGGGCTGGCGGGCGGCGTGCCCATCGGCGCAATTATGGCTAAGGAGAAAGCATCCGTCTTCGTTCCCGGAGAACACGGCTCAACTTTCGGCGGCAATCCGCTTGCCTGCGCCGCCGGCTATGCCACGCTCAAGTACATCTTAGACCACGACGTCGTCAGCAACGTGAAAAAGGTGGGTCAGCGCCTGCTTGAGGGGCTGAAGAAGCTGAAGCAGAAATATCAGTTTATCACTGACGTGCGCGGGCTGGGACTGCTGGCGGCGGTGGAGTTTAACCGGGAGATGGCTAAAGACGTCCTTATGGCTTGTCTGGAAAACGGCTTGCTGGTCAACCGTGTGAAGCCCGGCGCCATCAGGCTCATGCCGCCGCTCATCGTTACTGAGAAGGAAATTGATGAAGCCCTGCGTATTCTGGACAAGGTTCTGGCTAAGTTCGCTTAGCCGGGCACTACCTCAGCAGGGCGTTTTGTGCGATAATAGGAAGAAAGATGTTGCACATCGGTCGCCGTCTCAGGTTCTGGCTCATTGTATCTGGTTCACTGCTTTTCCTCATTATCGCTACGGCAGTCTTTTATAGCAGCATCGGGACGATTGGTGACGTGGGCACAAACGGCGCGCCACTGTCTGCCGCAGACCTTTCCTCAATTCCGCCATCGGTCATCGCTGATGCCAGAGACACCGCCCTGAAGCTTGCCGGAGATGCCTTGGATAAGTATGATTCACTCTATAACCAGCTTCTCGGGCTTTACATGCGGGCAAAGGACAAGGATGTGGTGGTCGTCTTTAACTCCGGGGGCTGGGGAGGGACGGTGGTAGAAAACGCGGAGGGGTGGTTCAGCATTGTTGAAGGGATTAGAGCAAAGCTGTCCAGCTTTGGCTATGAGACGCTTTTTCTGAACTACCAGCGGACGGAGAAGAACATCCGTGCCTATATTGATGAGCTGGTAGAGCTTCTGCGGCTTTATCCTACTAAAGTGACCTACCTCTCTGAAAGAATTAACTTCCTCACCAGCCATGTCCCTGACCTCAGCGTGATTATTGCCGGGGAAAGCAACGGCACGGTCATTTCTGACGGCGTGATGAAAAGACTGAAAGACAATCACCGTATTTACAGCATCCATACCGGTCCGCCGTTCTGGCACAAGCCCACCGTGCGGGAGCGCACGCTGGTCCTTGAGAGCAATGGCACGGCACCTGATACCTTCAGTGATGGAGACGTCCCCGCAATACTCTGGGCAAGCTTCAAGGCGGCGATAGGCTTTCTACCCGGCGAAAATGAGAGAGGGACGATATTTAATTCACTCATCGCGCCGGGGCATGATTACGGTTGGCAATATCCGGCGGTAGAAGAGAAGATTTCCGGCTTCCTGGAGAAGAATTTCAGCAATAACGGTAGAAAACCGTAAGGTTAAAGGAGAGATACCATGGCTGATAAAGTAGTTCTGGCATATAGCGGCGGTCTGGATACCTCAGCCGCTATCAAATGGCTGAAAGAAAAGTATGATCTTGACGTCATTGCGGTGACGGTGGATGTGGGCAATGAGAAGGATTTCTCAGCAATCAAGGAGAAGGCGCTCAGGGTGGGGGCAATCAAAGCCCTGGTCATTGACGCCAAAGAAGAGTTCGTGAATGAGTTTGTTTTTCCGGCGCTGAAGGCGGATGCTGTTTACGAGGGTCAGTACCCGCTGGCGACGGCGTACAGCCGTCCGCTCATCGCCCGGATTATGGTGGACATTGCCCGCGCGGAGAAGGCGAAAGCTATTGCCCACGGCTGTACCGGCAAAGGGAACGACCAGGTGCGCATTGAAGTAGGAGTAAATACACTGGCGCCTGACCTGAAAGTGATTGCGCCGGCGCGGGAGTGGGGCATGACCCGCGAAGAGACCATCAAGTATGCCCAGAAGCACGGCATCCCGGTGCCGGTAACGGTGAAAAGCCCCTATTCCATTGACGAGAACCTGTGGGGCATAAGCATTGAGTGCGGCGTGCTGGAGGACCCATGGGTGGAGCCGCCGGAGGATGCCTACCGCTGGACGAAGTCGCCGGCGGACGCCCCGGACAAGCCTGCCTATGTGGAGATTGGCTTTGAGCATGGCGTTCCTGCCCTTCTCAACGGCAAGAGGATGACCGGCATCACCATCATCCGTGAGCTGAACGAGCTGGCGGGGAGTCACGGGGTGGGGAGAATTGACCATATTGAAAACCGGCTGGTGGGCATAAAGTCACGGGAGATTTATGAAGCGCCCGCCGCCACCGTCCTGCTCCAGGCGCATCAAGCCCTCCAGGCGATGGTGCTCTCCAAGCCTCAACTGCGCTTCAAGCAGAGGGTGGCTGTGGAGTATGCTGATTTGGTCTATAACGGACTGTGGTTCAGCGCCATGCGGGAAGACCTTGACGCTTATGTGGACTCCACCCAGCGCTTCGTCACCGGGACGGTCCGGGTGAAGCTGTTCAAGGGGAATGCGGTGGTGGTGGGGCGCAAGTCCCCGTTCTCCCTTTACGATTACAGCCTGGCGACGTATGATAAAGGTGATAAGTTTGACCAGAGCGCGTCCCCGGGGTTCATCCATCTCTGGGGGCTTCAAGCAAAGACGCAGGCGCGCGTGCAGGGCGTAAAAAAGCCCGAGGAAGAAAAGTAGATGACACACATACGCGGTCGGTTCAAGAAGGCGGCGGATAAGAAGGTGGCGGAGTACACCTCATCGCTCCCGTTTGACTGGCGGCTATATCCTTATGACATCGCCGGCTCCATCGCCCATGCCAGGATGCTCGCCAGACAGGGCATCATTTCCGCAGAGGATGCGGAGGCAATCGTCAAAGGGCTGAAGGAAATCAAGGCGGAGATAGATAAGGGCACATTCAAGTTCAAGACGGAGCTGGAAGACATCCACATGGCGATTGAAGCCAGACTGATGGAGAAGGTGGGAGAAGCCGGCGGCAAGCTTCACACCGCGCGCAGTCGCAATGACCAGGTAGCTCTTGATATGCGCCTCTATGCCAAAGAGGCAATCGCCCGCACTATGGCGCAGATAAAAGGTTTTCAGAAAGCCCTGCTCGCGGTGGCTGAAGCCAATAAGACCGTGGCAATCCCGGGCTATACCCATCTCCAGCCCGCTCAGCCGGTGCTCTTTGCCCACCATTTGCTTGCCTATTTTGAAATGTTCCAGCGTGACGTGGAGAGGTTTAGCGATTGCCTCAAGCGCACGGACGTCATGCCGCTGGGGAGCGGAGCACTGGCGGGAGTGTCCTATAACATTGACCGGGAGTCTGTGGCGGAGGAGCTCGGCTTCAAGCAGGTGAGCCGCAACAGCATGGACGCTGTCTCTGACCGGGACTTCATTCTGGAATATGAGGCGGCGGCGAGCATCTGCATGATGCACCTCTCCCGCCTCGCTGAGGAGCTTATTATATGGACGTCCGCTGAATTCGGCTTCATTGAGCTGGATGAAGCTTATGCCACCGGGAGCAGTATCATGCCCCAGAAAAAGAACCCGGATGTGGCGGAGCTGGCGCGCGGCAGGACCGGGCGCGTTTACGGCAACCTCATGGCGCTCCTCACCGTGATGAAGGGACTGCCGCTTGCCTATAACCGGGACATGCAGGAAGATAAAGAAGGTTTCTTTGAGACGGTAACCACATTGCTTGCCACGCTGGAGGTCTTCACCGGCATGGTGGCGACTCTCAAAGTGAACGCAGATAATGCCAGACGGGCTCTGGAGCGGAGCTATGTGCTGGCGACGGATATCGCCGACTATTTGGTGAAGAAGGGTGAAGCCTTCCGCACGGCGCATGGCATCGTGGGGAAGCTGGTGAGGTATGCCATCAGCAAGGGCAAGTCCTTCCATAATCTCAGCCTGCCTGAATACAAAAAATTCTCCTCCCGCTTTGAGGAAGACGTTTACAATGTCACTATTGAGGCATCGCTTGCGGCGCGGGATGTGGCGGGTGGCACGGCGCCCGGACAGGTGGCGAAAGCGCTGGGGGCGGCGAAGAGGGTGGTAGGGGAGGCGTAAAAGCAAAGTAAACCGGTTAAAGGAGGGCGGAGTGTGAAGAGAGAGCTAACCGTTGTTATTGAGCGGGATGAAGACGGCTACTTCATCGGGACGATTCCCGAGCTTAAGGGTTGTCATACTCAAGCCAGGTCCCTGGATGAGCTGATGGAGCGGGTGAAAGAGGCGGCTCTGGTCTGTCTTGAAGCAGAAGGCGAATCGGCGGAAGGCGAACTCCAGTTTATCGGAGTCCAGAGGATTGCGGTGTGACCAGATTGCCGTCACTAAACGGTCAGGAGGTTGTCAAAGCCCTTGGCAGAGCCGGCTTTCAGATACTCAGGCAGAAGGGCAGTCATGTTTATTTGAAACACCCTGATGGGCGAGCCACAGTGGTACCTGTCCATAAAGGTGAGTCTGTGGGGCGTGGTCTGCTGAGAAAGATATTGCGTGATGCCGCCTCAGCAAGGAAAATTTCCTCAAACTCCTATAAACTGATTCCAAATGGTCTGATGGTAGCAGCTTTGAATCGTGGCAGGTGCTACCCTGCCTTGTACTGGGTCCTGATACAGCGCGTGCAGAGATTGAGACGCTTCATTTTACCCTTAACCGGGATGGTCGCCGGGTGGATATTGGGTTCGGAACGGCGGGCAGTGTGCCGTTTGGAATGGCTGACATTACTGCCGAACTGAACTGTTTTACCGCATAAATCGCACTTCAATTGGTTTCACTCCTTTGACAGTTGACAAAATGTAGTGTAATATGCATTCAGCGTCAATAGTATCATAATCATGACGTGTTTGGCAAGGAAGAAAAAATGAAGCAGGTTACGGCGGTTAACGGACAGGAGATGCGTGAGATGTTCGCCGCGGCGACCAGCTGGCTGGAGAAGAACGCGGCAGATATTGATGCCTTGAATGTCTTTCCGGTGCCTGATGGGGATACCGGGACGAACATGTTGCTCACCATGCGCTCCACGGTGGAGGAAGCCTTCCGTGCGCCGGACCACAGCGTCTCAGCAGTTGCTCAGGCGATGGCTCACGGGGCGCTCATGGGGGCGCGGGGCAATAGCGGGGTTATCCTTTCTCAGATTCTGCGCGGTCTGGCAAAGAGTTTTGCGGGCAAGGAGTCCTTCACTGCCGCTGAGCTGGCGGAAGCGCTTATGGACTCCTCTGAAATGGCTTACAAAGGCATCAGCAATCCTACTGAGGGTACCATTATTACCGTCATCCGTGACGTGGCTCGCGCCGCACGGGATAAGGCGGCAAGCGATGGCGGCGATATCATTGCGGTGATGGAGGCGGCGGTGGCGGCGGCAAGCGAATCTGTCGCCAATACGCCCAAACTGCTCAAAGTCCTGCGTGATGCCGGTGTGGTGGACGCGGGGGGGCAGGGATTATATACCATCCTTGAAGGGGCACTGCGCTATCTCAAAGGCGAAGAGGAGCTGATGCGCCTGCGCAAACCTCAGATTATCGTCAGCGACCTGCCCGCCGCCAAGTTCCCCCAGATGATTGCCGCCGCTGAGATACCGTATGGCTACTGCACGGAATTCCTGCTAAAAGGGGAGAAGATATCCCCAGATAAAATCAGGAAGAAGCTTGAGAAGAAAGGACAGTCGCTCATTGTGGTTGGCGATGATACCGCCGTCAGAATTCATATCCATACCCTTGACCCGGGTGAAATCCTCTCCTATGCCGCCGGGCTGGGCACGATGCATCAGGTATCCATCCGCAACATGGACGAACAGCACCAGAGCTTCATTGAGATGCAGAAAGATAGAGCGCCTGTGGTGGATACCGCCATCATCGCGGTGGTCTCCGGCGATGGGCTGGCTGACGTCTTCACCAGCCTGGGTGTTTCTGCCATCGTCCCCGGCGGTCAGACCATGAATCCCAGCACCAAAGACCTGCTGAAAGCGGTAGAGTCAGTTCCGTCAGATAAGGTCATCATCATTCCCAATAACAAGAACATCATCCCCACTGCCAGCCAGGTGCAGTCCGTAACCAAGAAAACGATAGCGGTCATCCCCGCTGAGACCATCCCGCAGGGTATCGCCGCACTGCTGGCATTTGATTATGAAGCTGATTTTAAGACCAATGCTGAGCTGATGACGAAGGCGCTGGATTCTGTGAGCACCATTGAAATCACGCGGGCGGTCCGTGCCACACAAATCGGCAGGCTCAAGATAAAGAAGAAGCAGGCAATCGGTTTTCTTGATGGATTGCTGGTTGCTGTGGCAGACAGCGCAGAGGATGTGCTGAATCAGACCCTCAGCAAGGTAAACCTGAAGAAAGCGGAAGTAGTCACCATCTACTGCGGTGCGGATACGGCGCTACCGGAAGCGGAAAAGCTTGCTGATGCCATACGCACGAAATACCCCAATCTGCAAATAGAGGTAGTCAAAGGTGGACAGCCTCACTATAATTACATTGTTTCTGTGGAATGAGGCTTTGCCTTAAAAGTGACAGGTTTGCGTCATTCTGATGATAAAGAGGAGTCTGAGCAGGGCAGAGTCCGGTGCGCTAATGGCTGACGTCACCCGAGATTCTGCGTCAAATCGTTTTCAGAATGACTTTTGGGCAGGCTGTATAGTGATTAAGGGAGGCAGAGATGGCAGTAGAAATAGTAACTGATAGCCTGGGTGACATCACGCCGGAGTTTGCCAGAGAGCTTGGCATCACCACCGTGCCGGTATATGTGCGGTTCGGGGAGCAGGTCTTTAAGGACCGGATTGACATTTCCACTGATGAATTCTACCGCCGTCTGGTGCAGGGAGACGTGTTTCCCACCACCACTCAGCCCACCCCGGAGGATTTTCTTACTGTCTATAGAAAGCTTGCCCAGAAAACGGATGAAATCCTGGTGGTAACGCTCTCCAGTAAGCTCAGCGGCACCTATAATTCCGCCGTTCAGGCGAAGAGCCTTTTTGAGGGCAAGTGCCGTATTGAGGTGATTGACTCACTCAAGGTCATCATGGGGCTGGGAGTTATCATTATAAAGATAGCGGAAGCCGCCAAAAAGGGCGCCAGAATGGAAGAGCTTATTGACCTGGTGCGCAAATCAATCCCCAGGTCACATTCCGTGATGTTCTTTGACACGCTGAAATACCTGGCGAAGGGCGGACGCATCGGCAAGGCGCAGAGTCTGCTTGGCTCGCTGTTGTCGGTCAAGCCTGTGCTCACCCTCAAAGATGGGGAGGTGTCCCCGCTGACGCGGGTGCGCTCAAGGGCGGCGGGCATAGATTATCTCTACAATTTCGCCGCCGGATTTAAAGGCAGGATTGAGATGCTGGCAGTAGAGTACGCCACCACTCCGGACGAAGCAGAGAGGCTAGTTGAGCGACTTGACAGCGTTTTTCCAAAGGATAAAATCATCAGGGCAACGGTGAGTCCGGTCATCGGGACATACGTTGGTCCCCATGTGCTATCAGTTACGGTCCTGGAGACGGCGGACAAATAGCGCGCGGGGGCGCATGACCCAGGATTATGGCAGACAGCACTGGTGCTCGTGTGCTGTTCTTTTCCCGGCAATTACCGGGTGGAAACATCAGCATCATCACTTTTCTCTTAGGACGGTATCATCCTTTTGCTTTAGCCACCCGGCAATGAGAGACTGATTATGGACCGCGATTCACTGCGGAAAGTTATTGAGCTTGAGCGGAAAAAGGGTTATGCTGATACTGCCGTCATCGGCGGGCTGGATAAATTCCTGCGCAACTGGTCAGCTCAGGCGGCGGAGTCAATCACTGACCCTCACACCCTGGCAAGATTCAAGAAGCTGGGCTTGCATAGGTCAGATTATGCTTCACTGACCGGGGAAAAGCGCAAGCAGTGGCTGGAGGCGCTCATCAAGGCTCTCAATGAAATAGAGCAGAGCGGGACAGTCCCGAAGAAAGCGTCTGCAGGTTCAGTTCCCGCTCCGGTCAAAGCGAAGCCGGTACGCGTCAGTAGGTCCGCGGCGAAAGCGAGCGGTGCCGATTTGAACTCTCCTATCACGGTGGTCAAAGGAATCGGTCCTGGCATGGCGGCAAAATTGGACAGGCTGGGGGTGAAGACCATCCGGGACCTGCTCTACTTTTTCCCGCGGCGGTACCTTGACTACAGCAAGCTCAAGACCATCTCTCAGTTAACCGAGGGGAATGAGGAGACCATCATTGCCAATGTGTGGGAAGCGCATGAAGCATATCTGGGCGGCAGGAAAGGAACAGAAGCCACACTAGGTGATGAAACGGGTAATGTCCGCGCCGTCTGGTTCAACCAGCCGTATGTGGCCAGGCGGCTGACGGTCAATAGCCGTGTCGTCCTGAGCGGCCGGGTGCGCCTGTTCAAAGGTCGGCACGTGTTTGAATCTCCGGCGTGGGAAATCCTGGAAGAAAAAGAGCTCGTCCATACCGGCCGGCTGGTGCCGGTCTATCCGCTGACAGAGGGGCTCTACCCGCGCCAGATGAGGAAGCTGATGAAGGAGGTAGTGGAAGAGTGGGCGGGGCAGGTGGAGGACTTTTTGCCGCCGGAACTCAGGAAGCGCCACTCCTTTTTTGACCTTTCACAGGCGATAGCGCAGGCGCATTATCCTGATGATGAAGTGGCTCAAAATAAGGCGCGGGTGCGGCTGGCATTTGATGAGCTTTTCCTGCTTCAGCTGGGCGTGATGAGCAAGAAGCGCGAATGGCAGGGTAAGATGGGCGTCTCGCTGGAGGTAAAACAATCGCTGGTGGAGGCTTTCATCGCATCACTGCCTTTTGCGCTGACCAATGCTCAGCAGAGGGCGCTGAAAGAAATCCTTGCCGATATGCAGAAGCCCCAGCCGATGAGCCGGCTCCTCCAGGGCGATGTGGGCAGTGGCAAAACCGTGGTGGCGACGGCGGCGCTCATCATCGCCGCGGCGAACGGCTATCAGTCAGCCTTCATGGCGCCCACCGAGATTTTAGCGGAACAGCACTTTGCGACCA
>Ga0129301_1000932_pt1 | contig 15252 bp, 10 predicted proteins | sample ConPoolayeHmetaG_FD_94489 | JGI IMG/M metagenome (GOLD analysis project Ga0129301, IMG submission 94489) | Hot spring microbial mat communities from California, USA to study Microbial Dark Matter (Phase II) - Cone Pool mat layer H metaG ...
CGCGGCAACTTCTCGCTCGAGCCTTACGATTACCAGCCGGTGCGCCCGGCGCCGTAAGTCCCGCGCGCCGCGCCGTCCTTACGCGCGAACCTCGGAGATCGCGGCGATGCGGTTCTGGGTGATCGTCAGACCCCGGCAGGGGCCCTGAGCGGGTAGCCGGGGGTGAGCCGCAGGCGAACCCCCGGAAAGGAGCGTATCGATCAGGCAAGCCCCGGAGGGCCGGCAGAGAGGCCGGCGATGGGCTTCGGGGCGATCGCGCGGCCCCGGCAGGGGCCCTGAGCGGGTAGCCGGGGGTGAGCCGCAGGCGAACCCCCGGAAAGGGGCGCATCGATCAGGCAAGCCCCGGAGGGCCGGCAGATCGAGGCGCTTTTCTTGCGAGGCGGGCGCAGCCGTGGGGAATGTGCGAGCGTGTCCGCAGGGAGGTGGGCTAAAATGTTGTCCGCCGGAGACGGTGCAAATCGCACACGGCGCTCGGGAGAAAGCGATGCTTTCAGGAGGGAAGCGGAAACATGGCAGGAATTCGAGCATGGGCGGGACTGATCGCAGCCGCATGGCTTCTGCCTGCGGCGCAGGGCTGGGCGCAGGAGGAAGGTGAAAGCGCGCGCACGATGCGCCCGGTCATACGAGGCCGGCAATACGCCGTCGCTTCCATGAAAGCCGAGGCGACGCGCGCCGCCGTCAGGATCCTCGAGGCCGGCGGCAACGGCTTTGACGCCGCCGTCGCGGGGCAGGCGGCGCTCGCCGTCGTGGATGCGGCCCTGAACGGCGTGGGCAGCGATGCGGTGATCCTGGTCTACGATGCCAATCTGAAGCAGGTCTTTTCCATCAACGCCGAGGGCACCGCGCCGCAGCTGGCCACGATCGAATGGTACCAGCGCAACTACGGGGGAAAGCTGCCGGAAAACGACACTCTCCTCTCCGGCACCGTCCCCGGGGTCGTCGACGCCTGGTACATCCTGCTCGAGCGCTGGGGCACGATGAGCTTCGCCCAGGTCCTCGAGCAGGCGATCGACCTGGCAGAGAACGGCTTCCCCATCGGCAACGCGCTCGCCCGGGCGATCGAGAACTCGAAGAAGCTGCGCAAGTACCCTTCGAGCGTCAAGGTTTATTACCCCGGCGGCCGGGCGCCGCAGCCGGGCGAAATCTTCCGCAACCCGGACCTGGCGGCCACGCTCAGGAAGATGGTCGAGGCCGAGAAGGCCGCTGCCGGCAAGGGGCGGCGCGAGGCTCTGCGAGCGGCGCGCGACCGGTTCTACAAAGGGGATATCGCCCGCGCGATGGCGAAGTTCTCCGAGGAAAACGGCGGCCTCTTCCGCTACGAGGACTTTGCGAACTATACCGCCAAGGTGGAGGAACCCGTCGCCATCGACTACCGGGGATACCGGGTGTACAAGAATCCTTCGGCCAGCCAGGGCCCGGCCGAGCTCTTCGCCCTCAATATCCTCGAGGGTTACGACCTGAAGGCCATGGGGCACAACAGCGTCGCCTACCTGCACACGAGCGTCGAGGCCATCAAGCTGGCCATGGCCGACCGCGAAAAGTTCCTGGGGGACATGGACTTCATACGCATCCCCTATGCCGGCCTGCTTTCCAAGGAGTATGCGGCCGAGCGCCGCAAGCTCATCGACCCGGACAAGGCGTCGTTCGAACTGCGCCCCGGCAATCCGGAGAAGTTCGCCGGTGAGCGCGGGCTTTTGAACGGATCCGTGCGCCTCAACCTCGAAGGGCGGGCGGATCACGAAGGGGACACCAGCTACATCGCCGTCATCGACGGCGCGCGCAACATGATCAGCTTCGAGCCGAGCCTGCACAGCAGCTTCGGCACCGGCGTCGTCATGGGCGATACCGGGATCATCTTCAACTGCCGCGGCGACTACTACTCGCTGGTCCCGGGAGAAGCCAACTCGCTCCAGCCCGGCAAGAGGCCGCGCAGCACGCTGCAGAGCACGCTCGTAACCAGGGACGGGCAGCCGCACATGATCATGGGCAGCCCCGGGGGCGACGACCAGGTGATGCGCACCATGCAGACCTTCCTGAACATGGTGGACTTCGGCATGGACGTCCAGAGGGCGATCGAGGCGCCGCGCTGGTCGACGCGCAGCTTCCCGGCATCGCCGTTCCCGCACACCATGTATCCGGGAGACATGTCGGTGGAAGCGCGCGTGCCGGAAGAAGTGCGCAAGGGGTTGCTGGCCAAGGGCCACAAGCTCCGGGTATCCGGCGCCTGGTCGCTGGGGTCGAATGCAGCCATCGTCATCGATCTCAAGACCGGCGTGCTCAGCGCCGGCGCGGACCCGCGCACGGAAGCCTACGCCTGGGCGCGCTGATTGCGCGGCGAAGCCGTCAGCCGAAAGACCCCCGCAGACAGCGCCCCGAGGGCGGTGCCCAGGGTGTTGGCCAAGACATCCATGATCGTCGACGAGCGCGTGGGAAGAAAGATCTGGACGGCTTCTATGCCGGCGGAGGTCAGTGCACCGACCGCGATCGCGATCAGGATATCCGGCAGGCGCCGCGCGCGCCGGCGCTCGCCGAGGCAGGCTGCGAGCAGAAATCCGAAGGGAACGAAGCCCAGGACATTGATCGCCAGGTCCCTGAGGTCCTGGCCATGGGGCGGGGCGAAGGCTACGCGGCGCAACACGGCGAAGCGGTCGGGCACCAGCAGATCGATGCCGTTGCCCGAACGGTCGCGAAGGACGCCCTCGCGGCCGCTCTCCATCAGGTAGAGGGCCAGCAAACCGGGAGCCGCCGCGAGCGCGTTCTCGTCCCTTGCATCCCATGCCCGGCGGCGCGCCTCGATTTCGGCGTCGTCGAGAGAGCGTGCGACGATCGCCGCCCCCAGCAGATTCCCGTGCCAGGGGGAGCCGCCCGTTACCGAACTGCCGAGAACCAGCCGGCCGCGCAGGGCCGCCCGGCCTGGCCGGTAACCGGCCTGGCGTGCGACCGGCCGCCCGTCCAGGTAATAAGTCGTCCCGTTGGAGCCCGAGCTCATGGTGACGAGGTGCCGCTTTCCTTTCCGCAACACCCTTTCGGCTCCCGATTCGCGGTAGCGGCGCCCGCCGCCGGTGCTCGCGATCGCCGTGCGGACCACGAGACCGGAGCGCCACTGGCCGATCATCAGGTTTTCCGGAAGGCTTCCGTCATAGATGCTCAGGATGCAGGGGATGCCTCGGCGCGGCTCGGTTTCGGGCTCGAGCAGGAGTTCGATCGTGAAGTCGGCGCCCGGCGCGGGTTCGATGAAGCGATCGCTGTATGCGATGCCCATGCCTTCGAACCGCAGGCCGGGCTCGCCCGGCAGCGCTGCGACGAGATTCGGCTGCCGGAAATTGAAGGGCCAGAAACCGACGGCGGCGAACAGGGCCCAGTTGAGAATCAATGCCGCGCGCAGGTGCAGCGGTCGGCACAGGCGGGGGAAACGGGTATCCATGGCGCGGGTGGGATTCTGGCAGGTTCGGGTCCCGGGATCAATAGCCGGGCGGCCCCGAGGCGCCGCCCGCGCTTTCGTCTGCGGAAGAAATCTTCGACAGCTGCCCGAAACTCAGGCCCTCGCGGTGCAGGAAGAACAGCCCGAGAGCCAGCACGGGGCCCATGGAGACGATGTAGCAACCGTTGCTGATGCCCGCCGCCTGCGACTGGGGGTCGTGGGGCGACAGATAGTGCCCGAAGAAGTAGACCAGGGTAATGCCCATGAAGAGCTGGTAGCCGCCCACGCCGCCCGGTGTCGGAATCGCCACGCCCACCACGGTCAGCGCCAGGATCAGCAGGGATCCGGAAAAGGGGAACTGCGGCACATAGGCGCGCACCAGGCTCCAGAGATGCACCCCGATCACCAGCCAGATCGCGAAGGAAAGGGCGGCGACCTCCGCCATGGCCGCGCGGCTCTGCAGGGCGCGGAAGCCCTCGACGAAGGATACGGCATAGCGGCGGATCACGGCCGGCGTCCAGGAGTGCCACCGGCGGCTGCGCAAGAGCAGCAGCAGCGCCGCAAGCACGAGCGCCAGAACGGCCATGCCGACCAGCGAGTACATGCGGATGGTTTCGAGTATCTCCCGCCCGCGCGCCGAGTCGGGCATGTGACGCCCGGCCATGAACACCAGGTAGATGCCGAAGAGCACGAGAACCGCGGCGGAATCGAGCACCCGCTCGAAAACCGATGCGGCGATGACCGACAATGCGGGGATCCTTTCCTTGCGCGCCAGAGCAACCGAGGCCGCCACCTCGCCTACACGGGGAGGGATGACATTGACGACATACTTGACCAGCGTCAGCGAAAAAAGATTGCCGAACGCGATCCCGGCTTTGACCGGCGAAAGCAGTTTTCCCCAGCGCAGGGAGCGCAGCACCATGTGCAGAATGCCGGTGGCAAGGGCGGCCAGGAACCAAGCCGGGCTTCCGCCGAGCATCACGCGCCAGGCCTCGCCCCAATCCGGCACCGTGCGGTAGACAAGGAAGCCGATGATTACCGTGAGCGCGAGGCTGGCCGCCAGGTACCAAGTTCTCTTCATGTCCGGTTCCGCCGGGCCCGCAAGTCCCCGGGTTGCGCTAAGCACCAGTATAGATCCCCCTTCTAAGATTCCAAGTCCATTCGCCGGCGCGGAATTTGAAGCGCAGCCCGTCTCCCTTCTGCTATATTCCTCCCGTGGGGGTGAAATGGCGCTGAGCTTCAAGCTGGACATGGTGCAGACTCTGGCCTTGGCCTCGGTCGTGCTCTTCGCAGGCTACGGGATCCGCCGGCGCATCGGCGTGCTGGACCGGTACAACATCCCGGCACCGGTGGTCGGCGGGTTCATCTTCGCGGCGCTGGCCCTGGTGCTGCGCCTGAACAACATTCTGGCGTTCGAGTTCAACACCTCCCTGCAGGCGCCCCTCATGATCGCCTTCTTCACCACGATCGGCCTGGGCGCGAGCCTGAGTCTTCTCAAGATAGGCGGGCCGCAGGTGCTCCTGTTCTGGGGCCTGGCGAGCATCCTGGCGGTGATCCAGGACGCCGTAGGCGTCCTGCTGACGAAGCTTCTGGGCGTGCATCCGTTTCTCGGGCTGATCGCCGGCTCGATCACCATGACCGGGGGGCACGGCACGGGCGCCGCCTTCGGCAAGCTCATGGAGGACCAGTACGGCTTCCCGGGCGGATTGACGCTGGCCATGGCCGCGGCGACGTTCGGCCTGGTGAGCGGCGGCCTGATCGGCGGTCCGGTGGGAACGCGCCTGATCGGCAGATACAGACTGCGGCACGGCGATCCGGCTCCGGCGGCGTCGGCCGACGGCATCGCCCTCGCCGAGAAGTCCCTGGCCGACGACGCCGCGAGCCCCGCGCGCGAGGAATCCTCGACCGCCTACCGCCTGCTGAAGGTCATCACCATTACCCTGACGGCCATGTGGGGCGGATCCCTGTTGAGCGCGTGGCTCGGGCAGTATGTCACCCTGCCGGCCTATATCGGCGCCATGCTCGTGGCCGCCGTGATGCGCAACCTCGCAGACTTCACAAAAATCGTCCACATCTCCCAGGAGATGGTGGACGAGATCGGCATGATCGCCCTTTCGCTTTTCTTGTCCATGGCCCTCATGTCGCTCAAGCTCTGGGAGCTGCTCGATCTGGCCGTCCCGATGCTGATCATCCTGCTGGTCCAAGTGGCGATGGTGGCGGCATTCGCCTATTTCATCACGTTCCGCGTCATGGGTAAGGACTACGATGCGGCCGTGATGGCGGGCGGTCATTGCGGCTTCGGGCTGGGCGCCACGCCGAACGCCGTCGCCAACATGGAGGCGCTCGCCGAGCGCTTCGGGCCGGCGCCGCGCGCCTTTCTGGTACTGCCGATGGTGGGAGCCTTCTTCATCGACTTCACCAATGCGATCATCATCACGACCTTCATCAATCTGGTGACCTGAGGCGCCTGTCCCCGCCTCCGAGGCGTCATGAGAATTCCTTCCCGCGCGCGGCTCCTGGTGGTCTTGTGGCTGTTTCCGGTTGCCGCTCCGGCCCTGCAATACGAGATGCGCGCCCTTTACGGTACCGTGCAGACCGCCGCAGGCCGCCCGGTCCGCGGCGCGGTCGTGCGGGCTTCCGGCGACGGGGAAATCGTGTCCCAGGAAACGGATGCCGCAGGGCGCTTCGCGTTCTATTTCAGCCGCAGCGGCGCGTGCACGCTCCGCTTCGAGCATCCCTCGACGGCCGAGATCGGCACGTACCAGGTCCGCGGGAGTTTCCTGCCGGCGCTCGAACTTCGTATCGTTCTCGATTGCGGCGGAGCGAATCCGTCGAGCGCGGGTTGCTGGCATGTGCATGTGCGCAGCCGCGAGGATGCTTCGCCGTTTCCGCCTGAAAGCGTGCTGACGGCGGAACGAATCGAGTCGATGCCGGAGACCGGGCATCTCTGGTCGCTTCTGAACCACATCGAGCCTTCGGTGGTGACCGATCGCTTCGACATCGGCGGCATGCACAGCCAGCGGCAGTTTCTCTTCGGCGTGCGCGGCGGTTCCTGGAGCCAGAATCAGGCAACGGTAAACGGCCTGACCGTGACGGATCCCGCGGGCGAGGGCTTTCTTCAGATCCCGGATGTGAGCGCGCTCGCGGCGATCGTCTACACCGTGGGCGATTCTTCCGCCAGGCATGCGGGACCGGGAGGCCATCTGACACTGATCCCCAAGACGGGCGGCAGCGCGCTGCACGGGCAGGCCCATACGTTCGTTCAGGCAGGCGCTCTGCAGAACGTCAACCCGACCGCGCGCCACCGGTTCTTCCGCATCACGGAATCGGACGAGCGCTGGAGGCACTTCATAAACGGCGGGTTTCAGATCGGAGGTCCGCTTCGGCGCCGGTGGACATACTTCGGGTCTCTCTCCGTGCGCGACCTGGGAAAGCGCATCCGAAACCATCCCCTGCCCGTTTCCGCCGCGCTCGGGCAGGGAACGCTCAGCCTGGCGCGACGGCTTTCCGCCGGCGACAGGCTCGGCATTTACTGGGCCGGCCAGCGCCTGCGCGATCCCCAGGCCGGGGCGAGCCCGCAGGTGACGCGCGCGGCTTCTCTGCACGAAAGGCGCAGCCATCAGCTTCTTCAGGGAACATGGACGCGCAGGATCTCGCCCGCGGCCCTCCTGAACGTGCGCCTGGGCGCGGCAGTCGGATCGGTTTCGGCACGGCTCCAGCCCGGCACGCGCCGGCAGAGCCGCGAGGACCTCTACCCGGGATACGCCCTGTTCGGCGTCGCGGGCCAACCCGATCCCTGGGGCATGGTGGCTTTGCTGAGCAATACCCGCCGCGACGCGGCTCCGCTCGCCGGCAGCTCCCGGGCGGTGTCCTGGGAAGGCGCCGCCGATTATTCGGCGATCTTCGGCGGCGTGCGCCGCTCCACGCACCGGATCTCGGCAGGGGCCGGCTGGCGGCGCATGACGCGGGCGCAAAGCGCCGAGGCGTTCGACAACGTCAATCTGCTTTTTTTCGAGGGAGCGCCGGATTCGGTGCGCCTGCTCGACGCGCCGGCGCGCACGCGCGAGGGCGTGACGCAGGTGGAGCTCCATGCGAGCGACGACTGGTCGCTCGGGCGCCTGGGAGTCGCCGCAGGCCTTTATGCCGATATCGTGCAGGGGGCGAACCTGCTTTATGCCGGCGGCCGCGCGAACGAGCGGCGCTGGGCGAGTCTTTCCGGCAGGCTGGGGGTCGCCTGTCAGGTGACGCGGCGATACCCGCTCGTGCTGCGTGCCGGCGCAGCCCGCATCCTGCACCAGCCGCTGACGAGCACCTGGGCGGCGGTCAATCCCGAGGGCCTGCGCTTCCGCCTGTACGCCTGGAACGACGCCGACGGAGACGAGCAGTATCGGCCGGGAGAGAATGTCAAGCTCCTGAAAGTCTACGGGCCCGGGTACAGCCGGCCCGCTGCGAACCTGGCCATTCCGCGAACCGCCGAAATCACGCTCGGCCTGGCGCAGGAGGGTCCCGGCGGACTCGCCTTCAGGGCCGTCGGGTTCCGCCGCTTCGATCATCGCCTGATGTCGCTGGTCAACGTCGGAGTCCCCTTTTCTTCGTACGAGCCGGTCGAGGTGATCGATCCCGGCCCGGACGGCGATCTGGGCGCCGGAGGCGACGATCGTCTCATCACGGTCTTCAACCAGAGGGCCGAAACTCTCGGGCAGGATCGGTATCTGCTCGCAAATCCCGAGGGGCACGGCGCCCATGCGGAGGGCTACCAGCTGCGGCTTTCCTTTTCGCAGGCTCGGCTCCAGGCCGAGGCGGCCGTGACGCGCTACCGCGCGATAGCCGCCACGGCTCCCGGAATCACGGCTCTGGACAACGACACCGGCACGCTCCTGGGCGTGTGGGACAATCCGAACAATGCCATTCTGGCCCGGGCCAGCACATACTTCGATAGGGGAACCGTCGGGCGGCTCTGGGCGACGGCCGCTGTCGGCTGGAACGTCCGCTGCTCGCTGGTCGCCAGCTACCAGGACGGCCTGCCTTACGGCCGCTATCTGCCGGTCAAGGGGCTCAACCAGGGAATTGTCGGCGTTCTCACCCGCGCGCGCGGCCCCGGGGAGCCCGACCGCCAGGGCGGCTTCATGACGACCCACAACCGGACGATCGACCTCCGCATCGCCAGGGACTTCAGGCACGCCGGTGGCCGATGGCGCGCCTCGCTCGATGTCTTCAACCTGGCGAATTCCGCGCTCTCGCTCGTGCAGACCGACGTGACCGCGCCCACGCATCTCTGGCGGATTCCGCTGCGATTCCAGACACCGCGCAGCCTGCAGCTCGGCCTGCGTTACCAGTGGTAGGGCCCGCGGGCGCGAAAGCAAGCCGCTGATTTCCTTGATGACATCGTCCGCCCGGCTCTTGTATTCTGACCTGCGTACGCGCCGTGGGCCGGGTTTTGCGCCATTGCCCCTGTCGGCGATCGGAGGAGCATTCCATGAACAAACATGCAAGAGTCCTTACGCTGCTTTTCTTTTTCGGCATCGGCTTCGCGTTCGCTTCCGCGGACGGCAAGAAGGTTCTCACCTTCGAGGATTACCCCCGCTGGAACCGCATCGTCTCCGTCGCGCTTTGCGCCGACGGCAACTGGATGACCTACGCCTACCGCCCGAACGACGGCGACGACACGCTCTATGTGAGGAGCCTGACAGGGGACCAGGTACACAAGGTCGCGTGCGCCGCCAATCCGGTCTTCTCCGACGATTCCGCATGGGTGGGCTACGTCGTGAGCCTGCCCAAGGCCGAGCAGGAAAAGCTGCGGCGCGCGCGCCGGCCGATCACCCAGAAGGTCGAGATCATGAATCTGAAGATCGGAGAGAAGACGACGGTCGAGAACGCCTCCACTTTCCGCTTCTCCGGCGACTCGCGCTTCGCCGCGGTCAAGAAGGAAAAGGCCGTGCGCGAGGCCCGGCACGACGGGACCGACCTGATTCTTATCGACCTGCAGGCGGGCCGGCAGCGCAGCATCGGCAATGTGGGCCTGTTCGAATTCAACAAGCCGGGATCGCTTCTGGCCTACACGGTGGATGCGGCTGAGAAGGCGGGCAACGGCATCTATGTCTGGAATCTGCAAAGCGGCGTTCTCCAGGTGCTCGACACGGGAGAGGCCGACTATGCCCAGCTCGCCTGGGACAAGGACGGCACGGCCCTGGCGGTGCTCAAGGGGACGAAGAAGCGGGAGATGGCGCAGAAGGACAACCGGCTTCTCGCCTTCACGGCCGTGGGGAGTGCCGAGCCCGGGCGCGTCGAATACGACCCGGCCGCGGATGCCCGATTTCCCAGGGAGATGGTGCTGAGCGAATTCGGCCAGCTCTCCTGGAGCGAGGACGATTCGCGCATTTTCTGCGGCATCAAGGAGCAGGAAAAGGAACCGGAAAGGAGCGACAAGCCCGTCGCCAATGTCGACGTGTGGCACTGGAAGGACGAGCGCGTGCAGTCGGTTCAGATGGTGCGCGCCAACCAGGACCGGCGGGCGACGTACCGCTCGGCGTTCCTGCTCGACGGCAAGCGCTTCGTGCGCCTGGCCGACGAGGCGATGCCCACCGTGAACCTGACGGAGAACGGCCGCTGGGGGATCGGCGTGCTCGACAAACCCTACCGGACGGAGGTGAGCTGGGGAGGGAGCCGGGCGGACTACTATCTCGTGGATACCGCAACGGGTGAGCGCAGGCTGATCGCCAAGGGCTTGAGCCGCACTTACGGCACCTCGCCCGACAGCAAGTGGTTCCTGTATCAGAAGGACAAGGAGGTGTGGGCTTACGAGATCGCGACCGGCGCCGTGCGCAACATCTCCAAGAAAGCCGGGATCAGTTTCATCAACGAAGAGGACGACCATCCGTACGAAAAGCCCATCTATGGCCTGGCTGGCTGGACCAAGGACGGCCGCGCGGTGATCCTCAACCATCGCTTCGACCTGTGGAGCCTGCCGCTGGACGACGGCAAGCCGCAGAACATCACCGGCGGCATGGGCGAGCGCGAGCAGATCGTCTTCCGCTACGTGGACCTCGAGCCGGAAGAAGGAGGGTTCCCGGCACCGTTCCCGCCCCCGCCCGGCGATCGGGAAGAAGAGCGGCTCCAGGGACGGTTCGGCGGGCGCCGCCCCGGGGCGCGCGCGATCGATACGTCGCAACCCTTGCTGCTTTCCGCTTACGGGGAATGGACCAAGAAGTCCGGATACTACCGACTGAAGATCGGCGAGGCCCCGCAGAGGCTGATCTTCGAGGACCGGAACATCGGGCGCCCCACGAAGGCCAGGAACGCCGACCGGATCGTCTACACGATGCAGACCTTCGTGGATTTCCCCGACTACTATGTCAGCGGGCTGGATTTTGCCGATGCGAAACGGGTGACGGACGCCAATCCGCAGCAGGCCGAGTATGCGTGGGGGCGCAATATCCTGATCGACTTCAAGAACAGCAAGGGGGTGCGCCTGCAGGCCGTTCTCACGCTTCCGGCCGGTTATGAGCCGGGCAAGCGCTATCCCATGCTCGTATACTTCTACGAGCGCATGTCCCAGAACCATCACGTCTACTCGATGCCGACCTACGACGACCGGCCGCATTTTTCGCTTTACGCCAGCGACGGCTATCTGGTCTTGCGACCCGACATCGTCTATACGATCGGCCGGCCGGGGGACTCGGCCGTCGATTGCGTGACGAGCGCGGTCAAGCGGGTGGTCGAGCTGGGTTACGCCGACCCGGCGCGCATCGGCGCGCAGGGCCACAGCTGGGGCGGCTACCAGACATCGTTCCTGGTGACCCAGACCGACATGTTCGCCTGCATCGTGACGGGCGCGCCGCCCACGGACCTGGTGAGCTTCTACAATGAGCTGTACAAGAGCACCGGCACCGTGCAGCAGGGGATCACCGAGCTCGGCCAGGTGCGCATGGGGACCGACCCCTGGAAAGATCACGCACTCTTCCTGAGCCAGTCGGCCATCTACAACGCTCCCAAGATCAAGACGCCGTTCTTGATCCTGCACGGGACGGAGGACGGCGCGGTCGACTGGCATCAGGGGCTGATGTTCTACAACGCCGCGCGCCGCTTGGGGAAGCAGGTGATCCTGCTTTCCTACCCGGGCGAGGGGCATCACCTGACGAAGCTGGAAAACCAGAAGGACTTCCTGCTGCGCATGAAGCAGTATTTCGACCACTATCTGAAGGGCGCACCGGCGCCGGCCTGGATGACCGACGGGGTACCGTTCCTCAAGAAACCCCCGCAGCCGCAGCCGGCGGGCGAACCGACCGAACAGGCGCCGGCGCGCCGCCCGGGCACGCCGCCGCCTGACGGATGGCGATAGGCCCGGCCTAATCCTCGCGCAGCGCCCACTCGACGGCGGCGGCCGCGTGCAGCGCCGTCGTGTCGAAAAGCGGCAGCGGGTAATCGCCGGGCCGGATGAGGAGAGGTATTTCCGTGCACCCCAGGATCACGCCCTGGGCGCCGCGTGCGTGCAGGTTGCGGATGACGGCCTTGTAGGCTTCCCTCGCGGATTCGGTGATGATGCCGCGGCCGAGCTCCTGATAGATGATCTCGTGCACGATCCGGCGATCCTGCTCGGCCGGGATCAAAACTTCGAGGCCGTGCCGCTTCTCCAGGCGCTCGCGGTAGAAATCCTGCTCCATGGTGAAGCGGGTTCCGAGCAAGCCGACGCGCTGCAATCCCTGCCTTCTTATGTCCTCCGCGGCGGCATCCGCGATGTGAAGCAGCGGTATGTTGACGGCCGCCTCGACCTCCGCGGCCACGCGGTGCATGGTGTTGGCGCAGATCAGCAGAAAGTCCGCGCCCGCGCGCTCGACCTTTCTGGCCGCGCTCGCCATGAAGACCGCCAGGGCTTCCCACGCGCCCTCGTTCTGGAGCTTTTCGACCTCGGCGAAATTCGCGGAATAGAGCACGCACTTCGCCGAGCTGGATCCCCCGAGCCGCTCCTGCACGGCGGCGTTGATCAGGCGGTAATACACGATGGTGGAATGCCAGGTCATGCCCCCCAGAAGTCCGATCGTTTTCATCGCGTCCCTCCCCGGCGGTTATCTTTCCATGAAACGCGCGTCCATGCCAGGCGATAACGGCCGGAAATTCCGCGGCCGCAATTTGACGGGGGGAAGGCCGTATGGTACTCGTATAAGCAATTGATTTTTTGACCTGTTCCCGGGAGGCCCACCGGCGAGGAAGGCGGTCGCGCACGCGCATCTGCACCCGCCGCGGGGCTCGGGCGACGGAGACGTTCCAGAGAGGAGAGACGAACTATGGCGGTCCCGAAAAAGCTTCTGGCATGCGCGGCGCTTGCGGCGGTGCCGCTGGCGCTCGGCGCCGGTTTCCATCCTGCACAGGAGAGTACGCCGTACACCGTGGGCTCGGTGATCCCCGGAGACATCAAGCTCATGGATATCTACGGCAAGGAGCACACCCTTCAGGATTTCCGGGGAAAGATCGTATTCATCAGCTTCTGGTCGGTCGTATGCCCGTACGAGAAACTCGCGGAACCGAAGCGCATCGAGATCCAGAAGGATTACGGCGACAAGGGCGTGGTCCAGATCGCCATCAATGCGAACCAGCGCGAGTTGAAAACCGATGGGCCCGTGCCGTATGCCGATCTGCGGGAACATGTCGAGAAGGCGGGCGTGAACTTCCTGGTCACGGTCGATCCCGGGAACAAGATCACGGATCTTCTCGGCGGGCAGAGCACCCCGCATTGCTTCGTGATCGACAGGGATGGGGTGCTGCGCTATTCGGGCGCGCTCGATGACGATCCCAAGGGGGCCAAAGGCAAGGACGCCGTGTCTTACGTGCGCAACGCCATCGATGCGCTGCTGGCGGGCAAGGAGGTCGAAGTCAAGACCACCAAGCCCTATGGCTGAAGCATCAAGCGTTCCTAACCCTCTGGTGCAGAGGGTCGCCGTCTGAAACAAGATCCGAGGCTGCCCGGCCGGGCGACCCGGCCGGCATCCCATAGAAGAGGTGTATCCATGAAGAGGTATGTCGCCGCGCTTTTGTGTGCCTGCGGGCTGGCGGCCTGCTCGGGCCCGGCCCCGAAGGAGCCGGAGATTCGCGTCGTCGATCTTGCGGGCCTCGAGAAGGCACTTGCCGAGTATCGCGGCAAAGGGGTGCTTCTGAATTTCTGGGCCATGTGGTGCGAGCCCTGCGTCGCGGAAATGCCCGAACTGCTCGAGACGGTCCGCAATTACCGAGGGCGCGGCGGGGCGGCGCTGGGCGTGTCGTACGATCTCATGGTGCCCGATGCGACGCGCGACGAGGTTCTGCAGCGGCTGCGCTCCTTCGTCGCCGAGCACGGGATCGACATCCCCGTGCTGGTTTACGAGGCGGACGATTACGACGCGATCAACCAGCGATTCGGCCTGCCGGGGCCGATACCGGTCACGCTCGCGCTCGACGCCGGCGGGGCGATCGTCGATCGCGAGGAGAAGCAGGCGGGCCGGGCGCGCTTCGAGGCGATGATGCGCAGGGCCCTCGGGGAAAATGGGGACGCTCACCGGTTTCGATGAGAGACGCTGCGGGAGGATCGCATCTCGTCGCCGCGAAAACAGGCGGAAAAATGGAGATCGGCCTGGGGACACCGCGCGAAAGCCTGTGCCTCGCCGGCAACGTGGGCTCTCCCAGGCTGATGGCGACCAAGTCGGGAGCGGATCACACCGACACGGCCCCGGCCCGACGGGGCGAATCGAATTCAAAGGTCACAGAGGGGGATCTTGAGCGAGCGCGCGCAAGCGAGCATGCGTTCGTCATAACTGGCGAGCGCGATCTTCTGGCCGCGTTCCCGCAGGAACTCCAGGGAGGCCAAGTGCAGGGCATCGAGCGTGCGAACGGGCGATGGGAACGGCTCCAGGGCCCTGGCCAGCACCGGAGGGGCCAGCTCGACGAGGGCAATCCTCCCGAGAAATTCGCGCACCAGCTCCCCGTGTGTCCTGGTCAGGCGCCGCGCGTTTATCCGGATCCATAGTTCGTACTCGAGCAGACGGCTCGAGACCAGAGTCTCGTTCCACAGGGAAGCCGGAGGCAGGCGGTCTTCAGCAAGAAGCTGGGCCAGAGCTACCGACGTGTCCAGGTAGATCACCGATCCTCCCTGGATGTCTGCAATTCCGAGCAAAGCTCTTTCCAGGAGCAGACCGGCTTCCTCGGCGGAACTCCTCCCTGCTGCAAGACGGGCGGGGACACCCATCCCTTGCGAACCGCCTCGGAAAGATAGGCGTCGGCAAGTGTGCGACCAGAGCCGGCGCGCGGCGGCGCGATTTCCGCCACGACCCTGTCGCGGTCGGTCACGAGCACCGTCTCGCCTGCGGCGGCCAGGCGGATGTATTCGCTGAGCCTGTTTTTCAGTACTTTCAATCCTACGGAGCGCACGCCATTAAGGTAGCTTCTAGAAGCTTTTTGTCAACCTTCATTGATGGCAGTTTGCTTTTCCATGCGGAAGCAGGGGTTTTCGATGGAACCGATGACGTGCAAGCGGGCGCCGTGAAAGACACTGTCGGCACGCTCGGGCAACCGCGGAGCAAGGTCGCGCCGCTCGCCGCCGTGCATCCCGTACCGTAAATCGATCGCGGCGAAGCTCAGGCGCCGTGGCGCAGGTATTCGACGGCGTTTTGGAAGATCTGCAGCCCGAGCCCCGCCGCCGGCAGGGTTCCTTCGAGCCGCTGCATGTCCCAGTGTGGGTGGTTCTCGGGATAGAGATAGGCCTCCGGATGGGGCATCAGCCCGAAGATCCGCCCGGTCGGGTCGCACAGGCCGGCGATCGCGTCGAGCGAGCCGTTGGGATTGTGCGGGTAGGACATCGTCGGCCG
>Ga0129301_1000940_pt1 | contig 15221 bp, 11 predicted proteins | sample ConPoolayeHmetaG_FD_94489 | JGI IMG/M metagenome (GOLD analysis project Ga0129301, IMG submission 94489) | Hot spring microbial mat communities from California, USA to study Microbial Dark Matter (Phase II) - Cone Pool mat layer H metaG ...
ACACGAGCGAGTGGGCCGCCCGGCGGCTGGGGGGGCGGGCGGAGAGGAACCGCTTCTTCGAGCAGGTGGGTCGGCGGCTGCGGCCGGAGGCGGTGGGCGCGCTAGCCGGGCTTGGCAGGGATCCGGCGCCCGAGGAGGTGCTGGCCCGCGCGGGAGACTATGCGGAGCCGAGGCAGCCATGAGCGATGAGATACCTGAGACTCAGCGGGCGGTGCAGCTCGTGGGGCCTGACGAGCTGGTGCTGAACCCGGCGAAGCCCGTGCCCCGCCCCGGGCCGCGGCAGCTCCTCTGCCGGGTGGAGGCGGTGGGGCTGTGCTTCTCTGACCTGAAGCTGGTCAAGCAGTTCGCCGCGCACGCTCGCAAGTCCGAGATCGTCTCCGGGCTTGACCCCGCGGTGCTGGCGCAGGTCCCCAGCTACGTGCCGGGCGACCAGCCCACTGTTCCTGGGCACGAGACTGTGGTGCGAGTATGGGCGGTGGGGGAGGAAGTGGAGCGTTACCGGCCGGGCGAGCGGTATCTGGTGCAGACCGACTATCGCTGGCTCCGGACCGAGAACTCCAACGCTGCCTTCGGCTACAACCTGGAGGGTGCGCTCCAGGAGTTCGTGCTGGTGGACGAGCGAGTGATGCTCTCGCCGGAGGGCGACTCGATGTTGCTGCCGGCTTCCGCGCACCTCAGCGCCTCGGCGATCGCCCTGGTCGAGCCCTGGGCCTGTGTCGAGGACGCGTACGCCGACCGGCAGCGCCGCGGGCCCAAGGAGGGCGGCCGGCTGCTGCTGGTGGTGCAGCAGGGGGTCCGGGGCGCTGACGTGAGCGCCGTGCTCGCCCGGGGCGGGCCGCCCGCGCAGATAACCTGGATCGGGGCAGGGCGCCCGCCGCGGGGGCTCGGGCCGGCTACGAGTACGGCCGCAACCCTGGACGACGCGCCCGAGGGGGCCTACGACGACGTGGTGTACTACGGGTCCCAGGCGGAGGTGCTCGAGCGGCTGTTCGCGAAGCTCGCCGCCCACGGGGTGCTCGTGATCGCGCTCTGCGGGGGCCGGCTGGGCCGGCCGGTGACGGTGCCGGTGGGTCGGGTGCACTACGGCGCGATCCGCATCGTGGGCACCGCGGGTGCGCAGGCCGCAGAGGCGCTGGCCCGGGCGCCGGCGACCGCGGAGATCAGGGCCGGCGATGCCGTGAACGTGATCGGCGCGGGCGGGCCGATGGGGGTGATGCATGTGGTGCGGGCGCTGTCTCTGGGGCTGGAGGGCGTGAGCGTGGCCGCGGGCGACATGGATGACGAGCGCCTGGCGGCCCTCAGCCGGATCGCGGCCCCGCTCGCCAAGCGCCGCGGCGTCCGCTTCGAGACCTACAACCCGACCGCCGGCGCCCCGCCCGGCCCGTGGGACTACCTTGCGATCATGGTCCCCTCGCCGGCGCTGGTGGCCCAGGCGATCGGCCAGGCCCGGGAGGGGGCGATCATCAATATCTTCGCAGGCATCCCGGCGGAGGTGACGGCGCAGATGGACCTCGAAGCGTACCTGCGGAAGGGCCTCTACTTCGTGGGGACCAGCGGCTCCACGGTGGCGGACATGCGGGCGGTGCTTGCAAAGGTGGAGAGCGGCGCCTTGGACACCAACATATCGGTGGCTGCAGTGGCGGGCCTGGAGGGCGCGATCGCGGGCATCCGGGCCATCGAGCGGCGCGAGATCGCCGGCAAGGTGATCGTCTACCCCGCCTGCCGGGGCCTGGAACTCACAGAGCTGGGCGACCTCCCGAGGCGGGCGCCAGCGGCGGCCGCTCGGCTCGACGGCGGCGTCTGGACGAAGGAGGCGGAGGAAGCGCTGCTCGCCGCCTGTGGGGAGCGCGGGGCATGAACGAGGCGCTGCGAGACCTGATCTGGATATCGCGGGCGGTCGGCGGGGACCCCAGGCTGGTGCAGGGGGGCGGGGGGAACACCTCGGTGAAGACGGCCGACGGCGCGCGCATGTACATCAAGGCCAGCGGGTCGGCGCTGCGGGAGATGGACGAGCGGCGGGGCTGGTGCCTGCTCGACGTCGCGCCGGTCCGCTCCATCCTGGCCGACCCGTATCTGGCCGAGCTGCCGGAGGCCGACCGCGAGCAGGCGATCGTGGAGCGACTCCAGGCCTGCCGGCAGGAGGCCGTCGAGGAAGGGGCGCGGCCCTCGGTCGAGTCCCACCTGCACGCCTTCCTCGGTCGGTGTGTGGTGCACCTGCATCCGGTGGCGGTGGGCGCCTACGTCTGCGCAGAGAAGGGGCGAGAGGCGCTCGCCGCCCGGTTCGCCGGCGAGGAGCCGCCGCCGCTCTGGGTGCCGTACGCGAATCCGGGCTGGACGCTGGCGGTGAAGGTCTCGGCGCTGGTGGAGCGTTACGAGCGACGCTGGGGCCAGCGCCCGGCAGTGCTGTTCCTGGCCAAGCATGGGCTGATCGTCACCGCGGAGACGGCCCGCGAGGTGGTGCGGCTGGTGCGGCGGGTCATCGCGCGCTGCGAAGACGGGCTGAGGTGGCGGCCCCGGCCCCGGCCCCTGCCCGCCTCGGAGCAGGAGGTGCGGCTGGCGCGGCTCGCGTTCCGGCGGGGGCTGTGGGAGGCAACGGGGCGCCGCCAGGCCGTGCGGCGTTTCGCGGACGAGGACATCGCGGCGTTCTTGTCGCGGCGGGACGCGCCCAAGCTCGCCTCCTCGCCGCCGCTGACCCCGGACGAGCTGGCCTACGCGGGCAACGCCCCGCTGTGGCTGGAGGAGTGCTCGGCGGAGGCGGCGAGACGCGGGCTGGCGCGCCAGCTCAAGCGGGGGGAGCGCCCCTCGGCGAGCGCGCTCGCGCCCAGGGTGGGGCTGCTGGCCGCGGGCACTGACGCCACCATTCCGGTGGTGAAGGAGGTGGTGACCGCGGCGCTGCTGGTGCGGGCCCACGCCGCGGGGCTGGGGGGTGCGCACCCACTGACGCGGCCCCAGCGGGAGTTCATCTGCCGGTGGGAGGGTGAGCGCTACCGCCGCGAGGTGGCGGCCGGGCGCTTGGCGGGCGAGTTGGTGGGCCACATCGCGGTGGTGAGTGGCGCGGGAAGCGGCCTGGGCCGGAGCATCGCGCTCGGGCTGGCGCGGGCGGGCGCGCTGGTGGGGCTGGCAGACGTAGACGCGGCGGCCGCGGAGGAGACGGAGTCTCTCATCCGCGCGGAGCTGCCGCGGGCCTCTGCCTTCGTCGTGCGATGCGATGTGACGGACGAGGGGGAGGTGTCCCAGTGCTTCGCAGCCGTCGCGGACCGCTGGGGCGGGCTCGATATCCTGGTCAACGCCGCCGGGCTGGCGCCGGCCCATCCGCTGGTCGAGTTCCCAGTGGAAAGGTGGCGGAGGGCCCTGGAGGTGAACCTGACCGGCTACTTCCTGATGGCGAGGGAGGCCGCGCGGCTGATGATCGAGCAGGGGATGGGCGGCAGCATCATCAACCTGAGCTCGAAGTCGGGGCTGGAGGCGAGCCGGAGCAATACCGCCTACAACGCCACCAAGGCAGGCGAGATCCACATGGCGCGGGGCTGGGCGCTGGAGCTGGGGGGGTACGGCATCCGCGTCAACTCGGTCGCGCCGGGCAATGTGTTTGAGGGCTCGCGCATCTGGAACCGGGAGTACATCGAGGCCGCCGCGAGGAAATACGGGATCAAGCCCGAGGAGGTCATCCCGTACTACGTGAACATGACCGCGCTCAAGCGCCGGATCACTGGGCAGGATGTCGCGGAGGCAGTGGTGTTCCTGTGCTCCGAGCGGGCGCGAACCATCACCGGCCAGACCCTGGTGCCCGACAGCGGGCAAGTGATGGTCCGCTAGGGGGAATGGCATGGCATCACACTTGGCTCTCGCCTTCGACCTGGGGGCCGCCAGCGGCCGCACCATCCTGGGCCGGCTGGAGGGCGGGCGGCTGGAGATCGAGGAGCTGACTCGCTTCCCGAACGGGATGGTGAGGCTCGGCGACCATCTGCACTGGAACCTGGTGCAGCTCTACGAGGAGGTGAAACGGGGGCTGGCGGTGTGCGCGTCAGAGGTGAGCGCGGAGCCCGAGAGCGTGGGGGTGGACACCTGGGGGGTGGACTTCGGGCTGCTGGACCGGCAGGGGACGCTGATCGGGCTGCCCTACGGGTACCGCGATGCCCGCACCGATGGCGCGATGGAGGCCTTCTTCGCGCGCCTGCCGCGGGAGCGCACGTATGAGCTGACGGGCATTCAGTTCATGCAGATCAACACGCTCTTCCAGCTTCTCTCCATGGTGCGCGATCGGTCTCCCCTGCTCGACATCGCCGCCCACCTGTTGATGATGCCCGACCTGCTCAACTACCTGCTCACCGGCCGCCGGGTCACCGAGTTCAGCATCGCCACCACCTCTCAGCTCTACAACCCCCGCCGAGGGGGCTGGGAGCCCGAGCTGTTCGCGGCCCTGGGGCTGTCGGCGGAGATCATGCAGGAGGTGGTCGGCGCCGGCACGCCCATCGGCTCGCTGGCCGAGCACATATGCCGGGAGACGGGCCTGGCGCACACACAGGTGATCGCCACCGCCAGCCACGACACGGCGGCCGCGGTGGCGGCAACGCCCGCGGAGGGCGAGGACTGGGCCTACATCAGTTCGGGCACCTGGTCGCTGATGGGCATCGAGAGCCCCCAGCCGATCATCACCGAGGCGACCCGGGAGGGGAACTTCACCAACGAGGGAGGGGTGGAGGGCACCTTCCGGGTGCTCAAGAACATCATGGGCCTGTGGCTGCTACAGCAGTGTCGGCAGGCGTGGGCCGGGGAGGAGGCCCCCGGCTATGAGGAGCTGATCCAGGCGGCCTCGGAGGCGGAGCCCTTCGGGCCCCTCGTCGAGCCGGACGACCCGTGTTTCCTCAACCCGCCCGACATGCCGGAGGCGATCGCGCAGTTCTGCCGACGCACCCGGCAGCCGGAGCCGGAGACCCGGGGGCAGTTCGTGCGCTGTATCCTGGAGAGCCTGGCCCTGAAGTACCGCCTCGTGCTCGACCAGCTCCGGGCGTGCTGCGGGCGGCCGATCGCCAGGCTGCACATCATCGGAGGCGGGGCGCAAAACGAGCTGCTGTGTCAGCTCGCCGCGGACGCCACGGGCCTGCCAACTCTGGCCGGGCCCGTGGAGGCGACGGCGATCGGCAACCTGCTCGTGCAGGCGCTGGCGCTGGGCCGCCTCCGGTCGCGGGGCGAAATCCGCGAGATCGTGCGCGCCTCATTCCCGGTGAAGAGCTACGAGCCTCGGCCGACGCCGGCCTGGGAGCGCGCATACCAGCGCTTCCGCGAGGCGCACGATATGTCGGCGGCCGAGTAGGGGAGGAGGCGGGTGAGCGAGCGGCGCATCGCGGCGGCCTACCAGCAGGCGAGGGAGCGCTATGCCGAGGTCGGCGTGGACACCGAGGAGGCGCTGGCTCGCCTGGCCGGGGTATCCCTGTCCCTGCACTGCTGGCAGGGAGACGATGTGGCAGGTTTCGAGCGGCCCGGCGCGGCGCTCTCAGGGGGCGGGATCCAGGTCACGGGCAGCCACCCCGGCCGAGCGCGGACGCCGGAGGAGTTGCGGTCGGACCTCAAGCAGGCGCTCTCCCTGGTGCCGGGGCGGCACCGGGTGAACCTACACGCCATCTACGGCGAGTTCGGCGGCCGGCCGGTGGACCGGGATGAGATCGCGCCGGAGCACTACCGGGGGTGGGTGGACTGGGCGAGGGCCGAGGGGCTGGCGCTGGACTTCAACGCCACCTGCTTCTCCCACCCCAAGGCGGCCTCGGGGCTCACCCTCTCCCATCCCGACGCCGGTGTTCGCGACTTCTGGATCGAGCACGTGAAGCGGTGCCGGGCGATCGGCGCCTACCTCGGACGGCAACAGGGCGGCCCCTGTGTGCACAACCTGTGGGTCCCCGATGGCAGCAAGGACTTGCCCGCCGATCGCTGGGGACCCCGGGCGCGGCTGCGGGACTCGCTGGACGCGGTCTACGCCGTGGAGTACGATCCGAGGGAGCTGAAGGACGCAGTGGAGAGCAAGCTCTTCGGCATCGGGGCGGAGTCCTACACTGTGGGCTCGCACGAGTTCTACCTCGCGTACGGGCTGCTGCGAGGCAAGATGATCTGCCTGGACCTGGGCCACTTCCATCCGACCGAATCGGTGGCGGACAAGCTCTCCTCCCTGCTGCTCTTCTGTGACGAGGTCCTGCTGCACATCAGCCGGGGCGTGCGATGGGACAGCGACCACGCGGTGATCCTGTCCGACGAGGTGCGCGCAGTCATGGAGGAGATCGTGCGGGGGGATGCGCTGGGGAGAGCGCACCTGGCGCTGGACTACTTCGACGCCAGCATCAACCGCGTGGGGGCATGGGTGATCGGGGCGCGGGCGGCGCTGGAGGCGCTGCTGGTGGCCCTGCTCGAGCCGCGGCAGAGGATCCTGGAGGCCGAGCGCGCCGGGGAGGGCTTCGCGCGGCTGGCCTGGATGGAGCAGGCGAAGCTGCTGCCCTTCGGCGCGGTGTGGGACGAGCACTGTCGGCGAGCGGGGGCGCCCGCCGGCGAGGCCTGGATCGCCGAGGTGCGGGAGTATGGGGAACGGGTGCTGAGCAGGCGCGGCTAGGCGAGGTGGTCGGTGGAGGCGATTGCGCGCGCGATGGAGGCTGATGCGTCCGGGCAAGCGCCGAGGGTGCTGCTCGTCGCTCCGCCGGCGCGGGGAGGGCTGGCCAGGCATGTCAGCGCGCTGCTGGCCGGCCTGGAGGCCGGAGGCTATGAGGTCGGGGTGGTGTGTGAGCCGGGGGGACCGATAGCAGAGGCGGCGCGAGCGCGACGCGTCGTCCCCGTGTTCCCCCTGGTGCGCCGGGGACGTCGGGGGCCTTTGGCGGCGCTTCAGGTAGCATACGCGGCGGGCCAGATGAGGGCGCAGATCGTCCACACCCACTCCTTCCGGGCGGGGGTGGCGGGCGCGCTCGCGATGCCGCTCGCCCGCCAGGCGCGACTGATCGCCACAATCCACAACTACCTCCCCGGAGGTGACGGCATGCGGCCGCGGCGCCGGCGAGACGCCTGGGCCCTGCGGGCCCTGTGCCGGCGGGCGAGCCGCATCATCACCGTCTCCGAGGCCCTGGGGCGGGACCTGGAGACGGCCTGGCCCGAGGCGTCCGGCAGATGGATCGCCATCCCGAACGGCGTTGACCTGCAAAGCGCCGAGCCCCGGCCGCCGGCGGAGGTGCGCCGGGAGCTGGGCCTGCCGGCAGAGGGGCCGCTGGTGGGGATGATCGCGCGCCTGGCGCCGCAGAAGGGTATCCCCGAGTTCCTGAAGGCGGCACAGTGGGTCTGTGAGCGACACCCCGAGGTGCACTTCGCGCTGGTTGGGGAGGGGCCGCTGCGAGAGGAGGCGGAGCGGCTGCGGGCCGACCTGGGGCTGGAGACGCGGCTCACGCTCGTGGGGGAGGTGGACTCACCGCGGGGCTTCGCCGGCGCGCTGGCGGCGCTGGTAGTCGCCTCCACCTCGGAGGGCTCGTCGCTGGCGGCGATGGAGGCGATGGCCGCCGGCCGGCCTGTGGTGGCGACCGCGGTGGGCGGGGTGCCCGAGGTGGTGGCCGACGGCGAGACCGGCCTGCTCATCCCGCCGGGAGACGCGGAGGCGCTCGGCGCGGCCGTGGAGGCGCTGCTCGCGGATCCGGAGCGTGCCGCGGAGATGGGCGAGCGCGGTCGGCGCAGGGCTGCGGAGCGCTTCGACATCCGCCTGATGCTCGCGCGGACGAAGGCGGTCTACGGGGATGTGCTGCGGGAGCAGCTTGCCCGCGAGGGGAGGGGGCGATGAGGCGAGCGATCGGCTTGCTGCTGCTGGCGGCGTGGGGCGTGTTCGCGCTGCCCGCAGGCGCGGGCGCAGCGGAGCCGAAGCTGCTGGTCGCCGTCCTCGACAAGATCTCCTGGTGTGATCTGCTCGACGAGAAGGCGGAGGTCGAGACCCTGCGCGGCCTCATGGAGCGTGGGGCCGTCGCCGGCATGTCCGTGCGGACCGCGCGGGGCCTCAGCCGGGAGGGCGGGTACCTGACCACTGGGGCCGGTATGAGGGCCAGCTCCTCGTGGACGCGGCCGGGGGAGGGCAGCCTCGAGGGCTACGCGCTCCAGGCGGACGAGGCAGTTGGCGGCACGCCCGCCCACCGGCTGTTCCAGGCCTACACGGGCTGGCCGCCGGGCGACAACAGGATCGTCCACCTTGGGATCGGCGAGCTGCTGAACCAGAATCGCCCGAGCACCTACCCCATTCGCCTCGGGCTGCTGGGCGGGACGCTCCGACGGGCGGGGGTGCGGGTGGCCTGTGTGGGCAACGCCGACACCCCGCGCGCTCTCCACCGGGAGATCGTGACCCTCGCCATGGACGAGCAGGGACTCGTCGCCTCGGGGTATGTGGGTGCGGGGCTGGTGCGCCCTGACCCGTCGGCGCCGTGGCAGAGCGCGACCAACACGCCCCGGCTGATGGCAGAGCTCGAGCGCGCGGCGGCCAGCGCGGAGGTGGTCTTCCTCGAGCTGGGCGCCACCGCGCGCGCCGCAGAGTATGCTGATGTGATGCCCCCGCTCGCCGCCGGCGCGGCTCGCCGCCGCGCGCTCGCGGAAGCCGACCGCCTGCTCGCCCAGGCCCTGGCGCGGCTCGGGGAGGGGTGGGCGGTGTTGGTGTTGACGCCGTCGCTGCGCCCGGCCGAGCCGGGCGAGCGCCGGGTCGAGCTGGCGCCCATCATCTTCGCCGCTCCAGGCTCCCCGCCTGGCCTGCTCACCTCGGCCTCGACCCGCCGGCCGGGCATCGTCGCCAACACCGATGTGGCGGCCACCATCCTGCACCACTTCGGCGTGCCCGTCCCGACGGACACGGTGGGCCGGCCGATGAGCGTCGAGCCGGTGGAGGCCGATGCTGTCGGCCGGCTGCGGGGCGACTTGATCAGGCTGGCCGAGGCGGAGGCGGCGCGTCGCTATCTGTTCCGGTGGACGCCCAGCGTTGGGGCGGCGCTACTGTGGGCGGCCGCTCTGCTGTTGGCCCTGCGGGAGCGCGCGCCGAGGTGGAGCGCGACGCTGGTGCGCGGCCTGCTGCTGGTGCTGTTGGGGACGCCGGCGGCCATGCTGCTGGTGGCGCTGGGTCCTCTCCCACTGCCCTGGATGCTGGCGGCGATCGTCGCGGGCGGGGGGGCGATCGCGCTCCTCGGCAGCGCTCTCACCAGCGGCCGGTCCGGCCACGCGCTGCCGGCGGTGAGCGTCCTGGGGCTGCTGTGCTACGACCTGCTGAGGGGGCAGAACATGCTCCAGTGGTCGCCCTTCAGCCACTCGCCCGCGGCGGGGGCGCGCTACTATGGGCTGGGCAACGAATTCGGCGGGGTGCTGCTGGGGGCGACGCTGATCGCGGCCTCCGCGCTGATGTCTCGGCGCAGTCGCGCGCCCTGGGGCGAGCGTCCGGTGGCCGCGCTCATGCTGGCCGGCGTGGCGGTGGTGGTCGGGCTGCCTCATTTCGGCGCCAACCTGGGCATGGGCCTGAGCTGCGCGGTGGGCTTCGGCGCGCTCGCGCTCTACCTCTGGCGGCCGCGGCCGGGCTGGCATGACCTGCTGGTTGTGGTGCTGGTGGCGGGGGCGGTGGCGGGCGCGGCGGTGGCCGCGGATGTCATCGGCCAGGGGGCCGAGGCCTCCCACATCGGCCGGTGGGCGGCGGCCCTGCGCGCGGACGGCTGGCCGGCCCTCGCCCAGGTGGCGGCGAGGAAGTTGGCGCTGAACTGGCTGCTGATGCGCGCCTCCCTGTGGAGGAACCTCGCGCTGGCCGCGCTGGCGGTGATGGTCGTCTCGCTGCTGGCGCGTCCGGCGGCGGCCGAGGAGGCCCTCAAGGAGCGGGAGTGGCTGGGGCCCGCGCTCATCGCCTGTCTTGCCGGCGCGGCCGCCGCCGCGGTGCTCAACGACTCGGGGGTTGTGGCGGCCTCGCTGGCCCTCCTCTACGGCGGGGGGGCGCTCGCCTACCTGGGGCTTCAGCAGCCCCCGCGGGGCGCTTGAGCTTCGGCGGGGACAAAGGCCCCGCCGGCGACCGTCTGCCGCCTTGCCGTGGGCCGGGAGGCGGCGTAGAATGGCGGGGGTAGCCATGGCCCGAACCGGCATCAAGGAAGCCCGCTACTGGGAGCCGCTCGACGAGGGGCGAGTGCGCTGCCGCCTGTGCCCCCACGGCTGCGTCCTCGGCCGCGACCAGGTTGGCCTGTGCCGGGTGCGCGAGAACCGGGACGGGACCCTGTGCGCGCTCAACTACGAGCGCGTCACCTCCATCAACCACGACCCCATCGAGAAGAAGCCGCTGTTCCACTTCTACCCGGGCCGCAACATCCTCTCCCTCGGCACCGTTGGCTGCAACCTGGCCTGCGCCTTCTGTCAGAACTGGTCCATCTCCCAGGCCGCCACCGGGACCACCCGCCTCTCGGTGGGCCGGGCGGTGGAGCTGGCGCGGGAGCGAGAGGACAACCTCGGCATCGCCTACACCTACAACGAGCCCTTCATCTGGTTCGAGTTCGTGCGGGAGGCGGCCGAGCTGGTCAAGGAGGCCGGGCTCAAGAATGTGCTGGTCACCAACGGCTATGTGAACGAGGAGCCGCTGCGGGAGCTCCTGCCCTTCGTGGACGCCATGAACGTGGACATCAAGGCGATGAGGCCGGAGTTCTACCGGGAGCTGTGCCGCGCCCGCGCGGAGCCGCCCCGGCGCACTGTGGAGATCGCCCGCGAGCAGGGCTGCCTCGTGGAGGTGACCAACCTGATCATCCCGAACTGGAACGACGGGGAGGAGGAGATCCGCGGGCTCGTGGACTGGTTGGCGAGCGTGGACCCGGCGGTGCCGCTGCACTTCTCCCGCTACCACCCGGCCTACAAGATGACCGAGCCGCCCACCCCCGAGCAGACACTACTGCGCGCCCGGGAGATCGCCCGCGAGAAGCTCCCCTACGTCTACCTGGGCAACATCTGGACCCCGGGGGGAGAGGACACCCTGTGCCCGGGCTGCCAGCGGGTCGTCGTGGAGCGGCGGGGCTTCTCGGTGGGGCGCATCGCGGTGCGGGAGGGGCGCTGCCTCCACTGCGGAGCGGAGGTTGCCATCATCGGCGTCTGACGGCCCGGGACGCCGGGAGACCAAGTATAGGAGGTTACACCATGTCAGAGGAACACAAGCCGGGCTCGTGGCGGGAGCTGCTCGAGAAGACCGTCGAGTTGGGCCTGGGCGCGGCGCTGCTCACCGCCGACTCGCTCAAGAAACTGGTGGACGACCTGGTGAAGCGGGGCAGCCTGACGAAGGAGGAGGGGCAGCGGCTGGTCTCGCACATGGTCGAGCGCGGGAAGGGGCAGAAGGAGCGGATGGAGGAATTCGTCTCCGAGGTGGTGGAGCGGGCGCTCGAGAAGGCGGACCTCGCGCGGCGCCACCGGGTGGAGGAGCTGGAGCGCCGCGTCGCCGAGCTGGAGGAGGAGCTGAAGCGCAGGCCGCTGGCGTAGCGCCGGGGCGCCGATGAACCTCGCCATCGGGCTGCGCAACCTGCGGCGGGTCCGCCACATCCTGTCGGTCCTCGTCAACTACGGGTTCGGCTACGCCTTCGACCAGCTCGGGCTGGCGAACCTGCTGCCTGTGGGCCGGCGGCGGGAGGCGCTGGCCGAGTTCGCCGGCATCCCCGGTCCCCGGCGGCTTCGGCTGGCGCTGGCCGAGCTGGGCCCGACCTTCATCAAGCTCGGGCAGGTGCTGAGCGCGCGCGCGGATTTGCTGCCGGCGAGCGTGGTCTCCGAGCTGCGCCAGCTCCAGGACCAGGGGCCGCTCGCCCCCTTCGACCAGGTGCGCGGCGTGCTGGAGGCCGAGCTGGGCCGGCCCCTCGAGGAGTGCTTCGCGCGCTTCGAGCAGGAGCCGCTTTCCTCCGCCTCCCTGGGGCAGGTCCATGCCGCGGTCCTGCCCGACGGCCGCGAGGTCACCGTCAAGGTGCTCCGGCCGGGGGTCCGGGAGGTGGTGGAGGCCGACCTGCAGATCCTCTCCGATGGCGCGCATCTGCTCCACCGGCAGGTGCCTCAGCTCCGCCGGTATGACCTCCCGGGGTTCGTGCGCCGCTTCGCCGACCAGATCGAGGACGAGCTGGTCTACACCATCGAGGCCTACAACGCGGAGCGAATGGGCCGCGCCCTGACGGAGGCCGGGCGCCGGGTCCGCGTCCCGGAGGTGGTGTGGGAGCTGACGACGCCGCACGTGCTCACCACCGCGCGTGTGCACGGCGCCCGCGTTGACCGGCTGACGGGGGCCGAGCCGGGCCTGGACCGCGCGGCGGCGGCCAGGGAGCTGGCCCAGTGCATGCTCCAGCAGGTCTTCGTGGATGGTTTCTTCCACGGCGACCCCCACCAGGGGAACGTGCTGCTCGCCGAGGACGGCACTCTTCTGCTGCTCGACTTCGGCATCGTTGGCTACCTCGACCCCCGCACCCGCCGGCTGCTGGCCGAGGCCGTGCGCCGCATCGTCCAACAGGACCTCGACGGGCTGCTCGAGACCATGTCCCACCTGGGCAGCCTGGGCCCGGAGACCGACTTCACCTCCCTTCGCTCTGACCTCTCCCGGATCATCGCGCGGCTTCAGATCCTGCCGCCCGGGCAGCTCTCCATGGGCGACCTGCTGTCCCGGACTCTGCGGGCGATGTGGACCCACCATATCGTCGTATCGCCGGAGCTCTCGCTGGCCGCCAAGGCGCTGTTGCTCATGGAGGCGATCTGCTCGGAGCTCGACCCGAGCTTCGACCTGCCCGGGGCCGCCCAGGCCGTGGTGGAGGAGGCGCGGCGGCGCGCGCTGAGCCCGCAGGCGGTCGCCGAGCGGCTCGTGCGGGGCGCGGAGGCCGCGGCGCGGCGGCTGTCGGCGGTGCCGACGCGGCTGGAGCGGGTGCTGTCGCTGCTGGAGTCCGGCGGGCTGCGGGTGCATGTGGAGAGCCCGGAGGCCGAGCGCGGCTGGGCGAGCCTGGCGCGGGGCGTGAACCGAGTGGCGCTGAGCCTGCTGGCGGGCGCGCTCTTGGTGTCGGGGTCGGTGCTGCTGTCCGCCACGGTGCACCCGGCCACCATCACCGTGGCGGCCATCGCCATCGCGCTCGGCGGCAGCCTCGGGCTGGCTCTGCTGCTGTCGCTGCTGCGCCCGGGGCGGCTCTAGCGTGCTGATTCTCGCCTCGCGATCGCCCAGACGCCGGGCCCTGCTCCGCGCCGCGAACCTGCGGTTCCGCACCGTGGCCCCAGCCCACGAGGAGGCCCCGCCGCCGCGCACTCGGCGCTACGCCGCGCTGGTGACCCGGGAGGCGCTCGCCAAGGCCCAGTCGGTGGTCGGGCGGGCGCGGGGGACGGTGCTGGGGGCGGACACGGTCGTGGTGTGCGATGGGCGGGTGTTGGGCAAGCCGCGGGGGGCGGTGGAGGCACGGCGGATGTTGCGGCTCCTCAGCGGCCGGTGGCACCGGGTATATACGGGGCTGGCGCTGGTGGAAGGGGAGCGGCGGCTGCTGGGCTGGGAGCGAACGGAGGTGGCGTTCCGGCGGCTGTCGAATGGCGAAATCGAACGCTACCTCGCAACCGGGGAGCCCATGGACAAGGCCGGCGCCTACGCGATCCAGGGCGGGGCGGCCGCCTTCGTGCGCGCCATCCGGGGCTGCTATACGAACGTGATCGGGCTGCCGGTGCCCAGGCTGATGGAGATGCTGGCGGAGTTCGGTGGCGCCGGCGCGCGGCGGGGCAGGCGCTGATGCCGCGCTGGCGCGCGCTGCGCTCGAGGTTGACCCGGGACATCGCGGTGGACCTGGGCACGGCCACCACGCTGGTGCACGTCCGCGGCCGGGGCATCGTGGTGCGGGAGCCCTCGGTCGTCGCGCTCGACCGCGTGACCGGCCAGGTGCTGGCGGTGGGCGAGCAGGCGAAGGAGATGCTCGGGCGCACCCCGCCCAACATCGAGGCCATCCGTCCCCTCAAGGACGGGGTGATCGCCGACTTCGACGTGGCGGAGCAGATGCTGCGCCACTTCATCCACCGCGTCCACCAGCGACGCGCCTTCGCGCAGCCCGCGGTGGTCATCGGCATCCCCTCTGGCGTCACAGAGGTCGAGCGGCGCGCGGTGAGGGACGCAACCCTGCGGGCCGGGGCGCGGGAGGCGCTGTTGATCGCCGAGCCCATGGCCGCCGCCATTGGCGCGGGGCTGCCCGTCTCTTCGGCCCGCGGGAGCATGGTGGTGGACATCGGGGGCGGCACCTCGGAGGTGGCGGTGATCGCGCTCAACGGCGTGGTCGCGGGCCGCTCCGTGCGGGTGGCGGGCGATGAGGTGGATGAGGCGATCGTCAACTACATGCACTACGAGTTCGACCTCGCCATCGGCATCCGCACCGCGGAGCGCATCAAGCTGGCGATCGGCTCGGCCTACCCCCTCGACGAGGAGGAGCGGGTGACCATCGCCCGCGGTCGGGATCTGGTGAGTGGGCTGCCCAAGTCCGTGGAGGTCAGCGAGTCCCAGATCAGGGAGGGGATCGTCCAGCCGCTGCGGGGCATCGTGGAGGCCATCCGGGCCACCCTGGAGGAGACGCCGGCCGAGCTGTCCGCCGACGTCATGGATCAGGGCATTGTCCTCACGGGCGGCGGCGCGCTGCTGCGGGGCCTGGACCGCATGATCGCGGAGGAGGTGCAGATGCCGGTGCGGGCGGCCGAGGACCCGGTCTCCTGTGTGGTGATCGGGGCGGGGCGCGCGCTGGAGCAGATCGAGCAGCTCGCCGACGCCTTCGAGCCCTTCTGACCAGGCCAGGTTGAGAGCGGGAGATGCTGGCGCGACTCAGCGGCCACCACCAGCGCACCCTCATCCTGATGATGGTGCTCATCGTCGCCGGGCTGGCGCTCGACCTCTGGCAGTCGGCCGCCCAGCGGGCCGGCGGGCACGCCTGGCTGGACGGGGCCGTCGGCGTCATCGCGGCGCCGCTCCAGGGCGCCATCGCCGCCAGCCGGCGCTGGACCCTGCGCCAGTGGCAGACCGTCGCCGAGAACCGCCGCCTGGTGGAGGAGAACGCGCGGCTCCGGGTGCAGGTGGCCGACCTCCAGACCAGGATGACCCGCCTGGAGGAGGAGCACGCCCGCGCCGAGCGGGTGGAGGCCCTGCGCGCCGCCTATGCGGAGCTCGATCTCCCCGCCCAGCTCGCCACCGTCATCGGGGTGGGGGCCGGGGGGTGGCTCTCCTACCTCGTCCTCGACCGGGGGGAGGC
>Ga0129301_1000941_pt1 | contig 15221 bp, 10 predicted proteins | sample ConPoolayeHmetaG_FD_94489 | JGI IMG/M metagenome (GOLD analysis project Ga0129301, IMG submission 94489) | Hot spring microbial mat communities from California, USA to study Microbial Dark Matter (Phase II) - Cone Pool mat layer H metaG ...
GAGATGGTGATGCCTGGGGATAATGTGACGTTGGAGGTGCAGTTGATTACGCCGATAGCGATGGAGAAGGAGTTGCGGTTTGCGATTCGGGAGGGGGGGCGTACGGTGGGAGCCGGCGTCATCGCCGAAATATTAGAATAACCCACTTATATTGGGAATAATTATAAACTCACGAAGGAGAAGATGTGCGGGAGATAGTAATTCTGGCCTGTGGGCAGTGTAAAAGGAGAAATTACACGACCACCAAAAATAAAAGGACGACGCCAGATAAATTAGAATTAAAAAAATATTGCCGATTCTGTCGCACCCACACTCCGCATAAGGAGACCAAATAATTATTGGGTGATATAATCAGGTCATCCTCTTTTTGTGCTTTACTAATCTCTTTAACGGAAAATCTTGGAGGAACAGGCCAGTAGCTCTAACGGCTAGAGCACCGGACTCCAAATCCGGGTGATGGGGGTTCGAATCCCTCCTGGCCTGCCAACAGGAATTTTTTTGTCCCAGGAATAGACGATGGAAAAAATTAAAAATTTATTACAAAAAATCAGCCAATTTTTTCGAGAAGTGCGCGTGGAGATGAAAAAAGTTACTTGGCCATCACGGAAAGAAACTTTAGCTTCAACTTCAGTAGTATTGATCACCGTAATCTTAATGGCTTTTTTCCTGGGAATTGTTGATTTGGGCCTATCGCGATTAATAAAAATATTCTTGGATTAGGAGCAAACCAAATATGGCCCAGAAGTGGTACGTGGTGCATACATATTCCGGGTTTGAAAACAAAGTAAAATCGATGCTGGAAGAGAAGATCAAATTAGCTAAAAAGGAAGATTGTTTTTCGGAAATACTGGTCCCGGCCGAGAAAGTAATTGAAATGATAAAGGGGAAGAAAAAGGCAACGCAGCGCAAGTTCTTTCCGGGCTATATTTTGGTCAAGATGGAGTTAAACGACGAGACTTGGCATATAGTAAAGAGTACGCCTAAGGTGACCGGTTTTGTTGGCGACCGGGCTAATCCTACGGCTTTGACTGATGAAGAAGTAGAAGAAATAAAAAACCAGATGAGCGAGGGATTACTCCGCCCCAAACATCGAGTTACTTTTGAAAAGGGAGACCAGGTGCGGGTAATTGATGGACCTTTTTCTAATTTTAATGGCTTGGTGGAAACTGTAAATCCGGAAAAAGGGAAAGTGCGAGTCTTGGTAAGCATTTTTGGAAGGTCTACGCCCGTAGAACTCGATTTTGCCCAAATTAAAAAAGCTTAAAAAGGAAGAAACATAATGGCTAAAAAAGTAATCAGCGTAGTGAAATTGCAGATCCCTGCTGGACAAGCAAATCCCTCCCCTCCTGTGGGCCCTGCTTTGGGGCAGCACGGAGTAAACATTATGGAATTTTGTAAAGCCTTCAATGCCCAAACCAAAAACCAAGAGGGAACGATAATTCCCGTCGTAATAACTATCTATGCCGATCGTTCATTTTCATTTGTTACCAAAACTCCCCCGGCGGCGGTCCTATTGAAAAAGGCAGCCGGGATCATTAAGGGTTCGGGAGAACCCAATCGGAATAAAGTTGGACAAGTAACCAAAACGCAAGTGAAAGAAATTGCCAAAATGAAGCTGCCAGATTTGAATACCACTAATTTGGAGGCAGCTATTAGAACCATCGAGGGTGCAGCCCGTTCCATGGGCATTGAAATAATAGAAGGGTGAGAGCATGGCCAAAAGAGGAAAGAGATATCTGGAATCGATAAAAAAGATTGATCGGACGGCGCGTTATGATTTGGATACCGGCCTTAAGCTTTTGAAAGAAACGAAGCCAGCCAAGTTTGACGAAAGTGTAGATATAGCAATTAGATTGGGCGTTAATCCCAAACACGCTGATCAGATGGTACGGGGAACAGTAGTCCTGCCGCATGGCCTAGGAAAACCTGTGAAAGTTTTGGTTTTTGCCAAGGGTGAGAAAGAGAAAGAAGCCAAAGAAGCAGGGGCGGATTATGTGGGGGCCGAGGATTTAGTAGAGAAGATTAGCAGCGGCTGGACAGACTTTGATAAGGCCATAGCTACCCCTGATATGATGGGTATGGTGGGAAAATTAGGAAAGATTTTAGGACCACGAGGGTTAATGCCTAACCCGAAAGTAGGTACGGTCACTTTTGACGTGGCCAAAGCAGTCAAAGAATTAAAAGCGGGAAAAGTGGAATTCCGCGTGGATAAGACAGGTATTGTGCACACTGCTGTGGGCAAATTTTCCTTTGACGCAGATAAATTAAAAGAAAATATTTTGGCTTTAATGGACGTTATTATCCGTTCTAAACCACCATCCAGTAAAGGTACGTATTTGAAAAGTATTGCTATCTCAACCACCATGGGACCAGGGATAAAGCTTGATCCTAATGCCTTAAGAGGAGCTATCAAATAAGCAAAATTTTTCGTCGAAGACCGTAGGTTCGCCAGCAGGCGAGTAAATGGTAAACTCCCAGCCTACCGAGACGCATTTTTTAGTTTCGGGATTGGATGTAAAAAGATAATAAGCAGCAAGCTTTTTAGCATGGGCAGCTCAAGGCTGGGGGTAAAAAAAGAAGGGAGATCAGAATTTGGAACGGGTAGAGAAACAGAGATTAGTGGCTGAACTTCAGGAGCGCATGAGGCGAGCAAAAGTTGCTTTCCTCACTAGATTTACCGGGTTGAATGTAGAAAAGATGACGCAAATACGTCAAGAGCTTAAACGGGCCGATGTGGAATTGCGCGTAATCAAGAATAATCTTTTTCGTTTGGCCATAAAAGGAACGGACAAAGAATTATTGACCCAAAAGTTAGAAGGACCATTGGCCGTGGCCTGGAGTGATGTGGATTTAGTAGTCACCGCCCGTTTGTTGACCAAATTCAGTAAAGAGTTTCCTGAATTACAGATAGTGGGGGCATGCTTTGATGGGAAATTATGGGGGCCAGCGGATATTCAATCGTGGGTAAATTTACCCACCATAGAAGAAATCAGGGCCAAAATCATTAGCTTGATCCAGGCTCCGGCGGCTTCTCTGCTACGCTTGCTCACCTCTCCAGGCTCGCGCTTGGCCCAGTTGCTCAGAGCTAAAAGTCAAAAAGAATAAAATTTTTATGATCTTTCCAGATCAAAAATATTTAAATCCCGAAGGAGAAAAAAATGGCAGATTTACAAAAACTCGTTGATGAATTAAGTGCTTTGACTCTTTTAGAAGCAGCAGAATTATCGAAACTCTTAGAGGAAAAGTGGGGAGTCTCAGCTGCACCAGTGGCTGTAGCTGCTGCTCCAGTGGCGGGCGCAGGACCGGCAGCCCCAGTTGCGGAAGAAAAGACTGAATTTGATGTCATTTTGACTGGGGTAGGAGAAAAGAAGATTCAGGTTATTAAAGTAGTGCGCGAATTAACTAATCTGGGTTTAAAAGAGGCCAAAGATTTAGTAGAAGGCGTACCCAAACCCGTCAAGGAAGGTGTCTCTAAAGAAGAAGCGGAGAATATAAAGAAGAAACTCGAAGAAGTAGGCGCCACAGTTGAGATCAAATAACTATTTTTTTACCCTTCTTCCCAATTTTTCACCGGTAATTGAAGAGAAGAGAAAAAAAGTCTTTAAAGAAAAGTGCCCCAGAAAAAAGGCGTGAGGCACTCTGGCCTAAAAGGTCAGAGGAAAGGGGGTTAATATGGTTTCTTTAACCAGCAGCCAACCTATGAAGCGTTTAAATTTTTCCAAAATTGAAAAAGTAATGGACATTCCCAATCTCATCGAGGTTCAGCGCCAATCTTATGAGAGTTTTTTGCAGAAGAATGTTCCGCCCGCTGAAAGGGAAGATATAGGTTTACAGGCTGTCTTTAAAAGTATTTTCCCCATCCGTGATTTCAACGAAACTGCTTCCTTAGAATTTGTCTCCTATTCCTTAGGAGAACCTAAATATGAAGTGGAAGAGTGCCGGCAAAGGGGCATGACTTATGCCGCCCCCCTAAAAGTAACCGTGCGCCTGATCACCTATGAGGTGGACGAAGAAGAACGGAAGGGGAACCCGCGCGTGCGGGATATCAAGGAGCAGGAAGTTTATTTTGGGGAAATTCCCCTGATGACGGAAAAAGGAACTTTTATTATTAATGGGACGGAACGGGTAATTGTCAGCCAGCTGCATCGCTCGCCAGGGATTATCTTCGAACACGAAAAAGGGAAAACGCATACGGGGAAACCGCTTTATTCAGCCCGCATTATTCCCCATAGGGGATCGTGGTTAGATTTAGAATTTGACACCAAGGAGCTTGTTTATGTACGCATTGACCGCCGCCGCAAATTGCCGGTGACTATTTTACTCAGAGCCTTGGGTTACAGTCCTGAAGAATTGCTGCGGACATTTTATGAGACGGAAAAAATATCTTTCCAAGACGGAAAAATCATTAAGCATATGAATTATGAGCTCCTGGTAAATAAACGGGCGACGGAAGATATCGTTCATCCCCTTACCGGAGAGGTCTTAGTCCGGAAGAACCGGAAAATAACCAAACCTTCCCTAAAAAAATTGTTAGATGCGAAGATTAATGCTTTGCCCGTGGAAGCAAACGATTTGGTGGGCCGGTACTTAGCGCGCCCAGTTTATCACCCCCAAACAAAAGAAATGTTATGCCCGGCTAATACCGAGTTGACTTTAGAAAGAATAGAACAAATCCGCCAAGCTGGAGTTAAAGAAATTGAGACACTTTTCATCGACCAACTGAATGTTTCCTCTTCGCTCCGGGACACTTTAAGCTCAGACCGGATTGAAGACGTGGAGACTCGCCCGATTGAGGAATACCGGAAGCAGCATCCGGAAGATAAAACGCCTAACCAAGTTTACAACGCGATTCTGGAAATATATCGCCGATTGCGGCCAAGTGAACCGCCCACTTTGGAAACAGCCAAGACCTTTTTTGAAAATCTCTTCTTTAATCCAGACCGGTATGACTTATCCCGCGTTGGGCGGCTGAAGATCAACCATCGTTTAAAGTTAAATGTTCCTTTAGATTGTCGGATTCTGCGCAAAGAAGACATTCTGGAAGCCGTTAGATATTTGATAGCCTTAAAAGATGGCCAAGGGGAAGTAGATGATATTGATCACCTGGGCAATCGCCGAGTGAGGTGTGTAGGAGAGTTAGTAGAGAATCAATATCGGATAGGCTTAGTGCGGATGGAAAGAGCTATCAAAGAGCGGATGAGTCTGCAAGACGTAGAGACGCTCATGCCCCATGATTTAGTGAATCCTAAACCAGTTTCGGCGGTCGTTAAAGAATTCTTCGGTTCTTCCCAGCTTTCCCAATTTATGGATCAAACTAACCCCCTTTCCGAAATTACTCATAAGAGAAGACTTTCCGCTCTCGGTCCCGGAGGTCTAACTCGGGAACGGGCTGGTTTTGAGGTGCGGGATGTTCATCCCACGCACTACGGCCGAATTTGTCCTATCGAGACTCCCGAAGGCCCGAACATTGGTTTGATTGCCTCTTTGAGTACTTATGCCAAAATAGATTCCTTTGGTTTTATTGTGACCCCTTATCGCCGAGTCCTCAATGGTCAAGTTACCAAAGAGATTGAATACCTCTCCGCTTTACAAGAAGATGAAACTAAAGTTATTGCCCAAGCAAATGCCCCCGTAGATGCCAAAGGCAGGTTTACGGCGGAAATGGTCCAAGCCCGCATTGCCGGAGAAGCGACTTTGGTGCGTCCGGAAGAAGTAAATTTGATGGATGTTTCGCCTAATCAATTAGTAAGTGTAGCTGCCTCGCTTATCCCCTTCCTGGAAAATGATGACGCGAACCGGGCTTTGATGGGATCGAATATGCAGCGTCAGGCCGTACCCTTATTGCGGGCCGAGGCGCCTTTGGTGGGGACGGGAATGGAAGGAGTAGTAGCTCGGGATTCGGGTGTAACCGTCGTCGCGGAAAGAGATGGGGTAGTGGAAAAAGTAGATTCTTTGCGCATAATTGTGCGGGCCGATAATCCTGCTCAAGATGGACGTTATTCCGAGGTGGATATATATAACTTGATTAAATATCAGCGTTCTAACCAGAATACCTGCATAAACCAAAAACCGATCGTGCGCGAAGGGCAACGCGTGAAAAAAGGACAGGTTATTGCGGATGGGCCAGCCACTCAAAATGGGGAGTTAGCTTTGGGGCGAAATGTTTTAGTGGCCTTCATGCCTTGGGGAGGCTATAACTTCGAAGATTCGATTTTAATCAGCGAGCGCGTAGTCAAGGACGATAGTTTTACCTCTATTCATATTGAGGAGTTTGAAGTCATTGCCCGGGATACCAAACTGGGCCGCGAAGAAATTACGCGAGACATTCCTAATTTAGGAGAGGAATCCTTAAAGAACTTGGATGAAAGTGGCATAATCCGCATTGGCGCGGAAGTTAAGCCGGGCGATATACTGGTGGGCAAAATAACTCCTAAAGGAGAAACTCAACCTTCACCGGAGGAGAAGCTTCTGCGCGCCATTTTTGGGGAAAAAGCTGGCGCAGTTAAGGATACATCTTTGAGAGTTCCTCCCGGAGTGGAAGGAACGGTCATCGGGGCCAAAGTTTTCAGCCGCCGGGGAGTGGAGAAAGACGCCCGCGCCAAAGCTATTGAAGAAGAAGAGATTGCCCGCCTGCATCGGGACCAGGAGGACGAAATCCAGATTGTGCAGCAGATTGCTGCCCAAAAAATTCGGAAAATTTATCTGCATGAAGTTACGGCCAATAGGTTAGCCGACGAAAGGACGGGTAAAACTTTAATACCTAAGAATACTAAATTGACTAAAGAGATTTTAGCAGAGATTCCAGATGCCCGCCTCCGCGATCTGGTTATCCAGAATCCTAAAAAGAAAGCTGAAGCCCAAAAAATCTGGGAAGAGCTGGATAAGAGAATCCAGATGATCAAAGGAGCTTTCGAAAAAAGAATCGCCCGCTTGAAGAAGGCGGATGAACTGCCTCCTGGAGTTATTAAAATGGTGAAAGTGGACGTAGCTATCAAACGGAAGTTATCGGTAGGGGACAAAATGGCAGGTCGCCATGGAAATAAAGGAGTCATCTCCCGAATTCTTCCGGAAGAAGACATGCCTTACTTAGGAGATGGTACTCCTGTGGACATCGTGCTAAACCCCTTAGGAGTTCCTTCGCGCATGAACGTGGGCCAAATTTTGGAAACACATTTGGGATGGGCAGCTAAAGGATTGGGTGAACAGATTAGCCGTCTTATCGAGAAAGAATATAGTCCTAAAGCTCTGCGGGAGAAGATTAAAAAAATCTATAATTCAGAGTCCTTTGCCGCTTTGATCGACAGCTTGGAGGATGAGGAAGTACAGGAGTATGCCCAGACTTTAGCCAAAGGCTTGTTCGTCGCCTCCCCAGCTTTTGATGGGGCGAGTGAAGAAGAAATAAAAGATGCCTTGCAGCAAGCTGGACTACCGGTGAGCGGACAAGTCACTCTTTATGATGGGCGGACTGGCGAACCCTTCGATCAAAAAATTACCGTTGGCATTATCTACATGATGAAGCTCCATCATTTAGTTGATGATAAGATTCATGCCCGTTCAGTTGGCCCTTATTCATTGATTACCCAGCAGCCGCTGGGGGGCAAAGCGCAATTTGGGGGACAGCGCTTGGGAGAAATGGAAGTTTGGGCTATGGAAGCTTACGGGGCGGCTTATGGTTTACAGGAATTCTTGACGGTCAAATCGGACGACGTGCTGGGACGCACCCGGATGTATGAAACTATTGTTAAAGGTGGCCACAACTTAGAAGCAGGAGTGCCCGAATCATTTAACGTCCTGGTAAAGGAATTACAAAGCCTTTGCTTGGACATTGAGCTTCTGGAAAAAGAAGAAGCTTAAAAAGGAGGCCGACCTTGGAAGATCTTTTTAGTTTTTTTGAAAAACCTAAGCAGCCAATGGCCTTTAATGCAGTGCGTATTTCTTTGGCTTCACCAGAAAAAATACGCGCTTGGTCATACGGAGAAGTAAAAAAACCAGAGACGATTAATTACCGGACCTTTAAGCCCGAACGGGATGGTCTGTTTTGCGCTAAAATATTCGGCCCTACTAAAGACTATGAATGTAACTGCGGTAAATATAAAAGGATGAAACATCGGGGAGTGGTCTGCGAGAAATGCGGCGTAGAAGTAATTCAATCTAAAGTGCGCCGGGAACGCTTAGGACACATTGAATTAGCTGCCCCGGTGGCGCACATCTGGTTTTTGAAGAGTTTGCCGAGTCGGATCGGCAGTCTCTTAGACATGACTCTACGGGAATTAGAAAAGGTTCTCTATTTCGAATCTTATGTAGTTATTGATCCAAAGAAAACTCCCTTGCGAGAAAAGGAGCTGCTTTCCGAGGAGGCTTATCGCAAAGCGGTGGCTGAATATGGGGCTGATTCATTTGTGGCCGGTATGGGCGCCGAGGCTATTCGGGAACTTTTGCGCAAAGTCGATGTGCAGGCCTTGTCTGAACAACTGCGGCAGGAAATGCGGGAGGCCTCTTCCGAGATTAAGAAAAAGAAAATAGCTAAGCGCCTAAAAATAGTGGATTCTTTTAAGGACTCAGGAAACAAGCCGGAATGGATGATTTTGGAAGTCATCCCCGTGATTCCTCCTGATTTGCGGCCTTTGGTGCCTTTAGACGGAGGGCGCTTTGCTACTTCTGACTTGAATGACCTTTATCGCCGAGTAATTAACCGCAATAATCGTTTAAAGCGTTTGCAAGAACTAAATGCGCCCGAGATAATTATTCGGAATGAAAAACGTATGCTCCAAGAAGCAGTGGATGCTTTATTCGATAACGGACGCGGGGGGCGAGCCATTTTAGGTTCTAATGGTCGGCCGCTAAAGTCTTTGTCCGATATGCTCAAAGGTAAACAGGGAAGGTTTAGACAAAACTTATTGGGTAAACGAGTGGATTATTCAGGAAGATCAGTAATCGTAGTTGGTCCAGACCTGCGTCTTCATCAATGCGGACTTCCTAAGAAAATGGCTTTGGAACTTTTTAAGCCTTTTATCTACAATCGCTTGGAACAGAAAGGCTATGTCACGACCATTAAAAGTGCCAAAAAGATGGTGGAACAGGAAAAGGATGAAGTATGGGAAACTCTGAGTGAGATTGTGCGGGAATATCCCGTTTTATTGAACCGCGCCCCCACACTCCACCGCCTAGGTATTCAGGCTTTTGAACCTGTGCTTATTGAGGGCAAGGCTATCCAATTACACCCCTTAGTCTGCGCTGCTTATAATGCCGATTTTGATGGCGACCAGATGGCCGTACATATTCCCCTGTCCATTGAAGCCCAGATTGAAGCGCGGGTACTCATGATGTCGACCAATAACATCCTTTCGCCAGCGCACGGCAAACCCATAATAGTGCCTACGCAGGATATAGTTTTGGGCCTCTATTACATAACCAGAGAAAAGCCCGGGGTTCAAGGAGAAGGAAGAGTCTTTGCTAACCCAGAAGAAGTGCGCATGGCCTACGATGCTGGAGAAGTTGATATTCATGCGGCGATCAAAGTTCGCCTAAAAGAGAACGGTCGAGAGGAGCGGGTCGAGACCACGGTGGGCAGAGTTTTATTAAAAGAGATATTGCCACCGGAAGTTCCTTTTGCTTACGTGAATAAAGTTTTAAACAAGAAAGAATTAGCCACCCTTATCGAGCAAGTCTATCGGTTAGCCGGTACTAAAAAGACCGTCATCTTAGCTGACCAATTAAAGGACTGGGGTTTCCATTACGCCACGAAAGCTGGCATTTCTATCTGCATCGACGACATGGTTATCCCCGCGCGCAAGGCGGAACTCTTAGAAAGAGCGAACAAAGAAGTAATGGAAATTGAAAACCAATATAAAGAAGGATTAATTACTGATGGCGAACGGTATAACAAAGTAGTAGATATTTGGGCCCAAGTTACGGAGAATATTGGTTTTGAGATTCTGGAAGAATTGGGCACAATTACCGTAACGGATCCTTCGGGAAAGAAAAAAAGGCTTCCTTCTTTTAACCCGATTTTCATGATGGCCGATTCAGGGGCTCGCGGTAGTGCCCAGCAGATTAGGCAATTGGCCGGTATGCGCGGATTAATGGCCAAACCTTCTGGGGAGATAATCGAGACGCCGATTACCGCTAATTTCCGAGAAGGCTTAACTGTTTTGCAATACTTTATTTCTACCCATGGAGCGCGCAAGGGTTTAGCGGATACAGCTCTGAAGACGGCCAATTCTGGATATTTAACCCGCCGCTTAGTCGATGTTGCTCAAGACGTGGTCGTTACGGAAGAGGATTGCGGCACTCTGGAAGGAATTTATGTAACTCCTTTGATTGAAGGCGGCGAAATTATCCAACCTTTGGGGGAGCGTATCTTAGGCCGAGTTGCCTTGGATGATATTGTGGATCCCTTCACGGGTGAAGTAATCGTGAAGGCCAATGAGGAGATTGATGAAAAACTGGTAGAGAAGATTGAGAATGCTGGGTTGGAGAGAGTAAAAATTCGTTCAGTCCTTACATGCCGGTCAAAGAGAGGAGTTTGCGTAAAGTGTTATGGACGCGACTTGGCTCAAGGCCAAATGGTTAATATTGGGGAGGCCGTAGGGATAATAGCTGCCCAGTCCATTGGCGAACCGGGCACGCAGTTAACGATGCGTACCTTCCATATTGGAGGCACAGCAAGTCGGCGCGCCGAGCAAACCACTTTGCAGCCCCGCAATGATGGGCGGATTAAATTTGTAAACTTGGTTACGGTGCGGAGTAAAGAAGGGGATCTGGTAGTCATGAACCGCAACGGCGAAGTGGCCATTGTCGATGAAACTGGCCGTGAACGCGAGCGTTATCCTATCATTTACGGGGCCAAATTGAAAGTAGAGGACGGGCAATCGGTTAAAGGAGGAGACTTAATTGCCGAGTGGGATCCTTACACTTTGCCTATTTTGACCGAAGTATCGGGGCGAGTGAAGTTTGGGGATATAATCGAAGGGGTCACCATGCAGGAGCAACTCGATGAAGTTACGGGATTCTCTACCAAAGTCATCTGTGAGTCCAAAGATCCAGAGGCCCGGCCGCGGATTTCCATCAAAGACGAAAAGGGCCGCACTTTGAAAATCCCGGGTACGGAGAGCATGGCGCGCTATCTTCTCCCCGTAGGGGCGCATATTGTAGTGACCGAAGGTGATTATGTACACCAAGGGGATGTCATAGCTAAGATTCCGCGTGAAACCACGAAAACTAAAGATATTACCGGGGGCTTACCCAGAGTGGCGGAACTTTTTGAAGCGCGCAAGCCGAAAGAATATGCCACGATCAGCGAGATTAGTGGTGTGGTTTCCTTTGGCAAAGATACCAAGGGGAAACGGAAAGTAATCATTACTCCCGAAGTAGGTGAGCCTAAAGAATATTCTATCCCCAAGGGGAAGCATATTAGCGTCCATGAAGGAGAAAAGATAAAAGCCGGAGAGCCATTGATGGAGGGCTCGATCAATCCTCATGACATTCTCTCTATCTTGGGCTTAGAAGATTTAGCTCGTTACTTGGTCGACGAAGTGCAAGAAGTTTATCGGCTCCAGGGAGTGAAAATTAATGATAAACATATAGAAGTGATCGTGCGCCAAATGTTGAAACGGGTGGTTATAAAAGAGGTGGGCGACTCAAATTTCTTGGTTGGCGAACACGTGGAACGCTATATTTTTGAAGAAGAGAATGAAAGATTAAAAGCTGAGGGAAAACGGCCAGCTGTGGCGGAGCCTTTGCTCTTGGGCGTGACCAAAGCTTCCTTGAGTACGGAAAGTTTTATTTCGGCTGCTTCTTTCCAAGAGACGACGAAAGTGTTAACCCAAGCAGCCATTAGCGGAAAAACAGACTATTTAAGAGGTTTGAAAGAGAATGTAATCCTGGGCAGATTAATTCCGGCGGGAACTGGTTTTAGTCTTTATCGGCAGGTGGGTATTAGAGTAGAAGGCGAAGAAGAAGAAAAAGAAATATTAGAGCAAAACAATAATTGACTTTAAGGAAAAAATTCAGTAAAATATATTTTTTGTGTGCATTTAAGGAGGATTAATGCCCACGATCAATCAGCTTGTACGTATTGGCCGGCAAAAAGTAAGGAAGAAAACTTCCGCCCCGGCCCTAACTAGTTGCCCTCAACGCCGCGGGGTATGTATTAGGGTTTATACTTCTACACCTAAGAAACCCAATTCAGCTCTGCGGAAAGTAGCCCGGGTACGTCTAACTAATGGTTATGAAATAACCACTTATATTCCTGGAGTGGGTCATAATCTTCAGGAGCACTCGGTGGTTTTAGTACGCGGAGGAAGAGTGAAAGATCTTCCGGGAGTGCGCTACCATATTATTAGAGGAACCCTGGATTCAGCGGGAGTCCAGAATAGGAAAAAAAGTCGCTCGAAATATGGGGCCAAAAAGCCTAAGTGAGGAAATATGCCCAGAAGACGTGTGATAGTTAGAAGGGAAATTCTTCCCGACCCAAAATACAAAAATGTTTTAGTGGCTAAGTTTATTAATTGTATCATGCGCCGCGGCAAAAAAAGCGTCGCCGAACGTATTCTTTACCGGGCTTTAGAGATCATCAAAGAACGGACTAACGAAGATCCTTTGAAAGTTTTCGAAAAATCGATCAATAACGTAAAACCGGTGTTGGAAGTTAGGTCGCGCCGCGTGGGCGGAGCTACGTATCAAGTCCCTACCGAAGTGAGACCCGAGCGAAGGACGGCCTTGGCTATCCGGTGGCTGATAACCTATGCTAAAGAACGAGCGGAAAAGAGCATGGAAGAGAAATTGGCTGCGGAGCTGATTGATGCGGCTAATAATCGGGGGGGGGCCATTAAGAAGAAAGATGATGTGCACAAAATGGCCGAAGCCAACAAGGCTTTTGCCCATTATCGGTGGTAAAAAGGAGGCCTATTTCACGGCCAATTTTGGAAGCGGCATTTAGGCCCGCCGCAAAATTTTAGCAAAGTTAATTAAGGATTGAAGATTTGGGAAATCACGATTTTTTAGAGAAAACTCGCAATATCGGTCTGATGGCCCACATTGATGCGGGGAAAACGACCACCACGGAACGTATCCTCTATTACACCGGCGCTTCTTATAAAATGGGCGAGGTGGATGAAGGAACGGCCGTGATGGATTGGATGGAACAGGAACAAGAAAGAGGAATAACTATTACTTCCGCGGCGACCACTTGTTTTTGGAAGGGTCATAGGATCAATATTATCGATACGCCCGGCCACGTGGACTTCACCATAGAAGTTGAAAGAAGTCTGCGGGTGTTGGACGGAGCGATAGCTATATTTTGCGCCGTGGGCGGCGTAGAACCGCAAAGTGAGACGGTGTGGCGACAAGCGGATAAATATCGAGTCCCCCGTTTGGCCTTTATCAATAAGATGGATCGGACGGGTGCAGATTTCTTCCAAGTAATGAGCATGATTAGGGAGCGATTGGGAGCCAAGGTAATTCCGTTGCAGATTCCTTGGGGAAAAGAGGAAAATTTTCGGGGGGTGATTGATCTCTTGCAGATGAGGGCAATCACCTATGAGGATCAATCCTTGGGAGCCAATTTCCGCATTTTGGATATACCGCCAGATTTGGAGGATTTAGCCCGAGAGTATCGGGAACTGATGCTCGAAAATCTGGCCGATCTTGATGATAATTTGATGGAGAAGTACCTCCAAGGAATTAGGCCGAGCCTCCTGGAAATCCAGAAAATAATCCGCCAAGGGACTATAACTGCGCAAATAGTCCCCCTCTTATGCGGGTCAGCTTTCCGGAATAAAGGTATTCAACAACTTTTAGATGCCGTAGTTGATTATTTGCCTTCGCCCTTAGACATTCCGCCAATTCGGGGAATTAATCCAGAAAATGGCCAGGAAGAAGAAAGATCCCCCTGGAACGGGTCTCCTTTGACCGCCTTGGCTTTCAAGATCATGTCCGACCCCTATGTAGGCCAACTTACTTTCTTACGTCTCTATTCGGGGACCTTAACTTCAGGTTCCACTGTGTTCAACAGTAACCAAAATCGGCGGGAGCGTATTGGCCGGCTTTTGAAGATGCATGCCAATAAAAGGGAGGAGATTAAAAAAGCTACGGCGGGTGACATCGTGGCGGCTGTAGGATTAAAAGGAACGATTACGGGAGATACCCTATGCGCCGAAGATGAACCGATTGTTTTGGAAGCTATGGAATTTCCCGAACCGGTTATCTCCATGGCCATTGAACCCCAAGCCAACGCTGATCAGGAAAAACTTGACCAGGCTTTACAAAAGCTGGCTATCGAGGATCCTTCTTTTCGTCATTATCTTGATGCCGAAACCGGGCAAAGGATTATTTCGGGCATGGGAGAGTTACATTTAGAGATTATTGTGGATCGCTTAGGGCGCGAATTTGGGGTGGCCGTGCAAGTGGGGAAACCTATGGTAGCTTTCCGGGAGACGATTACGCGCCCAGCGCGGGCGGAGGGTAAATTTATCAAACAATCTGGCGGAAAAGGACAGTATGGCCATGTAGTCTTGGAATTAGAACCACTCCCGGCCGGCGGGAAAATCCAATTTGTCAATGCCATCAAGGGGGGAGTAATTCCCCGGGAATATATTCCCGCTGTAGAAAAAGGAGTACGGGAAGCTATTGAAAACGGAGTCCTGGCTGGTTATCCGGTGGTAGATGTAAAAGTGACCCTTCTGGATGGATCATACCACGAAGTTGATTCATCAGAGTTAGCTTTTAAGATTGCGGGTTCTTTAGGGTTTAAAGAAGGAGCCAAAAAAGCTCATCCTGTCCTTTTAGAGCCGATAATGGCTGTGGAAGTATTACTGCCCCAGGAGTATATAGGCGATGTTAGTGGAGATCTTATTGCCCGCCGGGGGAAGATTATAAACTTGGAGATGAGGAAGGGTACGCAAAGGATTGAAGCCCGAGTTCCTTTGGCCGAGATGTTTGGTTACGCCACGAAACTGCGCTCGCAGACCCAAGGGCGGGCCACCTATACGATGAGCTTTTCCCATTATGAACGAGTGCCGGAGGCTATAGCTGCCGAGACTATAGCTCAATCTCGCCAAAACTAAAATAATTAGACAGCAAGGCGAGGAAAGAATTAAATAAGGAGGACACATGGCGAAGCGGAAGTTTGAGCGGACGAAGCCGCATGTGAATGTGGGGACGATAGGGCATATTGATCATGGGAAGACGACGTTGACGAGTGCGATTACGAGGTGTTTGGC
>Ga0129301_1000943_pt1 | contig 15205 bp, 16 predicted proteins | sample ConPoolayeHmetaG_FD_94489 | JGI IMG/M metagenome (GOLD analysis project Ga0129301, IMG submission 94489) | Hot spring microbial mat communities from California, USA to study Microbial Dark Matter (Phase II) - Cone Pool mat layer H metaG ...
CATCCAGAAGATAGCAATCTTAATAGGGATCAAAATTAATGATGAAAATATTATTTGCTGTAGATATTCATTTTGTACGTATCCAAGACGAATTAAATATGAAGCGAATAAAATAAGAAAAAACAGAATTCCTTCTCCTATAGGAACCGAAATGCGCTTGAATCTCCTTCCCTTTTCAAATATAAAAATAAGAAATTTTCTCATCCTCAATATCCTTTTCTAAGAAAGCTCAAAATTTAACTCATTTAAAGAGGGAAAGAGCTGCTTTTAATAGAACAAAGAGATCAAATAAAAATGATTGCTTATCAATATAATCTAAGTCCATTTTTAGCTTATTTGGAAGAATTTTTGTCAAGTAAAAATCTTCTGGATTGCTAGATGTTGCCAATAAAATTTCCTCATGTCTGTACTTGATGAAGGCGGGGCTGGCCATGCCAGGGCGGACGCTAAGCACCCGCTGTTGCTGGGGGGTGTAATGGGCCACGTAGCGCGGGTCCTCCGGCCGGGGGCCGACGATGCTCATCTCGCCTTTGAGGACGTTGATGAGCTGGGGCATTTCGTCAATTTTCAGCTCGCGGAGAAACCGACCCACGCGGGTGATGCGGGGATCATTATCGTGAGTAATACCCGGCCCCTTATTTGGCGCATCCACCACCATGGTGCGGAATTTATATATAGCAAACGGTTTACCGGCCCTCCCAACCCTTTGGCCGCGGTAGAATACGGGGCCAGGAGAGTTGAGCTTAATGACGATGGCCACGACTACCCAAAGGGGTAAAGCAATTATAATGACTAAAGAAGAAACAACTATGTCAAACGCACGCTTAAGCATATGAGAATGTCACCTCCGGTATCGCTTCACAACATCAACGACCGCCTCGATTACGTCATCCACATCCTTATCCATCATCTTGGGATAGAGCGGCAGCGAAACCATGCGCTGGTATTCGCGATAGGCCACGGGGAAGTCCGCCGGCTTGTAGCCGTATTTGTCCCGGTAGTAGGGGTGCAGGTGGATAGGGATGAAGTGGACGGAGGTGCCGATGTTGCGGGCTTGGAGTTCCTCGATGAACTGATTTCGGAATTCGGAATTCGGAATTCGGAATTCGGATTTCGGAATTCTGGCCTCCGACGTCCGACTTCTGGCTTCCGAAAACCTTTCCAGGTTCAGGCGAAGGACGTAGAGGTGCCACGCCGATTCCACCTCCGGGCGCTCGGTGGGGATCTGGAGTTCTTCAAACTGGGAGAAGGCCTGGTTGTAGCGGCGGACGATCTCCCGACGTCGGGCCTGGAACTGGGGGAGTTTGCGCAGTTGGTGCAGGCCGATGGCGGCCTGGATGTCGGTCATGTTGTATTTGAAGCCGGGACGGACCACCTCGTAGTACCACGAGCCTTCGGCACTGTAACGTTTCCAGGCGTCGCGGCTCATCCCGTGCAGGCTCCAGATGCGGGCCTCCTCGATGAACTCAGGTGAGCCGGTGAGCATGCCGCCCTCGGCGGTGGTGAGGTTTTTGGTGGCGTAGAAGGAAAAACAGGCGAAATGCCGAAGAATGGAGGACGGAGGATGGAGGACGGACGACGGAGGACGGAGGACGGATGTCGGAGGTGGATTTTCCGTCTTCCGTGTTCCGTCTTCCGTCTTCCACGGAGCGCCGATGGTGTGGCCTTTATATCTGGCGGGTAGGGCGTGAGCGGCGTCTTCAATGATGGCCAGGTCGTATTCCTGAGCGATCTCGACGAGGGCGTCCATGTCGCAGGGGTGGCCGTAGAGGTGGACGGGGAGGATGGCTTTGATGGAAGTCGTAGGTCGGAAGTCGGAGGTCGGATTTCCGCCTTCCGTCTTCCGCCTTCCCCCTTCCGCCTTCTGTCTTCCGGCTTCCGCCTCGATCGCTTCCTCCACCTTTTGAGGGTCAATATTCAGCGTGTCCGCCTCCACATCCACCAGGATGGGGCGGGCGCCGACGTGCTCGATGACGTGGATGCTGGAGCAGAAGGTCATGGGGGTGGTGATGACGGCGTCGCCGGGGCCGATGCCCAGAGTCGCCAGGGCCACGTGGAGGGCCGCTGTGCAGGAGTTGAGGGCCAGAGCCGCCGGCGCACCGATGAAGGCGGCAAACTCCTCTTCAAAGCGCCGGACCTTTGGCCCGGTGCTGATCCAATCAGAGCGAAGGGTATCAATGACTTCGGCGATTTCTTCCTCGCCGATGAGGGGTGGGGAAAAGGGGAGAAAGGTGTCACGCATCGCCATCTCCGCCGCTCAGACTGATCGCATATTCGTTCATCCGCCGTCCTTCTGGTGTCATAAACGAACGCACGAGCTGAAAACCCAGGTGGCAGTAGAATGCATTCACAGCATCGTTACCATCCTTATCCGTCGTGAGGTTTACCCGCCGCATGCCACGTCGTTGCATCTCATTGAGGAATTCCTGGACAAGTGCTTTGCCAATTCCCTTGTTCTGATATCCAGGAAGTACAGCAATGGACATCAGCGTTGCAGTCCCCGGTTCTGTGGAAGCTTGAGGAGGGATTGCAAGTCTCCATATCAAGCGTGAGGCAATGGAGGGAGTGCGTATTACCCTTAACAACACGGCGAAGGTAATGTCTCGCCATTGGTGAGTGAGAAATCTTCTATAAAACCCTGACGGTTGCGTTGAACCGCATACGAAACCTAGAACCTGGTCTTGATCTATAAATACAAACCCAACTCCATCAGGTGAAGAGAGAATATAAGCATATAACAAACTCAAGAATCTTGGGCCAAGAAAGGTGAGGAAGAAGCCCTGAAAACTGGAAAGATGCACATTGACCACCTGATCTATATCAGAAGGTTGCATCTCTCTCAAAGACAACGCCATCTCCTTCATCTCGACAAATCAGCCTGTACAAATACTCGCGTCAAGAGATGCGATGATGCCTGCAGTTCTCAAGCAATGCTGTTACGACCGTGGATCCAGGCCCAGCCGGTCATCCCTGGCTTCACCAATAGCCGCTTCTTGTGGCGCTCGCTGTAGAAGCGTACCTGGTCGGGCAGGTCGGGCCGGGGGCCGACGATACTCATGTCGCCTTTCAGGACATTGATGAATTGTGGCAGTTCATCCAGGGTGGTCTTTCGCAGGAAGCGGCCCACCCGAGTGACCCGGGGATCATCGGGGGCATTAAAGCTGGAGCCATCAGGATTGCGGATGTCGGGGGCGTCCACATACATGGTACGGAACTTGTAGCAGGTGAAGGGCTTACCGTCCTTGCCCACGCGGGTCTGGCGGAAGAGGACAGGGCCGGGCGAGGTGAGGCGCACTGTAAATGCGATAAGTAGGAGAATGGGGCTCAACACCAATAAAACGACCGTTGATATAACGATATCCACTAGGCGCTTAACGACGGTCTCCCAAGCCTTCATCAGTTAATTCCTCGTCAGTGATCAACGATGCCGATAGCCTGGTTGTCGATTGAATTGGTGCAAAGGGTCTCTACCCATTCTACGTACTTGCGATACTGCACGTGCCTGTCAAAAAGCATAGCGGTGTCGTATGAGTTCTTTGCCATTGCCTCACGTGAGTCTGTGTCTATAGTAAGCCGTTCCAGAACGGCGGCAAGGGATTCTACATCGCCAGCCTGATACTGGACGCCACATTGTTTCTCTTTAAGCCATGTTGCCAGTTCGCCACAGAGCGAATTGACAATTACCAAACCGGCTGCCAAATAATCATAGGCCTTGTCAGGCATTGCCACCGTAGAGCCCGGAGCATACGCGCACAGGCCCACGTCGCAGTGTCTGTAAACCTGAATGAGATCTTCGTATTTTAGTCTACCGACGTATGTGAGCCGTGCATCTTTGCGCTGCGCTAGCCTTTCCACCTCAGGGCGGAGAGGCCCGTCACCAGCAATAATAAATCTAACAGGAACATGCTTATCCTTGAGCAATCCTGCTGCCTTCAAAATGGTAATTATATCGTAAGTGTTGCCTAAAGTCCCTGCATAAATAGCCCATAACTCCCCCCTTACCTTTTGAAGACCTAAGCTAAGCCCATTTGGTTCTGGATCCTCACTTAGTACCTTGCGAAATGCAATAACGTCTATGCCATTATAAACCGTCAGCCAGGATGACGGATTAGCCTTGGGAACTTCCTTTCGCACCGTACGAAAATAATCTTTGCACAAAGCCGAGATACCATCGGCTTGTCGTCGCACATATTTTCTGAAAACATAGAGCGGTGTGAAAAGAACATTGGCTAAGCCCCGAAGCCGCGGAGGGAATATCAGGACAAATTGCTCCGGCCATTCGTCGGTGATGTCCAAGATCAACTTGGCCTTGAATCTTCGTGCCAAGAGCAAGGCAAAAAAGCTATCACCCAGGGGCGTGTCATTAGCAATAATGCAATCTGGACCCGGCTCTTTCTTGCCTCGCTGATATATCCTCCAAGAGTAAAGCCAGTGGAACCTTAACCGCGCAATGCCTACGTGCTTGTAGTAAGCAGGCGTAGGCACAAGACGTATCTTGTATTGGGGATGGATATCAATGTCCTTCCAGCCACTGGAGCGATAGCGTTTAGTATGATGTGAAAAACTCGCAGTCCACCAGAGGCACTTATGCCCGTTCCTTGCCAGCTCGTCGCAGATGTAATGGATTCGTGATTCGCGCCACGCGTCTCCTGGAAGTTGGTTACATGGATGGATAAGCCAGACCCTCATGAGTAGAAACTCCATTTAGTGCTGCGGAGTTAGAGCTTGAAGCCTGCTTTTTGTCCATCCTCGTAGAACATCTTGACCGTGTCCAAGGAGTACTCGTGCAGATCCCTGCCGACTAAATCAAGTTTCTTCAGGATGTCGTGAGTCACGGTAATGATATGACATCCGATAGCATCAGCCTGAAAGATATTTAGTAATTCGCGCGGGCTGGCCCAGATTAATTCAAGATGTGGGTAAGGTCGCAACAATTCCACCGCTGCTGCCATAAAAGGCACAGGATCACGACCAGTATCGGCAATACGCCCAGCGAAGACCGAAACGTAGCCCGATGGAGCCTCGGCCAGATACGGACAGACTTCCCGCACCTGATCCAAGGCCAAGATCGCTGTTACATTCAATTTCACACCGGCACGAGCGAGCCGCCGCACTAATTCAAATGAAGGTTGCCCACGAGTATTAGTGATGGGAATCTTAACGTAAACGTTCTTGCCCCATGAGGAGATTTCCAACGCCTGGCGCTCCATTTCGTCAAACTCATCGGAGAGCACCTCAAAGGAGATGGGGCGGTCAGGGATGGCAGCAAGGATTTCTAGCGCAAAAGCCCGATAGTCATTTACTCCTGCTTTGCGCATCAAGGTGAGATTGGTGGTAAAGCCCTTAATCAAGGGATTGCGATACAGTTCCAACATCCCAGCCTTATCAGCACCATCGGCGAAGATCTTTACCTTTAAATCGGTCAAATTCTTCATATATTTTCCACCCCCTCCTCAGTGGGTTCTTCGCAAAATCCAAGCCGCTGCCTCGGCGAGGGAACCGACCCGATAGTCCGGGTTGTCCGGTCTCCTCTCCTCGTAGGCATGGTCAATAAAGACGGTGATGCAGCCAGCACGGCGACCTGCTTCAATGTCTTTCCAGCGATCTCCTACCATATAGCTAGCAGAGAGGTCAATGTTCCAATCTTTCGCAGCCTGTAGCAACAGTCCGGGTTCCGGTTTGCGGCATAGACAATGGTCGGCATCGTCATGATAGCACACCAGGATGTCGTCCAATGGGAGTGTCTCGCGCAACATGCAGTGTATGGCCTCCACCACTTCTCTCCGTTGAATCCCACGGGCTACATCGGGCTGGTTGGTCACAACAATCAGCAGAAAACCCGCTTCGTGCAACAACGTGCAAGCCTCATGCACACCTGGTAGGATCTCCACTTCAGCGAGACTGGCAACAGGGTGAGGCTTGCCATCCCGCACATTGACCTGAATCAGGACACCGTCACGATCAAGAAAAACAGCTTGGCGCATAACCTATTTCAGCGATTCCCATTTCATTGCGGAAGCCTGTAATTTGGGATGAGAGACCAGCAGATGCCAGATTAAAGCCTGGAAAGATTCGGTATGGGGGGTAACCATCTGCAGGTTAACTACGGGAATAATAACGCAAGCGTCTGCAACCTGAGCTGTATAACCCCCGTTTCGCCCCACCACGCCACAGATGGTTGCTCCTACCTGTTTGGCATATTGCAGAGCGCGCACCAAGTTGGGACTGACGTTACGCTCCACATCACCACCGCCCACAGAGAAAACAAATATCATGTCATTGGTGTTTAAGCGACTTCCCTTCAACCACTCCACGAATACCGATTCCCATCCATCGTCGTTGATCCGGGCAGTTAATTCCGAGACGTTGTCAGTGGGCGTGTAAGCCTCAATGCCGGCAATCTTGCGGAAGTCGTTGACAGCATGGGAGGCATGGCCTGCTCCGCCGCCTACGCCCAGGATAAACAGACGCCCGCCTCGCTCTCGCAGGTCGCTTAAGAGAGTTATCATTCTCTCGATAGCAGCACGATCCAGCCGTTCGATGATCTGCGCTACCTCACGCAAATAATCGTCCACGAAAGACATGGTTTTTTTCTCCACGCAGTATCAAACGTTGAAAAGCACCTTTGCGCCGGATAAATCAAAGTCAAAGGGCGTTTCCCGTAGCCCCTCGGCTTTAAGAGCCTCACGTACGGCTGCGCGAGTCCCCGCGGGGCAATACACGAGCAAAAAACCACCCCCACCTGCTCCCATCACCTTGCCGCCTAAAGCGCCTTTGGCCTTAGCGATTTCATACCAACGATCTATGTCAGGATTCGATATCTTCCCGGAGCGCTTTTTCTTGTTCTGCCAGTGCGTGTCCATCAAGAGCCCAAACTGGTCGGTGTCTCCCCGCTCCAGAGCCTCCTTGATGCGGTATCCAAGTTCCTTAGTGTGGTGAAGACTTTCCACCACCTGGCTATTACCACTCTCTGTGTCCTTCTTTTGCGCCTCCAAGATCTCCACGCTGGAGCGGCTGATTCCGGTATAAAACATTAGAAGACTGCTGCGCAACCGCTCGACCGTGTCCGGGGCGATGTTGAGGGGACTGACGATCACTTTGCCATCGCGCTGGATGTCCAGGCAGGTAAAACCACCGAAGGCAGCCAAGTTATGATCTTGCTTGCCCACTGGATGATTGGCCAGCTCTGCCTCAATATGAAACGCTTCCTCGGCCAGAGCCTGCAAGGGGATGCGTTCGCGTTTCAGTTCGTGAAGAGCGGTCAAAAGGCTCACCAGGTAGCTTCCCGACGATCCCAACCCAGTGCCAGTCGGCACATCCCCAATCGAGGTGATCTCTAAATTCTGGGTAATACCGAGCAACTTTAAAGCCGGGCGGACGAGGTCGTGTTGGATCTCGTCCACGTTAGTGACTTCCTCATATTTTGAATACTTTATCCTTAGGAGATCATCGGCTGCAGGGCGGTTCAAGCAAATATAGACGTATTTATCAATACCAACAGCTATGACGAAACCGCCGTATTTACTATAGTAGGAGGGAAGGTCAGTCCCTCCGCCTCCCAAGGAAATACGCAACGGTGCACGTGCAAGAATCATGGCAGCTCCAATCCTCCTTTCTCTCCCAATAAGCGAACTTGCTCGTAGGCCTCAGGGGTATCAATCCACCAAAGTTTTTCAGTCATGCGGTAACCGAATACCGGCAAGCCTTCGGCGATCAGGGCCGGCAAAACGTCATAGCCAAAATCTACAGGATGGTCCTCGGGAATGAACTGAAGCACCTGCGGTTCAAGCACCAACAGCCCGGCGTTGACCCAATGACTGGAAACGGAATTCATCTGCGGTTTTTCGATGAACCTACGAATGCGATCCTCCTCGCTCAAGACAGCTACACCGCTGGCCGAGACATCCTGCCGGTAAAACAGCGCTACAGTTGCCATGGCCGATGTAGCGCGATGCCTGGCCAGTAAGGCGTTAAGGTTACAGTTAGTCAGGTTATCGCCATACATCACAAGAAACGTCTGGTCAAAGAACGCCTGAACGCGTTTGACGGCTCCAGCGGTCCCTAATAGCTTCTCTTCGAGAGAGTAGCGGATTGACACGCCCCAACGACTGCCATCCCCAAAATAGTCCGTCACAACTTCAGGACAATGATACAGGTTAATGATGATTTCCCGGAAACCATAGTAAGCCAGTAAACGTATATTATACTCTAGAATAGGTCTTCCCGCAATTCTGAGCATCGGCTTAGGTATTCGGTCCGTCAGGGAGCGCAGCCTTCGTCCTTCACCAGCGGCCAGTAACATGGCTTTCATTTTGAGTAACCATTTGGATGATTTAACCGCCAGCGCCAAGCGCTTTCGATCATCGTTTCCAGATCAGAATACAGTGGTTTCCATCCCAGATCGGCCCGAATGGCAGCCGAACTGGCCACCAACATGTCGGGGTCGCCCGGCCGTCTTCCAACGGGGATAACCTTTATGTTCCTTCCAGTGACCTGACGGACTGTGTCGAGAACCTCAAGATTTGAGTAGCCAGTTTCTGTGCCGAGGTTGTAGGCCCTGGCCTTAAGGCGGTCAATATGCTCTAAAACCAGCAAATGCGCCCTGGCGACGTCCATCACATGCACGTAGTCGCGCACGCATGTGCCATCATGTGTGGCGTAATCTGTGCCATATAACTCCACGTGGTCTCTGCGGCCCAGGGCAACCTCGAAGGCGACCGGGATGAGGTGGGTTTCTACTTTCCGATCTTCTCCGTGCTGTTCAGACGCTCCACAAACATTGAAGTACCGCAGGCAGACGTACCGAAAATCATGTGCCTGGTGATACCAGAACAAAATGCGTTCAAAGGCCAGCTTTGAATCGCCGTAAGCATTGATCGGCTCTAAGGGATGGTCCTCGGTAATAGGGATGCATTGCGGCAACCCATATACTGCGGCAGAAGATGAAAACACGATGCGCTTTATCCCCACTGCCACCATCGCCTCCAACAGGTTCAGACCACCACAGACGTTAACCCTGAAAGACCTTCCTGGATCCACGTTGGAGACATCAATCAACGCTTCCGCGGCCAAGTGGATAACCGCGTCCGCCGGCTCTTCCATCAGTGCCGCCCGTAGCCGGTCACCATCTAGTAGATCACCTTCAATGAATCTCGCGTCTGGATGCACAGCCTCGCGATGCCCAGTACTCAGGTTATCAAACGCGACAACCCGATGTCCTTGGGCGATTAACTCCTCAGTGACGACGCTGCCAATGAACCCGGCCGCGCCTGTTACGAAAACGTTCATAGGCCATCTCCCTTGATAGATGAAGATTCTGGCACGAATACTTACCGCACACCCACAATGCTGGTCAGTTCATCCACGATGAGGCTATCTTTAAGATACAGCACTTCAAAACCATGTGATTCCATGAGTAGTCGGAAACAATAAGGCTGAAAACCCCACTGATGCTCGGGTGGATTCACGAAGTGCCATTTCGCCAGCCCAAGCCTGGCGCGCAAAGATGTCCTTGAGGGCATCTTGATCGCCATGATACCGTCCGGCTTGAGCACCGTCCTGCAGTCGGACAAAAACTGCTCCAGAACCACGATGTGTTCAATGACGTGCTTGGCTACCAGACAGTCAATACTGTCGGGGGCAATGCCGCTTGAACGCAGGTCGGAAGCGGCATGAAACTCGATTCCATCAGCGCGTAAGGCTTCAGCGAACTCGTCTGAGTAATCCACGCCGATCACTTTCCAGCCGTCATTTTTGGCGACACGTAGCATTTGTCCTTCACCACACCCATAGTCCAGCAGCACACCCTTTGTTGGATGGTGGCGGTTGATCAGGTGCATGAAAGTCAGGTGCCTAACCTTGTACCAGCCAACCTTCTCCAACACATTTTTGGCAAGGGCGTTTTTGACCTGCGCAAGCGAACGGTCCTTTTTGCGCTGGTAATAGGTGCGATAGTAAGCGTCCAGTTCATCCTGAGTTGGCATGGGATCAGCCCACTGAAGCCCACAATGTCTGCATTCAAGAACGTTGAAACGGCTGTTGCTGGTCTGAAGTCGAGGCCTGTCCAGATTGATCGCGTCATCTAACCAACACGCGATACACTTTGACATGTGTCCTCTTTTTCGTTGCGTATGGATCCCTGCCCCGCCCTGCAGGCTAAACTGTGTATATGTCACTCTAACTCATCAAGTCTCCTCAAGTCTCCTCAACCCCAACTTCGGAAGCTGACAAAGAGCGAATGCCACAACCCTTGATTGCCTTGACATGGTAGCCCACTGTTCCCCACTCAAGAGGCAAGAAGCCATCTAAGACGTGACACAACAGAGGGCAAAGAACAGCAAACCAGGCTAAGGTTATCAACCAGACCGAAAATATAGTAAGCCGTAATGCAAATGATCTTGAGCCGATGGTCCAAGGGGAAAGCGCAAGAGTTACATGTAAGCTACTCTCACCATACATCTTGAACAATCCGCCAACTGGTTTGATCTGTATCTGTTCAAAACCTGCTTCGGTAAGGAACTTGCTGTACCAATAGCGTGTAAAGCCTCCGTAAAAGTGGTATGGCTCTTGGTGAAGACCAGATCGCAGAGGAGCAGAAAGCAACAAAGTCCCTCCTCTGCGAAGAATCCTTGCTATCTCCTGCACTGCTCGAATGGGCTCTGGCACATGTTCAAGCACTTCCGTGCATAGCACAACGTCAAATGTTTCGTCAGCAAACGGCAGTTGGGCAATATCACTTATTACATCCAACCGACCATACCCTTTTCGACCCTGCAATTGCATAGGTTCAAGAGTCGCAAGATCTTGCGCCACATAGTGGCAATGAGCAAACAGATCGCGAAATGGGCATGAACCCGCACCCACGTCTAAAACGCGTGCGCCACGAAAAACTTGACTTGCCTCTTCCGCCACCCAACGTTCCCTTGTAGCACGATTAAAGGCAAGTATCTCTTTAAGAGGGCCTAAGCGGGAGAACACTCTCTCTTTCAGACAATACGCTCTATCACTAAGCATTCGAACTACCTGTGACTGTAGACATCGGTACGTCCTACCCTCTCGCGCCTCAACTCCGAGGATGCAGCGGAAGCCTCAGAACTTGAGGTTGGCCAAAGCATGGCTGCTGCAAGCGACGGAAAAATCCAGGCCGTATTCCACAACACGAGATCATGAAAGAATCCTACAACGGCCATACAAGTCATTCCACTAACCAAGGTCTGATATGACACCCCATAACAGCTCTCTCCCCTTATAGCCTTGGGGATAGCAGGAAAGAAAAGATAAGCATATATAAAGGCGAAAGCAAGAAATGTTCCCCACCCATTTTCTGAAAGAATTTGAACCATGAAATTGTGGGCTCCTAAAGAAAACTCAACATTTCCTTCCCAGAATGCAAATAACTTCCCTACACGGCCAGTGCCTAATCCAAAAGGGTGCTCTGGCACTAGGCTAAGCGCTTGACGTGTCTGGACCATGTATAGCCGTTCTGTAGTAAGCAGGCCCTTTTCGATTTCGCTGATAATTCTCAGACTATACCCGGTAGATAACATCATCCCCCACGAGATTATCAGAATTATTATTATTGTCATAATTCCAGGAACAGTGATACCTTTACGGGCCGCTTTCACGCCATTCAACAATAAGTAAGCTACAACCGCTATTAAAAAACCTATCCACGCTGATCGTGTCAAGGTAGCAGCAAGTTGCACAATTCCGAGAACAATAAGTATCACTTTGACCAACCAGAAGCCCTTCCACAATTTCGGCTCTAACATCTCATCTAATAACCAAATTAGCAACGATGCAGTATACCATGCAGCAACATTTCGCGTGCCATGGAAGATGTTAAACCCATCCATATATATAGGAAAGAAAATGTCATCAGGTGGTGTCCACCACCCCCGGAGTCCCGCTAATGCTAGGAGGGAAGTAGTCACCTGTCCAAGCAATAAGGCAAAGAAAAATGCCCGCATCTTTTGTTCGGAGGTAACATAGAGCTTAATAAGCATAAAGAGAGCAGTGTTAGCCCCAAATACCATGACCCATTCCCATACTGGATCTCCAAGAATATTCGAGATAGCATAAAAAAGAAGAAACCCAAGAAACAAAGCACGCAAAGGAGGAGGAAACCTCATCCTAAACCGTAAGTGCCCCATGAGAACTCCTAGAACAAGGAGCGATGGAACCAGAAGGTGCGCAGGGTCCGGGCCTCGCAAGTTGACAGATATTGAAGCCAAAGTGGAGAGCACGGCGAAGTCATAAACGCGCCGCCACCACAAGGCAAAAAGAAGCAAAACAGTCCCAACAATGACGATTATAAGAATATCGCTCATCTACGCCTGCTTCCAAAAGAGGTATCGGCTCAGAGCTCCGGCTAGCTGCAGTGCTTTTTCGTATATTTTCTCGTATTGCTTCGCCATTCTCTGCGGGTTTCCATGTCTTTCCAAAACCTGACGTTCGGCCGCCTCCACCATTTCGCTAGTTTTATTGCTATCTTGCAACAACTCCAAAACACAGCGACTAGCCTCTTCTTCATTGCCAGGAGAGAAAACGTAGCCCGTTCTCCCATGATTGATGAGTTCTTCTACGCCCAAAAATGCGGACGACACTACCGGGCGTCGTGTTGCCTGGGCTTCCAAGATGCTTAGTGGCACGCCTTCAATACGTGAGGTGAAGAGAAACACATCCATTAAGTGCAATAACACAAGTGTTTGATTCCGAGGTCTCCAACCTGTAATCACCAGCCGGTCGCCAATGCCAGACTGATAGGCCAATTCACTAGCCTGAGCCCTTAATTCACCATCCCCTACCCACAGGAAATAAGCATTAGGAATGGTTGCCCGGATTTTCGCGGCTGTCCGGACAAAAGTAAGTGGGTCCTTTCGAGATTCCATTGTTCCTGTATTCCCGATTACACAAGCATTATCTGGGATGCCAAGGCAATGTTTCTCCACTTGCATTTGCGCAAGGTCAATATTCTTGAGTTCTTGCATATCAAGCTGGGCATAAATTGTTTCCACCTTGTCCCTCGTCACCAACCCCTTAGCCAACCCAATATTTTTTTCACGCTGGGAGATAGTAGTAACCATATTTGCGCGAGAGCAGATATAACGATCAAATGCAAACCATAAAGGTTTTAATAAGGTCTTTTTTTGTTCAAATCTCCACGCGTGGGGAGTATAGACGATAGCGACTGGCAAACCAGTGGCCGCAAGGCATCCCAAAAAGCCACTTCTTACAGTGTTAAGGTGAAGCAAGTCAAATCGCTCTCGCTGTATAAGTCTCCGCAGCTCCACAGCACAAGGTAGTAAAGACACAAGCGAATAGGTTAGCGGGAATACGTGCTTCGTGATTCCATCGTCATTAGAGTTTGTGGAAAGCGCTTCTTTTGTAGCTGTCCTGTGAAATTCATAGACTGTTGGATGGCAATGCGAAAAGACCGGACGGAGATAAGTATCAGTGCCCCCTCTTAGAGTTTCCGTACCCGTTACAAGAATCTTTATCTTCTTCATTACATTACCCTTGGCGGCCTGACGAGTAAGGAATAAAATATGCCAGTATCTGTCTTGTCAAGGACAAAGAGCCATACTACGCATGCATACAGTGTTGACGATAACAAAGACAACAAGCAATGTATTAGCAAATCCGCATTTATTTGCCGGATACCTAATAGTATGATTACAAAAGCCAAAAGAGATATTAAAGCGGCTAATATCTTGCATTGCCAAAAGCTGTGCCGGATTGCAGGGGCCAACCACCAGGAAGCAATGAACACGAGGACTGTTTCAAGAGTTACCCTTAGTGTAAAGGCAACTGCCGCCCCGACAATGCCCCATCGCAAAATCAACAAGTAAACCGCACCAGGGTAGATCACCAATTGAATGACGTGAATCTTTGTTGTCAGATCTGGACGCCCAAAGCCCATTAATAGATTTGCTGGAACCCATCCAAGCGAATTTATCAGCACTCCAGTGACGAGGATCTGGAGGACAAGCGCGCTCTTTTCGGCGAACATAGGACCTTGCCACACAAGCAAGAGGTCCTTTGAAAACGTGGCCACCAACACCACAGTAGCTCCTAGTGATATTAAAATATATTTGATCGGACGCATATATAAGTCAGCTAAGTTCTTATTGCCTTTTGCCTGCAGGCTGCTAAATGCTGGGAAGAGCACCATTGCAACGCCACTAGGTATGATCCAAAGACCATTAAGAATTTCAAACGGAACCGAATAAAACGTCACTGCCTTCACGCTAACAAGGGACGCGATGAGGTACCGATCCAGTTGAACCAGAAAAGGCACAATCAAATTGGATAGCGCAATCCATCCAGCATAGGAAATAAGAAAAGGTAGGGAGAAGACATCAAAGGATAGATGGGTCCTTATGCTGGGAAACGTCCAGAGGCAACAAAGCAAATATGCTATTGTGGCAATGAGTCGCACAACCAGCATTAAGAATACAATGCCGGTTATCCCGATATTGATGTGTGCACCAATTAGTGGGATTAGGTAGGTAGAAATATTCAGAGCTACCTTTATAGCGTTCACCAGATCAAATCGTTGTGCGCCCTCCAATGCGCCGCGAAGCGCCGAGCTCCCCAGCACAACCGGCGCAGAGAAAGCTAGTATAAAGAACATCGTCTGAGCTTCTTCGACCAACTCCACGGGTACATTCAACACCCTTCTCGCCAGAAAAGGGGCAGCCAGTGCCAGCAGAAACCCACCAAATATGCCGATCAAAACCTGCAAACCAAACGATGTCCAGACGACCGAACCCAGGCGATCCACTTTACCTTTGCCCAAATACTCAGCCACGAATTTGGTTGTCGTCCGGCCTAAACCAAGCTCCAGTAAACTAAATGACCCAAACACCGTCAAGGCTAATGAGAGCAGACCGTACCTATCATGTCCCAAAGCCCGGACCACGAGGGGAACTACGATAATGGCGACCAGTGCAACTGTAGCCTGTCCCCCAAAATTAAACAGCGTGTTTCGAGCCAGTACCCTCGAATTTACTTGTAAAGCCTTAGGACTAGCCAAACTCACATCGCACCTATTTGTGTAATTGCATCCAAAGCTCATTGTTGTCAACGGTCATCCAATTTTTACCCCTTTCGGTCATCGAAAAATTACCCCCTTTTGGTTTCATGTTTGCTCCGTTCCGGGCTCGCGGATCAAACCGGCTTTGACCTTTTCCTTAAGCCGATA
>Ga0129301_1000948_pt1 | contig 15167 bp, 11 predicted proteins | sample ConPoolayeHmetaG_FD_94489 | JGI IMG/M metagenome (GOLD analysis project Ga0129301, IMG submission 94489) | Hot spring microbial mat communities from California, USA to study Microbial Dark Matter (Phase II) - Cone Pool mat layer H metaG ...
GAGCTGCCCCCCCATCGCGCGCCCCGGAAAGGTCGGCGCCGCAGGGCAGCGAATCTCAACCTCCGGGTGTTGCTCTGGGAAGTCTCGCCTGGCGAAGGGGGGGCTCGCAGCGGGCTCACAGACAGCGGATGAGAAGGATCTGGGCGAACAGATCGGCGATTGCGGTGGGCGCGGGCATCGGCCTGATGCTGGCGCTCGTTACGCTTGTCACCTACCTCGATGGGGGCACCAGCGGCAGCCTGATCCACTTCTACTACATCCCCATCGTCATCGCCAGCTACTTCCTGGGCGACCTCGGCGGCATCGTCGCCTCCTTCGCCGCCGGGCTGCTCGCGGCCGTCCTGCCCCGCGACGTCATGATGGGCACCCCCCAGCCGCTTCAGGACATCCTCATCCGCCTCGCGCTCTTCTACTTCATCGGGCTCATCACCGCGCGCCTTTTCGCCAAGCTCGAGGAGCGCCGCGCCGACGCCACCAGCCTGCTCGACATCTCCCGCTCGGTCAACGCCTCCCTGCGCCTCAGCGACGTGCTCCGCACCATCGCTGAGACCGCCGTCCGCATCACCTCCGCCAAGGCCTGCTCCATCCGCCTGCTCAACCGCGAGCGCGACGAGCTCACCCCGGCCGCCTCCTACGGGCTCAGCCTCGACTACCTCGCCAAGGGCCCCCTGCGGCTCTCGGACAGCCCCCTCGACCGCGAGGTGCTGGCCGGGCGCACGGTCACGATCGCCGACGCGCGCACCGATCCCCGTTTCCGCTACCGGGAGGAGGCCTCCGAGGAGGGCATAGTCTCGGTGCTGTGCCTCCCCCTGCGGCGCGCCAACGAGGCCTTCGGCGTCCTGCGCGTCTACTCGCAGGCCCCCCACCAGTGGTCCCACCGCGAGCGCCGGCTGCTCCAGGCCTTCGCCGACCACGCCGCGGTCTCCATCCACAACGCCCGCCTTCACGAGAGCCTGCGCAGGAGCTACTGGGAGACCGTCAACGCACTCGCCCGCGCCATCGAGGCCAAGGACCCCTACACCCTCGGGCACTCCGAGCGCGTCACCGACTACGCGCTGCAGCTCGGCCGCGCCCTCGAGCTGGACTCAGAGGCCCTCGAGGTGCTCCGGTTCGCGGCCACCCTTCACGACATCGGTAAGATCGGCCTCACCGATGAGTCGCTCGCCCGCGGCGGGCATCTGGACATGACCGACGAGATTGGGCTCCGCATGCACCCCCTCATCGGCATCTCCATCCTCCAGCCCGTGGAGTTCCTGGCCCCGGCCATCCCCGCCGTCCGCTACCACCACGAGCGCTGGGACGGCAAGGGCCACCCGGAGGGCCTGGCCGGCGATGCCATCCCGCTTTTCGCCCGCATCCTCGCCGTCGCCAACGCCTGGGATCGCCTGCTCACCGGCGCCCCCGGCCGAGAGGGCCTGCCCGAGGCCCAGGCCGTGCGCGAGCTGCGCCGGCTCGCCGGCACGGAGCTCGACCCGGCGCTCACGGAGGCCTTCATCCGCGCCCTGGGCCACGGCCCCCGGCCCCCCCGCCAGGAGGCGCGCCCGCCGGAGACAGGCGCCGAGTCGCCCGCCTAGCCCGCCCCTGGCGGCCTATCGCGCGCCTGCCTCGATGCCCTCCACGACCGCCGCCAGGAAGCGGTGGTGGTACTTCTCGAAGTTCCGGCCCGCGCTGTTGCGCGCCATCACGACCACCAGCTCGTGCGCGGGGTCAATGCGCAGGGTCGTCGCGGAGGCCGCGCCATGGCCGAAGGCCGCCTCACCAAGCGGCTCGCCCTCGAATCGGTGCAGCCCGATTCCCCGCTCCACGGTCGTGTCTGGGCCCAGCCTCTGGGTGAGCCGCCGGGGCAGCATCTGCTCGAAGGTCTCCTCGTCGAAGAAGCGCATCTCGCCGTAGGCGCCGCGATTCAGCAGCATCTGCCCGATCCGGGCCAGGTCCATCGCGGTGGTGCGGGCATCCCAGCTTGTGCCGAATACGTCTGTGCTCTCACAGCCGAGCGGGTCAAGGAGATGGCGCTTGAAGAACAACGGCACGGCCTCGCCGCTCACGATCTCAATGACCTTGCCGCCGAGCGTGTAGCCCGCCCCGTTGTAGTCGAAGCGCTTGCCCACCTCCAGGTATGGGTAGTAGCTGGCGATGAGCTGGTCGAAGTCATGGAGCTCGTCCCCCCAGTGCCCCCAGAGGCCGTTGGTGTGCACATACAGGTCGCGGATGGTGAGGGGCGTCTCCACCTCCACGCCGCGGAAGGCCGGCAGGAACTCCGCCACCGGGTCGTCGAGGCCGACCAGGCCCTGGTCCACCAGCATCATCATCAGCGTGCCCGAGAGCAGCTTGGTGATGGAGGCCATCCAGCTCTTGTCCGTCACCGCCATCGGCCGGTGCTCGCGCTCGCCATAGGCCTGGTGCAGGAAGACGACGCCGCGGCGCGCCACGCACACCGCGAAGCCCTCGTCGCTGTCGGCCGCCCACTCCCGAAGCAGGGCGTCGAGCCGGGCTGGGGTGTCGGGCTCCATGCCTGCCTCCTCGGCCGTGCCCTCCCGCAGCTTGGGCGCGGGCGGCCCGACGATGGGCCGCGGGCACACAAACGGCGTCGGCCAGCGCTCCTCGGCCCCGTACAGCTTCCGCTTCAGCCCCACCCACCACTCACGGTCCCGTGCCAGGGCATCGTCGTTCACCCGCGCGGGCCGCCCGGTGGGCTCGGCCTCCGCGAGGCCGGCCATCAGCGCCGCGGTGGCCTGATCCCGCTCGAGGCCGGCGCTGAACTGCATCCACAGCACGTCGTTGATGACGCTTGCTTGCTCCTGCAGCACGCGCGGGTCGAACCCGAACAGCGGCGAGAGCTCCGCCCGCAGGGGCGCTGCCCGCGGGTGCCAGCCGGGGTTGGAAGCCTCCGGCGCGCGGAAGAGTGTGCGGAACAGCGCCAGCGGACGGCCCGCCTCGGGGATCACCTCCACCACCGCGCCGTAGCGCCCGACCTCGTCGGCCGTGCGCACCTGCTCGTAGTCGGCGTTGTAGAAGGTCCTCCTGAGCTCGTAGCGGCCCAGGAGGTCCTCGGCCAGGCTCGAGTCCACGAAGTCGCACTCGGGGAACGTCGCTGAGCTGAACACGTAGGGCCGGAAGCGAAAAGGCAGGTCAACCACCGCCCGCGCCCGGGCCTGCGCGAGGTCGGGCAGCTCCAACACGCCGAGCGCCTCTTCACCGACGAACACGCGCAGCGAAGGCAGCGCGGCCCCCGGCGGGATTGGCATCCGCAGCTCCGCGCCGGCGCGCCCAGCCGCCTCCATCAGCCGCCCCGAGGCGACTACGCCACCGGGGTCGTGCACCTCGACGAGCTGCCCGAGCAGCTCCGGGGCGGCGGCGATCCCGACGCGCACCCGCCGCATCCGCTCGAGGGAGCCCACGGCGCTCGCCCGCACCGGCGGCGATGCGGCGTCTGAGAGCCGCAGCAGGTGCACGGCCCGACAGCCCGCGCCGGCGCGCTCGCGCGGCGCCCAGATGGCCTGGAACCAGTCGCTGGCCCCGTCGGCGTCGTTGACGAAGACCTGGAAGCCCACGACCCGGCCCGGCTCGGGGGCGATGCCCAGGCTGTGCCAGTGAAGGCAGGCCTCGAGCACGTAGCCGTCCGCCGTCTCCCGCAGCGCGATGTCAGCGCTCATCGGCTGGCTGCGGTCATCGCGGTAGTCGAATGGCTGAGTGCGCGGCTCGAGGAAGTCAGGATCGCGGCCGGGGCTGACGATGTACTGAACGTGCTCGGAGGCGGTCGCACTCGGGGCCAGGAAGAGCTCCACAGAGTCGGCGCTCCAGAGCTGGTCGCCGCGGCGGCTCTCGAAGGCCCTCTGGTCGCGAACGGTCACGAGCACCAGCAGGCCGGACTCGTCCCATCCCAGCCTGACCCGGGCGTCGAGGTCATCCGGCGGGCGGAACGCGCCCTGGTCGTTGGGCAGGACCTCCACCCTGAAGCCCCGCTCGCCCCAGTCGGCGGGATCGCCGTCCACGGTGATGCCGGCGAGGCGGGGGATGTCGTGTGCAGGCGGCTCGCCCGCAGCGGCGACACAGCAGGCGAGGGTGAGGCAGAGGCCGAGGGCCAGCGGACCTCTCGGCAGCCAGCGGCGTGTGCGACCGAGCATGGCTCTGTCCTCTGAGTCGCAATTGCCCAGTGGGCCGCGTGGGCTTCTGCACCGGCGCGACATTCGCCTTCCTGGGAGGCCGTCTGCCCTGGGGCGCAGAACCACAGGCCAAGCTCGGCGCCTCGCCGGCGGCCCGGCCTCGGGGGCGTCGGCCGCGGGAGCGCCGGCGAGATCGCGAAGGGAGACCCTGGCCTGATGGAGCCCACGGCCGGCCCGACTGATCACCGGCCCGGGGACGGCGAGCGCCCCCCGGTGCACGGCGTATCGCTCCGGGCGGTGGTCATCGGCGCGGTGGTGATCGCCGCCCTAGCCGTCGTCAACCCCTACCTTCAGTTCCTGCTCGCCAGCTGGTGGATCGTGGGCACGGGCTCACTGCTCGGCGGGCCGGTCCTGGTGCTCTTCCTGCTCGTGGCGGCAAATGGCGCGCTGGTGCGTCTGTGGCCCGCCCGTGCGCTCACAAGGGTCGAGCTGCTTGTCATCTACGGCATGGGGATCGTTTCCCTCGGCTTCCTGGGCCACGGCGGCCTGCCGTTCCTAGCCTCCCTCATCACCTACCCCTTCTACATGGCGACCCCGGAGAACGAGTGGGCCCACCTGATCTGCCCGTACGTGCCGCTGTGGCTCCGGCCCAGCGATCTCGGCATCGCAGTCTGGTTCTGGGAGGGGATCCCTCAGGGCGTGGGCTTCCCGTGGCGCCAGTGGCTTTCACCCATGGTCTGGTGGTCGCTGTTCACGGCCGCCCTGTTCTGCGCGGTCTACTGCCTGGGCGCCTTCTTCGGCAGGGACTGGGTCGAGCGCCAGCGGCTCACCTTCCCCCTGGTCGAGGTTCCTTTGTCCCTCACTGGCGAGTCACCCAGGCCCACTCTCCGGAGCAGCCTCCTGTCCAACCGCGTCTTCTGGATCGGCTTCGCGGTGCCCGCAGTCGTCTCGCTGGCCCAGTGGCTCCACCGCTTCTTCCCGAATCTGCCGGCCCTGGAGCTCTACAGGATACACATCGGCAGGGGCCTGATCGGCATGGGGCTCCCCTGGCGCGTCCTGAGCGAGACCCACTTCAGCATGCTCTGGGACGTCTTCGGCGTGATGTGCCTCATCCCCAGCGAGGTTTCCCTCAGCATCTGGCTGTTCTACCTCCTCCACAAGCTCCAGCTCCTGGGCTGGGCCGCCTTCGGCGTCGCCGAGGGCGCTCGCCACGGCTTCCTCCACCCACCTACTTTCATCGGCTTTCAGGAGGCCGGCGCCTTCCTCGCCCTCGCGGGCATCCTGCTATGGGAGTCGCGCAACTCCGTGCGCGCCGCCTTCCGCGCCCTGCTCGGCGGCCGCGAGCGCTGGGACGCTTACGAGCCCCTCCATGGTCGCTGGGCCGCCCTCGGCTTCCTTGGCGCCAATGCCTTCATGCTCTGGTTCGGCCTCCGGGCGGGCATGTCGTGGTGGTCGCTGCCGATGCTGCTGCTGCTCTTCTACGCCCTCTGCATCGGCGCCAGCCGCCTCGTCGCCGCGGGCGGCGTGATGTTCGTCGGCTGGGGCGTCGCGCCTCGACAGGTGATCGTCCGCCTCCTGGGCGCGCGCCACCTCGACCCCTCCTCCCTGGTCATGTACGCCTACCTGACCGGTATCTACATGAACGACCCCTACAACCTCGCCATGCCCCAGATGATGAACAGCATGAAGCTCCTGCGCACCGGCCGCATCCGCGGCCGCGGCTTCAGCGTCGCAGCCCTCGTCGCCGTGGTGGTCATGCTCGCCGTCGGCGTGCCCGCCATGTTCATTATGATCCACCACCACGGGGCCACCAAGCTCGGCGACTGGCCCTTCAGCATGTGGGGGCGCTGGGTCTTCGGCGAGGTGGACGCCACGCTCCGCATCCCCGAGCCGGCCGACAACTGGATGCGGCTGGGGCTGGTGGCGGGGGCGGGGATCATGCTCGGGCTGTCGTGGCTACACCTCAACATGCTCTGGTGGCCTGTGAGCCCTGTGGGCTTCCTCATCGCCAGCAGTTGGGTCGCCAACAGCAACCTGTGGAGCTCTGCCCTCCTGGGCTGGATCGTGGTCACCTCCATCAAGCGCTATGGCGGCCTGCCGCTGTATCGCTCCCTCCGCCCCGCCTTCATCGGCCTCATCATCGGCAACTACCTCGCCTCCGGCCTCTTCGGGCTGCTCAACACCATCATCGACTATCGGCGGATGATGGGGTGAAGGAGCTGGCGCCGTGGGCGCCAGCGCGGGTGGAGGCAAGCAAGACCAGGAGAGCATGATGCGCCCCACGGGAGAGATCTTCGAGCTGGCCGTGTACAGCAGCGACGGCGCGCCCATGCCGGCGGCCAACCTGGCCGACGCCATGGCCCTCGACCTCCTCGATCAGATGCCCGCCTTCGCACACAAGCCGGAGGCCGCCACCGGCCGGGTGAGGCTCCCTGTGCCAGACGCCGCCTTCGCCGTGGCCCTGCCCATGGCGGTGGAGGGCTTCGGCCACGTCTGGATCTACGCGGACAACGAGGGCGCGGGCTACCAGCCCCAGGAGGCCGCCGGGCGCACGCTCGACTTCGTCCTGGAGGCCGCCGCCAGCCGGGCGGCCGCGGTGGCCGCCGCCGAGTCGCGCTTCGCCGCCATGGGAACCAAGCCCTCGTCACACTACCGGGAGCGCCTGGCCCGGGCCCAGAACCTGCTCGCCGACGCGCGGGCAAAGGGGGTGGGCACACCCGCGCGGGCGAAGCTGGCTACCGCCTCCCTGGCCGAGTCTCTGCACGCCGGCGAGATGCTCGTGGTCGAGCACGCCCGCTCCCGCATCGCGGGCTCGCCCAAGCGCACGGGGTTCCTCTTCGGCTGCAACGGCTTCCGCTACCCCGACCTCGGCGAGCCCTACGCGGAGCTCTTCAACGACCTGCTGAACTTCGCCACCCTACCCTTCTATCGCGCCCGAACCGAGCGCGAGGAGGGCCGGCGCGACTTCTCGCGGATCGAGAAGATCCTCGAATGGACGACCCGGGACGGGATCGAGGTCAAGGGGCACCCCCTCGTGTGGTTCCACCGCGCCGGCGTCCCCGAGTGGATGGCGGGGCTCAGCCGCGACCAGGTGGCGGCGACACACCGGGACTACATCCTCGACGCGGTGGGCCGGTTCCGCGATCGCGTTCGCATCTGGGACGTGATCAACGAGGCGCACGACTGGGCCAACGACTTCGGCTACACCCCTGAGCAGCTCATCGAGATGACCCGGCTCGCCGCCGACGTCACCCGGGAAGCCGACCCGGGGGCGACCAGGATCGTCAACTCCTGTTGCACCTGGTGCGAGTACGTCGCCCGCGGCCGCACCTACTCCGGCCCGCTCGGCCGCCCGGGCCGCACCGTCCTCCAGTATCTGCGCGACTGCCTCGCGGCGGGCGTGGACTTCGAGGTGGTTGGCGTGCAGATGTACTACCCGGCGCGGGACCTGTTCGAGATTGACCGCCAGCTCGACCGCTTCTGCGCGCTCGGCAAGCCGGTGCACATCACCGAGCTCGGGGTCAGCTCCTCCGTGGAACCGGTGGAGCATGACCCCGTCGTGGGCATCCACGTGGATCGCTTCTGGCACGCGCGACCCTGGAGCGAGGTCGAGCAGGCCGACTGGATCGAGACCTACTACACAATGTGCTACGCCAAGCCTGAGATCGAGGCCATCACCTGGTGGGACTTCTGCGACCCGGCGTTCATCCCCCACGGCGGCCTGGTGGATGAGAACCTGCGGCCGAAGGAGGGTTACCGGCGCCTGAAGCGGCTCATCGCCGGCTGGCGCTAGCCGCAGCTCACCCAGCGACCCCCGGCCTCCGCGCTCTCCTGTTGGGCCAACACGGTGCCTATGGTGGCCAGGTTCTCCCGGCCGCTCACCGTCGGCTCCGTGCCCTCCTCGAGCGCGGCCAGGAAGTCGCCCATCGAGCCCACGAACGACTCGAAGTACTCCACCTTCGGCACCGCCACCTCGACTGGCACCGCGAGCTGGCGGGACTCCAGCGCCAGCGGCCCCCAGAACTCGAAGGCCGCCGAGCCGGCGTCGCCATCCACGCGGCAGCGCACCCCGCCCAGCGTCGAGCGCAGCAGCTCGTGGTGGAGGATGTGGCCGGTCAGCCCGGGCCCGAAGTCGCACAGGGCGACGAGCAAGTTGTCGCTGGTGAAGCTCTGGCCCTGCATGCGCGCCGTCGCGGCCAGGGTGCGAACGGGATCGCGGCCGGTCCAGTAGCGGAGCAGGTCCACCAGGTGGGTGTTCCACTGGACGGTCAGGAAGTCGCCGCAGGTCGCGTAGAACGGGTGGCCGGCCAGCTCGACGTCCTGCCGCCCGATGATCTCGATGCCCGCGAAGAAGGGGGCGCCGATGAAGCCGCGGCGCACGATGTGGTGGACGAGGAAGTTGGCCGACATCCAGCGGTAGTTCTGGTGCACGGCCAGCCGGAGGCCGGCCCGCTCGGCGATCTCCACCATCTGGCGGGCCTCCTGGGCGTTTCCCGCCAGGGGCTTCTCGGTGATGAGGGGCTTGCCCGCCTCCGCGCAGGCCTGCACCACCTCCACCCGCAGGTCAGGGTGGGTGAGCAGGTCAACCACCTCGACCCGCTCGTCCGCGATCAGCTCTCGGTAGTCCGAGTAGACATTGGAGATGCCGAACTCGCGGGCCGCCTGCTGGGCTGCGGGGTCGGGATCGGCGGCGGCCGCGATGGTCCAGCCCGCGCGCCGGTAGGCCGGAGCGTGGGCGTTGCGCGCGATGCTGCCGAAGCCGATCAGGCCGATGCGCCAGTCCCCCCGCTTGGGCATGCGGCCCCGGGTGGGGAGGCCCAGCTCGGCCGGTGTCATCAGTTGTCGCTCGCTCATGGCGTCTCCTCAGTTAGGGGGGGCGCGGCCGCCGACCCGGCGGGGGCAGGAGACACGCTCCTGCCCTACGGGTGTCAACCGCGGCGAGGCGGGACCACCGGGCCGAGCAGGCGGCGGGAGAGGTGCTCGTGGTAGCCGTCGAGGTCGGTCCACTCGATGGCGACGTCGAGCTCGGGGCCCGCGGGGTCCTCGACCGTGTAGCCGTCGTCGGTGACGCGCAGGCGCATGCGCTCCATGCGCAGGAACTCCCGCGAATGGGCCAGGTGGACGGCCACCGTGTCGAACAGGGTGGTGCTCTCGGTGTCGGGCCGGCCGCGCGCCCAGTCCTCGGCCGCGGTGGCGCTCCAGATACGGTAGTTCTCGAGCAGCGCCTGCACCACCGGGTCATGGGAGTCGAGCAAGCGCGCGTAGTTCTCCCCCCGCAGGTGCACGAGCCCGCAGGTGTCGAGCGGCGTGATGGTGCGGCTCAGCCAGTCGGCGGCGAAGGTCGCCCGGCAAGCGGCGACCTCACCGCGGACATTCCACTCGGCATCCGGGGTGGAGCGGCCCCCGTAGCCCAGCCGCACGCTGCCATGCATGCCCACGAAGTGGGCCCGCCGGGCCGCCGCGGGGTCTCGCCTGAGCAGCTCCGCGATGTTCGGCAGCGGCCCGATGCAGATGAGGGTCACGGGCTCCGCGGCGGCGCCCAGCACCTCCAGCATGGCCTGAACGCCGTCGTCGAATACAGTGCCGGGGTAGTCGTCCAGCTCATAGCCCTCGACCCAGGGCCCCTGAGGCCCGCCGCCGGAGCCCGCGCGCACGCCGACGCCCACGGGCACGTCCGTGCGCCCGGCGACCTGGAGCATCTTCGCGATGATCCGCGCCCGGTAGACGGTGTCACCCATGCCGGAGGTGACGAGGCGAACGTCCAGCTCGGGCGACTTCAGCAGCATCGCCAGCGCCCAGGTGTCGTCAATGTCGGAGCCGATATCGGTGTCGAGTATCACCGGCGTAGGCTTCTCCCGCGTCTCCCCGGGGCCGAGGTCGCAGCCCCGCGGCCCGGCGGCCACCAGGAACGCGCCGCCGATCACCGCCTGGAGGAACTGGCGTCGGCTCTCGCAGTCGGCTCGTCTGCCCATCGGCCGTGCCTCCTTCCCACCTCGGTCAGGTGCTTCGGACCTTCAGGCCCGAGACACCCGTGTACGCCCCCACGCGCCGGGCGGCTCCGCGGCGTAGGTTAGCCGCCGATGGGGTGTGTGTCAACCGCGCGCCGGCAGAGGAGCGCGGGTGCGTCGCGCGGGAGGGAGTCCGGCAGGAGAGTGGCCGGGGTGCTTGGTAACTCCGGGGCGAGGAGGATGCCATGGCGAGCAAGCAAGGTCCACTGCCGGTGCGCTGGGAGGAGCTGACGGCCTCGGACTTCCCCGAGGCGGTGCGGCGGGCAGGGCGCGTGTGCGTGTTGCCCATCGGCGTGATCGAGAAGCACGGCCCGCACCTGCCCCTGGGCACCGATGTCATCGCCGCCCGCGCGGCCGCGGTGCGGGCCGCCGAGCGCGAGTACGCGGTCGTGTTCCCCTGGTACTACTTCGGGCAGATCTACGAGGCGAGACACCAGCCCGGGTGCATCACCGTCCGCCCCGAGGTGCTGACCCCGCTGCTCGCCGACGTGTGTGACGAGATCGCGCGCAACGGCCTGGACAAGATCCTCATCGTCAACGGCCACGGCGGCAACACCCACTGGCTCCACTACTTCTGCCAGACCCAGCTCGCCCAGCGCAAGGAGTATGTGGTCTACCTGGCGCAGCAGGACGCCGACGAGGAGACCCGCAAGCGCATCCAGGAGCTGCGCAAGACCGACTTCGGCGGCCACGCCTGCGAGCTGGAGACGAGCTGGATGATGGCCCTCCGGCCGGACCTGGTGCAGCTTGAGCGCGCGGGCGATGAGAGCGGCCGGCCGAAGCGCGCCCTCAAGGGGCTGGAGGGCGCCTACACCGCGATCTGGTGGTACGCGGACTTCCCCAACCACTACGCGGGGGACGCCCGACCGGCGCGGCCGGAGCTGGGCGAGGTGGCCCTCGAGGCGTGGGCGGAGACGCTGGTCGGCATCATCCGCTCGGTCAAGCAGGACAGGGCGGCCGCCCGGCTGCAGGAGGAGTTCTTCGCCCGGGTTGAGGCGCCCCTGCGCCGCCCGCCCGCGCGCCGGGGCCGGCGCAAGAGCCGCTGAGCGGCCGGGGCAGCGCGCGGCCGCTCACCACCACTGGGCGCGGGGCAGGTAGATAGGCAGGCGGGGGAAGAGCGCGTCGAGCAGTCGCAGCGCCTCTCCGCGGTCGGCGGCCTCCACGGAGAGCATGTCCTGCAGGTACGCCCAGCGCACGGAGCACCGCCCGAACACCAGCAGGGGCAGGGCATCGGGGTGGACCTCCGCCGTGATGTCCGCCCTGGCTGCCTTGGGAGACCGCGGGGCCGAGACGCGGCCGGCCCTGATGCGCAGCCATCCTGTCTGCCCCTGGCTCCTCAGCCGCAGCGTCCCGGTCCACCCCGCGCACTCGCTCTGCGCGAGCCGTCGGCTGAGCTCCTGCTCCAGCTCCTTGAGGAGCCTCGCCAGATCCACCACCGCCGCCATGAACACCCCGGCGTCCTTGCCGGGGCTGCGGAAGCCCAGCCGCTCCGCCACCCGCTCGGCCAGCCCGTCGTCGGGGGAGAGCTGCACCGCCAACACTTGCCTGCCCCGCTGCCTCGCCCGCCGCTCCGCATCCTCCAGCAGCGCCGCCGCCACCTCGTCCGCGCGGTCCCCCGCCACGCACAGCTCCTGCACGATCGCCGCTGTGTTCTCCTCGAACGGCCGGTAGTCCGTCACCGCGTAGCCGACCACCTCACCACCCCGCTCCGCGACGCGCACGCAGTCCCGGTCTTCATCCACCGACGGCCCGTTCCAGCTCCGGCGCCGGAACTGGCGCCGCCAGGCCTCCGGGGTCATCGGCCGGGGGCCCGCGAAGCCGGAGAGATATTGGTTGAACAGGCGCGCGATGGCGACCTGGTCACCCTCCCGGAAGCTCCTCAGCGCCAGCGCGCCCCTGGGTCGCGAGCCCATCTCAGCCCCCATACACCACCGACCCCCGCCTTCGCAGTCGCGCCGCCAACCGCTCGAACAGGCCCTCGTCGCCCTCCCACTCCACCAGCTTGGAGATGAGCGCCTCGTCGAAGCTCACGATCTCGCGGGCGAGCGCGATGAGCGTCTCGCCGGCCATGCGCAGAGTCAGGTCCACGCGCCGGGGCTTGCGCTTCGCCACCGCCACCATCCCGCCCGAGACCCGCAGGTGCAGGGGGCGGTGGGGCCTCAGCTCCAGCGTCATCCTCAGATTCAGCTCCCGGTCCTGCTTCAGCCACCCGCCGAGCACCCCGATCGCGAAAGCCTCCGGGTCCAGCAGCTTGCAGGCCGGCCGGTGCTGGAGCAGGTCCACGAACCCGAAGCGCCGATACAGCCGATGGGCGACGATGCTGGTGGCGGTGTAGAGGCCCGAGCAGGAGTAGCCGTCGGCCTTGATGGCGGCCATGGCCCGCGCGAACACCTTCCCGCTCAGCCCTTGCCGGCGGTGTTCCGGCTCCGTCGCCACCCCGCCCACCCCGGCCATGTTCACTACCCCCCGGCCGGCCTGAAAGGGAAAGCGCGCGTACATCAGGTGGCTGACGTCGCGGCCGCCTGATTCCGCGTACACCCGCGTCCATCGCCCGCCGCGGTCGAGCTTGACCGCGGCCTTCGCCCGCTCCCCGCTCATCGGGCTATCTCCACGGGCTGCCCCGTCTCCGCCGAGCGCTCGATGGCGCGCGCGATGCGTGTCACCTCGAACCCAACCTCGCCCGGCACCAGCGGCTCTCCGCCGTGGATCACGCAGTCGGCGAAGTGCTTGATGCTCTCCAACATGAACCCCAGGTGCGAACCGTGCACCAGGGGTGCGCCCATGACATCCGGGCGCCGCACACCTTCCGCCCCCTGCACCTCCATGACGCGGCTCGACGAGGTGTCTATGTACACAGTCCCCTCCGTCGCCACCAGCTCGCACTTCAGGTCGAAGACGCTCGGCGCGCTCTCGCTCAGCAGCCAGCAGTTCTCGATGGAGGCCACCGCGCCGCCTGGATACTCGAGCACGCTCTGGTACAGGTCCGGCGTGTCCACGCCGCGGCCCTTGAGGACCTCCCGCCGGGAGACGGAGAAGGCGCGGTGGGGCCACTCTCCGATGAGCCAGGAGGCGGCATCAATCGCATGGCTGCCCAGGAACCACAGCACCGAGGACTCGCCGGCCCAGGGCAGCATCTTCAGCGGGACCGCCGTGGTGTTGCTGAGCCGGAAGTAGACGAAGCGGGGCACGCCCAGCTCACCGCTCTCGATCATCCTGCGGGCGGTCGCCAGGGGCGGGCTCCATCGGTTGTGGAAGTCCACCATCAGCTTCACGCCGGCCTCGCGTGCGGCAGCGATGATCTGCTCGCACTCCTCCTCCGTCGTCGCCAGCGGCTTCTCCACGAGCAGGTGCTTGCCCGCCCGCGCCAGGCCCACCGCGATCTCGGTGTGCGCGAAGTCGGGCGTCGCCACCGAGGCGGCCGCGATCTCGGCATCGAGGGCCACCTCCCGCCAGTCGGTGCAGAAGCGCCCCGCGCCGTATCGCTCCGCCACCTCCCTCGCCCGCGCCCGGTTCACGTCACACACCACCGCCAGCTCCGCCTCCGGGTGGGCCCGATAGGCGCGCGCGTGCATCTCCCCGAACAGCCCTGCCCCGACCAGCGCGAATCGCCTCCTCGCCATCGCTCTCCTCCGGGAGGTGCTCAGACGTCCGGCGCATCGTCCCCGCCCCTACCCCTGCCCCATGCCCAGGTCAGGTCGCGCGGCGCTCCCCCGCCGACATGCGCGCCCCACAGGGCGGCGCCCATCACCCGGCCAGAGCCTATTCGGCCTGCGCCGGTTCCGCCCCTGCGGCCCGCGCGCACCCCAGCGCGATCTCGGCCGCCACCTGGTGGGCGAGCGCGCCGACGCGCGTGTCGGTGTAGAGCATCTTCGTGCTCGCGGGCACGAAGTCCACCCCCTCCGCTTCCTCCGCGAAGCGGCCCTCCCACAGCAGCTCGCCATCCTCGACCCGCAGCATCTGCGCCGAGGCCTCCACCGCCGCCCGTACCGGCGTCCCTGCCAGAGCGGGCTCGCCCGCTGGCTCGCTTTCCATCCGGTGGACGGTCACCAACAGCAGGTAGCGCGCGTCGCGGCTGCGCGCCGCCTCGCGCGGGTCGCCGATGTCGGGCTTGTACATGATGTCGTCCCCGGCGATGGTGAAGCCCAGCGGCCGCAGCCGCACGTGCAGGTGGCGCGTGAAGTCCTTGCGCCACTCGTCCTCCCACCGCCCGCCCTCCGGTGAGAGGATGCGCACCGCCACCGGCGCCTGCGGCTCCAGTGGCTTGAGCCCCCGGGTCAGGTTCCGCGCGTGCTCGGGCGCCGGCCCCGAGGGCGCGACCTCCTCGGGCTCCTCCCCACCCATGGCCGCCAGGCGGTCCTCGCGGCTGGAGAGCAGGGGGTGGGTGGCGAAGATGCTGCCCAGCCAGACCGGCAGCTCGCCCCCCTGATCCAGCTTGCTCAGCGCGGTCACCGCGGCCCGCGCATCGTAGCCCGCCTCCTCGGCGAATCGGTAGCCCGCGAAGTCGGCCTCCCGCTCCAGCGCCCGGCTGTAGCGGGTCATGTAGGCCGTCGCCCCCAGATCGGCGGCCGTCTGCCAAGCAGGGCCGCGTCCCCCCACCAGCACCCCCAGAAGCAGGTGCCCCAGGCTCGCCCTCTGGCGCCGCTCGGCCTGCCGCGCGTGGTGCCGCAGGTCAACATGCGCCATCTCGTGGCCGATCACGAACGCCGCCTCGTCGGCGCTCAGCTTCTCGAAGTACTGCCGGGTGATGAACACCTGCCCCCCGGGGGCCGCAAACGCGTTGTACTCCTTCAAATCCTCTATGACCCAGAAGCGCCACGGCAGGTCCTGCCGCTCCACCACTGCCTTGAGCCGCTCGCCCATCCTCCGTAGCGCGGGGTCCTCGGTCAGCCCCAGCTCCCTGAGCTGCTCAACCACCCGCCGGCCGGTCCGCACCTCCTCCTCGAGCGACATCGCCCACGCGGCCCCAGCCAGCGCGCCCAGCGCCACCGCCAGGGCCGCCAGCCTGGCCATCCTCGTCCATCCGCGTGCGCCCATCGCTCGCCTCCCACCACCCCCC